>Ga0247825_10003356_pt1 | contig 10563 bp, 8 predicted proteins | sample 13C_Vanillin_Day_FD_194413 | JGI IMG/M metagenome (GOLD analysis project Ga0247825, IMG submission 194413) | Soil microbial communities from agricultural site in Penn Yan, New York, United States - 13C_Vanillin_Day48 | ecosystem: Environmental > Terrestrial > Soil > Agricultural land | place... | reverse complement strand
CGATTGCAGGTTCCGCTCGCCGAGTTTGAAGGGATGCTCGACCCGGACAGCCCTCCGGTGATTCTTCCAGTCGAAGCCAGAAAGCGCATGTCGAGGATCGACAGTACTGCTGAATTGTCGACAGCCCTTCTCTCCACCCTCGAACCTTTGCTGGAACGGCTGATCGGCGGCTTCCTTCACGTCAGCTCCACCTTCCACGGCCAGTTCAAGGGAGGTGACGTAAAGCCGGTCGACCATGGAGGCTACGACCCGAGCGCGCAATATCTGGAAGTGCAAGGCCAGTATCTGATTCATCAGGACTTTGCCGGCGCGGCGATGCCAACCAGTCCGTGCGGCGTCACACTGTGGACTCCACTGAACTCGTCCCCTGACTGGAATCTTCGGCTCTATCCGGGCAGCCACCGACACGGCCTCATCTGCCAGGAGTGGCTGAAGCTCGATGACCCCAGGCTCGCGTCGTTTGGCGAACCGGTCGACGTACCGGCGAGGGCTGGCTCCTGCGTCGTCTTCAATTCCCTGCTCCTCCACTCGAGCAGCAAGCCGGGGCTCCGCCGGCGAGTGAGTTGCGATATCCGCTTCTTCCCTCTCACCGGGTTCTTGCCCTCACGCGTGCATTTGATCGGGCGAGACCCATTGGCCACACTGCGGCAGGGCCTGGCGCGCAACGACGGCCCCACGTTGAAGGCACCGCACCGGGAGGCGGCGGCGTTCCTCGGACTCATGACGTCGCCAGAACCCTGTGCGCCGCATTCGATTCTGAATTGGGCCAACTATCTTGCCGTGCTGCTGTCCGGCCGGCCCGACGAGGCGCTGCCTCACCTTGGCAGACTCGTGAATCTCGAGCGCGGGGTGGATACGATCGAGGCGTTTGCATCGAAATTCCACAACCGCGAAATTCATCGAGACACTCTCATCGAACTGCTGCACTCGCTGCGAGCGGGTGCGCCAGATGCTCCGGAGGTCGAGTCGCTGAGCCAGCGCTGGGAGCGTCCGGCTGTTGTGAACTGATGAAAACCCTGTTGACCCTCGAGCGTTATCCATATGTCGACTGAACCGCATATCTCGCTCATCATGCCCTGCTATAACGAGGAGGAGAGCCTCCCGTATACGGTGCCTCGTCTCGTGCGGGCCTTCGAGCGGGAGAACTACCGGCTTCAACTGGTCGTCGTGGACAATGGCTCGCGCGATCGCACCTGGGAGCTCATTCAAACGCTTGCCGGATCTCATCCGCAGATCCTTCCAGTGCGGGTCGCGACGAACATAGGTTTCGGAAACGGCATCCTGTCTGGCATTCCGTTCGCCACCGCTGATTGGATTGGCACGGTCGCCGCCGATGGCCAGGTCGACCCCGAAGATCTCGTCCGGCTCTTCGAAGCGGCGAGCGCAACGAACGGGATGATCCTCGCGAAAGTTCGCCGCCGCTTCCGCATGGATGGCTTTCTGCGCAAGATCGTCTCCATCAGTTACAACGGGTTCGTGTGGACACTCTGGCCTCGGCTCGGGTCACTCGACATCAACGGCCAGCCTCGTCTGATGCGCCGTGAAGTACTGCACGCGATGCAACTCGCTTCGACGAACTGGCTGCTTGACCCCGAGATGCTCGTGAAGGCCCATTACCTGGGCGTGCGCGTGCTCGAGTTGAACGTCTTCGCGCGTATGCGCGGGAACGGCCTTTCGCACGTCCGGCTTTCCACGTGCTGGGAGTTCTTCAAGCATTTGCTCCGAATGAGGTTTTCAGGAGAACTGAACGCCTGGCGGCAGTCGGCGAGGCCCCCAGTGATCCAGCGCACTCAGGAACTGGTACCTGGGACGAATGATGCGGCATCGCATTCGCCGGCGGGGCCGTGGCACTAGTCGATCAACCAGGAACGAGGAGCGAGGGAGTGCAGCGCAACGTGCTGGCCGCATCTCTTCGCGGACTGCGGGATCTCTGGATTGTGCTGGGGATCACGCTCCTTCTCTTCGGCCTGATCGAGGCCGCCTATAACGGACAACGCGCGCTGCGTATTTCGTGGTTCGGGTCGGACGACCAGCGAGAGGCGGAGGCGCCCGGACACCCCTATGCGGGCCAGGCGTGGTACCGGGACTTCGTGGCCGCACGCGAGGGTGGGCGCGAGAAGTACGATCCGTGGCGCGGATACTGGGCCTACGAGACGCGCAGTGCGTACCTGAACGTCGATCCGGCAGGGTATCGCGTGACCGTACAGCCGGCGGTCTCGTCGTCGGCACCCCGGCGCGTCTACCTGCTCGGCGCATCGGCGATGTGGGGGTACTCGTCGCGTGATTCGATGACCATCCCGTCCCTCGTTGCCGCTGGCCTGCGCGCGTCGGGCATGACGGACATAGAGGTGGTCAATCTGGCGCAGCCCGGTTACACCCTGGGGTACGAGGCAGCCACGCTCAACCGGGAGCTCGTGACGCGTGGCGCGCCGGCGCTCGCCGTCTTTTTCGACGGTCTCAACGACATCCGTACGACGCACCTCAACCGCGAGCCGGGTCACGCGTTCTTCGAGCAGCGGTTCGGCCACTTGTACGAGCGGGAATCGCAGCGCGGATTCTTTACGTCGTTTGTCACGCCCGGGGAGCGGTCGAAGGTGGTTGCCCGGCTGGTCCTCGCCCTCGGGTTGGACAACACCTGGGAGATTCCTCCGCGGCGTGACGATGCCTGTCCGAAGCTCGGAAGGTACTACCGCGACATGTCGCGGACGGTGGAAGGGGTCGCAAAGGCGTGGGGCTTCGACGTCCTCTTCGTTCAGCAGCCGAACCACGCGACGACGCGGAAGCCGCTCACTCCCTTCGAGCGGTCGATCATGGGGCCGAAGGAGAACGTCGACTACACGCGCGAATGCGCCGAGGCGATCGACACGGAGATGGGCGCGGCGCACCCGGCCAACTTCATCTCCATGGGCAACCTGTTCGACGACGTGAAGGAGACGGTCTATCTGGACCTGTTCGGTCACGTGACGGAAGAGGCCAACCGGCGCATTGCCGGCATCCTGGTGCGCGAGGTGGCGGCGCGACTCTCGAAGGCGCCGGTGACGAATGATGAGCGATGAGGTGGTTGTGAACGGAGCAGACGTGGTCCTTCGTACAACGTGCCGCGTGTGCGGCGCAGGTGACCTGGAGAAGATCCTCTCCCTTGGTCCGAGTCCGCTTGCCAACTCGTTCCTGCGCACGGCCGACGAGTTCACTGACGAGCGGCGTTACCCGCTCGACTTGTTCTACTGCGCGACGTGCAGTCTTCTCCAGCTCCTCCATGTCGTCGATCCGGATATCCTGTTCCGCCACTATCTCTATGTGACCGGAACGTCGTCGACGATGGCGGGGCACAACCGTGCCTACGCGAAGACCGTCGTCGACCTGTTGCAGCTTCAACCTTCCGACCTGGTCGCCGAGGTCGCCAGCAACGACGGCAGCCTGCTGAAGTGCTTTCAACCGCACGGCGTGCGGACAATCGGCATCGAGCCGGCGCAGAATCTCGCGGCGGCCGCGACGAACGACGGGGTCGAGACGATCAATGAATTTTTCACGCTGGCCGCGGCCAGGGCGATCCGGGAGCAGCACGGTGCCGCGAGGGCTATTGCCGCCAACAACGTTCTCGCCCACGTCGATGATCCCGTTGATTTCCTTGCCGGCTGCCGCGAGCTGCTCGCTGAAGACGGGCTCGTGACGATCGAGGTACCCTACGTCGGAACACTTCTCGAGCGCCTCGAGTACGACACCGTCTATCACGAGCATCTGTCGTATTTTTCTGTTCGCAGCCTGCTTCACCTGAGCCAGCGTGTCGGCCTGTCGGCTGTCCGCATCGATCGTCTGACCGTGCATGGCGGTTCGCTGCGGCTCTATCTCTCCCGTTCGGCGGCGGGTCACTCTCCGGAGGTTCGGGCGCTCGAAGCCGAGGAGCGGAATGCCGGAGTCACCGATGTCGCGAGATACCGGCAGTTTGCGCGCGACGTCGAAAGCGGGCGCGCCGAGCTCGTCGCCCTGCTCGAAGATCTCGCTGCCGATGGCAAGCGTGTGGCGGGATACGGGGCGCCGGCGAAGGGCAACACGCTGCTGAACTACTGTGGCGTCGATACGCGCCTGCTGCCATACACCGTGGACAAGAACCCGCTGAAGGTTGGCCTCTACACGCCGGGCACGCACATTCCCGTGCGTGACGTGGCAGCGCTCTCCGAGGAGCGGCCGGATTACGTGTTGATTCTCGCGTGGAACCTCGCGGACGAGATCATGGACCAGCAGCGTGCGCATCGTGAGCACGGCGGCCGATTCATCCTGCCCGTGCCGCGTCCGCAGGTGGTGTGACATGAAGACGGTTCTGCTTGCTGGCGGCAAGGGTACGCGGCTGATGGAGGAGACGGCGACGCGGCCGAAGCCGATGGTGGAGATCGGCGGACAGCCGATCCTCTGGCATCTGATGCAGCTCTACGCCGGCCACGGCTTCAAAGAGTTCCTGATCGCCTGCGGGTACAAGGGCGAGATGATCAAGGAGTACTTCCGCACGCTGCCGATCCGGACGAGCGACTACGTCATGAACCTGGCGGACGGATCGGTCGAGATCATCAAAGGCACCGATCTCGACTGGAGAATCGGGGCCATCGACACCGGCATTGAAACAACCACCGGCGGTCGCATTCTCCGCATGCGCAGCCTCATCTCCGGGACGTTCATGGTGACTTATGGCGACGGCCTCGGGGATGTCGACCTGACGGCGCTCGTTGACTTTCATCGCTCGCACGGCCGGTTGGCCACGGTCACTGCGGTGCGCCCGCCGGCCAGATTCGGGGCGCTTACGCTCGAGGGCCCATACGTGCGAGAGTTTGCCGAAAAGCCGCAGGTCGGCGACGGCTGGATCAATGGCGGCTTCTTCGTCTTCGAACCTGGCGTCTTCGACTATCTGGACGAGCAGGAGTCGCTCGAACGCAAGCCTCTTGAAAGGCTCTCGGCTGAGAACCAGCTGATGGCATTCCGGCACGAAGGCTTCTGGCAGCCAATGGACACGCTGCGCGAGCGGCACCTGCTCGAAGCGTTATGGCAGAGTGGAAAGGCACCGTGGGTCACTTCGAAACCTGGCAGCACCGCCGCGTCTTTGTAACCGGGGCGACCGGCCTCCTCGGCTCGGAAATGGTCGCCGAGCTCGTCTCCAGAGGCGCCGAGGTGACGTGCCTCGTACGCGACTGGGTTCCTGCGAGCCGGCTGCTCTCCTCGCCGTTCATCGCCGACGCGAACGTCGTCTGCGGCGATCTGCTGGATGCCGATCTGCTCGTCCGTGCGATCAACGAATATGAGATCGACACGGTGTTTCACCTTGGCGCGCAGACGATCGTGGGCGCAGCGTCCCGCTCGCCGGTAGGGACTTTCGAGTCAAACATTCGCGGCACGTGGAACCTGCTGGAGGCCTGCCGGCTCAACTCCCGGCTCGTGCAGCGCGTGGTCGTCGCCTCGAGCGACAAGGCGTACGGCATTGCCGAGCGCCTCCCATATACCGAAGACGCGCCGCTGCAGGGACGTTATCCGTACGACGTCTCGAAGTCGTGCGCCGACCTGATCGCCCTGTCCTACTTTCACAGCTATCAGACGCCTGTCGTCGTGACGCGCTGCGGCAACCTGTGGGGCCCGGGCGATTTGAATTACAACCGCCTGATTCCCGGCACCATCCGGTCGGCGCTGCTCGATGAACGGCCGATCATTCGCAGCGACGGGACGTATCGCCGCGACTACTTCTACGTCAAGGATGCCGTGCACTCGTATCTGGCGCTTGCCGCACAGATGCTTGATCTGAATCTGTCGGGTCAGGCGTTCAACTTCGGGAACGAACAACCCGTGTCCGTGCTCGAGGTCGTCAACATCATTCTCAAGGCGACGGGGAAGACGTCGCTGCAGCCGATCATCCTGAACGAGGCCGCGGGCGAGATACCAAGCCAGTTCCTCGACTGCTCGAAAGCGCGCAACCTGCTCGGATGGAAGGCCCGCTACGACTTCGACAGTGGCCTCGCGGAGACTCTACCCTGGTATCGAGCGCGCATCCTGCCCGGCCAGGCGGAAGCAACTCCGGCTGTTTAGGAGGCGATCCTCGCCCGTCTCATCACCGCCTCTGCGGTCCTGCGCGCCATCTCTACTCCGTTCGATACCTGCCGGTCGTTCGGGTAGATCTGCGCCATCGTGCAGATGAACAGGTTCTCAATCTCCGTTTCGATCGGCGGCACCAGGCGGCGATAGCCGGTGGAAACGATCGGCTGGGCGGACGAAGCGTGCCAGACAAGCTTCCTGCGAACCAGTGTCGGGTCGTAGGCCGGGAAGAGCCGTCGAATGTGCGGGAGATAGAACGCGTGAAGCTCCTCCGCGTCCATCCCCCAACGAGTGTCCCCCGAGGGCAAATAAGCTGAAACGTAGGCGAGGCTGCGGCCAGCGAAGTCGGTGCGGTCGGCCCAGTTGGTCTGCTCGACGATGCCGACGAAGGGTGCGTCGCGATCGGTGACGTTCGTCCAGTAGAAGTCCGACAGCGGCCGCTCGAGCTCGAGTACGAGGCAGACATTGCCGAGAAAGCCGATCGCTGAGGCGGAGCGGCGGAGTGTGTCGGCCGAGGATGGGAGGAGAGGAACGAGATCGGGGAGCTGCAGCCCGGAGACGACAAAGCCGGCCGGGTGGCTACCGCCCGCAGTGACGACCTGTGTGATGCGGTCACCTCGTGATTCGAGCGCAACGACCGGCTCTCCGAGATGGACCGAGTGGCCGGCGGCACGCAACTGTTCGGTAATCGTCTCGAACACGCGACCGAGCCCGCCGCGCAGGTAGCCCAGTAACTCGTGGCCGCTCGCGTCACGCGAACCGCCGCGGTCGACGAGCTTCGACCAGAGCCACGCGGCCGAAACGCTGTCGGCATTTGGCCCGAACTTGCCGTGGAGGAGCGGCTCCCAGACGACCTCATAGACGCGGGAACCCGCGTGCCGCACGATCCAGTCTCGGACGGGAACATCGTCGAGGGTTCGCCAGTCGCGCACACGCCGCGCGGCGAGGACGAGAAGGCCGAGCCGGATCCGATCGACGACCGGAAGCGGATCGAAACGGAGCAGGTCGAGCGGCGAGGAGAGGCGGTAGGGCCGGGCGAAGTAGTAGGCGCCGGTCGAGGCTGGCCTCCACACGAGATCGGCGCCGAGACCGAGCTCGGTGATCAGGTTCTGAAGCGCGACGTCCCGGCGAAAGAGGTGGTGATAGAACTTCTCAACGCGGTAACTCTCGGTCGTGAAGCTGCCGGCGAGCCCGCCGGGAGTCGAGTCCTTCTCCCAGACGTGGATCTCGAGCTCGGGCCGCTGCTGCGAAAGGAACCACGCCGTCGCGAGACCGCTGACGCCGGCGCCGAGAACGTCGACACGCTCACGCACGAGGCGCATCCTCGCTGACTTGTCCGTTCGGGGTGGTCACGTTATCGAAAGCGGCGCTCTGGCGCTGGAGCTTCGATTCCCGCCGTCGCGCGAATCACCCAAGGCGGCCTGCCTTTCACGTTCTCGTAGATCCGCGCCAGGTACTCGCCGAGGATCCCGAGGCAGAGAAGCTGGATCCCGCCGAGGAAGAGGATCGAAATCACGATGGTCGCGAAACCCGGCACGGGCCCCAGACCGATCCGCTCGAACTGCTCGGCGAAGAGACGCTGCAGGAGCGTGAAGGCGGCACCGAGGAAAGCCAGGACCGAGACCGACAATCCGAAGTAGGTCGCGAGGCGGAGCGGGACGGTCGAGAACGAGAGCAGCCCGTCGAGCGCCAGGCCGATGAGCTTGTGGACGGTGTACTTTGGCTCGCCGGCCGCACGAGCCGCACGGTCGTACTCGACTCCCACCTGTCGGAAACCGACCCAGCTCCTGAGGCCGCGCACGAAGCGCTGGCTCTCGGGCATGCGCCGCAGCTCGTCGACGACCACGCGGTCCATCACACAAAAATCTCCGGAATCGAGGGGAATCCTCGTCTCCGAGAGGCTTCTGAGCAGGCGGTAGAACAGGAAGTAGGTGGCGCGGAGGAGCACGCCTTCCTTGCGGTTCCGACGGATGGCATAGACCACGTCAAAACCTTCTGCCCACTTGTCGAAGAAGGGGGACAGCTGCTCGGGCGGGTCCTGGAGATCGGCATCGAGCACGACGACCACGTCGCCGCCCGCGGCGTGAATCGCCGTCCACAGCGCCGTCTGGTGGCCGAAATTACGCGCGAGCGCGATTCCCTTGAAGCGCGGATCGCGGCGATGGAACTCCTCGATCGATGACCAGGTACTGTCCGTGGAACCGTCGTCCACGAGTACGACTTCCCACGGCACGCCCCACGATTCGGCGGCGCGCGTCAGCCGCTCGGCGAGCTGATCCAGGACCTCTTCCTCGTTGAAGCAGGGAATGAGGACCGAGACGAGGCGGACGCTGGCGAAACTGCGCGGGGCGGGAGAGTGTCCCATGAGAGTAGTTCTTACTGGTGTTCTAGCTGGTACGGCAACGTACCGGGTGCTTTCGGAGCCAGGACCACGTACTCATCGAAGCGAGCGGCGAATACGTAATTCGAACGAACGTACGCTCCCGTGAGCCGATCGCGGGTTTCATCCAGAAGCCGAGCCTCGGTATCAAGGGAGTCATAGTGCGGGGTGGAGAGCCACCGTCCGAGTTGCTTGACCGGTGTCAGCTCGATGCTCGTACGCGGAGTGTTCGGATCCAGCCCATAGAGCCGCTGGTAATCCGGTGACTGAATGACGACGAGTGCATCCTTGTGCTTTCGCAAGTAGTTCGAGTCCGGCTGGCTGAACTCGGTATAGAGAAGGTCGTCCATCTTGTAGTCTTCAGGCCGGACGCCAACGCGAGGCGATATGTCCCAGGCTCTCCCATAAAACAGCACCGGCTGATGAGATCGACCGGGCGCGGCGAGGTAGCGTCCCAACGCGACGAGGTCGGCTCGTGGGTGCGTCCGTTCGAATTCGATGCTGCGGACGCGAGTGGTGCCATCATCGGTGCCGCGAGGCACGGCGGTGAGCGTATCGATGAGACCGTCAACGTAGCCCACGGCGTACCGGCTGCCCATCGGAGCGTTCCCCACGAGCATCGTGACGGAGGCGGTGGCGGCAAGCGCGAATGCTCCGCGATATTGGCCAGGTGTCAGACTGAACGCGTTCATCGGCAGTCGCAACAGGACGGCCAGCATCAGTGGCAGGAATCCAGGATTCAGATGCCACAGGTCGGCGCGCGTCAGCCCGCTCCGCAGTGCCACCAGGGCAAACAGCACAGCCCCCAGCAAGAGACGATCGCCGGACGCAAGCTGTCGCCCGGGTCCGGGTCGCCAGCCCTTTCCGATGCTCAGGCAGGCGATCAGGAGAAGTCCGAAGAGCGCCAGTGAATTGACTGTCCAATAGAAGCGGAAACCAGCGTGGCCCGATGACATCATCTTGACGATGTCAGTTGCATGCGCGATGTAGGAGGGCACGTGACTCCGCAGAACGGCGGTCACGACGACGAGCCATACGATGGCACTGCCCATGAAGAGCATCGCGGCAGGTCGCACGCCAGTGAGTTGCCGTTCCCGCAGGGCCGCCAGCACATACATTCCGGAGATCGCTGCAAGTGCGGCCAGTGCGTATTCGTGCGCATACGCGAGGTGAATTCCCAGTAACGCCGCGCACCAGAGGATCGTCCGCCGGTCAGGTGGACGATGCGCCGCAAGCACCACGATCAGAGATGGAATGAGCCATCTCATGGCGTTGTAGTTCAGCCCCAGAGTCGTATTCCAGAGAATCGGTAGCAGCATCAGGAACGTGAGGTAGCGCCGTCCTCGATGCGGTACGAAGTACTGAAGCACGGCCATCAGAATCAAGGACTGAAGGCCTTCAACGAGTGCCAGGAAACCGTAGAAGGACGCCATGCTGAAGCCGATCAGCTGGTTCCATACCCAGAGCGGGTAGAGCATCAGGGGCCCGTACAGGAACGCGAAGTCCCGATACGGTACCTGCCCACCGTTCATCCGGTTCAGCGCCAGGAGGAAGTACTGATCTTCGATGTACGGCCCATAGCGGGAGAGGAAGGGCGGAAAGAAGGCGAGCGCGAACAACGCGAAGACGATGAGCAGTTCCCGCCAGTTCAGATGCCCCGCTGTGGCCACAGGATAGAGGGCGGTGCGCGGCGACAGGCTCGCGGGGCCGGTCTGTTCCTTCCATCCCGCCCAGGTGGCCACCACGATGACCAGCATCGTCCAGGCGGCAGCGACCCAGTACGCGGCGACGGTGTTGTAGCCGTCCGCGGCGGCAGCACTGAAAAGGTCGGGATTTGATGGAACGAGGCGAGGAACGAACAGCAGCGCAACCACCAGCCCGCCGTACAGCACGACGGCCAGCATCCCGTCGCGGAGACGGGGGCGGGACGCCGTCAACGTCTGCACAGTGCTCACGAAGCGGAAAACCTCCGCAGCCTTGTCGGTCGCAGGCCCGGCAGCACACAGAGCACCAGCCAGCCGGCGATGGCGCCGCCGATGATCACGGCATCCCAGAGCAGGCTCGCCGCCATGACGGGGCCCGGGAGGCCTCCGAAAGGTCGGAGAAGCGCGACG
>Ga0247825_10003355_pt1 | contig 10563 bp, 10 predicted proteins | sample 13C_Vanillin_Day_FD_194413 | JGI IMG/M metagenome (GOLD analysis project Ga0247825, IMG submission 194413) | Soil microbial communities from agricultural site in Penn Yan, New York, United States - 13C_Vanillin_Day48 | ecosystem: Environmental > Terrestrial > Soil > Agricultural land | place... | reverse complement strand
TCCTTGTTCGGCCGCGGCGATGCCGCGAGCCGCAAGCTGCCGATGCAGCCGGAGGAATTGCTGGAAGCCGGCATGCTCCTATATCTGCGGGGCCTTGGGCTGCCCCAGGCTTGAGCGCACAGACCAGCGAAACCGCAAGCCGCATCTGGACCAAGCTTCAGATGACCGTTCCGCTGTAGCAGCCTATCCTGAGATTGCCCCCGGCCCGCGCCATGCCCGCATGTGAGGAAGGCAGGAGCCACCCGATATCAGACTACATTTTTCGCGGATCTGGAAAGCTTTCGCTTTTGGCCGTCGGGTTGTCAGTGTGTGGGCTCGGCTCGTCATACAAGAATTTCAGCTTCCGCCGTGCAGGCCGCCCCAGGAAGCCCGCAACAAGTTCGACTCTCTCTTCGTAGAGGATCTTGAGAACGTCCGGCACGTCAGGGCCCGGGGGCCTTTCCCAGACTTCCGTCTCAAATCCGAGCACCTCGGTGCAATAGGTGCTCATGCAAACTTCGGAAAGAAGATACTCCAGTTCGTGAGATCGCTCGATGTCGGGCTTGCTGCCGAGCCCGAATTTCGCAACGCGCCGCTCGACAAACTCCTCGAGCCTTGGCGAAAGCACGGCATCGGACGTCAATCGTGGCCGCAGCGCGTTCGAGAAGTTCCTGTACCCGTCGGTGTCCGCGATGCCTTCCCAAAAAATGACGCTTGCGGCTTGGCCTGCCTTCTCTTTGGAGATGGTGCGCCTGACCATTCGCATCACGTTTTCGGCCTCATACCGCGCTTTCTTTCTGGCGCTTTCGACGGTCCAGAACCGCCCGGTCACCAGCCTGTCGAGCACCAGCAATTCATCGGCAACGATCATGATGAAGGCGCTCGACCGCAGGTCGAATTTCTCAATCAATTCGATGATGCCCGCCCGGCGCCGATACTTCGTATGTGGGTAAAGGCACAGCGGGATGTAGTACCGTTGCGCCTCTGTCATGATGCGATCCGCAGGTTTGCGGGGACCTCGACTTGTTGCACAGGTCCATCGTGGCCGTTCAGCAATCGCACTTGCGCCACTATGTCCGGAGATCGGCCGAAGCTGCTGACGTAACCTTCGTAGATCATCGAATCGCCGTACGTGGAAACGAGACCGAAGTCGGCTTCCCGGCGCGCCTGGCCGTCGTGCTGATACGACCACTTGATCGCAGTGCCTTCCGGAAATTGCAGCCAGGTGCCGTTCCGGCTCGGGACGTTCAGGTTGCCGTCGTAGGCCGACGTAAGCTTCGCCTGTCCCGAGTTGTGGAAGACGATTCGGTACCGCACGTCGTCGCGCATCCGCACCTCGATCTGCTTGCCTCGCAGCGACTTGGCGATCAGTGAAAGGTGTTCGGCAATCTGCACAATGATGCACAGGACGAACACGAGGAACCAGACCTGACCGGCAATGAACAGGCTGAAATACCATTTCGCGGGGGAAATTTCAGGATAGAGCTTCAGGTCCAGAGCGCTGTTGGCCGCGAATTCGTTGATCTTGTTGGTGACGACGAAGTGGCCGACGAAAAAGCCCATAAGCCCCATTGCGGAGGCGCCAAGCAAAGCCCTCAGGCAGATACGGAGCGCAGGCCTTTCATCGATCAGCCGACTGTCGCTGATGGCAATGATGGTGCATGCCAGAACGGCAGCAAGTGGAAACCACACAACAGCCTCGCGAACAGGGCCGGCGAGGTTTCTGAAGGATCCACTGAACGCCGGTCCGCCGACAATCGATATGAGCGACAGGACCAGAACGCCGACGGCGGTGCTTACAAGCACAGGTGCGATGTACCGGAGAATCGGCCTTGCTCGATCGAAATTGTTCAGATCGAACCACTCTCGTTTCAATATTCGATGGTCGCGAACAGCGAGCACGGTAAGGACGGTCGCCAGATAGTATGCTGCGCTGGACGACGACCAGAAATAGATTTCAATGTCTTGCTTGGGAACCGGAAATCCACCGGCCCATGTCCCCAGCGGTTCAAGCACGTATTCCCGGAATTGCTGCGTGAAGTAGGCCGAGAACACCGAAACAATTAGTAATGCGATGAAGCTTGCCCCTGCTATCGGGCTGAACGGTATGCCGCCGCCAGGCGTGGGCTGAGGAAGCGAGAACCCGAGCCTGTTGCTGATCTCGAAGCGCTTGGAACCGTCCTTTTCGAGACTGCTGTGAATGCCGCACGCGAGGAACGTATAGAGCCGGTCACGCAGCTTTCGAGTCTCCGCGACCGCGGCCTCCGCAATACTTGATGTTTCTTCGGATCGCTCCGCCGCATGGATGCCTTCCAGGTGCCTGCGCACGATGTGGCTCAAGGCCAGATGCTTGGAACTGATGACGTCAAGCTCGTCCTTGTAATACTCGTAGAACAGCGGATCGATGCCGATCTTGTCGCGATTGCCGTCCGACAGTGCAAACAGGATGCAGCCGGTCGTGTACCAGGTCAGAAGCAGTTCGTCGTCGCGCACGATCTGTTCGCGTATGGCGACGGGCTGCCTGTCGTTCGTTTGCGGCAGATTGAGTTTTCGCGTTTGCGCAGAAAATGCCTGCGAGGAGAAATTGAACGGAGAGCCGCGCAGTTCCGAGACCGTGCGGCGTACGCCGTCCGGAACCTGAGCAAAGGAATGCAGGAAGCCTCGTATTCGCTGCTCTAGGTCCTTAAGGCCCGGCACGTTCTGGAGCGTGATCATCGCAAGTGCGATGCCGAATGGTACCGATCCCTTGATCGGTGACGCGTTGAAGGATTCAAAAAATTCCGGAACGAGATTGAACAGGACATAGACCAGTACAATCGCGAGGACGTAACCGAGCCGGGCGCGAACGTAGCGACTGTGTGAAGTTGAAAATCTCGGCTGATAGCGCGCAAAAAACTCGGTCGCCGAAGCATAGCTGGGTTCGTCGAAGCGCGACCAGGAATTCGCTGCAACCAGAAGCGCGCCGATTGCAATAACAGCAACCTGATTATCCATGATCAAATCCCCTACGCTGCAATCAAAGAAAAGTAGTTTGAATCTAAAAATGCATCTAATGCGCGCGAGGATAAGACGCGCGCAGAAAAATTCAAGGCGATCGAACCTACAATCAAAAGCCGTGAAAACGGCGGCTGGTTTCTAGCAGTCTTGACATTCGTCAAACGACCCGTATGTTAATGTTATTAACATTCACACGGTGAGGTGTGCGATGCCGATTGTTGCCAAGCTCGACGAACTCGGGAAACCCGCCTGGATCGCGTTGATGGTTCTGGGCTTTTGCGTGTTCTGGCCGCTCGGCCTCGCGATCCTCGCCTTCATCTTCTGGAGTGGACGCATGGGCTGCTGGAAAGGTCGTGAGATGAGCCGCTGGCACCAGGGTGCCGGCACAGGAAGTGGCATGCGCGGCGCGGGCACCTGGTGGCAGCCGCCGCATCGTTCGAGCGGGAACCGCGCGTTCGACGAATACCGTACCGAGACGCTTCGCCGTCTCGAGGACGAGCAGCGCGAATTCCACGATTTCCTCGACCGGCTGCGCATGGCCAAGGACAAGTCGGAGTTCGACCAGTTCATGGCCGAGCGGCGCAATCGCCCGAGCCCTGGTCCGGAATCTCCTCCGCCGCAGAACTGAGTACGCGTATCTGCGTCGAGCCGCCTGCCGTGTTCCCCGACGCGGCGGGCGTTTCTTTTGGCGCGAAACCTCAGCCGCCCTGCCGCTTTTCGGCGCGTTCGCCGGGTCCGCCCTGCAGCCCGGATCGCCGCGGCATCTCCTTGGTAACCCGGCATTAACCCAAATAACGCTGCCTAGTCCCCGGACTGACCGGTCCGGTGCCCTAGTTTGGTCAAGTTTCGCGAGACTTTCAGGCCTTCGGCGGTGGTGGACGGCTGGAAGCTCCTGCGTAATTTGGCGTCGCCTGCGGGTCGCATCGCGATGTGACGCTGTTGGCCCTATCGACGGCCATTGGGGTTCTGCAGAGCACCGTCCGGTTCTCGATCGAATGTGCGGCGGACCTCGTCAGGTCCAGCCACCGCTGCAATGGGACTCGGAAGGGACGAAAGCGATGAATCCTGCGGACGTGGCGCAAACGGCGCTGCCGCTGACCTCCTCCGACCTGTCGCTGTTCGCCCTGTTCTGGCAGGCGCACTGGCTGGTGAAGTCCGTCATGCTGGGCCTGCTGCTGTCGTCGGTCTGGGTCTGGGCGATCGTGATCGACAAGTTCCTGCTCTACACCCGCACCCGCAAGTCGATGGACCGCTTCGAGGAGGCGTTCTGGTCGGGGCAGTCGCTGGAGGAGCTTTACAAGGCGCTGTCGGCGCGGCCGGTGCATTCGATGTCGGCGCTTTTTGTCGCAGCCATGCGCGAGTGGAAGCGCAGCTTCGAGGGACAGTCGCGCTCGTTTGCGGGACTCCAGATGCGGATCGAGAAGGTGATGGACGTCACCATCGCACGCGAGATCGAGCGGCTCGAGCGCAGGCTCTTGGTGCTCGCGACGGTCGGCTCGGCCGGCCCCTTCGTCGGCCTGTTCGGCACGGTGTGGGGCATCATGACGAGCTTCCAGTCGATCGCCGCCTCGAAGAACACTTCGTTAGCGGTTGTGGCGCCGGGCATCGCGGAAGCGCTGTTTGCGACCGCAATCGGCCTCATCGCCGCCATCCCGGCGACCATTTTCTATAACAAGTTCATCACCGAGGTGAACCGCCAGGCACAGCGCCTGGAGGGCTTCGCCGACGAGTTCTCCGCGATCCTGTCGCGGCAGATCGACGAGCGCGGGACTCAGTAGGGGGCTGCCCAGCCATGGGGATGAGCGGCGGCGCGCATTCGGGGGCGTTCGGCAAGCGGCGGCACCGCCGCCAGCCGGTCATGGCCGAGATCAACGTCACCCCGATGGTCGACGTCATGCTGGTGTTGCTGATCATCTTCATGGTGTCGGCGCCGCTGCTGACCGTCGGCGTGCCGATCGACCTGCCGCAGACCCAGGCGGCGGGCCTGGATCAGGCGGACAAGGAGCCGCTGGCCATCTCGGTCACCACCAAGGGGCAGGTTTTCCTGCAGAATACCGAAATCAAGATCGAGGAACTGGTGCCCAAGCTCCGGGCCATCGCCGACGCGCGCGGTGGAAACGACGAGCGCATCTATGTTCGCGGCGATAAAACCGTGGATTATGGTACCGTGATGAAGGTGATGGGACGGCTCTCCGCCGCCGGCTTCCGCCGGGTCGCGCTGGTCACGGAGGTGGAGCAGGGCCTGTGAAGTTGCCAGAGATGAAAACCGGACTGGCCATTTCCGCGCTGTTTCACGCGGCCCTGCTGCTGTGGGGGCTGATTTCTTTTGCCGCGAAGCCGCTCGAGGCCAAGCCCAACGACGCCCTGCCGGTCGACATCATCTCCGACAAGCAATTCTCCGAAATGACCAAGGGCGTGAAGAACGCCCCGAAGGATGCGAAGCCCGCGCCGCTGGTCGAGAAGATCGATCCGTCCAAGCCGGTCGACGACTCCACGGCGAAGGTCACGCCGAAGAAGGAAATCGACGCGGCGCGGAACGAGCCGCAGCCGCCTCCGCCGGCGCCCGAATCCAAGCCCAAAGCGGCGGACGCCAAGCCCGAGAAGAAGCCGGAGCCGCCCAGGGTCGATCCGATCGCCGAGACCCTGAAGAAGGAAGAGGCGAAGAAGAAGGCCGAGGAGCGCGCCGCGAAGGCCAAGGCCGAGAAGGAACAGAAACAGGCGCAGGCCTACGATCCGACCAGGATCGCCGCATTGCTCGACAAGCGCGATCCGCAGCGGCACGCCGCCGCGGGCGATCACCTCAGCCAGAACCCGGGCCTCGGCAAGTCGCAGGGCAACGCAGCCGTGCTGTCGCAAAGCGAGATCGACGCGCTGCGCCGGCGTCTGGCCGAATGCTGGAATCCGCCGGTCGGTGCCTCCAACGCGCCCAACCTGAAGGTCGTGATGCGGGTGCTGTTCAAGCAGGACGGCTCGGTCGCAGGCCAGCCGCTGCTGGTCGCGGGCACGGCGTCGCCGTTCGGTCCGGCGATGGCGGAGAGCGCCAAGCGCGCGATCCTGACCTGCCAGCCGTTCAAGATGCTGCGGCCGGAAACCTACGAGCTTTGGAAAGACATTGAGATCACCTTCGACCCCAAGGACATGTTCGGGGGCTGACGGGTTGCTGTTCGGGAATCGGAATTCCATGACGTCTGACAATTTGCACGACCGGTCGCCGGTGGACCGGCTGCCAGTGACTTGCCGGCCGCTCCTGATGACGCGCCGCGCGATGCTCGCCGGCGCCGCCGCGGGAGCCGCTGCGCTGTGGGCGCCACGCCAGGTCCGCGCGCAGACCCGCATCGACGTGACGCAGGGCACGGTGAAGCCGATGCCGATCGCGTTGCCCGACTTCATCGGCGGCACGCCGAACGACGGCGAGGTGGCGCGCAACGTCACGCAGGTCATCACCGCGAACCTCAAGCGCTCCGGGCTGTTTGCGCCGATCGATCAGGCGGCCTACATCGAGCGCATCACCAACATCGACACGCTGCCGCGCTTTCCAGAGTGGCGCACCATCGCCGCCCAGGCGCTGGTGACCGGCCGCATCACACGGCAGAGCGACGGCCGGCTCAAGACCGAGTTCCGGCTGTGGGACGTGGCGTCGGCGGAGCAGCTCACCGGCCAGCAATACTTCACCGCCGCCGACAACTGGCGCCGCATCGCGCACATCATCTCGGACGCGGTCTATCAGCGCCTCACCGGCGAGATGGGTTATTTCGACAGCCGCGTGGTGTTCGTCGACGAGTCGGGTCCGAAGAACCAGCGCGTCAAGCGGCTTGCGATCATGGACCAGGACGGCGCCAACGTTCGCTATCTCACGCGCGGCGACGACCTGGTGCTGACGCCGCGCTTCTCGCCGAAGACGCAGGAGATCACCTACATGTCGTATGGCGGCCGCGAGCCGCGGGTGTTCCTGCTCAATATCGAGACGTTGCAGCGCGAGGTGGTCGGCAACTTCCCGAACATGAGCTTCGCGCCGCGCTTCTCGCCCGACGGTCAGCGCGTGATCATGAGTCTGCAGCAGGGCTCGAACTCGAACCTCTACGTGCTCGATCTGCGCTCGAAAGCGATGACGCGACTCACCGAGACGCCGGCAATCGACACCGCGCCGTCCTACTCGCCCGACTCGGCGCGGATCTGCTTCGAGAGCGACCGCGGCGGCACCCAACAGATCTACGTGATGGGCGCGGCCGGCGGAGCGGCCCAGCGTATCAGCTTCGGCGAAGGCCGCTATTCGACCCCGGTGTGGTCGCCGCGCGGCGACTACATCGCCTTCACCAAGCAGGGCGGCGGCAGCTTCGGCATCGGCATCATGAAGCCGGACGGCTCGGGCGAGCGCATCCTCACCGAGGGCTTCCACAACGAGGGCCCGACGTTTGCGCCGAACGGCCGCGTGGTGATGTTCTTCCGCGATCCGGGCGGCAGCGCCGGCCCTTCGCTCTACACGGTCGATATCAGCGGCCGCAACGAACAGAAGATCCCGACCCCGGGCTTTGCCTCGGATCCGGCCTGGTCGCCGCTGCTGTCGTAGGGGCTTGTCTTGGGCTGCAAGGTCTTAGGCCGCAAGGTCTTGGGCCGCAAGGTCTTGGGCCGCAAGGCATTGGGCCGCAAGGCATTGGGCCGCAAGGCATTGGGCGAGAAGCATAACCGGCCACAACCGGGACATTTTCACGCCGCATTAACCACCCCAATATGTTTCGGGGTTCAGTGCTTTTTTTGCGGGTTCGACAACGTCTCATCAAGGTTGATGGAATGTTCGCTTAACGAACCTCCCGATAGAGTGGGGGGAGGTCCGGCGAAGAGAGGGAGGCACCGGGATGAAGTCACTGTCGCGTATCGTCCACCGGGCGGGGATCGTCGTCGCGCTGATCGCGGGCTTGGCCGTTTCCGCATGCGCCAGCAAGCCCGCCACCGATTCGCTGGCGGCCGGCGCTGCCGCGCCGGGAAGCCAGCAGGACTTCGTGGTCAATGTCGGCGACCGCGTGTTCTTCGAATCCGACTCGACCGAACTGACGATGCAGTCGCGCTCGACCCTCGACAAGCAGGCGCAGTGGCTCCAGCAATACGCCAGCTACACCTTCACCATCGAGGGCCACGCCGACGAGCGCGGCACCCGCGAATACAACATCGCGCTCGGCGCGCGGCGCGCCCAGGCGGTCCGTGACTATCTCGCGGCGCAGGGCATCCAGCCCAACCGGATACGCACCGTCTCTTTCGGCAAGGAGCGTCCGGTCGCGGTCTGCAACGATATCTCGTGCTGGTCGCAGAACCGCCGCGCCGTCACCGTGCTCGGCGCGACATCATAAGCGACCTGAGCTTGCCTCAAGGCCAGCCGGCGCTCCGAAAGGGCGCCGGTTTTGTTTTGGAACACGGGCGAAGTTCCTGCGCCGGTTCCCTGGGCCTGGCTCTCTGCGGAAACCAAAAACTAACTCTATTGGACCATATTGGATTTTTATTACCGGCTCGCGGCGCTTGTGCCTGTCGCGGCTTCGGGGAGTGCAGAGTCGATGAAGTCACGCGAGACCCTCATCCGTCTGAAGAAGTTTCAGGTCGACGAGAAGCGCCGCAAGGTCATGCAGATCGAGGGCATGATCGCCGATTTCGAGCGCATGGCGGGCGATCTCGAGCGCGAGATCAAGTCGGAGCAGGACAAGGCCAACATCCACGATCCGTCGCATTTCGCCTATCCGACCTACGCCAAGGCCGCGATCCAGCGGCGCGAGAATCTCAAGCATTCGGCGGACGAACTGAAGGTCCAGCTCAACGACGCCAAGGATGCGCTGGCCGAGGCCTTCGAGGAACTGAAGAAGGTGGAATTGCTCGACGACCGCGACCGGATGCGCGAGCGGGCGGCCGAGGCCGCGATCGAGCAGTCCGAGCTCGACGCCATCGGCCTGATGCGTGCGCAGGGCGCGCGCTGACGTTCCCCGGATTTACCATCCGTTAAGCATCGTGGGACGCCGCTCAAGGCCTCGCGGCTTCGGCAACCATTCATCAAGGTTGACGCCTTATTCACAAAATCCAGACATCCTGAGGGATGAGGTCCGGCCAAAAACGAAACGGAGACCGGGATGAAGTATATGTTGCGTATCGTCCACCGCGCCGGGATCGCCGCCGCGTTGATCGCGGGTCTTGCGCTGTCCGCATGCGCCAGCAAGCAGGCCAACGACGCCATGGCCTCGGCCGGCGTCGCGTCGCCGGGCAGCCAGCAGGACTTCGTGGTCAATGTCGGCGACCGCGTGTTCTTTGAATCCGATTCGACCGAGTTGTCGATGCAGTCGCGCTCGACCCTCGACAAGCAGGCGCAGTGGCTGCAGCAGTACGCCAACTACACCTTCACCATCGAAGGCCACGCCGACGAGCGCGGCACCCGTGAATACAACATCGCGCTCGGCGCCCGCCGCGCCCAGGCGGTCCGCGACTATCTCGCGGCGCAGGGCGTGCAGCCCGGCCGGATGCGCACGGTGTCCTACGGCAAGGAGCGCCCGGTCGCGGTCTGCAACGACATCTCGTGCTGGTCGCAGAACCGCCGCGCCGTCACCGTGCTCGGCGCGACGTCCTAGACGGCCATTTCCCGGCCGACCATGGGCTGAAACGATCGATCGGCCGGCGCCCCGCAGGGCGCCGGTTTGCTTTCGGGGATGCCGGAAAAAGGCTCCCAGTCACACTTTGGTCCCGATCGCGCCGCTATGCTACACACCTGCCGGGCAACTCAAGTTTACTCCATGACCAGCGTGATGACTCGCGGCCTATCCGCAGCGGCGCTCGCCGCGGCTCTTTGCCTTTCGACCGTCGCTGCCGCGCAGGACGGTGGCGGCTCGCCGCTGTCCGTGCTCGACCGCATGTTCGGCAACCGGCCGCAGGCGCCGGTGCAGCAGCAGGCCCCCGGCCAGGAGCCGATGCCCGATCAGGTCGTCCGCATCGAGCGGCTCGAAAACATGCTGCGTCAGGCGACCGGCCAGATCGAGCAGCTCCAGTACCGCAATCAGCAGCTCGAAGCGCAGATCCGCAGCATGGGTGGCAATCCGGGCGGCAATCCCGGCGCCCAGGGACAAGGCGCAGCCGCGCCCCCGCCCGCTTCGTCCGCGCAGATCGGCCAGCCGCTTCCGCCGGTTCAGGGGCCGCGCCCGCCGGTTCAGTCCGGCGCGGTTCCGCCGGCGCCGCCCGCCGGCGTGCCGGGCCGCCGCTCCGACGTGTTCGATCCGACGCAGAACCCCAACGCGCCCGGCGCGCCGCAGACGCTCGGCAGCCTGTCCTCCGGCGGCAGCGCCCCGATGGAGCCGCCGCCGATCATCACCGCCGAGCCGCCGGTCGGCGTGCCCGGCGGCCGCGGCGCGGGCGCCCCGCTCGACCTTTCGACGCTTGCCACCGGCGCGGCCGGCCGGCCCAGCGAGCCGGGCCAGCCGCAGCAGGGCGGCGGCTTGTCGCAGCAGGGCGGCGCCTTGCCGCCGCCGCCGTCGCGCAATCTCAGCGCCACCGGTGCGGTCGCGGCGGTCGCTCCGCCCGCCGAGCAGCCGAAGGACTATTACGACCTCGGCTACGGCTATGTGA
>Ga0247825_10003354_pt1 | contig 10565 bp, 7 predicted proteins | sample 13C_Vanillin_Day_FD_194413 | JGI IMG/M metagenome (GOLD analysis project Ga0247825, IMG submission 194413) | Soil microbial communities from agricultural site in Penn Yan, New York, United States - 13C_Vanillin_Day48 | ecosystem: Environmental > Terrestrial > Soil > Agricultural land | place... | reverse complement strand
GCCCCGAACAGGGCACAGGCCGCGTAGGCGGCCCAGGTCCGGCGGCGAGCCCGGGAAGAGCTGGGTACATGGCTGCGCAATGGCGCTGCGCTCTCCACCTCCGCGACAGGCGGCTCGCTCGGGAACAGCGGCCGGTCAGCATCGGCTCCCGGCTTGCGCGCTGCCTCCTCCAGCGCTTCAGCCAGTTCCGCCGCCGAGGGCCGCTCCCCAGGCTCGCGCGAGAGCATGCGCACGATCAGCTCACTCAGCTGAGGCACCACCCTCGGGTTCATCTCCGCCGGGGGCCTCGGTGCCCTCCACACCATGTGCCACGGCCCCTCCTCCCCGGGCTTCACCTCCACCGGCGGCAGATACCAGCCCGTCACCAGCCGATAGGCGCACACCCCCAGTGCGAACACGTCATCCGCGGGCTGCGCCGCATACGTCTCCGTGGAACCCCGGGGCCGCTGGAGCGCGTACTCCCTGGCCTCGGGGCTGCGGTAGTCATCCGTCCCGGGTGGCAGCACCCCCTTCGTCAACGGCGCCGCTCCCGCGTAGGTGCCTGCTCCAAAATCCATGAGCACCGCCCGCGCTCCATCCAGGCTCGCTCGGATGTTGCCGCCTTTGATATCGCGGTGCACGCCACCCGCCGCGTGCGTCGCCGCCACCGCTCCCGCGAGCTGCCCCAGCACTTGGAGCACCTGACGGCTGCTGGCGTTGCGCCACTCCGCCCAGGTGTAGAGCGCCAGCCCCTCCACCCACTCCATCACAATGAAAGGATGGGCTTCGCCTCTGGGTGGCTGCCACTGACCATGACCCAGCAGCCGCGGCACGCTGGGGTGGTGGACTCGCGATAGCAGCTCCACCTCTCGCTGGAAGCGCTCATCCCCGGGGTAGCAGGCCACCTTGAGCGCCACCTCCCCGGCCACCTCATCCCCGGCTCTCACGGCCCGGAACACCAGACCGTAGGCCCCTCCCCCTGCATAGGCCTTCACCTTCCACGGCCCCACCAACGTCCCGGGGGGCAGCATGAATGGCTCCAGCTTGTGCTCAGGCAGCTTCATCTCCGGCCAGCTCCCGGCACGCATAGGAAGCCCTCCCAGGGTGCCTCTCGTCACCCTACCTTACACGTGGGCCAGGCTGAACTCTGGTGGGTTGTCCGCGTCTTCCTCAGAAGTGGCGATCGGGTCCGGTGCCAACTCGGAGATGCGTCAGAGCTTCAGCGCCAGCACGAGATCGCGCTGCGGATCACTCCCGAGCAGGAAGTTCATCTCCCCCACCTCGGAGAAACCCCACCGCGCGTAGAAGGCCCGGGCGCGGGCATTGTGCTCCCACACTCCCAGCCACAGCACGTCGTGCCCGTGCGCACGCGCTTCGTCCAAGGAGCGTCGCATCAGCGCGGCCCCCACCTTCGCTCCCAGAAAGGGCCGGTCCACATAGAGCCGTGCGAGATTCACCGGCCGCTCCCCGGGAACGCCGTGCTCCCGAGGAACGTCGCGCAGCAGCGCAAACCCAGCGGGGACGTCTCCCACTTCCGCCAGCAGGTACAGGTTGCGAGGATCCTCCAACTCCGCGATCTGAAGTTCCAGCCGGTAGTGCGCGGCGATGAACGCCTCCATGTCCTCGGGGCGGTTGTCCGCGGCGAAGGAGTCCCGGAACGTGCGCGCACCCAGCTCCGTCAGGATCCCGGCATCAGCCCGGACCGCGGCCCGGATCCTCACTCCAACCTCCTCCACCATACGCCCACCCGATCCGCCGTCAGGTGCACACGCGGTTGCGGCCGTTCATCTTCGCCTCGTAGAGCTTCTCGTCCGCCACGCGCACCAGATCCGAGGCCTCTCGGTGCGCGGGCTTGAGCGTGGCCACGCCCGCCGACATCGTCACCGGGATCACTTGATTGTCGAACGTGAAGTTCTGCTTCGCCACCACATGGCGCAGCTTCTCCGCGAACAGCCGCGCGCCCTTCAGATCGATCTCCGGGAGGATGACCGCGAACTCCTCGCCCCCATAGCGCGCGAACACGTCCTCGCGCCGGATGCGCGTGCGCACCGCCGATGCCAGGTGCTTGAGCACGTAGTCCCCCGCCAGGTGCCCGTGCTGATCGTTGATCTGCTTGAAGTGATCGATGTCCATCAGCACCAGCGACAGCACCCGATCGTAGCGCCGGCTTCGGGACAGCTCCCGATCGATCTGCTCATCGAAGTAGCGGCGGTTGTGGATCTGCGTCAGCCCATCCATCGTCGTGAGCCGGTAGATCTCGTCGTGGTACGCCGCCTCGATGTTCCCGCCCGCGATGTACTTGAAGATCGTCCGCCCGATCTTCACCAGATCGCCGTTGCGCAGCTCGTGATCCTTACCCACCTCCACCGCCACGTCGTTGACGAACGTCCCGTTCGTGGAGCCCCGGTCCTTGATGCGCACGCCCTTCGTCGTGCTCGTGATCAGCGCGTGATCGCGGCTCACCGATTCCTGATCCACGCAGATGTCCGACTTGGACGATCGCCCGATCGCGATCTCCTCCTGCTTCAGGTCGTACTTACGTCCCAGATCCAGGCCGTAGATGACCACCAGCGCCGCATCCAGGTTCAGCGGCCGGTCGGAGATCTTCGAGATGGCCGTAATGACTGTCTCGTTATGCGCCATGCCTGTTCAATTCTATCACCACGCAAACCAAGAAATCGAGCAGAGAGCCGGATCAGGCCGGATCAAGGGATGTTGGCGAGGCGGGTGCTGGACACCGCGGGCCGCAGGGGAGCTCCCGAGGGGTCCACGAGCGTGGCGGTCATGATGACGCCCAGCCCCGTGCACCCCGTGGGCAGCTTCAGCTCCACTTCACCGTGCCCCTGGGAGGTGTCCACGTCACCGCGAACCGTCTGCCCCTCGCAGCCAAGGCTGCCGGTAAAGGAGAGCTGGACGTAGCCATCGTCCGTGGGCCCGCTTCCCACTCGGAAGCCGGTGGTCCGCACGCGCACGGTGGACTCGCGCGGCACGCTCAGCCCGTCCAAGTCCGGCGCGAGCCAGGCCACCTCTGGCCGACGGTAGTCGAGCGCGGCCCATGCGCGGGTGAACTCTCCGAGCCGCTCGAGGTTCACGTCGTCCGCCTCGGCCAGCGCCACGGGATCCAGTCCGCCGCCGCTCTCGGGTTTGTGCGCGGAGATCGCCTGCACGAGCAGCAGCGATCGCGTCCCGGTGAGATCCCCGAAGTAGGTCCGGTCCTCGAAGGGCGCGGGCGGCACTGGCAGGCGGACGCCCGAGGTGGCGCGTCCTGGCTCCAGCAGCACCGTCCAGCGGTGGCCCAGCCGGTTGGTGAAGACGCTTCGCAGCAAGGTGGCCCCATTCAGCCCCGGATCGGCGAGGAAGCGGAACTGCCGGCCCTCCAGGCCTCGATACGGCACCGCGTTGAAGTTGTAGCGGGCCCCATCGGGGATGGGCAGGAAGCCCCCGGAGATCTGCACGGGCGCGCTGCCCCTGGGATCGAAGGAGAGGCTGGCCAGCGGCTCCACCAGCGCGCTGCTGGCCGCACCCGCCGAGGTGTCATTGAGGGCCGCGTTGGAGGTGGCGAGGGCGATCAGCCGGTAGGCGCTTCCCTCCAGGCCGTGGTGCGTGGGAGCCATGCGCACGCTCACGAGCCCGGGCGCGGGGAGCCCCGCCTGCAGGTCCGTGTTGGGATCCGCCGGGCTCACGTTCACCGCGATGCCCAGGCCCAGCGGCACCAGCCCTCGTCCGGGGACACCCGCCGCTCCCAGGACGAAGGCCCCGTCCAGGAAGGAGCCGCGGTAGCGCGGCAACGAGGGGACTCGGACGGCGAACTGGAAGCTCAGCGGGAGTTGCTGGAAGTCGTGGTCCACCGTGGTGAAGTGGGCCGTGTCGTGGAAGTCCGGCTCACCGCTGCTGGCCCCCGGAGTGGGAGCCAGCCGGAACTGCACGTCACGGACGACGGACGATTGAAAGCGCCGCAGCAGTGGGATGCTCTGGGCGAGCACCTGGCTTACGTCTACCGTGGGGCCGAAGAGGCTCGGCGGAATCTCCGCGGGGGGCACATCCCCCGCCAGTGCCCACGCCGTGCGCGTACCACACGCGCCCGAGCGGATGGCCTCCTCGGTGTTGGTGACGCCCTGCAGGCTGGCATCGCAGACTCCCGCCACACCGGGCGCACCGTACTCCGACTTCACCGGGTTGGAGGGCAGCGCTACGTACGCACCTGCCGGCAGCTCCAGCTCGCGCTGCTGGCCGCCCAGGTTCAGGGTCACCGTTGACGTGGGGCCGATCTGCTGCTCGGGCGCCACCTCCAGCCCGAGCCCCGGCGTGGACAATCCTGCAAAGCCCATGTGGAGGTTCGCCGTGGCCGGCAGGTTGCGGAAGGTGCCCTTCGCCCCACCGTACAGCTCCAGCGGGTTGCGCCGCAGCGGCAGCGACAGATCCCTCGAGCCTGACGCCGCGTCGTAGTGCGCCAGCGTGAGGTAGCCGTAGTCCGCGTGGAACGCGGTGAGGCTCACGACGCCCGTGGCCGGAACCAACGCCACGCCGCCCTCCCCCGTCGTTGCCGCGCCTGTGAGAATGCCCGCCGCGTCGGCCGCCACCACGAGCGCCTCCTGCAGCAGCCGCCCGCTCAGCTCGTCCGTCACCAGCACCCGCACCGAGCCCTCCGGCACGGCCTCGGCCAACACCGTCACGCGCGCGCGGCAGGTGACCGTGCCCACCCGGGCCTCCACCGCCTCCGTGGCCTGGGAGGGTGCCGCCAGCGTGAAGGTAGCGCTCGACCCCGAGCCCTCACCCGATACCGCCGTGCCCGCCGCCACCCAGCGAATCCCCTCGCTCAGCACCACGGGCTTGCCCGAGGCATCGCTCACCGTCACATCGAAGCGCACCCGCGTCCCCTGGCGGCCGATCACGAAGTCCGGTGTCACCTGGCACGCCGACGCGGCTGACGCGGGCGGAGGCGCCACGCACCGCCCATCCCGGCACGCCTGGGTGGACTGGCACTCCGCATCCCGCGAGCACAGGGACACCACGCACTTGCCCTGATCGCACTGGCACCCCAGCGGGTTGTTGTCGCACTCGGCCAGCGCGTACCCTCCCCGCTTCGCCCCGCTGCAGTCCTCCCGGGTCCGGCAGGCCGCCTCACACCGCGAGGCCGCCGTGTTGCAGAAGAAGAACGCCGGATCCGGGCAGTCCTGGTCCACCGTGCACGGGGGGTTCGGATCGCCTCCCGGGGGGAGTGGCGGCTCGTTGAGGTCATCCGACGCACAGCCGTTCACCACCGTGCCCGCGCAGAGCAGGCCCATCGTCAGCACCAGGCGGGTGAGCGCATTCATCGCGGACTCCGTCTCCCTTCGCGGCCAACCGCCACCTTACAGGCAGGGAAGCCTGTACGCGATGCCCGGGGCCCGGGCCCCTGGGCGGCCAGGCCCGCTCAGTTGTTTGGCTCGGCATTGGATTTCCTGCCGCGCCGGCCGATGATTCGGGTCATGGCCCGCCGTGAGCCGAAGTCCCTGGAATCCCTCCTCCCTCGTGTCCTCGCCCGAATCGCCCAGGAGTCTGGCAAGGGGCTCTCCCTGGCCCCCGTCTGGGCAGCGGCCGTGGGTCCGCAGATCTCGAAGCACACCTCTCCGTACACACTGCAGGAAGGAACGCTGGTGGTCACCGTGGCAAGCGCCGAGTGGGCGCGGGCCCTGACCCTGGAGCAGACCTCCGTGTGCGAGCGGCTCAACGCGCGGCTGGGAGCGGGCACGGTGAAGGCGTTGTCGTTCCGGCTGGGGTGATGATGCTCTCGCTCGCCTTCACCACCGTGCTGGCCCTCACGGCGCTGACGCAGGAGTCCATGGAGCAGCAGGCCACGCAGCACGTCCTGCGCGAGTTCGAGCGCGTGGGGCGCCGGGCGCCAGCACAGGATCCCGCACTCACCGAGGCCGCGCGGCGGCTGGCCCGGGAGGCGCTGGGGCCGCGCAACCCCACGGGCGCACCGGACCTGCACTCGCTGACCCTGGCGATCAGCGACGCGGGCTCCGCGGATCTGAGCCACTTCTACTTCGTCATCCGCTCCTGGGAGCACTCGCACGCCATCGAGACGTTCCTGGCGCGCAAGGACTTCAACGCCGCGCCCGCCTCGCACTTCGGCGTGGGGGTGTTCACCGCGGGCAAGCGCGCGGCCATCTTCCTGCTGCTCGTGGACCGCAAGGTCGAGTTCCAGCGCTTCCCGCGCCACCTGCCACGCCCCGGCGCCACCCAGGTGCTGTGCGGCGAGCTGCTGCCTCCCCTGAGCGGAGCAGATGTCTACGTCACCCGCCCCGATGGCACCGTCGAGCGAGTGCCGCTGACACGCACCCTGGGCTCGAAGTTCTGCGCGCAGCTGCGCTTCCAGCACGCGGGCAGCTACACGGTGGAGGCCGTTGGCACCTCGGCCCGAGGGCCGGAGATGGCGGGCCTCTTCATGGTGGATGTGGGGGGGCCCAGCGAGCAGGGCGATCTGGAGCCGGTGTTCGAGCCCACCACGCTCGAGGAGTCCCGGCAAGCCATCCTCCAGCGCATCAACAGCCTGCGCCGGGCTCATGGCGAGCAGCCTCTGTCACCGGATCCGGCCCTGGACTCCATGGCCCAGGACTACAGCGATCGCATGGCACGCGAGGGCTTCTTCGGTCACGTGGCGCCGGACGGCACGAACCTGAGCCAGCGCAAGAGCGCCGCGGGCCTCACCTACCGGAGCATTGGGGAGAACATCAGCATGTCCTCCGGCCCCTTGGCCGCGCACTTCGGGATTGAGCACAGCCCGGGCCACCGCAAGACGCTGCTCTCTCCGCGGTTCACCCATGCGGGCATCGGCGTGGTCTTCCGGAAACTGGAGGGGCAGTCCCAGGCCATCGTCACCGAGATCTACGCGGACACCGAGCTGCCGGCCTCCCCCAATCCGCTGGAGGAGGCGTACCAGGCCATTGATGCGAAACGAAGGCAGCTCAAGCTCCCGCCGCTCAAGCGCAGCGAGACCCTCGAGCGTCTCGCCATGGACCACGTGAGGCGTGCGCTCAAGCAGGATGCGCCCAGGCATGAGCTGCCCGGCTCGAACGCCTATGAGCGCGCCCAGCGCGCCATGCAGGACATCAGCGCCTCAACGGTGGACGTCTACGTGAATAAGGCCCCCACCCCTTTCCAGGAGTCCAAGAACCTGCTCGACGCCCGCTACACCCACGTGGGCGTGGGCGTGATCCGCGGAGACTCGCCGAAATACGGCAAGGGCCAGTATTGGGTGGTGGTCATCTACACCGCGGCCCGGTGACTCAGACGGGGCGGCGCTGCGTGGCGTAGGCCTCGATGCCCATCTGCGGCGGCGCCACCTGTTGGTACAGCGGGCACTTCATGCAGGAGAAGGACTGCCAGCCGCGGCGCACCGCCTCATCCAGGCAGTTGTCGTAGTGGTGGCAGTTGAGATTGCGATGCGTCTCGACGCCGGCGCGCTTGGGACCGGCCTCGGGGTTGATGGTCTGCGGCAGATCGGATGGACACGGCTTCATAGATGCGGAGCCCTCCCAGGTAAGCAAAATCCCCCCCGAGCTCTGTAGTGCTGCAGTACGGCTGTTCTGGAGGCCCCCTCTACCATAGGTAGAGGGCGACGTCCGGTGGCGGCCCAACCTAATGAGGTACCCGTGGTAACGCAACAGGCCGAGGCCGTATGTCTCCCTACATGACACTCCCCCTGCGGCGTGAACACCGAGATGATGCAGAGTGGACACTCCCCAGGACTTCTTGGGCGCGCGATTTAGGACTTGTTGAGGCGGCTGTCAAACCACCCAGGGATTACCCAAGGGGGGGAATGCCTCGGGAAGCGCCTGGGTTAAATTGCGCCCAGGCTGTGACCGGAGAGGAAAGACCATGAAGTGGAGTGGTTTGGTGGTGGGGCTCGCCTCGTGGGCGGCGCTCGCGCAGACGCCCGCGACGCTCGAGGCGGTCCGGCTGCACCGGCCCGAGGCCGCGGCGCTCGTCCGGCAGGAGCTCAAGGCCTGCGATGACCGCAAGTGCCCGGAATCAGGACGCCTTGCGCTCCTGGCGGGGACCCTGGTGCTCTCCGAAGGCGACGCGGCCGAGGCCCGGCAGCTCCTCGAGTCCCAGCCCGCGCCACCGGGCCTGGAGTCCTTCCACGCTTATTACCGCGGTCAGGCGCTCTTCTACTCGGGAGATGCAGAGGGGGCGGCGGCGGCCTTCTCCCTGGCCGTGCAGAAGGCTCCTCCCTCGCTGGAGTCGCGCGCGCGAGCCCGGCTGGGCGAGGCGCTGCTGAAGGCCGGCAAGCCCGCGAAGGCCTTGCCGGTGCTGGAGACGGCGGCGAACCGGACGCCCTCCGCGGAGCTGATCTACGAGCGCGCGCTGGCTCGGAGCGCCACGGGCAATGCCGCGGGCGCGCGTGAGGATCTGCGCACGGTGGCCCTGCGCTACCCCGCCCATCCGTACGCGGATGAGGCGATGGCGCGGCTGGAGGCGTTCACCCCGCCGGTGCGGCTGAAGCTGGACGAGCACTTGCGGCGGGCCCGTGGGCTGCTGGACGGTGGGCAGGCCGCGCGTGCGTTGACGGAGCTGGAGACGGCGCAGGCGCGCAAGCTGGTGAAGGGAGAGCCCGCGCGCTCGAAGGTGGCGCTTGCACGAGCGCAGGCGTTGTTCGCCACGGGGAAGGTGGAGGAGGCTCAGAAGGCCCTCGACGAGGCACGCAAGGGCCCGCCGGTGGTCGCCGCCGAGGCCGCGCTGGTGACGGCGCGGCGAGCCCTGCGCGCCAACCAGAACGAGAAGGCGCGCGAGCTGATGGCCACCCTGGACAAGAACTACCCGAAGCAGCCGGCGGGAGACGAGGGTGCCTTCTTCGCGGGCTGGTTGGATCTTCAGGGCCAGCGCTTCGAGGACGCGGTGAAGGCCTTCGCGCACTTCGAGCAGCGCTATCCGCGCTCGCGCAAGCGCGATGAGGGGATGTGGTTCCGGGCGCTGGCGCTGCTGCGGCTGGAGCGCTACTCCGAGGCGCGTGAGGTGCTGGGCCGGTTGGTGGCGAGCTTCCCGCGCAGCAACCTGGTGGCGCAGGCGCGCTACTGGCAGGCGCGAAGCCTGGACCTGGGTGGCGCGTCCGCGGACGTCACCGGGCCCGCGTACGAGAGCGTCCTCTCCCTGGCTCCCGCCTCCTTCTACGCGCTGCTGGCCAGCGAGCGCCTGCGCGCGCTGGGCCGCACGCCACCGCCCGTCTTCCCGGAGCCGCCCAAGCAGCTCACCGTCCCGCGCCCGCCGGAGTTGGAGCTGGCGGTGGCGCTCAGCCATGCGGGGCTCTTCGCGGACGCGGCCGAGGAGGTGGAGTCTCAAACCTCGCACATCTCTTCCGAGCAGGCGCTGTCCTTCGCGCACGCGCTGCTGTCCCTGGGCGAGTACGGCTATGCGTACAACATCGCCGCGCGGCACCTGTGGGGCCGGGCCTTTGGCGAGCGGGCCCCGGAGGCGCTGGCGGCCTTCTACCCGAAGGCCTTCGCCTCGGCGGTGGAGGAAGCGGCCACGCGCAACGAGGTGGAGCCGTACCTGGTCTGGGCGATCATGCGCCGTGAGAGCGCGTTCCGCCCGGAGGTGGCCAGCTCGGCGGACGCGCGCGGGCTGATGCAGATCATCCCTCCGACGGGCTCGGCCATCGCCGAGAAGCTCGCCGAGCCACGCCCGAACCCGGCGGATCTCTTCGCGCCGGATCTCAACATCCGCTATGGCGCCTGGTACCTCTCGCAGCTGATGAAGCGCTTTGCTCACCCGGTGCTGGCGGCGGCGGCCTACAACGCGGGCCCCAAGGCCACGGCGAAGTGGGCCCAGGAGAAGGGCTCGCTGCCGCTGGATCTCTTCGTGGAGGAGATCCCCTTTCGTGAGACGCGCGGTTACGTGAAGCAGGTGGTGGCGGATCTGTACCTGTACCGCACCTTCTACGGCGGCAGCGCCGCGCTCCCACCGCTGGCGCTGACCGTGCCTACGCCCTCCGTGGAGGGCGTGAACTTCTAGCCTTGCCTCAAGCCGAGTAGTCTGCGGTGCCGGGCGGAGGACTTCCCTCCGCCATAGCGGCCCGTGGGACATGCAGCACGATTCTGACGTGAGCGGGATGGACGCTCGCCATGCGGCGATCAGCCAGCTCATCCAGGAAGACAAGCTTCAGCAGGCCATCAAGGCCATGCTCGACCTCGCGCGGGACTTCAGCCTGGACCGCGAGCACCAACGCGGCATCATCCTGTGCGCGAACAACCTCCGGGTGCTCTCGGATGGGGAGCGCCGTTACGGGGCCACCGACAGCACCCGGCGAGAGCGGAACGAGATCCTCGATCGCCTCTTGCGACTCGCGGACGCCCTGCGAGACGAGGTTGCGGCGAGGCCCACGAGCAGCGAGGCTCCGACCGCTGGTGACTCTCGCGATCCCCACGCCCAGGCTCACGGTACCTTCGAGAGCTCCCGCCAGGCCTTCATCGAGCGCCGCAGGAGCAAGCAGGCCCTGCCAGCAGCGATCGATCACCGTCCCTTGTTCCGATGCTCGAACATCTCGCGGAAGCACCAGAGCCAGGCCCTCACGTTCACGCTCTCCAATGTCTCCATCGAGCTCC
>Ga0247825_10003352_pt1 | contig 10570 bp, 19 predicted proteins | sample 13C_Vanillin_Day_FD_194413 | JGI IMG/M metagenome (GOLD analysis project Ga0247825, IMG submission 194413) | Soil microbial communities from agricultural site in Penn Yan, New York, United States - 13C_Vanillin_Day48 | ecosystem: Environmental > Terrestrial > Soil > Agricultural land | place... | reverse complement strand
ATCCTCGGCGACAAAGATAGTCACGTGCCGCCGCTCGATGCCCATCCGATCCAGGAAGCCCAGTGTCCAGCTCTCGATCCTGTCTGCTCGCCCGTGGCTGGCTATCGCTATCGCTGAGGCGTTCACTCCACCTCCAGCTTGGTCTGGTTCTCGTCGATGTCGAAGTACACCGACGCAAGGTCCTGGCGCTCCCGAGCCGGCCACCACGCCGACCAGGTGCGGACGTCGCCCCTGACGTGCGGCTCCACGTCCCCGTGCTTCTCGACGAACTCCACCCGCTGCTCCTCAGTCTCGAACGACACGACGAGCTGGATCGCCTTCCCGGGAGTCTCGAAGTCGGCCATGCCCACCCACTCGGCGGCGTGGTCGTGGTCCTCGATCTCGGACTTGGGCCGGGTAGTCATCACCAGGTTGGCCAGCATCATCGAGTCGTAGCCAGTGCCGACCAGGCTGTCCGCGTCGCCCTCCTGCAGCTCCCGGAGCTGCTCGGCCAGGTTCCGGTCATCGTCCTCCGCCATGTGCTGGAGGTGGTTGTCGGCGATCAGCACCTTCAGCGCCACCGGGTCCTCGGGCGCGCACTCCAGGAACGTGACCGGCAGCTTCTGGACTCCCATCCGTCGCGCGGCCGTCCACAGGCCGTGGCCCGCCAGGATAGTCCCGTCGCGGGCGCAGACCAGGTTCCGGTAGAAGCCCTGCTCCCTGAGCGACTGGACCATGTGCTCGATCTGCTCCTGGGGGTGGTGGCGGTTGTTGCGCGGGTGCATCTGCAGCTCGGTGTAGCTCACCCACCGGGTCTTGCGTCGCTCGATCGCGTCCCGGTCCTTCAGGTCATCCTGGTCGATCCCGGTCCCGGTCAGGTCGGCGTCGTCGCCGAGCAGGGCCATCTGGTCTTTGTGGACCGTGATCCCCAGCTCCTGGAGGGCGTTGTCGGCGATCAGGTACGCCCGCGCCTCCTCATCGCTCTTGAACACGTGGGGGATCACCGCCACGTGGGTCCAGCCCAGCTGCCGGGCGGCCTCGGTCACGTGGTGCCCCGCGATGATGGTCCCGTTGGGATCGGTCAGCACCGCGCGGATCTGGCCCCAGCGCCCCAGACTCGCCATCAGGTCCTCGACGGCGCCCCGGCGGGGGTTGCCCTCGAACGGCCTGATCTCGTCGATCGGGACCAGGTGCTCCTGGAGCAGCTCCGCTCCCTCCCAGATCATGTCCTCGTTGTCTACGCGCGTGGACTCGCTCATCGCACCTCCTGTTGCAGTGTTTCGGGCAGGTCACCCATTGTCCGGAACGGCAGCTCCAGCGCCGTGATCTCGCACCGACTCGGGCCGGTGGTCCAGCGCTGGCGGGAGTGCAGGCCGACCACCTGGCGATCGTCGACGTACGCGATCCCGGTCAGCGCGTCCAGGATCGCGCGCTCCACCTTGTCGATGTCCGGGGTGACGGTCGGGTACGCCGGCGCCGCATCGCGCACCAGGTGGGCGTTCCGGCCGCTGCGGTAGTGGCTCTTGGGGCGGGTCCGATAGAACATCAGCTCCATCTCCACGGCCCCGGTCCAGGGTTCCCGCTCACCGTCCCGTCCCAGAACCTTCAGCGCCTCCCACTGGACGTCGCCGCGCCAGTCCCTCCCGGGCTGGCCGGTCACGTCGGTGATCATCACCCGCCCGCTCTTGGGGTTGACGAACCCGCGCTTGGACCCGGCGGGCTTGGCTTCCCCGAAGACGACGAAGTCGACCCGGTTCACGCGCCCTCCGCGAACAGGTCGGCCAGGCCCATGCCCAGCTCCTCGACGATCCCGTCGGTCGCGCATCCGGCGTGGCAGTGGAGCAGCACCCGGCCGTCGTCGCCCTCCGTGACGGTCAGGCTCGGCTCGCGATCGTCGTGGGTCGGGCACTGGCACTGCGCCGCCCCGGACCCCCGGTGCCGAACGGTCAGCCCCCGGTCCTCAAGCGCCCGAATGACCTCGTCGAACGGCCTGCCCCCGTTGCGCTGCTCGAACGGCAGGATCGACGTGCCCCCGCGCTTCGCGGTCAGCGACGTGAGGTGGGCGGCGGCCCCCTCGCCCAGGGTCAGGAGCACCTCGCCGATGTCGTGGCCGTCGTCCCGTCCCGGATCGAGGTCCACGGTGGTGGCCCGGGTCACCGACCCGATCTCGGCCATCCTCTGGTCGGCGGCCGTGCGGCCCTGCTCGTCGCAGTCGAAGCAGATCACCACCCTCTCGAACTCGCCGAACCTCCTGGCCCAACCGTCCTCCCACTTGGCCACCCCGGGGACCGCTACGGCCGGGAACCCGACTGAGCGGCACGCCACGGCGTCCGGCTCACCCTCCACCAGCCAGACCGTGGAGGCGTCCACCGTCTCGGGTGCGGGAAACAGCTCGCGCGATCCCTCCGCAACGAGCTTCGGCCTGCTCCCGCGCCGGGCGGGGTTGGGCTGGTAGCGGCAGATGCCGACCAGGTGACCGGTGGCGTCGCGGATCGGGAACACCACCCTGGACCCGTCCAGCCCCAGGCCGAGCGACCTGACCACGTCGGGCTTCCAGCCGCGCAGCTCCTCGAGACGCGCCAGCACGCCGGGGCTGTCCATCCGGTCCTGCCACGCCGTCAGCCTCCCGGCGGGCACCAGGTCGCGGTGCTCTCGGTCCTCGTCCGCCGCGTCTGCGATGGCGATGAACGCCAGCAGCTTCGCCTCCTTGCGGCAGATCAGCTCCAGGTCCACGTGGCGCTCGTCGGCCCTCCCCGTGGCCGACCGCCTGCCGCCCCCCACGACGTACGGCTTGAGGGCCGCCCCGTCGATCGCGCGCTTGATGTCCGCGACCGTGTGCCCGGCGCGGAGCCGCGCGCAGACCTTGACGAACCGATCGTCGGTGAACTCGCGCGCCTTCGGGGCGACCTTGCCCCTCCAGTACTCGAACACCCTCCGCGCGTCGGTGGACAGGGGGTCGCGCGGGGTGCCCTCGAGCTGCTCGCCCTTCATCTGGGCGATCACGGTGTGCAGCCCCCGGATCCTCCCGGCCTGGTCCATGATGACGTCGTCCTTGGAATCGATGAGGCGGGCCATCCGCTCCAGCTGCGGGAGGATCTCGCCGCAGGACGGGCAGAAGGTCTCCGGGCGTGGACCGACGTCAGCCACGCCACCTCCGAAGCCGTGGGCCGCTGCCTAAGCGACTGCGAGGGGTGGTCCAGGGTGATTCCATTCAGCTGTTCTCCTCCGCCCACTCGGCGATCTCCTGCTCGGTCCGCCAGGCCCCGCACTGGCCGCACTGAATCCTGACCGGCTCGGCCCCGGCATCCAGTTTGGCGTTGGGGTCCCCGCGGTACCTCTTCCTCATGTCCCGGTGGCCGAGATCGCGGGCATCGGCCAGCGCCTCCTCGATCGACACGTCGCCGCGCATGATCGCCGGGACCACCTCGCGAACCTTGGACGGCTCAAGCTCGCGCAGCACGGCGCGATCCACCTGGCGGGTCACAGCCAGGTCGCGCCAGAGCCGGGTCATCTGGAAGAACAGGGCCCGGCTGATCCCCAGGTCGGGCTGCGCCAGGAACTCGTTCAGCGTGTCGTAGTCGAGGTCGGCCCAGCGTCGCTCCTCGTGGAACTCGTAGAGCAGCTCGGCCAGATCCCACCACGACCCCGTGATGATGGACGCGGCGGCCTTGATCCGCTGCTCCATGGCGAACGCAAGGTGCGCCCGAACCTCAACCTCTCCCGCGGGCACCGGGGAACCCTAGAACGGGATGTCGTCGGCGTCACCGCCGCCCGGCAGGTCGTTGGCACCCTCCGTGGCGGGCTCATACGCCCCGACCCGGCGCCGCATCTTGGAGGGATCCTCGCGGTCCGGCTCCTCAAAGATCCTGACCATCAGGTGCTTGCCGATGAGGTCGCCCTCGTTGACCTCCATGTCCCCGTCCTGGGACTCGATCCCGACCGCGTCGAGGAACTGGCGGATCTTGCCCGCCGAGTTGGGGGTGTAGGTGAGCCAGTCGCGGATCGTTCCCAGGTCGTTGCCGAACTCGAGCTCGAACTGGGGGTGGCCGCCCGAGGACTCGCCCTCGGTGGCTTCCAGGATCGACACGGTGTGCCTTCCAACCGGAAGCATCAGTCTCGCGGACCACGCCTCCACGGCTGCCATATCGTTGAACTTCATCTGCTGTCCTCCTTGCTGGTTGGATTCTTGGCGAGCTTGATCCACTCGCCCAGGTCTATGTCCCGCATCGGGCCGAGGACCCCGAAGCGATCGCCCCCGCGCCTGCCCTTGCCGTTGACCAGCTGGGCCACGTACCGCGGCGGCGCGTCCCCCTCGCCCTCGATCACCCCGCAGTAGCCGATCACGTCCACCATGGCCATCAGCTTCGCCCCAAGCGCCGGGTTGTTGGTGCCGGTGTAGGGCAGTCGCTCGAACCCGCCCGAGTCCTCATCCTTGACGGAGGTCTCGTGGGCGACGAGCGCGACGTTGATCGGCAGCTCGCAGAGGTGGCGGCAGAACCGCTCTACGTGGGTGCCGGTGTCGCCGTAGTGCTGGATCTGGGGGCTCAGTGCGCGACCGGAGAGGTCCTCCAGGATCACCCGGTAGATGTCCGAGATCGGATCGACCGCCACCGAGCGGTAGTGGCCCGACTCCAGCTCCTCAGTGACGTCGATCAGAGTCTGGAGGGACTCCACCCGAACCTCGTGCATGTCCTTCCCGCGCAGGCCGTGGGCGAACCGAGTTGCGTTGGGTCGGTCTCCGTTCAGGTACAGCACCGGCCCGGGAGCCGAACTGGCCCCGACGGTCTTCCCCGACTTGGGCGGACCGTACAGGAGCGCGTTCATGTTGGGGTCGGCGTGGGGCACGACGAAATTGAGTTTGGGTTTCGGCTTCGGCTGGGCAGCTGTTGTCACGCTGGTGTCTCCTCTCGGTCCCGCTTCGCGGGGATCCTCTCGTACAGGGCATCGACAAGTTCGGGATCGGGTGCGGCGCAGATATCTCGGAACGAGCATCCGTTGCAGTTCTGCGGCTTGGCGTTCCGCATTGGATAGAGCAGCCCCGAGTCGAGCTGCGCGATCAGGCGGCCGGCGCTGACCAGCTCGCGCCCGACCTCATCCATCTCGCCCCGGCGCAGCACGATCGGCACGCGCTGCTGCCACCGGCGCTCGCGCAGCGCGGCCAGGACATCGTCGTGCGGCTCCTCATCGTACTTGGCGCAGCTCGCGAGGTAGTCGTCGGCCGTGCAGAGCTGGTCCGTCGCGTGGCTGGGCCGCAGCGCGCCGTCCTTCCTGCCGGTCTTGACCAGACGCGGCAGCTTCGGGACTTCGTTCCAGCGCTCGACTGTCTCCACCCCGGCGATGGGGATCCCGGTCTCGCGCTCGTACGCCCAGGCGTACCACCTGATCTGACGCGACAGCGAGATCTGCTGAACGGTGCTGAGGCGCCCGCGCAGCTTGAACTCGACCAGCCAGGTCCGCCCGTCCACCTCTCGGGTGGCGTCGATGTAACCGAGCAGGCGGTACCGCGACGAGACTCGGTGGCCCGTTCGCGACGGGATGGGCACGTTCAGCTCGCGCTCGGTCACCGGGTCCATGGGGATCTGCTCGGCGATGCTGTGGTAGTGGGTCAGCATCTGGGTCAGGCGCTTGCGCAGCGCCTCGTGCCCGGCCGGATCGTAGACCCGAAACTCGCGCTGCCGCTCGGCGTCCCGGCTGAGGCTGTCGGCGAGCGCGTCGCACGCATCGTAGAGGCCAAACCCGTTCGTGTGCCATCGCGCTGCGGCCGCGCCCCAGGCCCGCCCCTCGGACAGGATCGGCGCGACCCGCTTGGCCTTCAGCGCGGACCCCGCGAGCCTCCCCCCGTAACCGAAGTCCCACCGGGCCTGGCAGTCAAGAGCGGAACCGATCTCGGACTGGCTGAGGAGCCTGGTCCCACTTCCTCCGTTGCTCGCACCCATCGGCCATCGACCCTAACACCCCCGTCGGATGGAACAAGATGCCGATCCCCGCAAAGTGCGCGAAGATCCTACAGCGGGATTTCGATCTTCCAGTCGCCGGGCGAGTTCCAGTGCTCCACGCGGACGTTCGACGAGGCCTCCCCGGTCGCCACGTCGAACGCCCAGGCCGCGCCGCCGCTGGTCGTGCGGAACACCCGGCGCCTGGGCGCGGGCCTCTTTCTTGTCTCGCTGGCCGAGACCGAGAACTTGGCCCGCAGCGCGGCGGCCTTCTCCCGCGCGAGTGCCCGCTCGGCGTCGGTGCCGCCGCGCGCGGGATCGGCCAGGGCGTCCAATTTTTGGATCCGCCGAAGGGCGGCGTCCCGGGTCATCAGTTTCGGTCGAGACGGGGCAGCAGCCAGGCCAGCCATCGCTTGCGGTGGGCCTCCAGCGGCCCCAGGCTGTCGAGGTACCGCTGCCGGTGGCGCTCGGCGATGGCCTTGGTCTCGTCGACCTTCCTGATCTCCTTGCGTCGCGCCATATCAGCCCCGCTCGCGCGCGAACAGCTCAATGACGTCGCGCCTCCAGAGCCTCCCGCGATCGGCATCCTGCGCGGCCTCGGGCAGGTCGGGCACCCGGTCGATGTTGCTGGGAGCCACCCCGAGGATGCTGGCCACCGCCTTGGTCCCGATCAGGTCAGGCACCTGGTCGTTCAGGAGCTTGATCAGTTCCCGCTCATCCATCAGACCGACGCTCCGAGATTTCGGCGTTCAACCTCGGGCATCGGTCGCGCCCTCCACGCCTTCTCCAGCTCGACCTCCCTCCGCGCCCAGCGCTCAATGCGCTCGCGCCGACCGAACTTCCACTTTTCAACGAAGCCGCCGTCGGATGAGAAAGTCATCGGCAACCGCCAGTACGGGAACCTGGCTCGGTGACCGAACCTGGTCTCGGTGATCTCGACGATGTAGCGGTTCTCGTCGGTGACCTCGACCCACTTCCCGCCCCAGGGCGAAGTCTCACCGTCGTTGATCCAGACCGCCTCCTCCATCAGACCATCCCCGAGGTCAGCCCGGCCGACTCGTAGCCGTGGGGGCAGTGTCCGTCCGGCTCGACCCGGCAGCCCTCGGGACAGTCGGTCAGCCCCAGGTCGTCGAACTCCTCCGACTCAAGCAGCGCCTCCGCCGCCTCGGGTGAGGGATGCCGAGGCGCCGGGTTGTGCAGATCGCGAATCGCCCCGAAGTCGACGCCCGACGTGGCCAGCGCCGTACGGATCGCCACCAGCCTGTCGGGAACGGGGCGCTGCGGGTCGGGATCCGTCGCGTTCGCCTCGATGTCGGCGACCAGTCGCTCCAGCTCGTTCACGCGTCGGGCCAGGATGTCCACGTGGCTCGCCATTTCCGCCTTCCTCCTAGTCGTTGATCACGCGATTATATAACCAGCGGAGTCTACGCGCGTGTACTTGCCCCAGAACGACGAGCGCCCCGGCGTTCCGACCGGGGCGCATCGTCTCGCGAATGGACTCGCGTGCGTTCGATTCTAGATCAGCACACCCAGTGGCCTCGCCCCGAGCCTCCGGCCCAGAGCTGCGACGCCATCCGATGGTGCGCCCTCTTGTCCTCGACGCTGCCGACCGGCCACGGCACCGGCCAGCCCAGGAGCTGGTATGGCCCCCTGGCGCCGGACGGGTTGTAGGCCGACCACGAGCCGCCCGATTCGCAGGCGACTATGTCGTACGGGATCGACCAGCAGCCCCCGCCGCCGCTGTACACGGTGACTCCGGGGATGCAGTCGGTCTCCAACTGCTCGCGTCGATGGTCTTTGAAGCGTTGGCGGTGCCGGCGCGCGGAGCGGACCATCCACTCTCTCGTATCGGGGGTGCGCGCGCAGCGGCGGTGCCGCTCGATTCGCTTCTTCTGCATGTCGGACCTCGGATCGGCCCTGCGCCATTTTCGCAGCGCGTATGCGCGGTCGATCAGGGGCTTCCAGGTCTTCCCACCGAGCTTGACGTGGCAGGGGTGACCCTTCGTATGGAATGCGCTCGCCGACGGAACCGCGCAAAACAACAGCGCAACACCGACGACGGGTATGAGTAGGACTGCTTTCGTCCGGACGGGAACCTCCCGGTCGTTTGCAGGGGCGCCGGTAACCGCGGCGCGCACTGATGAAGGGAGGGGAGGTTCCTATCGACGAGTCCATTCGAACGCCAAACACTAACCGCCCGAGGTCGGCGGGGGCTCATGACTCCCCCGCCGACGCGTCGGGCGGTCTGCTCTCCGCCCCGGTGAGGCAAGGAGTTAGCGCACCGGGGAGAGTCCTGTCAAGCCGTCATTTCCTGTACGTGATGTCTCCCGGATCGCGATATGTCGATCCCATCGTGCCCTCGCCGGTTCTCGGCACCACGCCGCGCTTGGTCATCACGCTGCCTGGCTCGGGCGGCGAGGCCACGCCGGCCAGCGACAGCAGGAACGTCCCGACCAGGAGCCGCAGCTCGGTCGCGTCGAACGTGCCGCCGTCGATGATCCAGTAGGCGAGGATGCCGATCAGGCCGGTGACGAACGCGTTGCCGACCGCGGGCTTGATCCCGGCCCGGGTCCAGAACCCGTTGATCTTGTCCCAGAACGACTCTTCCATCTGCTCCTCCTTAGTTGGCTGCTGGCTTCGAGGCCATCTCGGGCCAGGTCCGCTTGACATCTTCCAGTACGTCGAGAACGAGATCGGTGGTGCCCCACGACGAGTCGATCAGCGCGGTCAGCGTCGAGTGCGGCGGACGGCTCTGGCGGAGCCGCCTGACGACCCTGTCGTAGCCGTAGCGCGCGTCCGAGAGGATCAGCGTCTTGTACGCCGCCTCGAGGCCCTGATCGAGCGAGACGTAGTTCCGCACCCCGTGCGTGTTGAAGATCGTCGATCCGGGCATCGCCATCGTCGTGTTCAGCGGGTTGTTCTTGCCGCCGTAGCCCTCGGTCTGCATCCACGCGACCAGCGCCTGCCGGTTGCGTCTCGAGGTCGGCGCACCGAGTCGGGTCAGCAGGTCGTTGGCGAACTTGCCCCGGGTCTCCATCAGAGCAGCTCCGATGCCAGCGGCCAGGAGTTCTCCTCGCAGCCCTGCAGCCCGTAGGTCTGCTGCTGCATCACCGGCGCCGGCTCGCCCGGCCCCGGGCAGTAGCCGTGACCCCTACCGATCCGGTGGCCCCACTCGTGGTTGACGACCATCTGCCGGTAGGTCCGCAGCGGCCCGGTCCAGTGCGGCACCGCGTACTTCCAGCGATCGACGTTGATCACGACCTTGGACTCCATCCGACATGAAACCGCGCCCTCGGTCTGTAGCGGGGCGCAGAGCCTGTCGACCGTGTCCGGCTTGGCCAGGATCACCTGCGTGTTGCCGCCGGACGCGACCTGCTGGAACGCAACCTTGCCGCTCTTGATCCAGCTCCGCCGATCGCCGAGGATCTCGTAGACCGCCTGCGCGAACACCCGCGGGCGCGGGATCGTCCCCTCCTCGACGAACACCGTGTACGAGTAGAGCAGCGGCCCGTGCCCGACCTTCGGCCGGGTGCGCGCGACGCGGTGGAACGGCAGGCCGTCAACGTAGCCGATCATCAGTACCCGCTCATCGACATGTGCCAGGGGTCGCGCGAGCCGAGCGAGTTGTGGAGCCCGGTGCCCGCCGCTCGAGAGGCCGCGGCGAACCCGTAGGGGTCGGTGACGTCGATAGCGCCGTTCGGGTAGACCGAGCCCGAGTGCGCCGATCCGGCGCCGGCGCAGGTCCCGGAGCAGGTTGGCTGCCCGCACAGCCGGTAGCAAATCGAGGTCGAGTAGGCGGGCGAGCGCCAGCCCGAAGTCAGCGTCCCGCGCCATCCCCGGGCGTAGGCGGCGTCGACCTTCGGCACCATCCACGCGGCGAGCGGCTTGCGGTAGGGGTTCCAGGGCCGCTCGGGTGAGGCGACGCCGTTGGTGGTTTGCGCCTCCTCCTCGTTGCGCTTCTGATGCTTGTCGGCCCGGTCGTCGTAGATGGCCTTCTTCCGACGGTAAACCTTGCGGCGCTTGATCCACTGGCGGACGATCCGATGCGGCAGCTTGTTGTCCCGCGCCAGCTCGACCTTGTCCTCGGTCCAGGCCTGGAGCGCCTTGAAGCGGTTCGACTTCTGCCGCGCTCTCTTGGGTCGAACCGCCCACTTCCAGAGCGCGTCGAAGGGCTTCTTCCAGCCCGCGCGCTTGCGAATCTGGTCACGCTTGCTCATTGGTGGCCTTTCCCGTTGCTCATCGTTACGCCGTTCGCGATCCGCCTGCCGAAGAGCCAGCCGGCTGCGACGACCGCCAGCGGGCCGATCCCCGAGCCGGGGCCGTTCGGATCCTCGGCGAACAGGTCGATCGTCTCGGCGAGCAGCGTGATCCCGATGATCAGCCAGGCGAGTACGGTGACGTGGCGCTCAGTCATCTTGGGCCAGAATCCACGCAGCACCGGCGCCGGCCAGGAAGCAGAGCACGCCGAAGATCAGCGCCGTCTCGGTGTTCGCCTCCTCCACCGCGAGCATGATCAGCGCGATCCCGAGTAGCAGCGGTACCGCTGCTTTGATCACGTTGATCACGTCGTCGTTTCCCCGATCACGATGTAGTCGCTCCCCACCTTCAATACCAAGACCCGCTCATCCACGACCGGCGTGTACGAAGCGACCCGGGCA
>Ga0247825_10003351_pt1 | contig 10570 bp, 8 predicted proteins | sample 13C_Vanillin_Day_FD_194413 | JGI IMG/M metagenome (GOLD analysis project Ga0247825, IMG submission 194413) | Soil microbial communities from agricultural site in Penn Yan, New York, United States - 13C_Vanillin_Day48 | ecosystem: Environmental > Terrestrial > Soil > Agricultural land | place... | reverse complement strand
AGCGTCGCATCGGTCGGCCCTCCTCAAGCCGACCGCCCATGAGTCACAGAAAAACTGATTTGGGAATCCCGTTGCCCTCTACGGGGCTAAATCCGTCCTCACGGACTAACTGAAGACAGGCCCTAAAAAAAGCGCAGAAATATTTTTTTGAAATGCCGATCCCGAACTTCGTGCACGGCGCACCCACGCGTCAGCACCTGGTGGATCGACACCTGTGCATCACGATTTTCGCACTGCGCTCTGCGCCGTCCCGATGCGCTCGGCCTGATAGCCGCGCTGCAGGATCGCCTCCCACCACGGCCTGTTGCCCAGATACCAGGCCACGGTTTTCGCAAGCCCGCTTTCGAACGACTCGGACGCACGCCAGCCCAGCTCGCGCTCGATCTTCGAGGGATCGATGGCGTAGCGGCGGTCGTGTCCCGGCCGGTCGGTCACATAAGTGATGAGCTTCCGGCGCGGCTGCGCGCCGCGTCCGGCCGCATCGTCGAGCAGATCGCAGATCGTTTCGACCACCGAGCGGTTGTTGCGCTCGTTGCGCCCGCCGATCAGATAGCACTCGCCGGCCTTGCCGCGCTCCAGCACCACGCGGAGCGCGCGCGTGTGATCCTCCACGTGCAGCCAGTCGCGCACGTTGAGGCCGTCGCCGTAGACCGGCAGGCTTTGTCCCGCAAGACCGCGGATGATGATGTGCGGGACCAGTTTTTCCGGAAACTGGTACGGACCATAGTTGTTCGACGTGTTGGTGATGATGGTCGGCAGACCGTAGGTCTCGCGCCAGGCACGGACCAGATGATCGGACGAGGCCTTGCTCGCCGAATAGGGCGAGTTCGGCGCATAGGCGGTGGTTTCGCAGAACTGTCCGCTCGCGCCGAGCGAGCCGAACACCTCGTCGGTCGAGATATGAACGAAACGAAATCTGTCACGCTCCACCGGAGCGAGCGCATTCCAGTGGCGCAACGCCTCCTGCAGCAGCGTGTAGGTGCCGAGCACATTGGTCTGGATGAACTCCGCCGGCCCGTCGATCGAGCGGTCGACATGGGTCTCGGCGGCGAGGTTGAGCACGGCAGCGGGCTTGTGGGCCTCGATCACGCGGCGGATCTCCGCGGCGTCGCCGATGTCCACCCGCTCCAGCACATAGCGGCGGTGGCCCTTCGCCTGCGGGATGGAATCGAGATTGCCCGCGTAAGTGAGCTTGTCGACGTTGACGACGAACGCATCGGTCTCGTCGAGCAGATGGCGCACCACCGCCGAGCCGATGAAGCCCGCGCCGCCGGTGACAAGGATGGTCTCGCCCGAAAAGCTCTTGTCCGTAAGGCTCATGCGCGACCGGGCGGCCCCTTTTTGGCCCGCTCCTGATGGGTTCGATAGACCGACAGCAGGTACTGCCCGTAGCTGCTCTGCGAAGCCTTCTGCGCCGACTCATGGAAGCTTTCGGCGGTGATGGTGCCGAGACGCAACGCAATCTCCTCGGGGCATGAGATGCGCAGGCCCTGCCGCTCCTCGATGATCTGCACATAGAGGCTCGCCTCCAGCAGCGACGCATGCGTGCCGGTGTCGAGCCAGGCGAAGCCGCGGCCCATCACCTCGACGTTGAGCTTGCCCGCCTTGATGTAGGCGTTGTTGACGTCGGTGATCTCGAGCTCGCCGCGCGCCGACGGCTTGATCGATTTCGCGATGTCGAGCACGCCGTTGTCGTAGAAATAGAGCCCGGTCACCGCGAAGTTCGACTTCGGCTCTTTCGGCTTCTCTTCCACCGACAGCGCCCGGCCCGACGCATCGAACTCGACCACGCCGTAGCGCTGCGGGTCCTTCACCGAATAGGCGAAGATCGTAGCCCCGCTCTGCCGCGCCGCCGCCCTGGTCAGCAGTTCCGGCAGGCCGTGGCCGTAGAAGATGTTGTCGCCGAGAATGAGCGCGACCGAATCCTTGCCGACGAAATCCCGGCCGACGATGAAGGCGTCCGCCAGCCCGCGCGGCTTGTCCTGCTCGGCATAGGAGAACTTGATGCCGAAGCGCGCGCCGTCGCCCAGCAGGCGCTTGAACAAGGGCAGGTCGTCGGGTGTGGAAATGATCAGAATCTCGCGCACGCCGGCAAACATCAGCGTCGACAGCGGATAATAGATCATCGGCTTGTCGAACACGGGCAGCAGTTGCTTGGAGACAACATGCGTCGCGGGATAGAGCCGCGAGCCGGTGCCGCCCGCCAGAATGATGCCTTTCATGACTTTACTCTATTCCGAGTCGGTTATCTGCTACCACCTGAGTCGCGTTCTACAACGGGGCGTGATTCCGGACCAGGGACGGTTATGGAAGTCGTTAAAACTGCCATTCCGGGCGTCATTATCGTCGAGCCGAAGCGCTTCGGCGACACGCGAGGTTTCTTCACCGAGCTTTATCGCGCCGAGCGCTATGCCGCAGCCGGCATCGCGCTCCCGTTCGTGCAGGACAATTTTTCCCGTTCGGCGAAGGGCGTTCTGCGCGGACTGCACCTGCAGACGCCGAACCCGCAGGGCAAGCTGATCGGGGTCATGTCCGGGCGCATCCTCGACGTGATGGTGGACGTGCGCCGTGGCAGTCCCTGGTTCGGCAAGCACGTGGCGGTGGAGCTTTCCGGCGAGAACGGACGGCAGCTGTTCGGGCCGCGCGGCTTTGCGCATGGCTTCGTGGTCCTGTCGGAGCAGGCCGACGTCTTCTACAAGTGCGACAGCGTCTATAGCCCCGCCGACGAGATCGTGCTGGCCTGGAACGATCCCTCCCTTAACATCGACTGGCCGGTGAAAGCGCCCCAGCTTTCGCCGCGCGATGCCGCGGGCGTCAGGCTCGCCGACATCACGCAGCTGCCGGCCTACGAGCCATAGCCCAAGTGAGCCGTGGATCATGCGCATCCTGCTGACAGGAAAAACCGGCCAGGTGGGCGGCGTGCTCGCCGCCAAGCTTGGCGAGTTCGGCGAGGTTTACGCGCCCGGCCGCGACCTGCTCGATCTCGCCGACGTCGCCTCGATCCCGGGCAAGCTCGACGTCATCGCGCCGGACGTGATCGTCAATCCCGCGGCCTACACCGCGGTCGACCGCGCCGAGGACGAGCCGGAGCAGGCGTTCTTCGTCAACGGCGAGGCGCCGGCCGCGATCGCGCGGTGGGCCGCGGCGCGCAAGGCCCCGGTGCTGCATTTTTCGACCGACTACGTGTTCGGCGGCGGCGGCGAGCGGCCGTGGCGCGAGGACGACGCGACCGCGCCGCTTTCGGTCTACGGCATCAGCAAGCTCAAGGGCGAGCAGGCGCTGCGGGCGGCCGGCGGGCCGCACCTGATCGTGCGGACCTCGTGGGTCTATCACCGCACCGGCACGAATTTTCTGCGCACCATCACGCGGCTCGCCGCCGAACGCGACGGCCTGCGCATCGTCGCCGACCAGATCGGCGCGCCGACCTCGGCGGCGATCATCGGCGCCACGCTGACGGACCTGCTGCGCAAGTTTGGCGGCGACTTTTCGGCGCTTGCCGCAGCCGCCGGCAGCACCTTGCATCTCGCGGCATCGGGCACGACCAGCTGGCACGATTTCGCCACCGCCATCGTCGCGGGTCTCAAGGCGCGCGGCCGCCCGGTGCGCGCCACCAGCATCGTTGCGATCAAGACGGCGGAATTTCCCACCAGGGCTGTGCGGCCGCTCAACTCGCGGCTCGATCTTTCGCGAATCAGCGCGCTGCTCGGCCGCCCGATGCCGTCATGGCAATCGGGGCTTGAGCTGGAGCTGGATCAGATCGCCGCAAGCTAGCGCTTGATCTGCAATGGAGCAGCAGCGGTGAGCTCTCTCGTGTGGAAAAAGCGTGGTCCGTCTTATCCGTGCGACGCCGGTGGTGCTTCTGTCTGCACCACCTCGTTCTTCGGCCGCAGCGAGGGCCGGACTTTTTCGCGCAGCGCCTGGAACATCACGTAGAGCGGCGGGATCGCGAAGATGCCGACGAACGACGCGAGGATCATGCCGCCGAACACCGGGCTGCCGACGTTGCGCCGCGCCAGCTCCGACGCGCCGCTGGCGACCACCAGCGGATAGAGGCCGAGGATGAACGCGAACGACGTCATCATCACCGGCCGGAATCGGAGCCTGCCGCCTTCGATCGCGGCCTGCAGCAGCGGCTCGCCCTTCTCGCGCTTCTCCTTGGCGAATTCGACGATCAGGATGCCGTTCTTGGCCGCCAGCCCGATCAGAACGACCATGCCGATCTGCCCGTAGAGATCGAGCGTCAGGCCCAAGAGCACGATGGCGAGAAACGAGCCGAGCACGCCGATCGCAACCGACAGCAGCACCGGCACGGGAATCGTCCAGCTTTCGTAGAGCGCGACCAGGAACAGGTAGGCGAACAGCACCGCGAAGCTGAGGATCAGCCCGGTCTGGCCCTCGGCGCGCTTTTCCTGGAACGCGGTGTCGGTCCATTCGCCGCCATAGCCGCGCGGCAGCGTGCGGGCCGAAACCTCCTCCATCGCCTTCAGCGCCTGCCCGGAGGAGACGCCCGGCGCGGGGGTGCCCTGGATGGTGACAGCCTGCCGGTTGTTGTAGCGGATGATGGCCGGCGCGCCGACCACGATGCGCACTTCGGCGAGGCTGCGCATCGGGATCATCTTGCCGTCGTTGCTGCGCACGTTGATCTGGTAGATGTCGTCGATCCGCGTGCGATCCTCGGCCTCCGCCTGCACCTGCACCTGCCAGGTGCGGCCGAACAGGTTCATGTAGTTGACGAAGTAGCCGCCGAGCGAGGCCTGCAGGGCCTGGAACACGTTGCTCAGCGGCACGCCCAGGATCTGCGCCTTGTCGCGGTCGATATCGAGATAGATCGACGGATTGGTCGCCGAGAAGGTGGTGAACACCCGGCTCAGGCTGGGGTTCTGGTTCGCGGCCACGATCAGCCCGCGGGTGGCCTGGGCCAGCGCCGCGGTGTCGCCGCCGCTCTGATCCTGCAGCACATAGGTGAACCCGCCGCCGGAGCCGAGACCGAGGATCGGCGGCGGCGCGAGCGGAACCACGGTGCCCTCCGATATCTGGCGGAGCTTCGGCGCAAGCCGCGCCATCAGCCCGCGGACGCTCTGATCCGCCGACTTGCGCTCCGCGAACGGCTTCAGCGTGACCACCAGGAACGCGGCGTTCGCCTGCGAGTAGTTGTCGATGAAGTTCAATCCGACCACCGAGGTGACGTCCGCGACCGCCGTCTCCTCGCGCACGATCGCCTCGGCCTGCTCGACCACCTCGGTGGTCCGGTTGATCGAGGCGCCGCCCGGCATCTGCACCACGACGAACATGCCGCCCTGGTCGTCCTCCGGCAGGAAGCCGGTCGGGGTGATTTTCGCAAGCCCCAGCGCGCCAACGCCTGCGACCGCGACCATTGCAATGCCGATCACCGAGATCCGGACCAGCCGGGCGACCGCGCTGCCATAGGCGTCGCGCACGGTGTCGATCGAGCGCATCACCTTGCCCATGATACCGTGCCGCGGCCCGTGATGCGGCTGCAGCAGGATCGCGCACAGCGCCGGCGACAGCGTCAGCGCGTTGATCGCGGAGATGAACATGGCCACCGCAACGGTCATCGCGAACTGCCGGAACAGCTCGCCGGAAATGCCCGGAATGAAGCCCACCGGAACGAACACCGACAAAAGCACCAGCGTGATGGCGATGATCGGCGCGGTGATCTCCCGCATCGCCTGCTTGGTCGCGTCCGCAGGCGTCAGCTCCGGATGCTCCTCCATCACGCGCTCGACGTTCTCCACCACGACGATCGCGTCGTCGACCACGATGCCGATGGCGAGAACGATCGCCAGCAGCGAAACCGAGTTGGCCGAATAGCCGACCGCGAGCAGCACGACGAAGGTACCGATCAGGCTCACCGGCACCGCGAAGGTCGGAATCAGCGTCGCCCGCCAGCTGCCGAGGAACAGGAACACCACGAGCACCACGAGGATGAAGGCCTCGATCAGCGTCTTCTGCACCTCATGGATGGTGTCGGTCACGAACACGGTGGGGTCGTAGGTGGCCTTCCAGGCCACGTCGTCGGGGAAGCTCTTCTCCAGTTCGGCAAGCTTGGCACGAACCGCGCGCAGCGTTGAAATCGCATTGGCGCCGGGCGCCTGGTTGATCGCGATGGCGGCGGCCGAAGCACCGTTGAAACGGGTCTCGCGGTCGAGGTTGGCGGCGCCGAGCTCCACGCGGGCAACGTCGCCCAACCGCAGAACCGAACCGTCCGCATTGGTGCGGATGACGATGTTGCCGAACTCCTCGACCGTGGTGAGCCGCCCCTTGGTCTGGATGTTGAGCTGCAATTGCTGGTCGCGCGAGATCGGGCGCGCGCCGATGCGGCCGACCGCGGCCTGCACGTTCTGCGCCTGAATGGCGTTGATGATGTCGGCGCTGGTCAGGTTGAGGCCGGTGAGCCGGTCGGTCTGCACCCAGACGCGCATGGCGTAGTCCTGCGGGCCCCAGATCGAGGCATCGCCGACGCCGGGAATGCTCTTGATCTGGTCGAGCAGGCTGATGGTGACGTAGTTGGACAGAAACAGCGGGTCGTGGGTCTTCTTCGGCGAGTAGACGGCGATCACGCCGAGCAGCGCCGACGACTTCTTCTTCACCGTCACGCCCTGCTTCTGCACGTCGGCCGGCAGCTTCGATAGCGCGACCTGCACACGGTTGTTGACGTTCACCGTGTTGATGTCGGCATTGGTGCCGAGCTCGAACGACACGGTCAGCGAATAGCTGCCATCGTCGCCGCTCACGCTCTTCATGTAGATCGACTTGTCGACGCCGATCACCTGCGCCTCGATCGGCTGCGCGATGGTGTCGTTGACGACCGAGCCGGATGCGCCCGGATAGGAGGTCGTGACCGACACCTGCGGCGGCACGATGTCCGGATATTGCGCGATCGGGATCGTCAGCAGCGCCAAAATCCCGCCGATCGTGGTGACGATCGCGATGACGATGGCCAGCCGCGGCCGGTCGACGAATACTGCAGAGATCATCGAACTAGCTCTGGCCGGGCATGCGGGCGGGCGTCGCGCGCACCGGCGCGCCCGGACGGACCGACTGCAGGCCCTGCACGATCACCTGCTCGCCGCCCTGCAATCCAGAGTCGATGATGACGCCGGTGCCGGCGGCGCCGCCGGTCCGGACGCGCCTGATCACGGCCTTGCCGTCCTGAACCAGGAAAATGTAGACGCCCTCCTGATCCGCGATCAGCGCGGACTGCGGAATCACGATCTTTTCCTCCGGCGTGCCGGCCTCGACCACGACCTTCATCAACTGGCCGTCTATCAGCCCGCCTTTCGGGTTGGGCACCGTCGCGCGCACGGTCACGGTGTCGGTCGAGCGGTCCACCGACACGTCGACGAAGTTGAGCGTGCCGGTCTCCGCGTATTCTGTTCCGTCCGAATATCGCAGCTTGACCTTGAGCGCCTGCAGGTCGGGCCGCGATCCGGTCTGCTGCGCGCGCAGGAAATCGCGCTGGCTCACCGGAAACGTGACGTACATCGGGTCCTGGCTGACGATCGTGGTCAGCGTGCCGGTGTCGGGGCCGACCACGTTGCCCTTGGTGACGCTGGTGCGGCCGATCTTGCCGGCAATCGGCGAGACGATGTCGGTGTAGCCCAGATTGATCTTGGCGGTCTGCAGGTTGGCTTCGGCTTCCAGGATCGCGCCGCTCGCCTGCTGGTCCGCCGCGAGCGCCTGGTCGCGCGCCACTTCGGTGCCCGCGCTTCGCTTCACCAGATCGTCGGCGCGCTGCAACTGCACCACGGACAGCACCTTGGCGGCCTTGTTGCGCTCGAGCGCGCCTTCCGCCTGCTTCACCGCGGCTTCGAACTGCCCCTTCTCGAGCCGGTAGACCGGCGCGCCCTCGGCGATCGTGTCGCCTTCCTTGAACAGGATCGCGTCGAGATAGCCGGTGACGCGGGCCTTGACCTGCACCCGGTTGATGGCCTCGACGCGGCCGACAAAATCATCCGTTTTCGAAATCGGCTTCTTCTCGGCCGCCACGGTGCCGACCGGCACCGCCTGCGGCGCCGCGGGCTGCTGTCCGTGGGCCGGCGTGAGCGGAAGACCTGCAGCGATCCAGAGGACGCAAAGGGCGGACACAACCCCCGCCGGTTGGCTGAACAGACGCGTTCGCTTCGGCATGGCTTCGTCCCGCATTGAGTGGCCGGACGAAAAGTGTAGCGCATCGCGTGGAACCGGGCACACATTTGATCGTGAGATGAGCCCTGTGCGCCGCGAGGGAGGCTCTTCATCGGTGACAACGCGGGCGCCGCTGCTTCGACGCGGAAGCCGAGGCAGAGCGGGTGCGCCAAGCAGTACGGCATCCCGAAGGAGGCGTGGGATGCTCGAAGGAGGCGTGGGATGCGCTGCCGCGAGCGGGCGACTTGTAGAGATGGCACATCAGGTTTCTTCGCCACGGCGCAACACGACAGCAAAAGAAAAAGCCGCCACGTGGGCATCAGGGGACGGCTTGTTGGGGAGGAACCTTGGATGGATCATGGCCCAGACCCTGGGTCTGTTGAAGTGCGCAAAGTCACACCCCGAAATCGCTGTTTCCTGCGGCACTTCGGCTTCCTGATTGTTTGGCCGGACTGCAACAAAGCTGGATTCAAGAAAGCAAAAAGGGTCAGGCATTCGCCCAACCCTTTGAAATTACCGCGGAAATTGGTTGCGGGGGCAGGATTTGAACCTGCGACCTTCAGGTTATGAGCCTGACGAGCTACCGGGCTGCTCCACCCCGCGCCAATCGGTGGATCGTGCCATTTCAAATAGTTGGCGGTGGCACAAATGTAAACCCGTGCTGAATGCGCTGATTTTGTGCCAATTTTTGCCACGTCAGTTCCACCATAAGTCAGGTCCATCAATAGCGCCGGTGACCCGCTCAACACGGCGCGGAAAGACTTAAGGACAGCGATGGTCCGCGTGAATCCCGGCCTGTGCAGCATGGCGCTGATCGCAGGCCTTGCGTCCGCGCAGGCGCAGCCGCCGTCGAGTCTCGCCTGCGCCGGCCCGTTCGCCAGGAATACTTCGCACGCGAAGGTCGTCGCGGCCTTCGGCGAGGCGAACGTCGCGTTCATGACGGTGGACGGTCCGGAATCGAGCGAGACCGAGGCGACGGTGATCTTCGGCGACGATCCGGCGCGCCGCATCGATATTGCCTGGAAGGACGCCGCGCGCACACGGCCGGACGTCATCCGCATCGAGGCGCCGTCGGCGTGGATCGCGCCATCCGGCGTGCGGATCGGCACGACGCTCGACAGGATGGTGAAGCTCAACGGCGCGCCGTTCCGCATCAATGGTTTCGGCTGGGACAACGAGGGTCTCGCCGAATTCCGCAGCGGCGGGCTCGCCCGGATTCCCGGCGGCTGCATGCTCACCGTCCGCTTCCAGGCGGCGCAGAATCCGCTCGGCCCGCGCTTCAAGCGCATCAGTGGAAACCGCAAGATCGCCTCGAACGATCCGCTGATGCGCGAGGCAGCGCCCACGGTGATCGAGATCTTCCTGAGCTACAAATAGCGGGTGACTTGATGCGACGCTGCGCCTTCGCCCCCTTCGCCGTCCTCGGCGTGCTGCTCACAGCGGCGCCTGCCGCGGCCGCCGACGTGATCGACTGCGAGCGCACGTTCGGCCGCGACACCACCCACGCCGCGCTCGTGCAAGCCTACGGCGCCGGCAACGTCACGTTCGGTGAGATCCCGGGACCCGAAGGCACGACCGACACCGCGAGCGTGCTGTTCCCGCGCAATGCCAGGCGCCGGCTCGAAGTGGTCTGGCACGATCACGAAGCCCGCGCGCGCCCGGCCCGCATCCGCATCCACCGCGGCTCGGCCTGGGTGGCGCCCGGCCCGGTGAAGCTTGGCGACCCGTTCGCGGCAGTCGAGAGGCGCAACGGCTTGCGGCTCGCGCTTGAGGAGGTCGGATGGGAGTACCAGGGCTTGATCGACAACTGGAAGGATGGAGCGTTCGAGCGTCTGCCCGGCGGCTGTACGCTCATGGTGTTCCTCGCGCTGCCCGGCCGCCACCGCGACCCCGCCTTCCGAAACCCGACCGAAGCCAGGCTCCGGGCTCGCAATCCCACCGTGATCGAGATCGTCGTCGGATATCCCACGCCGGAGAATTGAGCGGATCGCCCGCAACGCATGAAAAAACCCGACAGCCGGCGCATAAGCACCTGATCTGTCGGGTAAATTTGGTTGCGGGGGCAGGATTTGAACCTGCGACCTTCAGGTTATGAGCCCCAGGCAACAGGCTGCGCGCAACTGCGCAGACTTTCCTTTTCCTTCGCATTTTCAATGGCTTAGTTGACTTAAACCGGCACAGCGACCACGGTGGTTTTCGCCCGAACGCGCCGCGACTCGCGCCCTCTTGCTTCCATAGTGCTTCCGGGATCGAGCGCAGCGCGCGGCAGGAAGCAGATGGATGGATCGCTCAATGCCGAAACTCACCAAGCGCATCGTAGACGCTGCAGAGATAAGAGCGCGCGAGTACTTCATCTGGGATGAGGACCTGGCTGGCTTCGGACTGCGCGTCCTGCCCAGTGGTCGCAAGCGATACATTATAC
>Ga0247825_10003350_pt1 | contig 10573 bp, 6 predicted proteins | sample 13C_Vanillin_Day_FD_194413 | JGI IMG/M metagenome (GOLD analysis project Ga0247825, IMG submission 194413) | Soil microbial communities from agricultural site in Penn Yan, New York, United States - 13C_Vanillin_Day48 | ecosystem: Environmental > Terrestrial > Soil > Agricultural land | place... | reverse complement strand
CGTGCGCGAGTCTGCGAGGACGGTCCTGAGGCCACACCGGCATCGTAGTGCGGCAACCGTGTTTGACCAGCGTCACTCGACCGACCCCTTCTCTCCGGACGCGACGCACGTACTCTGGTCTCCGTGCGGATACAGCGGCAGGTGGTGGACTATGCGCTTCAGCGCCGGTCACTCCTGGCCGAGGTCTACTCGGGCAGGACGGGTGTCACGGAGGTGTGTGACGCCAGCCCCTACCTGCTTCGTGCCGCAAAGTTCCACGGCAAGGGCAGTGATGTGGTGTGCCCGATCTGCCGTAAGGAGCAGTTGACTCTGGTCTCCTGGGTCTTCGGTGACAAGTTGGGCCCGGTGTCGGGTTCGGCTCGTACGGCCGAGGAGCTGGTGCGTCTCGCGTCCACTCAGGAGGAGTTCTCGGTTCACGTGGTCGAGGTGTGCCGGACATGCAGCTGGAACCATTTGGTCCAGTCCTATGTTCTCGGTACCGTGCCCGAACCGAAACGGCCCAGGCGTTCGTCGCCACGGCCGCGGCCTCCGAGCCGTCGAACCGCGAGCGAGTAGACACGCCCGAACACGGACGCGGGCAGAAGAGTGCCCACAGACGTAACGCAGGACTGAAGCCGGTCCACAACCACTGGAGATTTGTACGTGAGTTCCCCCCGCAGCAACGCCCCGGGTGATCGACCGAACGGACCGAGACGACCGAGTGGCCCCCCGCCACAGGGACGCCCCGGAGGTCCACCACCTCGCGGCGGACAGCCTGCGGGTGGACAGCCTGGTGGGCCGCCGCCGCGTCGGATGCCGCCTCCGCCCCCGCAGGGTGGTGGCCGTCCCCCCGGCCCGCCGCCTCGTCGTCCCGGTCCGCCGCCGCAGGGTGGTGGCCGTCCGCCGGGTCCCCCGCCGCGTCGTCCGGGCCCGCCGCCCGGACGTCCGGCAGGCGCTCCCCCGGTGGCGCGTAACCAGTCGGGTCCCGGTGGGCGCCCGCCGGGACCTCCGCCGTCGAACGGTCGCAAGACCGGCGGCGGCCGCGGTGGTGAACCGCCGAAGGGTGGAAAGAAGACGGCTGTGAAGAAGTCGCGGTGGAAGATCGTTCGCCGGACGGCGTACGCGTGCGTCGCGATGGGTCTGATCATCCCGATCCTGCTGTTCATGGCGGCGTACGTCGTCCAGGACGTCCCGCGGCCCGGCGACCTCAAGACCAACCAGGTGGCCACGATCTACGCGTCCGACGGAACGTCGGTGCTCAGCAAGGTCGTGCCGCCGGAGGGCAACCGCACCGAGGTGACGCTCGACCAGATCCCGAAGCACACCCGTGACGCGGTGCTCGCTGCCGAGGACCGGGACTTCTACTCGAACCCCGGCTTCTCGATCGGTGGGTTCGCGCGTGCCGCCCGCGACAACGTCCTGGGCAAGGACAGCGCCGGCGGTGGCTCGACCATCACGCAGCAGTACGTCAAGAAGACGATGGTCGGTTCCGAGCGTTCGCTGACGCGAAAGATGAAGGAACTCGTCATCTCGTCGAAGATGGCCCGCGAGTGGTCCAAGGACGACATCCTCGCCGCGTACCTGAACACCATCTACTTCGGGCGTGGTGCGTACGGCATCGCGGCCGCGTCGAAGGCGTATTTCAACAAGCCCGTCGACCAGTTGACGGTCGAGGAGAGCGCGGTGCTGGCGTCGTCGATCCAGCTGCCGTCGCTGCTCGATCCGGAGACCAACCCGGAGGGTGCGCAGGCGCGCTGGAACTACGTGCTCGACGGCATGGTGTCGGCGGGGACGCTCGAGCAGTCCGCCCGGTCCGTGATGCAGTACCCGCCGTACGTGCCGATCGCGCAGGTCGACAACGGCAACCAGGACTCCGGACCGGAGGGCCTGATCAAGAACCAGGTTCTGCGTGAGCTGGGTGAGGCGGGGATCAGCGAACAGCTGCTCAACACCGAGGGCCTCGAGATCACCACGACGATCGACCCGGTCGCCCAGGCGGCGGCGGTGGATTCGGCGCGCTCCAACATGGAGGGTGAACCGGAGAACCTGCGTACCGGTGTCGTGTCGGTCGACCCGAAGACCGGCGCGGTGCGCGCGTACTACGGCGGCGAGGACGGCGGTGGTTACGACTTCGCGAACGCCGGACTGCAGACCGGTTCGTCGTTCAAGGTGTTCGGTCTCGCCGCGGCCCTGGATCAGGGCATCCCGCTGTCGCAGATGTACGACAGCTCGGAGCTGACGGTCAACGGCATCACCATCAGCAACGTCGAGGGCGAGGGATGTGGCACCTGCACCATCGCCGAGGCGCTGAAGCGGTCGCTGAACACCAGCTTCTACCGTCAGGAACTCGAACTCGACGGTGGACCGCAGGCGATCGCCGACATGGCCCACAAGGCGGGCATCCCGAAGGAGATCCCCGGCGTCGGGCCTTCGCTGACCGAGCCGGACGGCAATGGTCCCAACAACGGCATCGTGCTCGGCCAGTACCAGTCGCGGGTTCTCGACATGGCGTCGTCGTACGCCACGCTGGCCGCATCGGGTACATACCACGCCCCGCACTTCGTGCAGAAGGTCGTGAGCGCGGACGGAACGGTGCTGCTCGACCGCGGCGGCGACACCGGTGAGGACCGCATCGACAAGGACGTCGCCGACAACGTGACGTCGGCGATGGAACCCATCGCCGGGTACTCGCGCAACCACAACCTGGCGGGCGGACGCCCGTCGGCCGCCAAGACCGGTACCGCGCAGCTCGGTGACACTGGAAAGAACAAGGACGCCTGGATGGTCGGGTACACCCCGTCGCTGTCCACGGCGGTCTGGGTGGGCACCACCGACGGTCAGGCGCTGGAGAACAGCAGCGGCGCCATGATCTACGGTTCCGGTCTGCCTTCCGACATCTGGAAGGACACGATGGACGGCGCCCTCGAGGGCACCGACGTCGAGAAGTTCCCGAAGCCGGGTGCGATCGGTGGCCAGTCGGGTATCCCGGCCTATTCGGCGCCGGCACCGACCAAGACGTCGGCGCCGCCGACGAGCACGTTCCAGCTGCCGACGGAGCTCGTGCCGCCGGTGGTCGTGACACCGTCGCCGGTGGAGATCCTGCCCGGGATCACCATTCCGATTCCGGGTCTGGCACCGAGGCCGACCACCGCGGCCCCGGCCGTTCCGGCGGAACCGGAGACGACGACGCCGCCGAACGCCGGTAACGGCAACGGCCAGCAGCAGGTTCCGGCCCGTTAACGGCGACCGGTAACCTCGCGGAGTGGCCGACAACCCTGACGCGCACGCCGTCCGCGACGCGGGCGAGACGGGATTCGTCTCGCCCGCGCCGCTGGCTAAGGATCGGCGTTCCGCGGATTGGCGGGACCTTCCCGGGCGCACCGACCCGCTGACCGCCGACCTCTCCGGGGTGATCGGCGGTCCGGTCGGACGGCATGCGGTCGTCGGGCGCAGCCGGTTCTTCACGCCGATGCGCGCCATTCTGTTGCTGGCGATCGTGTTTCTCGCGCTCGGCTGGTTCGCGAAGGCGCCGTGCATCCAGCAGGCGCCGGTCGGCGAGAACGGCGCGCTCGGGCTCGACTGGAGTGGCAGCCGGCAGTACGTCGCCATGTGCTACTCGGACACGGTCCCGCTGTACGGGGCGGAACGGTTGAACGAGGGCGCCTTCCCTTACAAGAAGTGGTGGGAGGAAGACGCCGGCAACGGCCAGACCCAGCGCCGCTACATGGAGTACCCGGTGATCTCCGGGCTCTACCAGTACGGCGCGATGACGATCGCGAAGTCGTGGGATGCGGTGCACTGGCTGCCCGGCGCGCTGCAGGTCGCGATCTACTTCAACGTCGTCGCGCTCGGTCTGGCGCTGGCGTGGCTGGTCACCATCTGGGCGAGTGCGCTGCTGGCCGGACGCCGCATCTGGGACGCCGCACTGATCGCCGGGTCTCCGCTGGTGATCGTGCACGCGTTCACGAATTTCGATCCCCTCGCAACGGCTTTCGCTGCGGGGGGGCTGCTTGCGTGGTCCCGGAAACGGCCGGTGCTCGCCGGGATCCTGCTCGGGCTCGGTGGTGCCGCCAAGCTGTATCCCCTGCTGCTCCTCGGACCTCTGCTGGTGCTGTGTCTGCGCACGGGCAAGGTCCGCGAGTGGTCGGTGACGGCACTGACCGGTGTCGGCGCGTGGCTGGCGGTCAATCTGCCGATCGCCCTGCTGTTCCCGCGCGGCTGGGCCGAATTCTTCCGGCTCAACTCCGAACGCGGCGCCGACCCGGACTCCGTCTACAACGTCATCTCGTCGTTCACCGGCTGGACCGGATTCGACGGCATCCTGTCGGCCGGTCAGGCGCCCACCGTGCTCAACGCCGTGTCGTTCCTGCTGTTCGCCCTCGTGTGCGTCGGGATCGGGTACATCGCGCTGACGGCGCCGAGACGGCCGCGGCTGACCCAACTGTGTTTCCTGCTGGTCGCGGGTTTCCTCCTCACCAACAAGGTGTGGAGCCCGCAGTATTCGCTGTGGCTGGTTCCGCTGGCCGTGCTCGCCTTCCCGCACCGGCGGATCCTGCTGGCCTGGATGACGATCGACGCGCTGGTGTGGGTGCCGCGGATGCTCTACTACCTCGGCGTGTCCAACAAGGGACTCCCCGAGCAGTGGTTCACCGCCGCGGTGGTGGTCCGCGACGTCGCGGTCGTGGTCATCTGCGCGCTCATCATCCGCCAGATCTACCGGCCCGACGAGGACCTCGTGCGGTACGGCTTCATCGACGATCCGGCGGGCGGCGTGCTCGACCAGGCGCCCGATGCGCAGCCGCGGTGGCTGCCCGCCTGGCTACGGCCGCGGAATCCGGTAGAAGCGGCTCCCGCTCACAGCGTTTCGCCGGCAACCGGTTAGGGCTTCGACAGCACCAGCGCCGCCCCGACCGCGAACACCGCGATCGACAGGCCGAGGGCGATCGCGCGGATCGACCACTGGCGGGCGTCGGCGGCGGCGCGCACCGAAAGGTCGTACTCGCCCCGCTCCCACAGTCGGTGGACGGTGAGCGAGCGCAGCAGTGCGACGACGCCGAACGGCACGAACGCGACGATCGCAAGAATGGCGAGCGGCAGACTGCTGGCGGGCGGCGGTGCCAGCGGCCCGCTGTGGTCCGCCGAGGTGTCCTGCTGCTGCGACGTCATGCGTTGCCTCCCCGTGGTGGAGCCCACGACCGTGGGCGACGAGGTGGAGTATAGACCGTCGAGATTCCCGACTGTGCAGTGCCTTTCGCGCGGCGGGCGGTAACGGTCCGGTTATCGGCCGGTCTCCACGGCGGGCGGATGAGCCCGGGCGGCGACCCACGCCGCCACCTGCGTGCGGGAGCTGACGGCCAGCTTGTCGAAGATGTGCTCGACGTGTCCGTCGACGGTGCGCCGCGAGATCACCAACGACTCGGCTATCTGCCGATTGCTGAGGCCCTGGGCGAGCAGGCCGGCGATCTCCTGTTCCCGTTTGGTGAGCGGCGACGCCTCGGCGCGGGGTGGCGCCCTGTGCTCGGTGGGTGTTCCCAGTGCGAGGTCGACGGCCTCCTCGATGGTGAGCCGGACCGCAGGTGTTGCGAGCTGGGCGAACTCGTCGGGCCCGACGATGCGGGCGGCGTCGCGCTCCGACGACAGCGAGTCGTCGGTGATGTGCGGGCCGAACGCCGCGACGGACGTGCCGAGCCGATGCCACACACCTTTCGCGGCGCCGCACAGTCTTGCCGCCGCGTTCGCGTCGCCGCTCGACGTGGCCACCCACGACAGCACCTCGATCGACAGGGCCGTGCAGATCTTGTCCTTGAAGTCGCGTTGGATCCGCAGTGCTTGCTGGGCGGCATCGATGGCGTCGTCGCCCCGGCCCAGGTGAAAGTACGCGACGCTCGAAACCCACAGGGCGTAGGCCTTGTTCCACTTCTCACCGTGCGCGTCCGCCACCGCGATCACGTCGCGGCACGTCTCGAGGGCGTCGTCGAGCCGGCCGTCGTAGGTCTGCGCCATGCCCATCTCGAACGACGCGGTCAGCACCGAGGTGGTGTCGCCGACGGCGCGGTGGATGGCGATGGCGTCACGGAACAGCCGGATGGCGTCGTCGGGGTGGCCGGAGAAGACGGCGTGGATCCCCGCCCAGTGGTCGGCGTGCGCGCGCAGTCGTTCGTCACCGAGCGCGGTCGCGATCGCCGTGCATTCGTCGAGGTGTTCGCGCGCGGCGTCGCGGTCGCCCTGGATGAGCGCGGTCCACGCGGTCACCCACAGGACGTCGCCCCGCTCCCGCGTGGGTTCGGTGAGCCGTAGCAGTATCCGCTCGAGCCGAATCCGCCCGTCGGACAGGTTGCCGCCTGCGATCCAGTGGTACCGCAGGGCGACGGCCAGTTCCGCGGCCGCCGCCCGCTGTGTGTCGTCGTGCAGGGCCCAGTCCAGGGCAGCCACGAGGTTGGGGTGGTCGATCCGCAGTCCCGCGAGGATCTCGGATTGTCCTGGCCCGCACCAGTCGAGCGACGATCGACGGGCGCGTTCCGAATAGTGCTCGAGATGTCGCCGGTACAGCTCGTCGTGCTCCCCGCTCAGCTCGAGGAGCTCGTGCCCGTACTCCCGCACCGTCATCAGCTGCGAGTAGCGGAGACTCTCGGTCGAACGATCCACGGTGACAAGACATTTTCCGACCAGCCGATCGAGGACGTCGATGACCGGCGTGTCCGTCAGCGCACCGAACCCGCTGATCGCTTCCGCGGCTTCGAGGTCGAAGCTTCCGGGGAACACGGCGAGCCGGGACCACAGCAGCCGCTCGGTGTCCGAGCACAGTTCGTAACTCCAGTCGATGAGGGCGCGCAGCGTCTGCTGGCGGGGCATCGCCGCCCGGTCGCCACCGGTGAGGAGCGCGAAACGCTGGTCGAGGCGTTCGACGAGCTGCGACGCCGACAGCGACCGCAGCCGGGCGGCGGCCAGTTCGATGGCGAGCGGGATCCCGTCGAGCTGATTGCACAACTGCGCGATGGCAGGGGCGTTCGCGTCGGTGAGGCGGAAGTCGGCGACGATGCCCTGCGCGCGCTCCACCAGCAACGACACCGATTCGAACGGCGCGATGTCCGCGGCACGGCAGTCCTCGATGTCACCCGGAGTGCTCAGCGGCGGAAGGACGTACGTGAATTCGCCGGCGATCCCGAGCGGTTCGCGACTCGTGGTGAGGATCCGGACCTCCGGCGCAGAGGCGAGGACGGTACCGACGAATTCGCTTGCCGCGGACAGTAGGTGCTCGCAGTTGTCGAGGACGATCAGCAGATGCCGGGACTGCAGCTGGTCGATCACCTTGTCCATCACCGCACGGCTCGACTGGTCGGTGACGCCGAGGGCCGCCGCGGCCGCGGAGGGCAGCGCGTCGGGATCGCGGACGGGCGCGAGGTCGATCCACCGGACGGAGTCGCGGAAGGCGCGCGCGGAACGGACCGCGAGTTCCTCGGCCAGCCGCGTCTTGCCCACGCCGCCGGCACCGAGCAGCGACACGAGCCGGGACTGTTGCAGTCGTGCGCGGGCTTCCTCGATCTCGCGGCGCCGGCCGACGAAGCTGGTCATCGACCTCGTGAGTTCTCTCGAGCGAGTCAGTGGATCTCCCCCGTTTCCGGTTGGCCAGGTGTGGCACGAACCTACCCCCACCCGATGTGACGGACAACACAGGTAACCGAGGGGGTGTTTTACCCGGTGTGGGGGTGATGTGACGTGGGCCATTGTCGTTGGCATACCCCGGTTGCCCGCTCGACTCCAGCCGGAACCCATCGTCCCGAGGAGCTCAACACCATGTCAAAGACCATTTCTTCCGCCGACGTCGATGTCGTCGTCGTGGGTGCCGGGTTCGCCGGCCTCTACGCGCTGCGCAAGTTGCGCGACACGATGAACCTGTCGACGCGGGTGTTCGAGGCCGGCTCGGACGTGGGCGGCACCTGGTTCTGGAACCGCTATCCGGGAGCCCGCTGCGACATCGAGAGCGTCCACTATTCGTACTCGTTCGACGAGGACCTGCAGCAGGAATGGCAGTGGAGTGAGAGGTTCGCCGGACAGCCGGAGATCCTCCGCTACCTCGAACACGTCGCCGACCGCTTCGACCTGCGTAAGGACATCACGTTCGACACCCGCGTGGTCGGCGTGCATTGGGACGACGAGAACTCGGTGTGGACGGTCCGCACCGACGACGGCGCCGTCGTGCGCAGCCGGTATTTCATCTCGGGGGCGGGCAATCTGTCCGTGCCGAAGACGCCGGAGTTCGGCGGCATCGACAACTTCCGCGGGGAGGTGCTGCTCACCGGCAACTGGCCGCGTGAGGGCGCCGACTTCACCGGCAAGCGGGTGGCCGTGATCGGGACCGGAGCCAGCGGCATCCAGGCCATCCCGTTCATCGCCGAGGACGCCGCCGAACTGGTGGTCTTCCAGCGCACCCCCAACTTCGCGACCCCCCTCGGCAACGGTCCGATCGACCCGAACGAGGTGGCGGACATCAAGAGCAACTACGCGGACGTGCGGACCGCGGCCCGCAACCACTTCCTCGGCGTGCCGTTCACTCAGGTGCAGCCGTCCGCGCTCGCCGTCGACGCCGAGGAGCGCCGCCGCACGTTCGACGAGCGCTGGAACGCCGGCGGGTTCCGGTTGTTCATCGACTCCTACCAGGACATCCTGTTCGACAAGAAGGCCAACGACACGATCGCCGACTACATCCGGGATCGGATCCACGAGCGTGTGCAGGATCCGGAGAAGGCCGCGACGCTGGCGCCGACGGGCTACGCGTACGGCACCAAGCGTCCCCCGCTCGAGACCAACTACTACGAGGCCTTCAACCGCGACTCGGTGAGCGTCGTCGACGTGAAGACCACGCCGATCGACGAGATCACCCAGAGCGGAGTTCGGGTCGGCGACCGCGTCTACGAGGTCGACACCATCGTCCTCGCAACCGGATTCGACGCGATGACCGGTCCGCTGATGGCCATGGACATCCGCGGTCGGAGCGGTCTGCCGCTGGCTCAGAAGTGGGAACACGGTCCCAAGACCTACCTCGGCATCATGGTCAACGAGTTCCCGAACCTGTTCCTCATCACCGGACCGCAGTCGCCGTCGGTGCTCTACAACATGCCCCTCGCCATCGAGGACCACGTCGATTTCGCGACCGACGCGATCGACTACGTGGACCGCCGCGAACTCGACGTCATCGAGCCGACCGCGCAGGCCGAAAGCGATTGGGGTGCCTTGACCAACGACATCGCCAACCAGACCCTGCTGCCGGAGACGAACTCGTGGTACATGGGCGCGAACATTCCCGGCAAGCCTCGCGCCTGCATGGTCTACCTCGGCGGAGCCCCCACCTATCGGGCGACGTGCGACGAGGTGGTGGCCGGCGGCTACTCCGGTTTCGCGCTCACCCGGGCGGAGGCCCGCGTGGCCTCCACCGTGTCCTGACCCCGCCCCCCGACCAAGGAGACCGACATGGCACTCGACGCACACGCAGCAGAACTGATCGCCGGACTACAAGCGCAGGGGCTGAAGGCTTTCGAGCACAGCACCGTGGAGGAGGTGCGGGCCGTCGTGGCGACGTTCGCCGGACTGCAGGCGCCGCCCGAACCCGTCGCCCGGGTGGAGGACGCGCACTACGAGAGCGGCGGAGCGCAGATCGCGCTGCGGGTCTACGTGCCGGAGGGCGAGGCGCCGCACCCAGTGGTCCTGTACTTCCACGGCGGTGGATTCGTCGCCGGCGACCTCGACGTCATCGACGAACCGGCCCGCGCGGTCGCGAACGGCGCCGGCGCGATCGTCGTCACCGCGACGTACCGCCGCGCACCGGAACACCGGTTCCCGGCCGCCGCCGACGACGCGTCCGCTGCCCTGCAGTGGGTGGCCGACCACGTCGGAAGCTACGACGGTGATCCCGGCAACGTCGTCGTCATGGGTGACAGCGCCGGCGGCAACCTGGCCGCCGTCACCGCGCTGCGGGCCCGGGACGAGGACGGACCGCGGCTGCGGGGGCAGGTGCTGATCTACCCGGTGATCGACCCGAACGCGGACCTCCCGTCCCGGCAGCAGTTCGCCGAGGGATATGTGATCGGCGCCGGGGACCTCGACTGGTTCTGGAGCAACTACCTCTCCTCGCCCGAGGACGCGGAACACCCGTATGCGGTACCGAGTCGCGCCGCCGGCCTCGAGGGGCTGCCGCCGGTCCTCGTGCTCACCACCGAGAACGAGGTGGCCCGCGACGAGGCGGAGGCGTACGCCGAATCGTTGCGGCAGGCCGGGGTCGACACCGAGGCGATCCGCTTCGACGGTCTGATTCACGGCGCGTTCTGGATGTCCGGGGCGGTTCCGCGTAGCGCCGAGATGCGCTCGGCGGTCGTCGAGTTCGTGAAGAGGGTGACGGCCACCGCTTCCGTCGGGTGACGTGACCGACCGTGTCAGCCCTCGACTCGTGCCTCGAGTCGGGGGCAGATGCGCGGCCACTCCTCGTCGATCATCGAGAACAGTGCGGTGTTGCGCCAGGTCCCGTCGCGGCGACGCCGATGCTTGCGCAGGATTCCCTCGAACTCGGCCCCCAGTTTCGCGATGGCGCCGCGGGAGTGGG
>Ga0247825_10003348_pt1 | contig 10574 bp, 12 predicted proteins | sample 13C_Vanillin_Day_FD_194413 | JGI IMG/M metagenome (GOLD analysis project Ga0247825, IMG submission 194413) | Soil microbial communities from agricultural site in Penn Yan, New York, United States - 13C_Vanillin_Day48 | ecosystem: Environmental > Terrestrial > Soil > Agricultural land | place... | reverse complement strand
ATCTTCCCGGTCTCGGGGTCCACCTCGACCTCGCAGACGTGCGTGCCGTTGGGGAAAGTCTCCTGCGCGGGCGTGAAGCTCGCGTTCTCGAACAGGCCCGGCTCGAAACCCTTCGGCAGGTTGTTCCAGGCGAAAGTGGCCTTCGCGACCTCTTGCATCGAAAGGCCGCGGTCGGTGCCCGCGATGGAAAAGCGGCCGTTCTGGAACGCGATGTCGGCATCGGCCGCCTCCAGCAGGTGCGCGGCGAGCCTCTTTCCCTTGGCGATGATCTTGTCGGCGGCGAGCCAGAGCGCCGAGCCTCCCAGGGCGGCAGAGCGCGATCCGCCGGTGCCCGCGCCCCAGGCGACGCTGTCGGTGTCGCCTTCGAGCACGCGGATCTGCGCCGGGTCGAGGCCGAGGCGCGACGCGGCGATCTGCCGGTACATGGTTTCGTGGCCCTGGCCCTGGCTCTTGGTGCCGACCGCGAGCGTGGCGCCGCCGGAGGAATCGAAGCGGATCTCGGCGTACTCCATCGACGGCGCGGCCGCGCGCTCGATGGCGTTGGCGAGGCCAATGCCTCGAAGTTTGCCGTTCGCTTTTGATTCGGCCTTTCTTTTCTCAAAACCCTTCCAGTCCGAAAGTTCAAGGGCCTCGTCCAGGCCCTTCTCGAAATCACCGCAGTCGTAGGTGAAGGTGATCGCGGTCTTGTAGGGGAAGGTCCTGATGAAATTCTTCCTGCGCAGCTCGATGCGGTCCGTGCCGAGCTCCTTCGCCGCATCGTCGATGAGGCGCTCGAGCATGAAGATCGCTTCCGGGCGGCCGTTGCCGCGGTAGGGCGCAAGCGGCTGCGTGTGGCTGAAGCGGCTGGTCACATGCACGTGCGCCGCGGGGATCACGTACATGCCCGCGAGCGAGCCCAGGTTGGCGAAGGTCGGCAGCAGGTTGCGGTCGGTGGAGGCGTAGGCGCCCAGCTCGCTCAGGTTGCGCGCGCGCAGCGCGAGGATGCGGTGCTGCGCGTCGAAGGCGAGCGCGATCTCTCCCTGCATGTCGCGGCCGTGGTCGTCGCCGAGGATGGCCTCGCTGCGGTCGCAGGTCCATTTCACCGGCCGGCCGAGCTTTTTCGCGAGCCACAGCACGTGCCGGTGCTCGTGGTGGGCCCAGCCCTTGGCGCCGAAGGCGCCGCCCACGTCCTGGCTGACGACGCGGATGCGGTTCTCGGCGACTCCGAGCGCGCCGGCGACGATCTCGCGCACGCGGTGCGGGTACTGGACGTCGCAGTGCAGGGTGTAGCGCTCCTCGGAGGCATGCCATTCGCCCAGGCCGCCGCGCGGCTCCATGAACTGCGCGTGCACGCGCGAGACCTTGTAGCTGCGCTGCACGACGTGCGCCGCCTTCGCGAAGGCGGCATCGGTAGCGGCCCGGTTGCCGACCTCGAACACGTTGCTGACGTTGTCCGCGCACTCTTCCCACACGGGTTCGGTCACGGCCAGCGGCTCGTAGTCCACCGCGACCAGCTCGGCGGCGTCCTTCGCCTGCGCCAGCGTCTCGGCCGCGACGATGGCGACCGGGTCGCCGACGTGGCGCGCGATCCCCTTCGCCAGGCCCGGGTGCGGGCTCCAGAAGCCAGGCGAGCCGTCGGCGCGGTTTCGCTTGAGCGCGATGCTGGTGGTGCGGATGCCATCGCGCTCCATGTCGGCGAAGCTGTAGACGCCGAGCACGCCGGGCGCCGCCAGCGCTTCCGTTGCGTCGATGTTTGCGATGCGGGCGCGCGCGTGCGGCGAGCGCACGTATACGATGTGCGCCATGCCGGGCACGGCCAGGTCGTCGATGAAGCGCCCCTCGCCGCGCAGCAGGCGGGGATCCTCGAAGCGCGTGACAGGCTGGCCGACGCCGTACTTTTCGGTCATGATGAAAAGATTATGACCTACAAAGCTTTTGATCTGACCGGCAAGTCCGCCCTCATCACCGGCGGCAACAGCGGCATCGGGCTCGGTTTCGCAGAAGCGCTTGCGCAGGCGGGCGCTTCGGTGTGCATCTGGGGCACGAACCAGGACAAGAATGCGGCGGCGCTGGCGAAGCTGAAGGCGATCGGCGGCAAGGCGATCGCGCTCAAGTGCGACGTCGGCGACGAGAAGGAGGTCGAGGCGCGCTTCGCCGAGACCGTGGCGGCGCTGGGGCCGCTGCACGCCTGCTTCGCCAACGCGGGCGTGAGCGGCCGTTCCGGCATCAAGTCCTTCACCGAGATGGACTCGGAGGAGTGGAAGCGCGTGACGCGCGTGAACCTGGACGGCGCCTTCTACACGCTGCGCGCGGCAGCCAGGCACATGGTCGGCCACGGCAAGGGCGGCGCGCTGGTGGGCACCGCCAGCCTGGCGGCGATTTCGGGCGTGCCGCGCGGCGAGCACTACGCCGCCACCAAGGGCGGCCTGATCTCGATGATGCGCGCGATGGCGGTCGAATTCGCGCGCCACGGCATCCGCGCCAACTCGGTGCTGCCGGGCTGGATCGAGACCGCGATGACCGAGAAGGCGCTCAACTGGGACAAGTTCCGCGACAAGGTGCTGCCGCGCGTGCCGATGCGCCGCTGGGGACAGCCGGCGGACTTCGGCGCGATCGCGGTCTACCTGGTGAGCGACGCCAGCAGCTACCACACCGGCGACACTTTCCTCATCGACGGCGGATACTCGCTGTTCTAGGAGTGCTTGCATGAGCGACGACGCCAAGCCCAAGCCGGTGCATTTCCAGTCCGAAGGCAAGCTGGAGTTCCGCGACAACCCCGACGGCTCGAAAACCGGCACCTCGGACAAGCCCGTCAGCATGCATATCGAAAGCATCACGTCGGTGGGCGTGGAGAACCTCGTCGACATCGAGGTCCACAACATCAATACCGTGTTCGGCTCGGTGTCGCACTTCATCAGGTTTCACGGCGGCGGCGAAGTGCGCTTCTCCTACAATGCCAAGGGCGAAATCCTGGAATTCACGGCGCAGCGCGTGGACGCTCAGATCCTCAACGGCGAGCGCCTGATCCTCAAGCGGCAGGCGACCGCCGGCGGGAAGGGCAGCTGAAAGCGTGCAGGTCCGCGTCGACGACCTGCGCGGCGCGCAGATTATCCGGCTGCTGGAGGAGCACCTGCGCAACATGCACGAGATAACGCCGGCCGAAAGCGTGCACGCGCTCGATCTGAGCGGGCTGCGCCGGCCGGAAGTCACCATGTGGAGTGCCTGGGAAGGCGCCGAGCTGCTCGGCTGCGGTGCGCTGAAGGTGCTGGACGAGCGCCATGGAGAGTTGAAATCCATGCGCACGGCGCGCGCGCAGTTGCGTCGAGGTGTCGCGACCGCCATCTTGGTCGAGATGATCGCCGAGTCACGGAGAAGAGGGTACCGGCGCCTGAGCCTGGAAACCGGCTCGATGGCGGCTTTCGAGCCGGCGCGCACTCTCTATGCGCGCTTCGGCTTCCAGCCCTGCGGCCCGTTTGCCGACTACACTGACGACCCGAACAGCTATTTCATGACCCTGGAACTGGGGCGCGCGCCGTGATGAGTTCGCTGATGCCGCCGCGCAAGCCGCCGCCGGACAGCGCAAAAGGCAGCTTCAACTGGCGGCGCGGCCTCATCGGCGCCGCCGTCGGCGCGCTGGTCGGGCTGGCGGCGCATTTCCTGGAATGGTCGCCCTGGTGGTGGCTCGCGGTGGCGGCGGGCTTCCTGCTCGCCTCGTCGTCGTTCCAGTTTCAGTTCGCCATCAAGTGGGGAGGCAAGTAGGATGCGCAGCACATGAGTGACGACAAGGCGAGCCGCAAGGAGAAGGTCGATGCGCTGCTGCTCAAGCTGCCAGGCGTGAGCGCGCGCAAGATCAACGGGCTGGATGCCTACATGGTCAGCGACAAGATGTTCGCCTGCCTGAGCGACGATGCGGTCGGCCTGCGCCTGCCGGCCGCGATGGCGACCGAACTGCAGTTCTCCAGCGACTACATCGGGCCTTACTCGCCCGGCGGCATGGCCACCACGCGCGAATGGGTGCAGATCAAGCGCGCCGATGCGGCCGACTACACGAAGGACCTCGACCTCTTCGAGGCTTCCCTGGAGTACGTGAAGAAGGGCCGGCGCTGATGCGCGAGCTGGTCGCGAAGCTCGAAGGCCTGCTGCGCCTGCGCAGCATTCCGTTCGGCATGAAGCTATTCGCGACCGTCGAGGAAATGCAGGCGATCCCGAAGATCCGCCGGCCGAAGGGCTCGCAGCACACGCTCGACCAGATCGTCGCGCAGGCCGCGCGCCTGGGCTGGACGGTCGGCATCACTGCGCAGGACCTGGTCGGCGACCAGTGCCGCTCGGTGGTGGGGCTCGGCGGCCAGGACGAGAAGTGGTATTCGGGCCAGCACATGACCAACGTATGGTTCGCCACGCAGGCCGACGCCGCCGCGCACCAGAAGGCGATGCACGTTGTGCCCGCGGGGAAGTTCAAGGCGCTCGCAGTCGCGCCGCTGGCATCGGGCCGCCTCGAGCCGCCCGACATCGCGCTGTTCTACGCCACTCCGGGCGCGATGATCTACTTCATCAACGGCCTGCAGTGGTCCGGCTACAAGCGCTTTGACTGGAGCGTGGTGGGCGAATCGGCCTGCGCCGATTCATGGGGAAGGGCGCTAGCCACGCGCGAGCCCAGCCTGTCCATCCCGTGCTTTGCCGAGCGCCGCTACGGCGGAGTGCTGGACGACGAAATGCTCATGGCGTTACCACCCGATCAGCTTGCGAAGGCGATCGAAGGCATGGAAGCGCTCGCGAAGAACGGCTTCCGCTACCCATTCGCGCAGTACGGCATCCAGCAGGACGTGCGCGCCGGGATGGCGGTCAGCTACCCCGACCGCAAGTAGTTTTCCTACCTCGCGCCTACTGCCACCGGGCGCACCGCGGCGCCGGCACTGCCTTTCTCGCGCGGCGGCAGGATCATGGTGCAGGAGGTCCAGACCCTGTCGTTGGCGATCTCGTCCAGCTTGGCGTTCTCGATGTGGTGGATGCCCATCTGCGTGAGCATGTGGTGGTGCAGGGCGAAAGGCACGCCAGCCGGTACGCCGGGCGCCGGCCCGGCCTTGCCCGCGAGCATGCCTTCGGGCACCGGGTCGACAAAGGGCGTATCCAGGCCGATGGCGACAATGCGCCGCTCACCGAGGTACTGCGCCGCGTCGTAGGACAGGCCCGGCGCGTGCGCATAGTAGGTCTTGTCGGTGTCCGGGTCCTTCCAGTGGTCGCCCCAGCCGGTGCGCACGTAGACCACGTCGCCGGGCAGGATGCCGCGCTTGGCCAGGCCCTGCGCCTTCAGCATCGCCTCGATGTGCTTCGCCGTCACGATTTCGCCCGCCTTCATCGGCTGGCCCTTGCCGACCAGCGCCTTGGCATCCAGCAGCACGGCGCTGGTGATGATCGGCTGCATCTTCTCCATGCCGAGCTTCAGCAGTGGCGAGTCGCTCGTCGGCTTCACGTCCTTCTGCGTGTAGCCGCCGTAGTAGCGTGCGCCGTCGGCAGGAAAGGGGGCCTTGCCGTCCCAGGCCTGCGGCAGGTAGCCGAAGTGGCCGAGCGCGTCGATCTGCGTGCCCTGCTGGCCGGGCTCGGCGCCTTCGCCGAGGCTTTCCATGTTGAATGCCTGCGAGGTGCCGGGAATGCCGGCGCTCGCCTTCGGCTTGGTGACGTAGGGGCCGCTGAACCCGGACAGCGGCATGGTGCCCGAGCGGATGTACGACAGCTCGTAGGTCTTCGCCTTCGGCCGGCCCACGTGCCAGGCACAGCGCGCCATGGTGCCCGCGCCCAGCGCGTTGGCCATGCCGCGCTCGTCGCCCGCGGGCCAGGGCGGCGCGGGCGTGTCCTTCTTCGATTTCTGGATCAGCGCGGCGGGTTCCGCGGCAAGCAGCGGACCGGCGGCCAGCAGGGCGGCGAGGGCCGCGGGGGCGAGGCGGTGCAGTTTGATCATGTTGTCCTCCTGGTTTAGGCGGCCAGCCTAGCACCGGCGCGGCGCGGCGCCTGATTAGTTGACAAAGGCAAATAAAGCCGCAAGACTGGCCCGCAATGGACGCCCAGATCGACGCGGTACGGCGCTTCAACCGCTTCTACACCAGGCGCATCGGCGCGCTGAGGCGCGGCCTCGTCGGCAGCCCGTTCCCGCTGCCGGAGGCGCGCGTGCTGTACGAGCTCGCGCAGCGCGGCAGCGCCACCGCCACCGAGATTCGCCGCGACCTCGCGCTGGATGCCGGCTACCTGAGCCGCCTGCTGCGCGGTCTGCGCCAGCGCGGCCTGGTGCGCGCCGTCGCCTCGGCATCGGACGCCCGCGCCAGCCAGCTGTCGCTGACCGCGAAAGGCGCGAAGCAGTTCGGCCAGCTCGACCAGCGCACGCGCGAGCAGGTGGGCGAAATGCTGGGGGCCCTGCCCGAAACGGGCCGCGAGCGCGTGGTCGCCGCCATGCGCGCGGTGGAATCGCTGCTGGAGAGCCGCGAGGCGGGCGCGGCGATCCTGCGCGAGCCGCGGCCGGGCGACATGGGGCGCGTGGTGCAACTGCACGGAGAGCTCTACGCCAGCGAGTTCGGCTACGACACCAGCTTCGAGGCGCTGGTCGCCGACATCGCCGCACAATTCGTTCGCGACTTCGACCCGGCGAAGGAGCGCTGCTGGATCGCCGAACTGGACGGCGAAGTGGTCGGCTCAGTCTTCCTGGTGAAGAAGTCGAAGACTGTCGCCAAGCTGCGGCTGCTCATCATCGATCCGAAAGCGCGCGGCATCGGCCTTGGCAAGCGCCTGACGCGCGCCTGCATCGAATTCGCGAAGCAGAAGGGCTACCGCAACATCGTGCTCTGGACCCAGAGCCACCTGGCGGCGGCCCGGGGCATCTACGAGCGCGAGGGCTTCAAACTGAAATCAGCTCAAAAACATTTCAGCTTCGGCAAGCGGCTGGTTGCCGAGGTTTGGGAACTGCGCCTGTAAAGGTTCTACTGCTCCTCGACGTCATACGACGCGAAGACTTCGCGCGCCTGCCTGTTTTCCGGCAGCACGTAGACGATCCCCTTGGTCTCCTTGAAGGCCGGGCGCAGCACGGTCTCGAAGAACTTGACCGGAACATTGATGCAGCCAAAGGAAATGCGGTTGTCTTGCGGCGTCGGCGTGGCCAGGCGCAGCAGGCGATTGGCGCTCTTGACCACCCGATGGATCGACACGCCGCCGGGGTAGTCCACCCACAGGACATCCTCGGCGCGCTTCGGGTTGGTCACAAAAGCGTGGCCCATGAAGCCCACGAAACGGCCCGCCGGCGTGGTCCGGTCCGCGATGCGGATGGTCGAGAGCTTGCGATCGCCGATGCCGGTGAAGGAGGTATCGCCTTTCCCCAGACCGAGCAGCGCGGGGGTGGCTGCGAGGAGTTTCCCTTCGGCGTCGAAGAGATAAATCCTGGCGTCCGCCTTGTCGAGGATCACGAACGGCAGCTTGAGACCGTCTTTTTCCTGGTTGTCGCCCGCATGAACAGCCCAGTCGGCGACGTGCTTCGCCTCTGGCGACGCCCGCTCTGAGTTGAAGTCGGCTTTCTTGGGGCCGTCTGCCGCGCCAGCCGGCAGCGACAGGAAACAGGCGGCCAGCAGGCCAGGGAAAATTCGCGCAGCTATTCGAGTTCTATCCGTAAGGCCTCCAGCCGTTGCAGGCGGCAATGGGACCAAACCGGGTGGTTTTCGTTCCCGCCTCGAGCAACCGTCGGGCGCTGCCGAAAGCCTTAGCCCTGGACTGAATAGCCTCCGTCCACCGGAATTGCCGTCCCGGTCAGGAAATCCGAAGCCGGGCTAGCGAGGAACACCGCGATGCCGGCGAAATCCTGCGGATCGCCCCAGCGGCCGGCGGGTGTGCGCGCAAGGACGCGCTCGTGCAGGCCCTCGACCTGCTTGCGCGCGCCGCGCGTGAGGTCGGTGTCGATCCAGCCAGGCAGCACCGCGTTCACCTGGATGTTGTCCTTCGCCCAGGCGCAGGCCATGGCGCGGCTCATCTGCACGATGCCGCCCTTGGAGGTGGCATAGGGCGCGGTGAAGGAGGCGCCGAAGATGGACATCATCGAGCCGATGTTGATGATCTTGCCGCCGCCCGCCTTCTTCATCTCGGGATAGGCGAGCTGCGAGCAGTTGAAGGCGCTGGTAAGGTTGGTGTTCATCACCTCGTGGTACTCGGCGAGCGTGTACTCCTGCGGCTGCTTGCGGATATTGATGCCGGCGTTGTTGACCAGGATGTCGAGCCGGCCGTGGCGCTTGGCCGTTTCGCCGATCAGCGCCTTGAGCGAAGCCTCGCTCTTCACGTCCACTTCGATCGCTTCGCCGCCGATCTCCTTCGCCGCCGCGGCGCTCTTGTCCTTGTTGCGGCCGGCGATGACCACCTTCGCGCCCGCTGCCGCCAGGCCGCGCGCCATGCCCAGGCCGATGCCGCCATTGCCGCCGGTCACGATCGCGACCTTGCCCTTCAGATCGAACGATTTCATCTTTTCGCTCCGCTCCCCTCGGTTTACGCCGCTATCATAGCGGCCGAGGAGGATTCTCCATGTTTCGTTTTGCAGCCGTTCTGCTGTTGTCGTTCGCAGCTTCGTTTTCCGCCCTGGCGCAGGACTGGCCGGCCAAGCCGGTGCGCTTCATCGTGCCGTTCCCGCCCGGCGGCTCCGTGGATCCGCTTGCGCGCCTGCTCGGCGTGAAGCTCGGCGATGCGCTCAAGCAGCAGTTCGTCGTCGAGAACCGCCCTGGCGCGGGCGGCTCGATCGGCACCGCAGCAGCGGCCAAGGCACCGGCCGACGGCTACACCTTCCTCGTCGTGTTCGATTCGCATGGCGTGAACCAGGCCCTGGTGGCCAACCTGCCCTACGACACTGCCAAGGACTTCGCGCCGGTGATGCTGGTCGGTACCGCGCCCTACGCGATTGCCACCAAGACTGATGCGCCCTGGAAGTCCTTCGCCGACGTGGTGGCGGCCTCGAAAGCCAAGCCCGGCTCGGTGAGCATCGGCTCGATCGGCAACGGCACGCTCGGCCACCTGGTGCTCGTGCAGGCGCAGCAGCAATGCGGCTGCCAGATCACGCACGTGCCTTTCGCCGGCGGCGGGCCGATGAACCAGAACATCCTCGGCGGGCAGATCGACATGGGTGCGGGTTCGGTGGCGCTGCTCACGCCGCAGGTGCGCGGCGGCAAGATGCGCGCGATCGCTACTACCGGCGAGAAGCGCGCCACCTCGATGCCCGACGTGCCGACCATGATCGAGCAGGGCTTCACGGGGCTCACCGCCTACGCCTGGTGGGGCATCTACGCACCGGCGGGCACCCCCAAGCCGATCATCGACAGGATGCACGCGGAGCTTGTGAAGGTTCTCGGCCAGGCCGACGTGCGCAAGACCCTGGGCGACTCGCTCGGCATGGACCTTGTGGTGAGCACGCCGGAGGCGCTGCAGAAGTGGACGCTGGAGCAGCTCGCGCGCTGGGGCAAGATCGTGCGCGACAACGGCATCAAGACGGACTGACGCGCCCCTGAACGAGCAACCGATGCCCCGCTGGGCCGGGGTGGGCCTGCTGCTGTTGATCGCCACGATCTTCGGCAGCAACCACGTTGCGGCCCGCATCGCCTTCGACCACGGCACCAACGTGACTACCGCGGTCGCATTCCGCTCGGCCGGCACGGCGCTGATCGTGCTGATGCTCCTGCTGTTCTCGGGGACGTCCCTGAAAATGGGCCAGAGGACCTTCAGCCACTCGGTCCTGATCGGCCTGTTGGTCGCGGTACAGAGCTACTGCCTGTATTCGGCGGTAGCACTGATCCCGGTGGCGCTCGCGCTGCTCGTCTTCCAGACTTTCCCGATGCTGCTGTCGCTGATTTCGTGGCTGGGCGGCGGTGAGCGGCCGTCGCGCCGTGTGCTGCTCGCCATGCCGGTCGCGCTGTTCGGCCTCGCGCTTGCGCTCGATGTCTATGGCAAGAGCGGCGATATTGCCGGGCGCTGGGCGGAAGTGGGCGCGGGCGTGCTCTGGGCGCTGGGCGCCTCGATTTCCTTCGCGACGGCGTTCTTCCTCATTACCCGCTGGCTCGGCAGCATGGACGGGCGTGTGCGCAGCTTCCTCTTCATGAGCGTGGTGGCGGCGGTGACACTGGCTGGAGGAGCGGTGGCCAACGCTTTCGTACTGCCAGCGGATGGCACCGGCTGGACCGCACTCGCGCTGCTGACGCTTTTCTACGGCACTGCGATCACGTCGACCTTCGTGCTGCTGCCCAAGCTGGGCGCGGTGAACAATGCCGCGGTGCTCAATTTCGAGCCGATCGCGGTCCTCGGGCTGGCCTGGCTGATCCTCGACCAGTCGGTCGCGCCGCTGCAGATCCTGGGCGCCTTCATCGTGGTCGGCTCCATCGTCTGGATGGGGACGGGCAGGAAATGACCGCCGGCAAGACGGCGCCGCATTTGACCCGCCTGTGCATCGTGCGCCATGGCGAGACCGCCTGGAACGCGGAGCACCGCGTGCAGGGGCAGCTCGACATTCCGCTTAACGAGATCGGCCTGCGCCAGGCGCAGGCGGTCGGCAAGGTGCTGGGCGCGGAACGCTTCGATGTCATCTACTCGAG
>Ga0247825_10003347_pt1 | contig 10578 bp, 14 predicted proteins | sample 13C_Vanillin_Day_FD_194413 | JGI IMG/M metagenome (GOLD analysis project Ga0247825, IMG submission 194413) | Soil microbial communities from agricultural site in Penn Yan, New York, United States - 13C_Vanillin_Day48 | ecosystem: Environmental > Terrestrial > Soil > Agricultural land | place... | reverse complement strand
CTTCGGCACCATCTCGATCACCAGCTGTTCGTCGTCCGAGAAATCGATGTTGATCACCGGAATGCCGCGCCCGGTGGAGGTGTGCTCGTTGACCCGGGTGGTCGGATGCACGATCGAGGAGCGAAACGAATATTCGCGCGTGGAGCGGGCGCAGCCGCGCCGGATCGCTTGCTTCAGCTCGAGGCCGTCGATCTCGACGCCGCGTCCGATCCAGACGTTGTAAATGGGAATGCCGGTGTCCTGGCAGAGGAGATTGTCCCTGTCCTCGGCGACCGCGATGTTCCTGATCATGGTGCCGAGCATGCGCTTCGCGCCGGCGTCGGTCTCGGTCCGGGCAAGCGCGTCGAAGCCCAGCTTCACGTCGGGCGGCAGCAGCTTGAGCGCCCGGATATAGAGCTCCTTGGCGGCTTCCTCGATCTCGCTCGGATGGACTTTCACTGCACCCTGATGTTGCGCTCCTTCACCACCCGGGCCCAGAGCGCCGACTCCTCTTTCATGGCCCGCGCCATCTCCGCGGGCGTGTTGCCGACCGGGGCAAGGCCCTGCACGTACAGCCGCCCCCTGAGGTCGCTCGCTTCGAGCGCCTTCTTGGTGTCGCGGTAGACCTTGTCGATGACGTCCTTGGGCGTGCCGGCGGGCGCGACGATGCCGAACCAGCCGGTGTTCTCGAACCCCGGCAGCGTCTGCGCCACCGGCGGCACGCCGGGGAGTTGCGGCGCCTCGGTCTTGCTCGTAACGCCCAGAGCGCGCACCCGTCCGGAGCTGATGTGCGGCAGGGTCGCCGCGACATTCGTGACCGTGAAGGCGATATCGCCGCCGACGAGCCCGGCGAGCGCGGGTCCCTCGCCCTTGTACGGCACGGCGAGCGCGTCGACCTTGGCGGCGTTGAGGAAGTTCTCGGCGGCGAGATGCGTCTGCGAGCCGATGCCGGCATGCCCGAAGGCGAGCTTGCCCGGATTGGCCTTCAGGTCGGCGATGAGCTCCTTCACCGTCTTGTAGGGCGAGCCCGCGGGCACCGCGACTACCTGGGGACCCGACACGACATTCGTGATGGCGACGAAATCCCTCTCGGGGTCATAGTTGAGCTTCGCGTAGATGTGCTGGTTCGCCGTGACCACCGACCCAGACGGGAAGAACAGCGTGTAGCCGTCCGGAGCGGCGCGCGCCGCCTCGGCGGCGCCCACGCCGCCGGCCGCGCCGCCGCGGTTCTCGATGACCACCTGCTGGTTCCAGATCTGGGTGAGCTTCTCGCCGAGCAGCCGCGCCGAGATGTCGGTGGCGCCGCCGGGCGGGAACGGCACGATGAAGCGCACCGGCCTTTGCGGCCAGCTCTGCGCGCCGACTCCGGTTGAAGCGAGCGCGACCAGCGCGGTCGCGAGAAGCTTGGCGAAGCTCATCCGCATTCTCCCTTTGAAGCCCATTCTACAGCGCCAGCGCAAACGCCAGCCCCACCGCGACGGCGAGCCCGGCGGCCGTGGCCGCGAGCGTCCTTTGCCGGTCGTGCCAAGGCAGGAATTCCAGCGCCAGCACCCGCAGCCCCCCGGCGAGATGCGCCGCCAGCGCCACGACGATCGCCCACTCGCCGAGCTTGACGAGCGGCTGCCGGGTCCATTCAAGGAACGCGTCCATCTCGAGCGCCGTCGACAGCGCCCAGAAATGAAGCGGCAGGAAGAGCGCGAGCGCGATGCCCGACACCCGGTGCACGATCGCAGCCCAGTACGACGATTCGCGCTTCACGCGAAGACCGCGAGCACCGCGCGCATGCCCGTCCAGGCGAGTACCCCGGAAAAGAGGAGCAGCACGACATCGCGCGAGCGCCCGCGCCAGCGCAGCCACTCGATGAAGACCGTCCTAAGCCCGATCGGCGCGTGCACGCTCACCGCCAGGACGAAGACGCAGTAGAAGGCAAGCCAGCCGGCATTGCCGCGCGTGCGGCCGAGGATCTCGGCCGCGGTGAGCCCGCCCTGCACCGCGTAGATGATCGACCCCAGGTGCACCATGACGCAGAATGCGAGCACGACGGCGCTGGCGCGCTGCAGGATCCAGAGCATGGTTTCGGTCTTGCTAGTCAGAATTTTCCCTGAATTGTGGTTTTCAGGATTTCTCGCTTGAGCCCGGCGATGCTCACCGTCGGCGAAATATGCTTCGGGCAGCGCTCGGTGCAGCTCATGTGCGTATGGCAGCTATGACAGCCGGCGTCGCCGGCCACCGCGCGCAGGCGCTCGAGCCTCGCGCGGTCGCGTTCGTCCTTGACCAGCGTCCAGGCGCGGTTCAGCGCGGCCGGCCCCAGGTAGTCGGGGTTCCAGGCCACGACATCGCAGGCGCTGTAGCACACCCCGCAGCCGATGCATTCGATTCCCGCCTCCACCTTCAGCCGCTCCAGGGAAGACGGTTTGACTTGATGAAAATCGTCATTCCGGGTGCGCTCACCCTTGAACTGGCCCTTGGCCCGCGCCCACTTGTCGAAGAACTCGCGCATGTCGGTGACCAGATCGCGAATCACCGGCAGGTTTTTCAAAGGTCCTATCCGCAGCCTGTCGTCGCGGGCGACCCGGTCCACATGCGTGCGACAGGTCCAGCGCGGCACGCCGTTCACCGTCATCGCGCACGAGCCGCACATGCCGACGCGGCAGGCAAAGCGGTAGGCGAGCGTCGGGTCGAGCGAGCGCTGGATGTACGTGACGACGTCGAGGACGGTCTGGCTCGGGTGGCGAGGGACGTCGAATTCGTGGAAGCCGCCTTCGGCGCCTCCTTTCCAGACCGAGACTTTCAAGCCGATTCGTACAGTCGGGTGAGGACGAACTCGCGGTGGCCGAGCGCTTCCGCAGCCGTGAGCCGGCCGCTGGCGGTGCGGAACATGCACTCCAGGAGCCTGTCGCCCGCCTGATCCGGGCTTAATTCTTTTCTCAATAAACCGGAGACATCGACGTCGATGTGCTCGGCCATGGTGCGCACCGTTCTCGGATTCGCGCACAGCTTGATGACCGGCAGGATGGGGTTGCCGATGACGTTGCCCTGACCCGTCGGAAAAAAGTGCACTACGTAGCCGGCGGCGGCGCAGAGCGTCACCATTTCGGCGGCGGCGGAGGAGGAGTCCATGAACCACAGGCCAGGCCCGCTCGGCGTCTCGGCCTTGTCCAGTACGCCGTCGACGATGCACTTGCGGCCGATCTTCTGGATGTTGCCGAGCGCCTTCTCCTCGATGGTCGTGAGCCCGCCCTCGATATTGCCCTTGGTCGGCTGCGAGTCCATCAGGTCGCTCGTCTTGTGCCGCTCGATGACCTGCTGATAACGATCGAACACGAATTGGAATTTCTTGCGCACGGCTTCGTTGCGGCAGCGCGCGGCGACCAGGTGCTCGCCGCCCGTGAGCTCCGTGGTCTCCCCGAATACCAGCGTGACGCCGTGCGGATAGAGCTTGTCGAAGGCATTGCCGACCGTTGGATTGGCGCCGCATCCGGACGTGGTGTCCGACTCGCCGCACTTGGTGGACACCCACAAGTCCTTGAGCGGCCGTTCCTCGCGCCTCAGTTCGGAGGCCCACTGCACGAACTCTCTCGCTGCCTTCGATGCCCTCATGATGGTGTCGTGGTCGCCGTGCTGTTCGATGCCGAAATAGGCGACCGGCTTGCCGGTGGCCGCAATGCCGTCGGCCACCTTCTTTGCCCAGCCGTTCTCGATGCAGATCACCACCACGGCGGCGACGTTGGGATTGGCGCCGGTGCCAATCAGCGTGCGGAAGTGAAGCTCGAGGTCGGCCCCGAACTGCAGCCGCCCATAGGGGTGCGGCAGCGCCATGGTCCCCTTGATGCTTGCTTCCACCGCCTGCGCCGCGGCGTTCGAGAGGTCGTCGACCGGCAGGATGAGGACGTGGTTGCGCACGCCGACGCGGCCGTTTTCCCTTTTGTAACCAAAAAATGTGGAATTCGAGAGATCCATGTCTACCAACGCTTGGTTTTCACGTTATGTACGTGCAGATGCTCGCCCTTGCGGATCGGCTGCACCACTTTCCCGATGTCGACGCCGTACTTGATGACGGTGTCGCCCTCGCGGTAGTCGCGCAGCGAGAGCTTGTGCCCGATCGGGATATCGCTGCGCGCCGTGACCGTGATGTCCTTGTCGTCCTCCATGATCCAGCCGCTGAGCTCCTGCCCGGCTTTCACGCCTTCGACCACGACGACGCCGACGCCGTCGCCTTCCTCGTGAACAACGAAATGGATCATTGCGGGCTCCGGACTTGAAGCCGGTATTCTAGTCGCATGTTCAGCCGCCGCCGCTTCCTCCAGACCCTCGGCGCCCTGGCGCTGGGCGCGCCGTCGGTCACGCGGCTGCGTGCTCAGTCCTATCCGTTTTCCCTCGGGGTCGCGTCGGGCTATCCTTCTGCCTCAAGCGTCGCGCTGTGGACGCGCCTCACCGGCGATCTCGCCCCAGCCGCAGTAACCGTACGCTGGGAGCTCGCCGCAGACGAGGCGTTCAAGAGCGTGCTGCGCTCGGGCGAAGCGCTCGCCCAGCCCGAGTGGGCGCATTCGGTCCACGTCGAGGCCGAAGGGCTCGAGCCCGAGCGCTGGTACTGGTATCGGTTCACGGCGCTCGACGCGCAAAGCCGCGTCGGCCGCACCCGCACGGCGCCCGCCGCAAGCAAGCTCGGCGGGCAGGTTCGATTCGCCTTCGCCTCCTGCCAGCAGTATGAGCAGGGGTATTTCGGCGCGTATCGCCACATCGTCGCCGACGCGCCCGACCTCGTCGCGTTCCTCGGCGACTACATCTACGAATCGAGCTGGGGCCGCGACCACGTGCGCAGCCACGGCTCGCCCGAACCGTATTCGCTCGAGGACTACCGCGCGCGCCACACCCTGTATCGCAGCGATCCGGACCTGCAGGAAGCGCACGCGGCCTGTCCGTGGATCGTCATCTGGGACGACCACGAGGTCGACAACGACTACGCCGACGATCGGCCGGAGGACGGCATGGAGCGCGAGGCCTTCCTCGCGCGCCGCGAGGCCGCGTACCGCGCCTATTACGAGAACATGCCGCTTCCGCCGCGCATGCAGCCGCAAGGACCGCGGATGCAGATCTACACGCACCTCGACTGGGGAACGCTCGCGCGCTTCTACCTGCTCGACTGCCGCCAGTACCGCTCCTGGCACGCCTGCCCCCGGCCCGGGCGCCGCGGCGGGTCCAACACCGTGGACGTCGACAAGTGCACCCGCATCGGCGCGCCGGGCCGCAGCATGCTCGGGCGCCGCCAGGAGCGCTGGCTCGAGAACGCCCTCGGCGAGTCGCATGCCGCGTGGAACGTCATCGCGCAGACCACCGCCATGGCGCAGTTCGACCAGAAGCCCGGCCCCGGACGCCGCGCCTGGACCGACGGCTGGGACGGCCACCCTGCGGCGCGCGAGCGCCTCCTGAGCGCCTTCAAGTCCAAGAACGTGGCGAACCCCGTGGTCATCGGCGGCGACGTCCACTGCTTCAACGTGTCGCAGCTCAAGCTCGATTTCGACGACCCGGCCGCGCCGGTGGTCGCCTCCGAATTCGTCGGCACCTCGATCACCTCGCAGGCCTGGTCGCAAGAACGGATGAGCCAGTACCTCCCGGACAACCCTCATATCCTGCTCGGCGACAGCCGCTACCGCGGCTACACGCGCGTCGAGATCGCGCCGAAGCGCTGGACCGCTGACCTGCGCATCATGGAAACGGTGCAGCGGCGCGATGCGCCGTGCAGCACGCTCGCAACGTACGTGGTCGAAGACGGCAAGCCGGGCCCGGTTCGGGCGTAGAGCAGACCCTGACTACTTGCAGCGGATGTTGCCGAGCGAGAGGTCCAGGGGCTTGGTGCAATCCTGCTCGCTGACCCGCCGATTGGGGTCGAGCTCGGGGACCGGCCTCGCCCAGAAGCCGTCGTACAGGTACGTGGAAGGCGCAGATGCAAGCCCGGAACGGGAATCCTCGACGGCCAGCAGCGCGCCAAGGAAAAGCATGCTGGCGAATGCGGCGCCACCGCCCGTCGAGACGACGCGCACGCTCGCCTGGCCGCCGCTCACCGGGGCGGGCATCGGCGGCGGCGTGACGAAGTTCGAGTTGAAGCTGGCGTTGACGATGGCGTTGGAACAGGCGTTGAGCCCTGTCAGCGCAAGAACGAGCGCAGCCGCTCTCATGCCGGCATTCTAGCCGCCCTGGTCCCGGCCCCCGCGCTGCGTCGCACGGCCAAGCACGAAGCCGATCGCGAAGGTCGTGCCGAGCACCAGCGCGATCGCGAGGAAGAACCAAAACATCGCCTCGCGCGCGATGGAACGTGCTTCCTCGACCACCCGCACCGTGAAGCGCTCCGCGTCTGACGCGAAGCCGGTGCGCTCCTGGCTGAGCGCGGCGTAGAAGGCGGTGCGCTCGCGCTGGATGGTGGCGTCGAGCGCGGTCTGCGCCGATTCCAGGGTGCGCGCCAGCGCGGCACGCTCGGCCTGCAGGACGCCCAGGGTTTCGACCCAGCGCTGGTCGACCTGCGCCCAGCCGCGCTGCAGGTCCGCCCGCGCCTCCTCGAGCAGCGCCGCCGCCTTGCCCGGCTCGGTTTCGGCCAGCTCGTAGATCCGGCGCAGCGTCTCGTCGGTGCGGGTAAGGAGCCGCGCAACGTCGGAGCCCTTGATGCCCGATTCGCCGATCAGGAGCTCGGTGCGCCAGCGCGCCTCGTCGGGGATGCTGTGACCGTAGACATCGAAGCGCTCGATGGCATCGGCGGCCACGTCGGTCGCGCTGCCCGCCGTCGCGGGCGGCTGAGCGCCCGCGAGCACCGCGCTGAGCGCCACCGGCGCACGTACGAAATCGAGATCCGCCAGCGGCTCGTTGGTGGCCAGCTCACGCACGAGATCGCCGTTGCGCGCGAGCTGCGTGCTGTCCAGGTGGCGCTTGGCGAGCGAGCGCGCCTCCTCCGCGAGCCGCGCCGCCTCCTTAACTGCGTCGGCCTGGCGCTCGCCGAGGAGCTCGCGCCCGCTGCCTTCGCGCAAGAAGCGCTCCATTTGCTCGGCGAAGGCCCAGGTGTCGACCAGAGCGTGGCGCGGAACGCTGCGATAAGCGCTCCGGCGGGTGGCGACCGAGGTGCCGAGCTTCCAGCGTAGCGCTGCGGCCCGCACGGCCGGGTCGGTCGATTGCGCCGCGATGGCGTCGGCCGTGCGCTGCACGCTCTCGGACATCTGCGCTGCGAACTGGCGCGTCTCGGTGCGCATGCGCAACTCCTGCGGCGGCAGCGGCTCGCCCGGGGTCTGGACGCTGAAGGAGAAGCACCCTCCGAGGAGAGCCGCACCCAGCATGCCCGCCAGTGCGCGGGCTGTCATGCCCGTTGTCCATTCTGCTGATGCGCCAGGCGCGAGTCGAGGAGGGCACGCACCAGGCCGATGTGCGTGCGCAACGTGTAGTACTCCCCCGAGTACGCAAGCGGAACGCTGAGCGCGTTGACCCGGTCCTCGATCTCGTTCAGGCGCTCGCGGTGACGCGCGAGGTCGCCTGTTTCGCGCCGCAGCGCGAGCTCGAGAAACTTGAGCTCGCCGTACCAGCGGTAGATGCGGCGGCGCGCCCCCCACTGGTAGAGCGCCGGCACGTAGCGCACGAGCGGGATGCCGATGGCGATGACGGGAATGGCGAAGAAGGCGAAGCGCTGCACCCAGATGGCGAGCCAGAAGGGGACGTACTTGCGGAGGAAGGAATACTCGCCGTGGTAGATGCGCTCGGCGTCGGACGAGGCCGGAAACTCGCGGTCGCGCAACGCCGGGAACTCGCCGGGGGCGTTGAGCACGGTTCCTGCGCCGTGCACACTTCGCGCGGCCTCGAGCAGCAGGTCGACGATGACCGGGTGCAGATCGTCGGCCGCCAGCAGGTTGGCGGTAGCGGCGACCAGGACCTGGTCCCTGGCCGGCACGTTCTGCGCAAGGTCGAGCACCCCGGCCGGCAGCACCAGCTTTTGCAGGAATGGAAGCTGCCTTACGTAGGCGTCGGCGCGCGCGGCGCCGGTAAGCCGGATCTCTTTCGCGCGCAGCAGGCGCTGGACCGCGGGCGCTTCCGGGGCGCTCACAAACACCGCGATATCGAGGGCGCCGGCTTCGAGCTTTTTGGCCGCGTCCAGCCCGCCGGAGGGCTCGAGCTGCGCGTTGCGTTCATCGATGCCGTTCGCCTTCAGCAGCCGGAGGGCGAGCGCGCGGACTCCGCTTCCCGGGGCGCCGACGGCGATGCGCTTGCCGCGCAGATCCGAGACCTGCTGAAGCGCTTGCTGCTCACGCGAGAAAAGCCATACGGGCTCGTAGAACAGGCTCCCCAGCGTCATGATTCCCGGCGCTTCGGCCGCCGTGGCGAGGCCGCCCTGCACGAGGGCGGCTTGGACGCCATCGCGCCGCGAGCGCAGCCGCTCGAGGTTTTCCACCGATCCGCTCGAGGGCTGGAGGACGAGGTCCACGCCGTAGCGCGCGAGGTGCGCGCGGTACTGCTGTGCGAAGAGGTGGTACGCGCTGTCGGCGGGCCCGGTGCTCATCGCCACCGACCGCGGCGGCGCAGGCTGCACCAGCATATCGAACAACCAGGCGAAAAACGCGAACAGGACGGCCGCGCCGACGATCAAGACGATCCGCCGCTTGCGCCGGAAATCGGCTTCGTCCTGCATAGCCCATTCTAGCCGTAGGCTAGGACGACTGCGCCTGGCAGGCCCGCAGCAGCCGATCGCGCACCGCCGCCCATTCCGCCGCCTCCGGCGGCGCTTCGACCAGGATCTCGTCGCAGCCCGCGCTGTCGAGCTCGCGCAGCGCGCCGTACAGCTTCTGCGCGTAGGCGTGCGGGTCGCGCGGCATGCGCAGCCAGTAGTCGACGCGCTCGTCCGGCCGCGAGAAAGCGAGCACGGCAACGCGATTCTTGCGATGAGAGATTTCCCGATTCAGCGCGTAGGCGGGGACGAGCCGGGCCGGAGTGCGCGGCGCATAGTGCCGCTCCAGCCCCCCGGAGTGACGCGGCGACGAAGCGGTCTTCTCGAGCACTGGAGATTCCAGCACCGTCTCGAGGTCCTGCCTGGAAATGCGGCCCGGGCGCAGCAGTACCGGCGAGCCGGCCGAAAGGTCGAGGATGGTCGACTCGATGCCGACTTCGGTCGGGCCGCCCTCCAGCACCAGGTCCACGTCGCCGCCGAGATCCTCGCGCACGTGCGCCGCGGTCGTGGGCGACACCAGGCCGAAGCGATTCGCCGACGGCGCCGCAATCCCTCCCCCGAAGAGCCGGAGCAATTCGTGCGCGACCGGGTGCGAGGGCACGCGGATACCGACCGTGTCCTGCCCCCCGGTGATGAAGTCCTTGGCCTTCTGCGAGCGCTTGAGCACCAGCGTCAGGGGGCCTGGCCAGAAACGCTCGGCAAGCTTCTTTGCGGCCTCGGGAACGTCGCGAGCCCATGTGAAGGCATCATCGGCCGAAGCGAAATGCACGATGACCGGATGATCGGCCGGGCGGCCCTTCACCCGGTAAAGGCGTGCGAGCGCTTCGGCGCTCGACGCGTCGGCCCCGAGGCCGTACACAGTCTCCGTCGGAAATGCGACGAGGCCGCCCATTCGGAGCACCTCCACTGCGAGTCGCACTTCAGCCTTCATCACTGCCCTGAGAATCCTGCTTCCCGCCGGTCTTGCCGTGCGAGATGACTAGCTCGCGCAGGCCGTCTTCCGCCAGACGCCCGATCATCGGGTGCCGCTCCAGGATCTCCAGCGCCTCGAAAATCAGGTCGATGAGCGCTGACGCGGCAGATGGATCCGTGGAAGCAACGAACTCATGTATCCGTTTGACATCGGCCTCGGCGCGTGCAGCAAACTCTAAGCGCGCCACCGTCTAAGCCGCGGTCGCTTGGCGGGCTTACCGGCCGCGATGGCCGTGTAGTACGCCTTCACATCCTCGAACGCATAGGCCTTCCCGGTCTTGAGGACGTGACGCCGCGCCCTCAATGCATCGGCCACCAAGGTTCTCCGCTGCTCGGCCAGTTGGGCGGGACGCTTGAGCGTAGTCGCGGGCATGGTATTTAACATGGTATCGCCAAGCGCCGCAAAGACCTACAGCTTGAGCGGCGCGGCTTTCAGGACCGCTTCGGTCTGCTTTTGCCGGAAATCCGCGAGCTTTTTCTGCAGTTCGGGATTCTGAAGCGCGAGCAGCGCCACGGCGAACAGAGCGGCGTTCGCGGCGCCGGCTTCGCCGATTGCGAAGGTCGCCACCGGGATGCCCTTGGGCATCTGCACCGTGGAAAGGAGCGAGTCCAAGCCCTGGAGGTGCTTCGACGGCATCGGCACGCCGAGCACCGGCAGCGTGGTGTGCGCGGCAACGACCCCGGCGAGGTGCGCCGCGCCGCCTGCCGCCGCGATGATCGCCTTCATGCCGTTCTTCTGGGCATTCGAGGCCCACTCGGCCACGGCTTGCGGGGTGCGGTGGGCCGACATCGCCTTGGCTTCATACGGAACGCCGAATTCATCGAGGGTCTTCGCGGCGACTTTCATGGTTTCCCAGTCCGACGTAGACCCCATGACGATGCCGATCATGAAAGCCCCCTTCCGGTGAGGCGCTGCAGCGCCTCACCGGAAG
>Ga0247825_10003345_pt1 | contig 10579 bp, 7 predicted proteins | sample 13C_Vanillin_Day_FD_194413 | JGI IMG/M metagenome (GOLD analysis project Ga0247825, IMG submission 194413) | Soil microbial communities from agricultural site in Penn Yan, New York, United States - 13C_Vanillin_Day48 | ecosystem: Environmental > Terrestrial > Soil > Agricultural land | place... | reverse complement strand
GCCGTCGTGCGTGGGCGGGTTCGAGGCGACCACGTCGAAGCGCGACTTCGGGGGCAGGTCCCGCAGTCCGTCGCCAAGGATGACCTCGGCGTTCTGAACCTGGTTCAAGCTGAGGTTGCGCTCAGCGAGGCGGGTGGCGCGGATGTCGCTGTCCACGAGCGTGACGTGGCCCTTCGTTGCCAGCTTTGCTGCTACGACGCCGATGGCGCCCCAGCCGCAGCCGAGGTCGAGCACCCTGGCGGTCGGCGACACCCGCATGGCTTCGATGAGGAGGGCGGTGCCTTCATCGAGCTCGCCATCGGAGAAGACGCCAGCGCGCGTCTCAAAGTAGAGGTCGAAGCCGCGGAGGTTGAGAGCGATGCGGTCTGAGGGCATGAGAGAACTATAGGAGGGGGAGACCCCTCCCTCTAGCCCCCTCCCCGTTTACGGAGAGGGGGAACCGAAATCTGTGATGCTGCACTCCGGCTTGAAACCCGGAGCTACGGATCAGGCGGCCGTGACGGCTTCTTCGTGGGCGCCCTTGCGGAAGCCGGGGAGGTCCCCCTCCTCCCATGAGACGAGGAGCTGGGCAGCGACGAAGATCGAGCTGTAGGCACCGCTGAGGAGGCCGATGAGCATGATGATCAGGAAGTCCCGGATTGTGTCACCGCCGAGCAGGATCAGCGCGATCAGGGTCAGCATTACCGTTATCGACGTGTTCAGCGAGCGCGCCAGCGTCTGGTTGAGGCTCGCATTGACCGCGTCGGACAGGCGTGGGTGATAGCCGGCCAGCTCGGAGCGGTGCACGTTCTCGCGCACGCGGTCGAAGACGACGATGGTGTCGTGGACGCTGAAGCCGATCACGGTAAGCATCGCCGTGATGAACAGAGTGTCCACCTCGAAGTCGAACAGCCGGCCCAGGATCGACGCGGCGCCGAGGACGACGATGACGTCGTGGGCGAGGGCGATGATCGTCGCTGTGCCGTAGCGAATGGGCTGCGGCACGGAGATGAACGAGATCGTGACGTAGATGAGGATGGCGACTGAAGCCGCGATCACCGCGAAAGTGGCGTTGCGCGTGATGTCGCTCGACACGGACGCAGACACGGACGAGAACTCGAGGAAGCGGTTGGTCGTGGTGCCTTCGCCGTCGACGAGCGGCCCAAAGCGCTCTTCGAGGCCGGCTTCCAGGTCTTCGCGCTCAGACGGCGGCGCGGGGCCTATGGGCGGCGCCTGCGTCGCGCCCTCGATGAGGTCGGTGCGCACGAGGAAGCGACCGTCCGTAGTCTGCTGGACGCGGGCGTTGGGGTGCCCCAGCTCCTCCATCGCGGTGCGCATTTCTTCCTGCGTCACCGGTTCCTCGAAGCGGACGGCGAAGTTGGTGCCGCTGCTGAACTCGATGCCGGCTTTGAGGCCGTCCGGCAACACTAGCGAGATCATGCCGGGCAGCATGATCAGCAGCGAGATGGTGTAGAAGAGGTATCGCTTGCTTACGAAATCGATCATGAGCCGGGGCTCCTTGGGGCGGTCTCAGGCGCGACGCGTGGCGTTGTCGCGGCGTGGCGGGCTTCCTCGACGTCGGCGCCGAACAGCCAGAGGTGCCGCATGACGGACGAGCCGACCAGCGCGTGCAGGAAGGTCCGCGTCACGGTGATGGCGGAGAACATGCTGACGAGCACACCCAAAGCCAGTGTGAGTGCGAAACCCTTCACGAGGCTGGCGCCAAACTGGTCGCCGAACCAGTAGAGGATGATGCATGTGATCAGGGTCGCGACGTTCGAGTCGCGAATCGACGTCCACGCCCGGCTGAAGCCGGCATCGATGGCGCCGACGAGGCTGCGACCGAGCCGTAGCTCTTCCTTCATGCGCTCGAAGATGAGGATGTTGGCGTCGACGGCCATACCGACAGACAGTACGAATGCAGCCATGCCGGCAGAGGTGATCGTCACCGGCCAGATCTTGTAGACGGCAAGCGTGAGGACCACGTAAACGAAGAGCGCCAGCGACGCGAGCACGCCGGGGAGCCGATAGTAGGCAATCATGAAGGCCATGACGACCGCGATGGCGATGAGGCCGGCCTGCACCGAATCGACGACAGCGTTGTCGCCCAGGGTCGCGTCGACTTCTTCCTGCTGGACGACGTTCAGCGGCACGGGGAAGGCGCCTGTACGCAGCAGGGTTGCGAGGTCCTCGGCATCCTCGCGGGCGAGGCCATTGATGGTGCCGCGGTCGGTGATCTGCTGCTGCACGCGGGGAGCGATGACAAAGTCGCCTGCGCCGCGAATAGGCTCACCGTCCAGGAGGAATGCCATCGGCTCCTGGACAGCCGCGAGGCGCGCCGTGGCTTGACCGAGCAGTCTGGCCCCCTGATCGTTCATGCCGAAGTTGAGGATCGGCAAGCCGACGAGGTTGGACTCGACGAAGATATCGCCGCGATCGAGGAAACCGCCGTTGATCTCTCGTGGGATGCCGTCTTCGTCGGTTTCGACGACGGGCACCCACTGCGCCTGCTGGATCAGTTGGGGACTGCTGATGACTTCCGTCAGTGCTCGCGTCTCAGTTTCGCCGGCGGCGTTTGTAATCAGGACGTCGCCACCGGGCGTTTTCGCCAACTCCATGAACTGAAGCTGCGCCGTACGGCCGATGCGGTCGACAGCTTCATCGGCGCTGATGCCGGGGAGCTGCACGGAGATGCGGTTGGCGCCAACCTTCTCGGTGATCGACTCGGCGACACCGAAGGCGTTGATGCGGCGCTCGATGACCTCGACAGCCGTGTCGAGCGCCTCATTCAGGTCGATGTCGGGGTTGCTCGAGATGTCTGCCTCGAGGACGAGGCGGGTGCCACCACGCAGGTCGAGGCCCAGCTGCATCTCGCGCCGCTCAGCCCCGAATACGTTGAGCCCGCGCCCGATACAGACGGGTCCTACGCAGTCCGCTTCCGGCCACGGTATCCAGTTCGGCAGGTAACGGTTCGGGTTAGTCGGGAAGGTGACCAGGATCGAGAACACCGTCAGGACGATGATGAATACCAGTAGCAGCCGGGTAGAGAGCTCCCTCACGCGGAGGCTCCTTTCTGTTCCTGCCCGGCCGTTTCAGCCAATCTCTGGGCGATGGCGCTGGCGACGGCGGTAAAGACGATGCCGTCCGCCAACTCCAAAGCGATATGTGTTTGTCCATTGTCTTGCACTTGTATGTCCTTAACGGTGGCGATAAACCCCGAAGTGGTCAACACCGAGTCTCCCGGCCGGAGCTCGCGAATGTCCTGTCGGTGGCGTTCCTGCTCCTTTTGAATCGGGCGCATGAACATGATGTAGAAGGCAATGATGACGCCGACGAAGACGGCGGAAAGCAGCGCCGCATCAGACATCATGGCGACCCCTCCCCCGTGCGTCGCGCGTATTCGAGCGCACCTTCGCGCGTGGTGATCTCGCCCACGGCGATTGCTTCTTGGACGGCGTCGAGAATGGGGCCGAAATGGGGCCCCGGCTCCATGCCCAACTCGTCGATGAGGTCGCGGCCGGAGATCAGGCGGTCCGCCTTCTCACGCGGCATGTTCAGCTCTGCTTCGGCGCTGAGGACGTGGGCCGCGTAGGCGACGTGGCCTCGCCAGCGGTCGGGCTGGAGGCGTGGGCCGGTGGCGCCGGCAGCGTCGGCGAGGCTCAGGACGAGGCAAGCAGGTGCTGCTTCGCCAAGGTCCCGGAAGAAGCGGTAGAGCGCTCTTCGGCTGGGGAGTTGGCGGGCGGCGGCGAGCATGGTCGGGCGCAGGTGCTCCTCAACCAGGAGGCTGACGAAGTACGTCTCGCGGCTACCGAACCGGAGACGGTTGCAGATGGCGCGGGCTTTCACGGCCCCCTGCTCCGGGTGTCCCAGGAAGCGCACGCGGCCATCCGCCTCGACGCTTTTCGTCTCGGGTTTTGAGACGTCGTGCAGCAAGGTCGCGAACTTGGTCAGGCTGAGGCGAGTCTGGCTGCCGATGCTCGCGACCATGTATGCGCTGAGGTCGATGGCCGCGGCGATGCCTTCGCGAAAGAGGGGGCCGAGCCATTCGCGACCCGTCCTGGAGGGCTGCTCGTGGAGCATCTCGTCGATAGAAGCGAGGGCGTGCATTGAGTGCTCGAAGACGTCGTAGTAGTGGTGCTGCTCCGGTTGCCCAACACCTCGCGCGGGCGCCATCTCCGGCAGGACCACGTCCAACAGGCCGAGGGAGTCGAGCAGACGCACGCCTTCGTATGCGCGCGGCGAAGCGAAGATGCGCGTGAGTTCGTCGCGGACGCGCTCGCCGGCGACGGTGTCCAGTGACGGCGCGAGGCTGCGGATGGCGAGGGCGGTGCCGTCTTCGACCCGCATCTCCAGCTCGGTGGCAATGCGGACGGCGCGCAAGAGGCGCAGCGGGTCGTCCTTGAGGTTCGCCGAGTTGAGCATCCGCACCACGCGGCCATCGAGGTCCCCAAGGCCGCTGAAGGGGTCGATGATCTGGCCGATGCCGCCATCTTCGAGGATAGGCGCGGCCATGGCGTCGATCGTGTAGTCGCGGCGGGCGAGGTCGGTGAGCACGTCGTCGGCCTGTGACACGTCGATCACGCTGACGGCGCCGTCCTCCATGACGACACGGTGGTGTCCGCGCTCCGCATCGAGAGGGAAGGCGTGGCCCCGTAGCCAGCGCGCGATGGCGTCCGCCGCGTGGGCCGGATCGCCCGTCGTCACGACGTCGAGGTCGGCCGGTACCCGCCCGGATGCGAGGTCGCGTACAGCGCCGCCGACCAGGTAGGCGGAGGGCACGACTCGCCGCAAACCGGCGAGGAGGCGCCGGAGCGATGCTGGAACTTCAGTTTCGGCTGACAAGATTGCGGGGGCGGCGCCGGTCATCATCAGGACGATTAGGGAACCCCGCTAGGAGGGTTCCTGCGCCGCGACCTCCTCTTCTTCCGCTTCGTCGCCGTCATCCTCGGGACGAAGGGGCGTGAGCTTGTCGATGCTGTCGAGGAGATCGAAGTACAGGTGGCCGTCCAGGTGGTCGGTCTCGTGCTCGATGATTTCGGCGAAGAGGTCGTCGGCGTGGTAGCGCACGGGCCGGCCGTCACGGTTGAGCCCCTTGACCACGACCTTCTCCGAGCGCGGAACGACACCCTTGTAGCCCGGTAGCGACAGGCAGCCTTCTTCGCACTGGCGAGTACCGCTGCGCTTGACGATCTCCGGGTTGATGAGGACGACCACGTCCTCACCGGGGACCTGGATGACGCAAAGGCGAAGCCCAACGCCGACCTGGTTGGCGGCGAGCCCGACACCGGGGGCATCATGCATGGTCTCGATCATGTCGTCGATCAGCTTCTGGATCGACGCGTCAATCTTCTTGACCTTCTTCGTCTTCTGTCGAAGGACATCGTGGGGCACGCGCACGATGGGCATCAGGGCCATGGGTGGGAGCTTCCTCGTCAGAGTTTGGTTGCCGCGCAGGCAAGCGAGCCTATTCTATCGCAGGGCCACGTTTGGCCGAAACCTCGGGTGACGAGGGTGTTGCAGGTCGTGTCTATTTCATCTCAGGCAGGTATCACCGGCAGAGTGATCTGCGACGGCCTCGGCGCGTCGTGGTACACCGTATTCGTCGCCGTGACGAAGCGCCGGTGGCGGTTCAGGGGCTCGCCGGTGTTGGGGTTTACGTCGAAGCGGGGGAAGTTGCTGCTGGAGATGTCGACGCGGATGCGGTGCCCGGCCTTGAATACGTTCGAGGTCGGGTACAGCTTGATCGTGAACTCGTAGGCCTCGCCCGGCGTCATCAGCTTCTCGTACTGCAGCGACTCCCGGAAGCGCGCTCGCACGATTCCGTCCTCGAGCAGCAGGTCGAAGCCGGCGGGATAGTCCGCCGAAGCCGGGTGAACGTCGATCAGCTTCGCCGTGAAGTCCGTGTCGACCGCGGATGACGAAGCCCAGAGCTTCACCTCGATCTCGCCCGTGACTTCGAGGTCGGCGGCGAGGGGCTCGGTCTGGAAGACGAGGACGTCGCGTCGAGCCGACAGCGGGATCGGCGTCGTGCCGTTCCAGATGTGGTCGCCGCCCCGCTGGTCGTAGGCGCCCTGAAGCAGAATGCCCTCGGCGGACGAGACGTTGCCGCCGATGCTTGGCACCGGGTTGCGCGGGTCGAAGTCGTAGCTCGTCCAAGACGTCGCTTCGGCGGGCGGATGGATCGACAGCGTGCCATCGCCGTGCAGGTAGTAGGGCGTCTCGACCCGTCGCGAGAGCGGCCATTCCTGCTCGTCGCGCCAGTAGCCGCCGTGATAGAGCAGGCCGTCCGGCGTCCTGTTGCCGTCGCCGGTACCCATAACGAAGATGCGCACCGGCGTTGCGAACGGCGCCGCACGGCCGACGGCGGTCTCGGCGTCCTTCATGTATCTGTCGAACCACTGCAGGCGCCAGTCGAGCTGGTCGGCGATGGCGGCGTCGGCGCCGAACTCGACCTGGCCGTGGGCATGCATCGCCTGCTGTCCGTGGATCCACGGGCCCATGATCAGGTAGACATCGCTGGTCAGGCGCTTGCTGAGGATCTGGTAGTTGGCGCTGGTGTTGCCATCCCATGAGTCGTACCAACCTCCCACGAGGTAGGTGGGGATGTCCTTGAAGCGCTCCGGGTGGTCGAAGATGTTGTTCTGGTCCCAGTAGGCGTCGTTGGCACCGCGCTCCATTGCGTCGACGAGCCAGCGCTCGTATTCCGGCGCGTGCTTCAGGGGCGTCGTGCCGGGGCGTGTGGGCAGGTTGAGCAGGTACTGACGGCGCTGCTCCGACATCTCACGCAGGGCTTCCGTCGCCTCGGGCTTCCCCGCCCACGACACGTCGTTGCCGCCGGTGAACACCCAGTTCCAGAAGCGCAGTTCGAAGGCGCCGCCGTTGCGCATGCCCGAGTAGCCCAGGTTGCAGACGGCATCGACGGGGATAATCGTCGCCAGCTCCGGCGCGCCGGCCATGGCGATGGCGTACTGGGTGCCGCCGGAGTACGACGTGCCCCACATGCCGACCTTGCCGTTCGACCACGCCTGCGCTCCAATCCAGGCGCAGGTATCGACACCGTCCTCCGCGTCGTGCCCCAGGAACCCCCACTCCCCCTCCGACATGTAGCGCCCGCGCACGTCCTGCACCACGACCGCATAGCCGCGCTTGGCGAAGTGCGCCCCGAAGTCGGCGTTCCCAGCGCGGCCAGGCGCAGGCACCTGCGTCTTGCTGTAAGGGGTGCGCAGCAGCAGCGCAGGCAGTGGCCCCGTCGGCCCGTCCGGCAGATACAGGTCCGTGGCGAGGCGGACGCCATCGCGCATGGGCATCATGAAGTCGTTGTAGGCGGTGAAGGAGGGGTATTCGTCCGGCATCGGAGGAAGGCTACGAGGTGTCAGGTCGGGAGTAAAGAGCTACCACCGGATTCCATTTTCGCTTAGTAGCGAACGATTCCGCTTCCAGGCCACCACGGCAATGGCAATGAAGACAGACTGAACAAGAATCATGACTGGTAGTCCTATCCAGCCGAACCTCATGACCGCCATCGCTGTCGCTACAACGGATATGGGTAGCACGGCCAAAACTACCAACTTTTTGACGAGTAAAGGCCTTTGGTTCGATCGAGAGTTTTCGCTAAGTAACCAGGTGCCCCCGCCCCCGACTGCAACGATTAAAGCCGCAAGGAATCCAGTGCCGACGTTAGGCCAGAATGACCCTTCCGCTAGGAGGCCCGCAAAGAGCCCCCAGAGGAGGCAATAAACCGCAAACGCACTGGCCTCGATCCGACTTCGGATGCTCATGCGGCGCACTATGCCAGAGATGCCCTATACCGCAAATACACCGCGCCATTCCCCAACCGCCTCTCTTCTGCGAGCTCGAGGTTGACGCGGACGCCATCGGGGAGCCAGGGCTTGCCGCCGCCGACTATGACGGGCCAGACGACGGCGTGGTACTCGTCGACGAGGCCGGCAGCGATTGCTTGCGCTGCCACCTCCGGCCCGGCGATCGCGATGTCGCGTTCTGATGATTCCTTGAGTTCCCGGATCGCTTCGGGGTCGAACTCCCGCTCGATCCGTGTTCTCGGCGTGGCGGCCTGCGCCAGGGTGCGCGAGTAGACGATCTTGTCAGCGTCCTGCCACGCCCGCGCGAAGTCCTGCAAAGGCGGCGGCCAGTCGGCCGGAGGCTCCTGCCAGACCTGCATCATTTCGTACATGCGGCGGCCCAACAGATGAATGCCGACGGGCCGCAGTAGCTCCGTGTAGAAGTCGTGGTCGACTTCATCTGGCTCGGACCAGTCGAAGTTGCCGCTGGCGTCTTCGATGTAGCCGTCCAGGGACGTGTTGATGATGTAGATGAGCTTTGCCATGGTGTTTCTCCTCCGGGAGATTTTAGCGGGGGCGAACCCCTATCCCCTAGCCCTTTCCCCGTCCACGGGGAAAGGGGAGCGGAACGGTGGGTGAAGGCCCACGCGTCCGGCTATTGGAGGTTTCGCGGATGGCTGGACCGGCGTGGATCGCGTGTCCCCTCCCCGTCGACGGGGAGAGATAGGGGTGGGGTTCGCTACGCCAACGACGCCGGGTCGATGTCCATAACCCACCCCTCGCCCAGCTGCAGCGTCCCTAGCAGCTCCGTTGGCTCAGGCGAGCGCACCGTCAGCTGAAACCGGAACCGGCCGTGCCACTTCGGGATGTGAGGTGGCGCCGGGCCGATGACCTCGACGCCTGGAAGGCCGCGGCGGGCGATTTCGTTGCGCAGTTCGCGGGCCAGGCGTTCGGCGTGCTGCTGGGCGGTCTCCGGGTTCGTATGCGAGTAGATCAGGCGAGCGAGGCGCACGAACGGTGGGTAGGCCTCCGCCTGGCGCAGCTCCAGCTCATGGGCGAAGAAGGCCGCGTAGTCGTGCTCGGCGGCGGCAAGGATCGCGTAGTTGTCCGGCGTGTAGGTCTGGACGACCACCTTGCCCGACGGTGGCCCGCCGTCTTCGCTGGCTGAGCGGCCGGCGCGGCCCGACACCTGGGTCAGTAGCTGGAAGGTGCGCTCGGCGCTGCGGAAATCGGGGATGTGCAGGCCGACGTCGGCGCTGACGACTCCAACGATGGTCACGGCCGGCAGGTCGAGGCCCTTCGCGACCATCTGAGTGCCGATCAGCACGTCTGCCTTGCCCTCCATGAAGGCGGCGAGGATTTGCTCGTGGGCGTTGCGGCCGCTGGTCACGTCGCGGTCCCAACGCAGGGTGCGTGCCTGGGGGAAGAGCTCGTTTACCGCCTCCTCCACCGCCTCGACGCCGAGGCCCATCGGCCGCAGTCGGTTGCCACCGCACATAGTGCAACGTTCGAAGGGTCGGCGACTGCGGTTGCACTGATGACAGAGCATCCGCTCAACGATGCCGGTGGGACCTCGTCTGTGGAAGCCGAAAGCGATGGCGCACGACGGACATTGGGGTACGAAGCCGCAGTCCCGGCACTGGACAAAGCCCGCGCTGCCGCGGCGGTTGAGGAAGAGGATCGCCTGCTCGCCCTTCTCCAGCGCCTGGTAGAGACCAAGCTGCAGGGGACGGCTGAAGATGGACCGATTCCCGCCCTTCAGCTCTTCGCGCATATCGACCACCTCGACTGGCGGTAGGTCGGTGGAGGTGTCGACTCTGAGGATGGCGCCCGTGGCATCGCGCAGGGGACGCACGCGGTGAGTCAGCTCCAGCAGGCGGTACTCGCCCCAGAGCGCCTTCTGATAGCTGACGACGTCCGGCGTCGCCGAGCCCATGAGCAGGACGGCGCCCGTCAGCTCGGCGAGCTTCGCCGCGGCTTCGCGGGCGTGGTAGCGCGGCGCCGGGTCGTTCTGCTTGTAGGTCCACTCGTGCTCCTCGTCGATGACGATGAGGCCGAGGTTTGGTTGGGGCGCGAACACGGCGCTTCGGCTGCCGATGACCACGTCGTACTTGCCAGCATCGATGCCGTGCCACTGGTCGAACAGCTCGCCCTGCGACAGGCCGCTGTGCAGCACTGCCACCCGCCCGGGGAAGCGCTCGGCGAAGCGGCGCACGGTCTGCGGGGTGAGGGAGATCTCGGGCACGAGGACGATGCCTCGCTTGCCGAGGGCGACACACCTGTCGAGAGCAGCTAGGTAGACCTCCGTCTTACCGGAGCCGGTGACGCCGTGTAGGAGGAACTTCTCGCTGATGCCGTGCGACAGCGAGGCGTCGATGGCGATGAACGCCGCGTCCTGCTCCCAGGTCAGTGGCGGAGCTGTGCGCGGTTCGTAGAATCGGCCGGCCAGCGGATCGCGCTCGATGTGCACCTCGCGCACCTCGACAAGTCCGCCCTCGGCCAGCGGGCGCAGAAGGGGCAAGGTGACGCCGGTGCGCAGGCGCAGTTCGGAAGCTGGGAGCATCGGCCCTTCGTCCAGCAGGAGACGCAGGGTCTTCGAGAGACGGCTGTTTCGGTTGGCCGCGTACTCCTCAGCGGCGGCCTCAGCCGTGGCGGTGGGCGCGGCCAACAGGACATAACGTGCCGATTTGGCGCGCACGGACGGCCGTCCATGCCCGTAGGTACGCTCTATCAGTCCTCGCTCAACGAGTTGAGACAGCGCCGTCGCGATGTTCTTGGCATCGATGTCGCGCTCGATGTCC
>Ga0247825_10003344_pt1 | contig 10581 bp, 7 predicted proteins | sample 13C_Vanillin_Day_FD_194413 | JGI IMG/M metagenome (GOLD analysis project Ga0247825, IMG submission 194413) | Soil microbial communities from agricultural site in Penn Yan, New York, United States - 13C_Vanillin_Day48 | ecosystem: Environmental > Terrestrial > Soil > Agricultural land | place... | reverse complement strand
GTCTTCCCGTTCGTGCGTTTCCCCGGGGTAGACACCATCCTCGGCCCGGAGATGAAGTCGACGGGCGAAGTCATGGGTGGGTCGGACAACTTCGGCGCGGCGTTCGGCAAGGCGATGATGGGTGCGGGCCAAAAGCTTCCGGAGAAGGGCTGCGTCTTCATCAGCGTGAACAACAGCGACAAGCCGACAGTGTTGCCGGTCGCACGCGACCTGGCGGCTCTCGGATTCACGCTTGCGGCCACACGTGGTACGGCAGCGTTCCTGCGAGCGCACGGCCTCGATGTCGATGTCATGTACAAAGTCAACGAGGGCAGGCCGAACGTCGCCGATCACCTCGTGAACCGCGCCATCGACATGGTGATCAACACTCCGCTCGGTCGCGAGTCGTTCTTCGACGATCGCGCCGTTCGTCGCGCTGCCACGATGGCGCAGGTACCCTGCATCACGACGCTGACTGGCGCGTCGGCCGCCGTCAGTGCGATCAAGGCGCTGCGTCAGCAGACGCTCAGCGTTCGATCTCTCCAGGACTACTACGCCGCCGTTCAAGCAAAAGCTTGAACACACGAAGACCCGAAGATTACGAAGGGCACGAAGAGGGAACTGCCAATGTCCAAACCGCTTCGCGAGGGTCAGATCAGCGAAGACGGGTTTGTGGGCGTGGTGTTCCTCGCAGTCTTCGTGATCTTCCTGGCCTCGGTGGCGCCGAAGGCGCAGTCGTTCAAAGCGCGGATCGATATCGTTCAGGTCACGGTCACCGTCTCCGATGCGGAAGGCCGGTTGATTACCGGGCTCACCAAGGACGATTTCCAGATCTTCGAGGACGGCGACCGACAGGACATCACGCAGTTCACCGACGCGCGGGTACCGGTCAGCCTGGGCGTGCTTCTCGACGCCAGCGACAGCATGCGCGGTCAGCCGATCGTCGATGCGCGTGACGCCGTCGATCGGTTCGTCGGCGACTTACTGCTCGGTGAAGACGAGGCCCTGGTCGCCACGTTCAACCATCTCCCGCGGCTTGCGGCCCCCTGGACGATGCCTCCCTCGAGAACGAAAGATTCGCTTGCGTCGTTGAAGCCGTCGGGTGGGACGGCGATCTACGACGCGCTCGCGAGCACATCGAAGCTCTTCGAGCAGCGGAATCACGTGCGTGCTGCGATGGTCGTAATCTCCGATGGAGCGGACACGGCGAGCGACCACTCGCTCCTGCAGGCGCTCGAAGGCATTCGCCGCAGCGACGCGCTCGTGTACGCGATTGCGATCGACTCGGCCGACGCGAAGGAAAGCACACGAGTGAATCCGGAAGCGCTGCGGGAGATCACGAGCCTTACCGGTGGATACACAGAGGTGGTGCACAGCGCCGCAGATCTTGGTCCCGCGACCGCTCGCATCGCTGATGAACTGAACAAGCAGTACACGATCGGTTACGCCTCGTCGCGTCCGCCCGACGGCTCGTGGCGATCGATCCGGGTGCGCGTCACGAACAGCCGGTACTTCGCGCGCGCCCGGCGCGGCTACTACGCCCTTCCGCCCTCCGACTCTCACCGCCGCTGACGCCCCTCCGCTGCTGAGCACTTGACGACTAAAGAGGTCGGATATATTCTGTCCTCCTGATTGTGAGACTCAGTCTCAATCTCGTGATTCCGATGCCGTTCCCCTGGCGGGCGGCCTATGTCCCCGGGCGGAGCGCATGACACTGCGGACCCTCATCTTCTGGCCCCATTTGATTGCCGGTGTCGTAGCCGGCGCTGTCGTCCTCACCATGTCAGTCACCGGCGTGCTCTTGACCTACGAGCGACAGTTGAACGCCTGGTCGGACAGCGAGTTCAGATCCAGTCCCCCGGCGCAGGGTGCGGCCCGATTGTCCGTCGAGGACATCGTGACCACAGTCAGGCGCGACCATCCGGACGTCGAGGTCAGTGCCGTCACGTTCAACTCACAGGCCGACGCCCCAGTCTCCGTTGCTGCGGGCCGGCAGACGATCTACGCCGACGCTTACACAGGGCGCGTCCTCGGTGAAGGGAATCAGGGCATGCGCGCCTTCATGAGCGAAGTCCGCGCCTGGCACCGCTGGCTCTCGATTGAGGGCGAAGCTCGGCCGTTTGCCCGCGCCATCACCGGTTGGTCGAACACGCTGTTCCTGTTCATCGTCTGCTCGGGCTTCTACCTGTGGTTCCCACGCAAGTGGACGTGGCAGCGCGTTCGGCCGGTTGTGTTGTTCGGCAGCAGCCTTCGCGGCAAGGCTCGTGACTTTAACTGGCACAACGTCTTCGGATTCTGGTCCTGTGTGCCGCTCTTCATCGTCGTCCTCACGGCGATGCCCATCTCGTTCCCGTGGGCGAACGCGCTCGTCTATCGCGCTGTGGGCGAAGAGCCGCCGCAGCAGGGTGGCCGGGGTGGACGCGAAGGCGGCGGGGGTGAAGGTGCCGCGGCCAACGCGCGTGGGCGCGAAGGCGGTGCGCGGCGCGGTGGCGCGCCCGAAGGTGGCGCAGCGCGCGAAGGTCGTCAGCGTAGCGATGGCGATCGCGCCGAAGCGCGTCCCTCGCAGGAGCTACCGTCAGTGGCCGGTCTCAACGCACTTTGGACCGTTGCCGAGAGGCACATCCCTGGCTGGCGAACCATCAATGTTCGAATCCCCGCTTCGGATCGCGCTCCCGTGGTGTTCGCCATCGATAAAGGCGACGGCGGGCAGCCGCAGCACCGATCGACGCTGACGCTCAATCGCGCGACGGGCGAGGTCGTGTCGTTCGAAGCCTTCTCTGATCAGAGCCTGGGCCGTAGGCTTCGCAGCATCTCGCGTTTTGCGCACACGGGTGAAGTACTCGGATTGCCTGGACAAACGATCGCTGGCCTTGCAACGGCGGGTGCGGTCGTCCTCGTGTGGACAGGAATCGCGCTTGCTTTGCGCCGCTTCCGCGCGTGGGTCGCACGTCGAGGAAAGCGTCAGATTGAGGTCGTCGCGGCACGCGATGCCTCCGCAGCATAAACCTGGAGACCTGATGAAGAACCGTACGTTCGCGCCAACGAATTCCTCGCGTGCTCGTCGCCGCCGCCGCGGCACGTCGCGCTTCTTTGTTCTGGGCGCGGCCTTCATGGCGTCCACGGCCGTGAGTGGAGAGCTGACGACACCGGTCTACGCCCAGGGCACGCTGCGCGACACGCGTATCGTCACCAGCAGGACTGCGACGTCGGGTGCGATCGGCGGCGTCGATGAGGGGCAGGCCACCCAGACGGCCACCTTCGATATTTCCGCCGGTTCGATCGGCAACGTGGCGGATCGGTTCCGTGCGGTGACCGGCATTCGCGTGGTGTTTGCGAACGAAGCCATCAAGGATTTGCCATCGCCTGGTGTCACCGGCGTGATGACTGCGGAGCAGGCGTTGGAAGGGCTGCTCGTCGGCACGGGCGTCGGTTACGTGTTTACCGCTCGCGACCTCGTAACCATGGACATACGGACGTCTGAGTTCGTTGCGGTCTCCGGTCGTGAGACTCCAACGGTCTCGTCGCCGAAGTACACGGCGCCGCTGCGCGATGTACCACAGACGATTGCGCTCATCCCGCGCGCGACGATCGAGCAGCAGGGCGCCACGACGCTGAGTGAGACGCTCCGCAACGTGCCCGGCATCACGCTACAGGCGGGCGAAGCCGGCGGCGCTTCGAATACGGCTGGCGACATGTTCAACATGCGCGGCTTCAACGCGTCGAACAGTCTCTTTGTGGACGGTGTGCGAGACGACGGGCTGGTCTCGAGAGACGTGTTCAACATCGAACAGGTCGAAGTGTTCATGGGACCCACAGGGTCCGACGTCGGGCGAGGTACGGCGGCCGGCTACGTGAACATGCAGAGCAAGGTGCCGCACCTGGGCTCTTCGAGCGCCGCGACGATCGCGTATGGCAACGGCGATCGTGGCCGCGTCACGGCCGACCTCAACTTCGCGAGCTCCGGCAATTCAGATAGCTGGTGGGGCAAGTCGGCACTTCGCCTGAACGCCTTGTGGCAGGACGGCGGCGTGCCGGGCCGCGACGAGGTCGAGCAGAAGACCCGCGCGGTGGCACCGTCTCTCGCCTTCGGTCTCGGTAGTCCGACCCGGTTGACTGCCTCGGCGCAGATCCTCCGCCAGGAAAACCTGCCGGACTACGGCATTCCGGGCGCTGCCTGGCAGGAAGAGCCGTTGACGCCGACGACGATCCAGACGCCAGGACCTGTCGACCAATCCAACTACTACGGCAGTCCTGGTTTCGATCACGACGACGCCGAGCAGGATAGCTACACGTTGCGGCTCGAGCACGACGTCAACCGACGCTTCACGCTGCGCAACCAAACGCGTTACAACCGGGCCCATCGCGACGCCATCATCAGCACGATTCAGAACCCGGCGGCCTACGACTCCACCACGAACAAGGTCGCCATCGCGCGACAGGGCAACATTCGCGCGAACACGATCGCATCGAACCAGACGAGCATGATTGGGCGGTTTTCCACCGGCTCGCTCCGTCACTCCTCCAGCTTCGGCGTCGAGTTCACGCACGAATCGCAATACGCGCCGACAGTCATCGGCATGGGCACACGAGCGCCTGCCGACGTGTTTCATCCCGATCCCAACGACCCCGTGACGGGATACGCCCCTGCGCAATCCGGAGCGTTCACGGACGGTAACACCAACACCGCCTCGGCGTACTTCTTCGACACAGTTGACGTGGGCAGCCGCTGGCAGTTCGTGGGTGGCGCGCGATGGGAGCGCTACGACACGGACTTTCTGTCGCAGGATGCCACCAGCCTCGTGACGGCGGATCTCGATGACACCAATTCGCTGGTCAGCGGAAAGATCGGCGTGAACTATCGCCTCGCGCCGACGGGCAATCTCTATGTGTCCTATGGCACGAGTGCGACACCGCCAGGCAGTGCGAACTTCTCGCTCAGCACGCAAGCAAACAATGTCAACAACCCGAACGTTGAACCGCAGACATCGGCGAACTTCGAGGTCGGCACGAAGTGGGATTTGGTCAACGGCCAGCTGTCGTTGAACGGCGCTGTGTTCCGGACTGAGAACAAGAACGTCATCTTCACTGTTGACGCGATTGCTGTCCCACCGATTTTCAACCAGGACGACTCGCAGCTGGTCAACGGCTTCACGTTCGGGGCACTCGGCCGAATCACAGAGCGCTGGGAGATCATCACGAACTTTGGTTACCTGGACAGCGAACTCAACACCCAGGGCGACGTGAACAACGGCAACCGTCTGGTGTTGACGCCAGAGTTCTCGGGCAGCGTCTGGACGACGTACGGGCTGGCGATGGGGCTGCGGCTCGGCGGCGGTGTCCGCCAGACGAGCGCTGTCTTCATCAATGCCGCCAACACGATCGAGTCGCCGGGTTACACCCTCGTCGATGGGTTGGCCGAGTACGAGGTGAATCGCCATCTCACACTGCGCGTGAACATCTACAACCTGTTCAACGAGACCTACATCCGGAACGTCAACAACAACGGCGGGCGCTACAACCCTGGCTATCCGCGATCGGCGATGGTCAGCACGCAGTTCCAGTTCTGAGCGGATTGCCGGAATGCTGATTCAGATCCCGGACGTTCTGACTCCCGAGCAGGTGGCGCATGCGCGTCGCCTGCTCGACTCCGCCGATTGGGTAGACGGTCGCATCACGGCCGGCCACCAGGCCTCGCTCGTCAAAGACAACGCGCAACTACCCGAGCAGCATCCGGTCGGGCGAGAGCTCGGCGACATCATCATCTCGTCGCTGCAGAAGAACGCGCTCTTCATCTCCGCCGCATTGCCGCTGCGGGTGTTCCCGCCACTCTTCAACCGGTATCGCGGCGGCCAGTCGTTCGGCAATCACGTCGACAACGCCATCAGACAAACGACCAACGGCGCGCTGCGGATCCGCACCGATCTGTCCTGTACGTTGTTCCTCGCCGATCCGGAGGAGTACGACGGCGGCGAGTTATTGGTGGAGGACACCTACGGCGTTCATTCGGTCAAGCTCCCGGCCGGCCACATGGTGCTCTATCCATCGTCCAGCCTGCACAACGTCACGCCGGTGACCCGAGGCGCGCGGGTGGCGTCGTTCTTCTGGTTGCAGAGCATGATTGGCGACGATGGGGAACGCACGCTGCTGTTCGACCTGGACACGGCCATTCAGCGACTGACCGTCGACATGCCCAGTCACCCTGCCGTGGTGCAGTTGACGTCGGTCTATCACAACCTGCTTCGGCGCTGGGCGCAGGTTTGATCTGGACTCTGGGCTCTAGAGGCTGATGGAACTGCAAAGTTCGCCCGCCAAACCGTCGGCAAGAACAGCAACATCGTCTCTGTAACCTACTGACAACTGTAGCGACCCGGCGATGCCGCAATTTGCATCGACTGTGGTGTGGCTGCGGTTGCCTGCCTTCCTGCTCTCAGCCTTCTGATTGGCGCGAGCCTGGGACTCTTCGTCCGGTCCAATGCATGGGCGTGCGCGTGGTCGATGTTGCCAGCCTGCGTGTGCGCTCTTGTGTTCTGGCGACGCCGTGCGACGGTTGCTGCGTCGTCTGCGATTGCGTTCGGGTTTCTGATGGGCGGCGTCGCGCTGACCGTGGATGCGCGCGAACTCGCGCTGTATTCGTCGATCAGGCGACTGTTGAACGAGCAGTGCGACGGCTTTCTTATTGACTCCGTCGGTCCGGCTTGCCGACACGATCCGCTGCTGTCCCGCGCGGTGCTTGTGGAGGATGCATCTCGTGGCGACGACTTCGTTTCGCTCAGAGTCGAGATCGTTGCAGTGCAGTTGGGCGCTGTCTGGCATGCCGTCGAGGGTGGCGTCACGATCAGCGTCAACGGGACGGCTGAAGAGGAGCGAGTCGCCGAGTGGCGAGCAGGCCGTACGCTCGAAGCGCCCGTCACGTATCGCCGGCCCGCTCGGTACCTGAATGACGGCGTTCCCGACTTCGAGCGCGACCTCGCACTCGCCGGCACGACCCTTCTGGGTACCATCAAAAGCGGTCTGCTGATCGATGTCGTGCGCGAAGGCGGCTACTGGGCCGAGGTGAGCGCAGACATCCGGTCGCACGCCAGGCGCGCCGTGGCACGATGGATTGAGCCGCACGATCCGATTTCGGCGGCGGTCGCATCTGCGGTTCTCATCGGCGATCGAACCGGCCTGCCTGATGAGACTCGCGAAGCGTTGCAGGCTGCCGGCACGTACCACGTGATTGCGATCTCCGGCGGCAACATCGCCATTCTCGCAGCAGCCGCCACGCTTCTGCTCTCGGTCGTCGCCGTTCGCGGTCGAAGCGCCGCTATCGTCGCAATTGCCGTGCTCTCGGGATACGCGCTCGTCATTACGGCGGGACCATCTGTGTGGCGCGCCACATGGATGGCCATTCTCTACTTCGCCGCGCGCGCCGTCGACCATCGCAGCGGTGCCTGGCAATCCAGTTCGGTCGCCGCGGCATTGATGATCGTGGCCCGGCCGCTCGATGTACGCGATGCCGGCTTCATCCTGACCTTCGGCGCGACACTCGCGCTCCTCGAGGGTGTCCGCATCGGTGCGCGACTCAGACCCCGGATCGGCGCACTGTCGTGGGTGGCAGCGTCCGTGGTCGCCTCGCTTGCCATCGAGATCGCGTTGCTACCGGTGTCCGCCACATTCTTTTCTCGAGTGACCGGTGCGGGGCTGGTGCTCAATCTGCTCGCTGTTCCCTTAATGGGTGTCGTGCAGATCGCGGCGCTGGTGGCCACGCTTGCGGATCGATTCCCGGTCGTCGCCGGTCCCGCCGGGTGGATCTCGCACGCCGCTGCACAGGCACTGGTTGGCAGCGCGAATCTCGTGACGCTTGCGCCCTGGTCGACCGCGCGCGTGCCGTCACCTCCAGCGGGTGTCGTCGCGGCGTATTACCTGGCTCTAGCGGCGATGATCTTCTGGAAGTCTCGGATGGCTCGCGCGATTGCCGCCGTCGCACTGATGGCGACGACACTGGTCATCACCGGCGCGCTCCATCCGTTGCCCGCTCGCCCCCAGTCCTCGGAGCAGAAGCTGCGATTGACGATGTTCGATGTCGGGCAGGGGGAGTCGATTCTCATCGAAAGACCGCGCGGTCGCACGATGCTGGTCGATACCGGCGGAGCGCCGTTTGGTGGGGGAGTCGACGTTGGCTCCCGTGTGCTGGCGCCGGCCCTGTGGGCGAGGGGCATCAGATCCCTCGACACGCTGCTCATCACGCATGGCGATCCCGATCATCTTGGTGGCGCACTGGCTGTGCTCGGCGATTTCGCTCCGCATCGTCTATGGATGGGCGTGGCTGTTCCCAATCATCGTCCGACGTTGGATGTGCTCGACGCCGCGGCTCGAGTAGAGACGCCCGTCGAGTTCAAGCGAAGAGGGGAGGCCGACGCGGATGACGATCTGCGCGTCCGCGTGCTGCATCCGCCGCCTCCCGATTGGGAGCGCCGACGTGTCCGCAATGACGATTCAGTCGTGCTGGAGATCGTTTATCGCGATGTCGCAGTGCTGCTGACTGGGGACGTCTCAGAGCAGATCGAGCGGGAGATTCTGCCGCAACTCACGCACGCGAAGACGAGGATTCTGAAGGTTGCCCACCACGGCAGCCGGACGTCGTCATCTATAGAACTGCTGTCCGAGTGGCGGCCGCAGTTCGCTCTGATAAGCGCAGGACGAGGGAACACATTCGGCCACCCAACTCAGGACGTTTTGCGGCGACTCGAGGAAATTCATGCGGTGGTGTTTCGAACCGATCGCGACGGGCAGATCACCCTCGAGACCGACGGACGTCAGATCGACTTCGAAACGTTTGTGGAGAAACATCATCATGAGCGCTGACCCTAACCGCGAAGGCCATGAACACGAAGCTCACGAAGGTTCTGTGAATCATGGCCTCAGAATTCCGTCTCCTCTTTCTCCGGACGCGGACCTGGCTATGTCCCAGACGATCGGTTGCGCGATCGTCGTACACAGAGCCCTCGGCCAGGGTTTATTGAGTCGATCTATCGGAAAGCGATGTGTATCGAGCTGGAGGCGAGGAATCTGGCGTACGAGAAGGAACGCTCGATTCGAGTTACGTATCGAGGAGTCGAGATACCTGGACAGCGCGTGGACTTCATCGTTGAAGGCCTGATCGTCCTGGAGATTAAGGCCGTCACGCGGCTCGACCAGGTTCACCGGGCACAGTTGATTTCGTATCTGAAGACGACAGGCTTGCACGGCGGTCTGCTGATTAATTTTCGAGTGCCGCTCCTGAAGGATGGAATCCGTCGGGTCGTTGCATAACCACGAAGCTCGCGAAACCGCGAAGACCACGAAGGCTCCTTGGTGAAACGCTTGCGTTAGAGCCTCCGCGGGCCCATGATTTTGGAGTGGAGCGGTCATCCGCGCGTCTCCAATTCGGTCCGGTGACGCTGATCCCTCATGAACGCGTCCTCCTTCAGGACGGGCAGCCGGTATCGCTCACACCCAAGGCTTTCGAGTTACTTGCGTTTCTGGCGGCGAATCCCGGTCGGCTGCTCACCAAGGATGAACTGCTCCAGGCGGTTTGGCCCGATGCGGTGGAATCAAACCTGGCTCACACCGTGTTCGCCATTCGAAAGGCGCTGGCGGAGAGCCCGGAATCCGCCCGATACATCGAGACAGTTCCGAAGCGCGGATACCGCTTCGTGGCGCCAGTGGTGCGGGACGAGCCCAAACGCCGACCGCGCTCGGCTGACCGAGCCAGCCGTTTCACCGCTTCGATTCCAGGAGCAATGGTGGGGTCGACCGAGTGAACCACCAAGCATTTCGATCTCGCCGGATGGCCGTCATCTGGTCCTGGGCGCTGAAGGACCGGACGGGGTTCCACGCCTGTGGGTGCGCACGCTGAGCGAGCCGTTTCCCCGGGCGGTGCCCGGTACGGAATCGTCTTTCGTCGTCCCACCGTTCTGGTCTCCCGACAGCTGCTTTCTCGCGTGGGCCTCCGGAGGACCGCTCAAGAAAATCAGCCTCTCCGGCGGCACACCTCAGACCATCTGTGAAATCACGCCTAACGGTGTCGGAGGTAGCTGGAACCGTGACGACATCATTCTGCTCGGCAATCCGAGTGGCGGAGGGGTGATTCGGTGCCTGGCCTCAGGAGGCAGCGCCACGCTCGCCACTCGCACCGCCGAGCCATCCGAAATGCACATCTTCCCGTCGTTTCTGCCCGATGGTCGCCGCTTCATCTACCTGCGCGTGTACCGGCAAGCACCGGAGCGCTCGGGTCTCTACGTCGGCGACCTCACCTCTGAATCCTCTGACGGCGATGGCGACTGGCTTCAATGCGAGCTATGTCTCGGCGGCCGACGAAGGTCCTAGGGTGCTCCTGTTCCTGCGCGACCGTTCGCTGTTCGCACAGCGATTCGACGACAAGACGGCGGAACTGCGAGGCAACGCCGTGAAGCTCGCGGATCGCCTTGGTTCGTATCTGGACTTCGCGTACTACTCAGCGTCTGAGAAGCTCCTTGCCTACAGAGTTCCCGACCCACTATCCCAGCTCACATGGTTCGATCCCCGTCGCGTGACGTTTGCTCCAACCCTCGCGGCGTTCCCGGTGTGGGTCACGAGCGA
>Ga0247825_10003343_pt1 | contig 10585 bp, 10 predicted proteins | sample 13C_Vanillin_Day_FD_194413 | JGI IMG/M metagenome (GOLD analysis project Ga0247825, IMG submission 194413) | Soil microbial communities from agricultural site in Penn Yan, New York, United States - 13C_Vanillin_Day48 | ecosystem: Environmental > Terrestrial > Soil > Agricultural land | place... | reverse complement strand
ACCTGATACGGCCGGAGTGGTGGAGCCGAGAGGCTCCGGAGTCACGGACATGCGTCACAAGATTGGACAGAGGAAGCTGCACCGGACCACGAGCCACCGGCTCGCGATGCTCAACAACATGGTCACCTCGTTGCTGGAGCACGAGGCCATCCGCACCACCGTCCCCAAGGCCAAGGAGGCCCGGAAGATGGCGGAGCGGATCATCACCCTGGGCAAGCGCGGCGGCCTGGCCAATGTCCGGCTCGCGGCCCGGATCGTGAAGGACAAGAACGTCCTCCAGAAGGTGTTCAGCGAGTACAAGGATCGCTATGCCAGCCGCAAGGGCGGCTACACCCGCATCATCAAGCTGGGGTTCCGCCGCGGTGACGCCGCCGAGATGGCGCTGCTCGAGCTGGTGGATCGTCCTGGCAAGCCGGACGCGACCGATGCCGCGGGGGCTGGCGAGACGAAGACCGAGGAGAGCAAGGGCTAGCCGCCTGGCTTCACCTTCGTAGCAGTCACGGAGCGTCCTTCCTGCTGGGAAGGGCGCTCTCGTGCTTTCTGGGGTGCTTGCGGCCGCCCGTCAGTCGCCGACGGGATTGCCTTCCTTCACGAGCTCCGCCGAGCCGTCGTCCGTCTTCATCTCCGCGTTGGTGAAGCGCTCGTCGGAGGGCATGGGCCCCGCGGGGCCCAGGAGGCTCTTGGGCGTGAGGGTGTAGATGCCCCCGGCGTCGATCTTCACCACGATGGCCTTGTACTTGCCATTCACGGTGAAGATGACGTTCTCCCAGGGGTCCTCGCCCGTGTTCGTCACCGTCAGGCTGGGGGCTGCATTGGGACGATCCGAGTTCGGCAGCACGGTGACCCGCGCGCCCAACTCCGCCGTCTTCACTCCCTGGCCCGGACAGGCGATGACGATGCTCAGCAAGGAGATGAGGGCCCAGCCGCCAATGATCCCCGCCTTGGCCTTGAAGTAGCCGTCCGAGGAGCGGAACTCCTCCATCTTCTCCTTGAGGATGGAGGCGGCGTTGAGGGCCTGGTTCGAGGCCTCCGAGGCAAGGCGCTTGCCGACCGGGCCCTCGGCCTTCTTCTCGAGGGGAGCGGTGCGCGCCGCCGTGATGACCTTCATGCCTGCACTGGACACGCGCATGCCCGGGCTAGACACACGCGGCACGCCCGGGTTGGTGGGCGTGCGCGGCATACCCGGGTTGGAGACGCGCTGAGGAGCGGGAGAAGACTCTTCCCCCTCCGCTGGCGGAGCGTTGTGTTCAGGCACCTTGCGACCGTCGCTCATCGAACAGCCAGTGTAGAGGCCAGAACCACCCGGTGGCTACTCCTGAGCTTTCACCTGTTGCAGCGCCCGCGAGGCCAGCGCGTTGTCCGGCTGCTCCTCCAGGACCTTGAGGAGCCACTTCTCCGCCTCCTCGCTCGCCGCTCGCCGCTCCTCCGGCTTCCGGGCCCGCTGCGTCCGCTCGGCGAACAGCAGGCCCAGCCGCAGGGTGAACTCCATGTTCTCTGGGTCTTTTTCGACCACATGCCGCAGCTCGCGCTCGGCCGCCGGGAAGTCGCCCTCGAGCTGGTAAACCAGGGCCAGCTTGCCGCGCGGGGGCAGGGCGGCGGGTTGGAGCCACGTGAGGATGCGGAAGGACTCCCGGGCGGACGCCAGATCCCGCCGATCCAGGCTCAGATCGCCCAGCCGGAACCAGGCCTCGTCCAGCAGCGGGTGGAAGGCCACCGCCTTGCTGAAGGCCTCCCGCGCCGCCTCGGCCCGCTGGCGCGAGAGGTACAGCTCGCCCAGGTAGAAGTAGTTCTTGCCGTCCCGGGGAGCCAGCTCGATGGCCTGCTTGAACTCGTCCACCGCCCGGCCCGCGTCATCCAGCCGCTGGTAGGCCAGCCCCAGCAGCGCGTGCACCACCGCCAGATCCGGGTAGTCGTGGAGGATCTCCTCGAAGGCGAGGATGGCCTGCTGCGGGATGTCCAGCTCCTGGAGGAAGCGCATGCCTTCCTCGAGCTTGCCCTCGGCCGCCTTGGGGAAGCCGGCGAACGGATCGGCGATCTGGTTCATCAGCGTCCGCGCGATGTTGACCTCCGAGGGCGTGGGCCCAGCCCGGACCACCGCGCTCAGCGCGGCCACGGCGCCCGCGCTGTCCCCCGTGCGGTGCAGGGCCTTGGCCAGTGGCAGGCGGATGGCGGCGCGCTCCGGGGCGAGCTCGGCGGCGCGGCGCAGCGAGACCAGCGCGGGGGCGTACTGCTCGGACTCCAGCAGGGCGATGCCCAGCCGGTAGTGGAACTCGGCCTCGCTCGGGGTCATGGCGATGGCCCGCTCGAAGGCGGCCACCGCGGGCGCCCCGGCATCCGAGGCCCGGGAGAAGTACGCCAGCCCGAGCATGTAGTGGTTCACCGCCCGCTCAGCCTGGGTGTTGCGGCGCTGGAGCTCGGTGATCCAGGCATCCGTGCGGCCCGCCTTCACCTGGGCCTCCGTGAGGGCTCGCGCCACGTCCAGATCGTCCGGCGTCTTGGCGTGCAGCTCGTCCAGCAGGGGCAGGGCGCGGGCCGGCTGGTTCTGCTCCATGTAGACGCGGGCCTGGTCTCTCGGGCCGAGGACTCGCTCCATCGAGGAGCCGTGCGAGCAGCCGGTGAGAAGGCTCCAGCCGAGCGCCGCGGCGAGGGTGGAACGGCGGAGGAAGGAGGTGCGGCGGAGGGTGGGGGGCTTCACGTTCAAGGTCAGGAGGTCTTCGGGGCGGAGGAGGCCGGTTGGCTGGTGCCTTCGTGGCCCGCGGCGGCGACGGCGTCCTCGGGATCGCCGCCCTTGCCGCCGAGCTCCAGGCTCTGGGCGATGATCACATTGCGGACAGCCCGGGCGAGCCCCTCGCGGTCGTTCACAGCGAAGGCGGTGGTGTCGATGGGCTTGCCGATCTTCACATGGACAGGGCCTGGGACGATGTTCCAGGAGTTCTTGGGCATGATGGAGCCCGTGCCCTCGATGGTGACCGGGACAACGGGCACGCGGGCCTCGAGGGCCACCGCAAAGGGCCCCTTCTTGAAGGGGAGGATCCGTCCGTCTGGCGAGCGGGTACCCTCCGGGTAGAGGAAGATGTTGGTGCCATTGCGGATCTTCTGCCCCGCCCTCTGCAGCGAAGTGATCGCGGCCTGCCGGTTGGACCGGTTGACGAAGACGTGCCCGGCAACCCACAGGTACTGGCCGATGAACGGCACCCACTTCAGCTGGCTCTTTGCCACATAGCGGAAGGCCACGGGTACGGTGACAAAGTGCGCCGGGATGTCCAGGGTAGACTGGTGGTTGGAGACGTAGATGGTAGGGCGTTTGGGATCGACGTTCTCCGCGCCGTGGACCACCAGGCGCGCGCCCCCGGCCCATAGCAGCACGGGCGACCAGAGGCGACGGGCGATCCACACCGAGGCGTCACCGCCCATCACGAGAGCTGTCAGGGCCGCGAACGGAAAGAGGATCGCCGTCCACGCCCCTGCGATGAACATGCAGAAGAGTTTACGTAGCATCCGTAGCCTTGGAGTGTGAGCCTGCCATACCTTGAGCGCGCACCCACAGAGGCGAGGCACCGAGCGCGCGGAGGGCTGGGCTGGGCTGGGGCATGAGGGCGGGTTCTACCATGCTGGCACGCACCTTTGGGGCTGGTATGCGCCGCCCGGTGAGGCTACAAGCAGGGGTGGCGTGGCCAGGAAAAAGTTCATCGCCGTCGCAGGCAACATTGGCGCCGGGAAGACGGAGCTCACTTCGTTCCTCTGTCGCAAGTACGGGCTCACTCCGTACTTCGAGCCGAACGATCAGAACCCGTACCTGGCCGACTTCTACAAGGATATGAAGACGTGGGCGTTCCGCTCACAGATCTTCTTTCTGACCCATAAATTCCGGTTGCACCGCGAGCTGGAGAAGCAGCCTGGCGCCGTGCTGCAGGACCGCACCATCTACGAGGACGCGGAGATCTTCGCCAAGAACCTCTACCGCCAGCGCTTCATCGACAAGCGGGACTGGCAGATGTACCGCGAGCTGTACGAGACGGTGGCGCAGGTGCTGACTCCACCGGACCTGATGATCTACTTGCGCTGCCCCGTCCAGACGCTGAAGCAGCGCATCCGCCTGCGCGGCCGCGTCATGGAGAAGGACATCCCCACGCTCTACCTCAAGCGCCTCAACGCCCTGTACGAGGAGTGGTTCGCCAGCTACAAGATGTCTCCCGTTCTCGTGCTCCCGACGGACAAGCTGGACTACCTGACCAACCTGGTGGACCGCGTGGATCTCTTCCGCCAGATCGAGAAGCACCTGTGAAGGAGGTCTACGTCCTCGCCATCGAGTCGTCCACGCCGGCCCCGCTGGACGAGCTGCGCCATGCGTTCGAGTCGGACGATGTGCGCTTCTCGCTCATGCCTGGGGGCGAGGGGTTCTCGCTCGAGGCGGAGGGGGTGCGAGTGGAGGTGCGCTTCGACACCCAGGGGCTCTCCAAGGGCTGGGAGCCGCGCCTGCTAACAGGGAGCGAGGAGGCCCTGCAGGCGTTCCATCGCGCCCAGGGCTTCTATCGCCTCTCCGTGGTGCCGGGGGCTGGTCCCCAGCCCACCGTGCCGGTGTTCGAGGCGCTGTGGTGCGCTCGCAAGCTGATGGACGCCACGCAGGGGGTCCTGCTGGACCTCACCGCCTACAAGCTGCATGACGCGGCGGACGTGGTCGACATCACCGAGCTGGACTTCGACATCCGCGATCACGTCAACCTGCATGCGGTGGCGGCCATCGAGGGCGACACGCCGCTGTGGGTGCACTCGCACGGGATGGAGAAGTTCGGCACGCGGGATCTGGAGATCTTCCACCTGGGAGAGGAGGACCTGCTGGCCGCGGAGATGTTCCTTCACGAGCTGTGCACGGACATGGCCTTCGGGCAGGGGCCGGAGGCCCGCAAGGAGGTGCACACCAGCGAGGGCCAGTCCTTCATGCTGGTGCCCTCCGAGGAGGCCCGGGTGAACCTGCTGGGCGTGCCGCTGGAGACGTTCGAGGGACACGAGGCGCTGTTCCTCAGCGTGGTGTCCCCGCTGGGGCGGCACAACACCGCGGAGCTGCTGCGCCCCTACCGCGAGCGCTTCGTCCCCGAGCCCGAGGAGCGCACCGAGGCACTGCGCGCCGAGTCCCAGGCCCTGCTGCCCGCCTTCAAGGCCCGCTTCGGGCGCAGGGGGTTGATGGAGCCGGTCACCTTCCTGGTGCGAGCCCCCTTCGAGACGCACCCCGAGGGCCAGGCTGTGGAGGAGAACCTCTGGCTGGAGGTGGTGGCCTGGGAGGAGGGCACCGTGGTGGGCAAGCTGGTGGATGGCGCCGTTCACACCACCGAGTGGCGCAAGGGCGCCCACGTGGAGGTGGATGAGGAGCAGATCAACGCGCTGGCCATCAGCCGCGAGGGGCGCACGCTGGAAGAGGACGAGATGCGCGCGCTGCTCATTGCCGAGAGACCGATGTAGTCTCCGCGCCTCATGCCAGCCCTGCTGCTGCTCACCGGTCCTTCTTCCGGCCGCCGCTACGAGCTCGTCTCGGAGATCTCCATCGGTCGCAGCCCCTCCTGCGAGATCCAGGTTGAAGACGACAAGGTGTCGCGAAGGCACGCGCACATCTTCGTTCGCGACGGACAGGTGTGGGTCCGTGATCTGGGCTCGCGCAACGGCACCCTCGTCAACGGCGAGCGCTTGCAGGGCGAGGCGCGCCTGTTGCCTGGTGATCGCGTCCAGGTCGGGGAGACCACGGCCATGTATGAGCCGCTCACCCAGGCGGCCCTGGGGGAGAAGGAGCCGCTCGACTCCAGCCATGTCCCCATCGCCGAGGTGCTGCCGCACGTGGGGCCCGAGGCGGCGCTGTTCTCCGCGGGGGTGGCGCTGCTGGCCGCCACCAGCGAGGCCATGGTGCTGCGGCGGCTGGTGGACGAGACCCTCCATGCCCTCAATGCGGATCGGGCCGCGGCGCTGCTCGGCGGACAGGAGGGGCTGCTCACCGCGGTGGTGTCCGGCTCGGCCTTCGTGGAGGTGCCGCGCACCATGGCCAGCCTGGCGCTGAAGCTCAAGGAGGTCGTCTCCACGGCCACCGCGCTGTGTGCTCCCCTGGTGGCCGCCGGAGGGATGCCCTTCGGGCTGCTGTTCGCCGAGTGCGATGAGCCTCGCTTCAACACGAGGGATGTCGGGGTGGTGGCGGCGCTCGGGCGCATGGGCGGTGAGGCGTATGCCGCCATGCGCTCCCGCACGGAGGAGGAGCGCTCCCTGGTGGAGCTGGTGGGCTCGTCCCGGCCCTTCCGCCGGATGCGGGAGCAGGCCCAGCGTGCATCCGCCAGCCTGGCTCCCGTGGTCATCTCTGGCGAGCCTGGCAGCGGTAAGAGCCTGCTGGCCCGGCTCATTCATGCGCACTCGCCGCGAGTCCTGGGGCCGCTGGTGGCAGTGGACTGCCGGCAGCCTGCCTCCGCGGTGGAGGAGATCCTCTTCGGCCGAGGGAGTGGCCCGGGACATCCCCCGCTCTCCTCCGCGCTGCTGCGCGCGGACGGCGGCACGCTGCTGCTCCAGCATGCGGAGGGGCTCTCGGGCGCTGTCGTCGAGCGGCTGGTGCGGCTGCTCGTGCGCAAGGTGGCCCCGACGCGCCAGGGAGGGGAGGAGCCGGTGGATCTGCGCCTCATCGCCACCACGAGGGCCCCCGCGCAGTCCATGGCCTCCAAGGACGAGATGGACATGGCCCTGGCGATGACGCTGTCCGGGCTGGAGATCGAGGTGGCGCCCTTGCGTGAGCGCCGCGCCGATGTGCTCGCGCTGTTCGAGCACTTCGCCGCGCATGGGGCCTTGGCGATCCGGAAGCCTCCTCCCGTGCTCAGCGCTGGCGCCCGGCGTCTCCTGGTGGACTACGCGTGGCCGCAGAATGTCCGTGAGCTGAGGCTGGTGAGCGAGCGGCTCGCCCAACTGTACGCTGGCGATGAGGTGCAGGCGCTGCGCTTGCCTCCGGAGATCCAGGACGGCCAGGCTGGCTCGGAGCCCCGCAGCCTTCCACGGATGGTGGAGCGCCTGGAGCGGAACGCCATCCTCGAGGCGCTGGATGCCTCGGGCGGGCGGAAGATCCGTGCGGCGGAGCGGCTGGGCATCAGCCGTCCCACGCTGGACAAGAAGATCGAGGAGTACGCCATTCCAGTGGAGAAGTCGCGACGGGGCTGAGGCGGCCCGGGCTCAGCGCCGGCGGCTGACCAGCTGTCCCGCCAGGATCAACGTCGCGCCCACCGCCTGGATGGGCGTGGGGCGCTCGCCGCGGACGGCCCAGGCTGTCAGCGCCGCCACCACTGGCATGCCTGTGATGTAGAGGGCCGTGCGGCTGCTGCCCACCTGCTGCACGCTGCGGTTCCAGATGAAGTACCCGAACACCAGCGGGATGAGCGCCGAATAGATCATGCCTGCCCAAGCGCCTGGCCCGATGCTGGAGGGCTCCAGCCGCAGCACGGTCGGCAGCCCCGCCAGGACAGCGCCCGGAGCACCCGTGAGCATCGTCATCGCCGTGATGCGCAGCGGGGACAGCTCGCTGCTCAGGGAGCGGAGGCCCACTGTATAGAGAGCCCAGCAGGTGCTGCCGGCGAGGATCAGCAGGTCTCCCAGCTGGGTCTCCGCGCTCATGCTCGGCCCGCGGGAGCTCACGACCAGCAGCATGCCCGGCACAGCGAGCGCCAGCGCCAGGAGGATGGAGCGCGTCATCTTGTCCAGGCCGAGCACTCCCGCGAGCAAGGGCACCAGCACGGGCGACGCGGCCCCCAGCAGCGCGCTGTTGGCTGCGGTGGTGTGAGACATGCCGACCATGAAGCAGAGCTGGTACAGCGTGTTGCCGATGATCCCCAGCGCTGTCAGCCTCAGGAGCGTGGCTCTGGGCAGAGGCTTCCAGCCTTCGAACCACAGCATCAGCGCCCCCATCGCGAGCGCAGCCAGCGCGAATCGCAGGGACATGAAGGCCAGCGCTGGCATCGCGTCCATCGACTCCTTCACCACCGTGTAGTTCGTCCCCCAGATGACCATCACGGCGAGCATGGCCAGGTCCGAGACAGAGAAACGGGGGGGCGCAGAGGCGGGCGGAGTGGGAGAGTCGGAGGTGCTCACGGGGATGGGAGGCCTTCAGGCCCAGGGCTCGTGTATACCGGAGAAGTTTGTCGCGCCAGCGTGCTTGTCCCTCGGTGCTCCCGCAGCGTAGATGTCCCCCATGAGCTTTCGCTACTCCGACGAGGTGCGGCGCGCGCTGGAGGCGAAGGCGCCGCTGGTGGCGCTCGAGACAAGCGTGGTGGCCCAGGGCCTGCCGTATCCGGACAACCTTGGCGCATCCCGGGCCTGCGAGGAGGCTGTCCGCCGCGCTGGCGCTGTGCCCGCCCCCATCGCCGTGGTGGACGGCGAGGTGTGGATCGGGCTGGGGGAGGCTGCCATGCGCCGGCTCGCAGAGGGCAAGGAGCGGCTGATGAAGCTCGGCTCGCGTGATCTCGCAGTGGCCGTCGCACTGAAGGCCTCGGGAGGCACCACCGTGAGTGCTACCTGCGAGCTGGCTGCTTCCGCGGGCATCCGCGTCTTCGCCACGGGGGGCCTCGGCGGTGTCCACCGGGGCGTCAGTGAGCACTGGGACATCTCCCAGGACATCGGCGCGCTCGCCCGCTACCCCGTTGCCGTGGTGTGCGCCGGGGCCAAGTCCGTGCTGGATCTGCCCAAGACGATGGAGGCCCTGGAGACCGCTGGCGTGCCCGTCATTGGCGTGGGCACCAGCGAGCTTCCGTCCTTCTACAGCCGAAGCTCGGGCCTGCCGCTGGAGCACCGCGTCGAGTACGCCTCGACGGCTGCTAGCATTACTCGCGCGAGGGTGGCGCTGGGGCAGGGGGGCCTTGTCTTCGCGCTGCCTCCGCCCGAGGAGGTGGCCCTGCCTCGGGCGGACGTGGAGCTGCACATTGCCTCCGCGCTCGCCGAGGCCGAGCGCCAGGGTGTGCGAGGCAAGGCCGTCACTCCGTTTCTGCTCTCGGAGCTGGCGAAGCGCACCGGCGGCAAGAGCCTGAAGGCCAACCTGGCGCTGCTCACGAACAATGCACGGTTCGCGGGTGAGCTGGCCGTGGCCCTGGCTCGCGGCTGAGGCTACGGCCCCCGCGCCGCGCTCCAGAGCGACACCGCGCCGAAGAGGAAGAACAGGCCGGCGGCGAACCATCGCAGCCACTTCATCTGCACCCGGGTGGCAAGCTTCTCCCCGAGGAACACTGCCAGCCCGTCCGAGAGGAGCATCCCCAGCGTTGTCCCCACCGTCACCCGCAGCACGGACTCGTAGTGCGCCGCCATCGCCACCGTGGCCAGCTGCGTCTTGTCGCCCATCTCCGCCAGGAAGAAGAGGATCGTGGTTGTCAGGAACGCGCCGAAGCGCGGCGGCTTCCCGGACTCCTCGAGCGTGTCCGGCTTGAGCGTCCACAGCCCGAAGCCAATGAAGGTGATCCCCAGCACCGTCGCCATCACCCGTGCCGACACGTGCGAAGAGATCCAGCTTCCCAGGCTCGAGGCCAGAGCGTGGTTGGCCAGCGTGGCCACCAGGATGCCGGCCATCACCGCCCACGGCTTGCGGAACCGAGAGGCCAGCGAGAACGCGAGCAGCTGCGTCTTGTCGCCCATCTCGCTGGCGGCCACGAGGAGGAATGAACTCACCACTGCTTCCATCACGACACTCCTGTTTCAGCGGCCGAGGTGTCGTGGGAGCCCTGCGCGCGCACACGAGCCTCGGCCAGGTTTCCCTGTCCGAAGGTCTCGTTCGCCTCGCATGGCGAGGTGGGGGCCCGGGCTGTCACCAGCCAGTATGTCGAGCGCCCCGGCGTCGATGGATCCCGACGCGAACTACTCCCCTTACTGGAGAGCCAGATACCAGCTCTGCTCCCGCCCTACAACAGGCAGCGCGCCTAGCGTTTGCGCGAGAACCAGCCCATCAGCTCCTCGAGCGCCTTGCGATCCACCTCATCGAAGGTGGCCTTGTGCTCCGAGTCGATGTCCAGCACGGCGATCAGCTCGCGGTTCTGCCCCAGCACCGGCACCACGATCTCCGACTGCGAGCGCCCGTCACAGGTGATGTGCCCAGGGAAGGCGTGCACGTCCGGCACCACCACCGTCTCGCGCGTGGCCGCCGATACGCCACACACTCCCTTGCCGAACTTGATCTCCAGGCACCCCAGCGTCCCCTGATACGGGCCCACCCGCAGCAGCTGTCCTGGCTGGACCACCCGGTAGAACCCCGTCCACAGGTGCCCGAATGCGTGGTGCAGCAGGCAGCTCATCGTCGACATCGCGGCGATCTCGTCGTCGATTCCCTCGAGCACCGCCTCGGTGTGCCGCTTCAGCTCCGCGTACGCCTCCGCTTTCGGCTTGCCGCGTAGGTCCAGGGTGACTTCCGCCATGGTGAGTTCCTCGCCAATACCAAGAGGGCGCTCCTTTTACATGGAACACCCCAGCGGCGGGATGAGGCGCTCTCGACCCATGAAAAGATGCGACTAATCGCGGAATCCCCACCTGGCCAGGCAGCCCGCTTGGGTCAGCCCGTGGCGTTGGCCGGAGGAGGGGCGGCGGGCTCGGACTTGGG
>Ga0247825_10003342_pt1 | contig 10586 bp, 7 predicted proteins | sample 13C_Vanillin_Day_FD_194413 | JGI IMG/M metagenome (GOLD analysis project Ga0247825, IMG submission 194413) | Soil microbial communities from agricultural site in Penn Yan, New York, United States - 13C_Vanillin_Day48 | ecosystem: Environmental > Terrestrial > Soil > Agricultural land | place... | reverse complement strand
GCTCTCTCGCCCTCGAGTGCACGCCCTTGCGCGTCACCTCCTCCAGTTCCTGGCGGAACATCCGGCCCTCCACCAGCTGCTCCAGCGTGTCGTCACCGAGCGGGGCGATGAAGACCCCCTTGAACTTGTCGCGGAACTTGCTGTCGAGCTCCTCCGTCAGCTTCCAGTCGGTGTCGAGCGCCGCGGCGATCTTGTCGCGGAACGCGGACGCGTCGCTCCTCTGCCCAGAGGTAGCGACACTGGAGGCCCAATCGGAGAGTGCGCCCTTGGCCTGGTCGAGCCAGACCCGCGCCTTGCCGAGATCATTGTCATTGCGATAGCGCTCGACATCCTTGCGCGTGTTGGTGAACAGCAACAGCACGCTGCCGAGCTCGGCCTGGACCAGGCTCTTGTAGAGCGCGATCTGGCTGCGGACCGTGCCGAGGTCGGCCTCCATGTACTGGGCGGATCCCTGAACCAGATCGATGATGTCTTTGACCTCGACACCCTCGGGGATATCAATGCCGAAGACGCGGCTGAGGAGTTCATTCGCCACCTTGCCGCCGTGCTCGCCGAACTTTTCGAGCACGGCCTGCACCTTGCGCAGGCCGTTGGCGGTCAGCCGCGACGTGTGCTCGCGCAGCTTTCCTGCCAGGGGTTCGAGCCGGCCGACCAGCTTCTCGGCGAGCTGGGCCACCTCGCGCACTGCCTTGCGCTCGTCAGTCTCGAACGCGACATCCTTGGACAGCAGGTACGTCCACTTGTCCCATAGCTCGCCCAGCATCTTGTTGAGCGTGTCCTGGTGTACCAGCAGATCGTCGTGGAGCTGCGGTGTGCGGACCTTGGACAGCTTTTCGAAGAAAGCCACCTCGTGCGCGAGCGCCTGGTACCAGAATAGCTGCTGGGCCGGCGTCAGCGTATGATCCTTGGCCGCGTCGCCGAAGCAGCGGCTGATGTCCGTGATGGCTGACCTGCAGCGGTCCTCCCACTTGCGCTGGGTGCCGAGGTTGCCCGCGCTCACTCGCTCTGCATAGTCGGCGAGCGCCCCCAGGGCTCCCTCGGCGGCTTTGGTGGCGTTGGCGATGCCGGACGTCAGCGCGCGGCGCACCTGATCGGGCGCGCCCTCATTCGCCCGGTTCAACAGATCATTCAGCTCCGAGGTGCGGCTTCCATACCAGGCCATGGGGTGCTCCTGCTTACAGGGATTGGCGCGAGGCGATCCGCCACGGACCGCCGGAGCGGCGCTGCAGCGCCCACCGGCGGTGGACCGCGACGCTGTTGAAGACCCGCGTCTCGCCATCGAACAGCCCGACGTGGTCGATCTCCACCTCCACCTCCTCGATGCGCTGCAGGCCTGGCGCCTCGTCCCCGCGAATGATCACCCGCGGCTCGCCGACCCAGCGCACGCGCGCGTCGAGCACGGTATCGAGCAGCAGCCGGCGCGAGCGCAGCCAGTCCTCGTCGCGGCTGTTCCACGAGTAGAGCGGGTACCAGATGGGACGGTTCTCGTCGGGCACCGCGCGCCACTCGGCGAACAGCCCGCTCCAGGTCTCCTGGTCCGATCGCTTGATCGCCGCGATCATCGCCTCAATCACCTGCCGGGGCGTGGCGTCGTCAGCGGGCGACCCTTCGGCCTCCTGGCGGAGGGTATCCTCGCCAGCGAAGGGGGAGCGGCTGTCGACCTCGACAGAGGCGTCGACACACACCACGCCGCCCACCAGCGCCACGACCGGCTCGACCTCCAAGCCAGCGGCGGTTCGGCCCGAACCGGCGAGCAGGCGGGGGTTGGGCAGCAGGCGGCCGATGAGCGCCACTTCCATGCGCACACCCGGTGCGACCAGCTTCTCGTAGCGGCGGACGGCGCCGAAGATCCGCGCCATTGCTGGCGACTCGAAGGGTGCGAAGATCCAATGGTTCGCCTGGTTCCACGAGAGATAGGCCTTGCCCATATCGATCAGCCAGTCGCGCTGGGTCGCCACTGGCAGCACTACCAGCTTGCCGGTGACGACCGAGCGATCGCCGCGGAACGGATCGATGGCCGGGAAGGATGGCAGGATCTCCGCCGCTCGGGAGGCCTGGGCGGACTTCCAGGCCTCGGCGGCGAGAGCGGCAATGCGCTTGGCCTCCTCATCCTTCTGGGTGCGGAAGGCAAGAGCATCGGGCGGAAGAATGACCCGATCGCCCTCCAGGCAGCGCTTCACCTGCTCCCAGTCGTCGCGCACGGCTTGGGCGAAGGGCCCCGGATATTTCTCGACCAGAGCGTCGACCCGCGGCTTGTGCTCGAGATGGCTGGTCAGCGCCATGCGCGTCTGCAGCGAACTTTGCCAACCGCCGTCGAGGATGCGCTCCCACTCGAAAACCCGCTTGTCGTACCACGACGTCCATGCGTCATCGAAGCCGTCCCGTCCCAAGCGCTCGGGGCCTCCGGGGCCGTACAGCGGACGCTGGGCGGCATTGCTCCAGTTACGCTCGGCGCGCAGGGTGCCGACGATGTCGAGCTCGGTCCAGCCTTCGCCCGGGCTGACGCGGCGGCGGACGCGCAGACGTAAGGGCGTCCCCTCCTTCTTTCCCTGCGCAGCCCACTCCCTATTCTCTGCGTACTGCCCGACCATGCGCGGCAGCACGAGCTGCAGCTCGCGCAGCTCGGCCGGGCGGGTGACCGGTGTGCCGTCGACCGCGACAATGCGGTCGCCGATCTGAAGGCCCGAGCCGCGGAAGCCGCTATCCCAGGCGATCCACGCCACCCCGAGGTAGGGCGGAGTACGGTCCAGGTGGTTGTCGGTCTTGATGCCGCTGCGGACATCGTCCTCGTGGACGAACTCTCGTTCGCCGGTTGGAGTGCTCATGCGGAACCGTCTCTCCCAGAGCGGAAGCGCTTCTCGGCTTCCTTCTTGAGGCCCCTGTTCATGCGCTCGAATCCGGGACCGGCAGACTCGGTTTCGAGGATGCGAGCCATGGCCGCGCTCAAGCGTACATGGAGCGCTCAGGTTGCGCGACCTTCTCCGCTCGAAAGCGAGAACGGCTCCCGCCAGCGCGGGAGCCGTTCCCTGAGAGCCTGACTTCGCAGGCCCTACCACCCCTTCACAGGGGCCTTACTTCTCCTTCACAGGGGTGATGATGACCACGTCGCGCGCGACCAGGTCATCCCCCTCCATCACGTAGGAGGCGCGCACTTCGGTGCCCTCCTCGAAGTCGTCCAGCTCCACCGCGAGGTTGTTCTGCGTGACACGGGTGCTGTCATCCGTCTTGAGCTTCAGCTCGGCATTATTCCTGGCTGGGACGCTCAGCACGAGCGAGTCCCCCGTGGTGGACCGCACGCGGCCAGTGACGGTCTCGTTCACCATCGTAGCGCCCGCGCGGTCGTCACGCAGGTCCTCGGCACGCTCCATGTTGGCCTCTGCCAGGTCCTGCCGTTCCTCCGCCACGTCACGCTGAGCCTCCGCGATCTCTTCCTGCTCTTCGCGCTGGATGTCGGCCCGCTCCTCGCGCGCATCCTTGCTAGCCTCGGCGATGTCCTGCTGGGCCTCCCGCTGCGCCTCCGCCAGGTCGCGGCGCTCTTCCTGAACCTCATTGCGCTTGCACCCCGCTGTCAGAGCCACCGCAGCCACTGCCGCCACTGCCACCATGAGCTTCCTCATGCCCCTCTCCTTTCGTTGCCTGGCCGGGGAACAAGAGCCCCCGGCGGTTCACGCGGAAAGTGAGCGCTGGCCTGAGACCTGAACAGGGCTTGTCGGCAGCAAGGGCTGCACTAGGGGCAGCGGGCGAGCAGCCAAGCCCTCTCGGGCCTGCTCGCCCGCTGCCCGAAGAGCCATTCGTGCACGTGGTGCCATCAACTGCCGCCGGCCACAGGGACTCCTGGATGGGTCCGATCGTACGTGTACGTGCTCGGCGTGCGGGCCTAGAGTCGCGCTTCTTCGTCCGACATCTGGGAGATCTCTTGAAACGGTTGATGCTCTGTCTGTCCCTGCTTGCGGCTTGTGCTACGCCCGTGCAGCAAGCCGCGCCTGAGTCTGCTTCGGCGCCCGCGGCCCTCGCCGCTCCGGCGGCGTCCTCGGCTCCGGCGGCCCCTGCGCCTCCGAACACCCTGTTCACCCTCGCGAGTGTGGAGGTGTTCGGCTCGCGCAAGGTGCCGAAGGAGAAGCTGCTCGAGGTCATCGGCCTGCCTGCTCCAGGCACGCAGCTCGACAAGGCCCAGGTTGATTTCGTCAGGATGCTCCAGGAGAGCAAGAAGCGAGTGACCGAGGCCTGGCCATTCGCCCTGTGCCGGTACTCGGTGATCGAGTACCCCGGGAACATCATGCGCGTGACGGTGGACCTCGTGGATCAGGGCGATGAGTGGCGCATGACGTTCCTGCCCGCGCCGCAAGGCCAGCCTCCGGATCCCGAGGGGCTGGTCTCTGCCTGGGCCAGCTACCAGGAGAAGCTCCAGGAGCTGAGGGAGAAGGGGGCATATCCCCTCTTCGGCGGGGGGACCTGCCGTGGAGTGGTCTGCTATGGGGGCTTCCAGCACCCGGAGCTGGCTCACAGGGAGCAGCCTTTCGTCGATGGGGTGCCTCGCCACTTCGAGGCGCTCGTGCGCGTGCTGCGCGAGGATCGCGACGACGTCCGTCGCATGGGCGCCGTGATGCTGCTGTCGTACCACTCCTCTCGCGAGAAGATCGCGCAGGCGATCGTGCCGGCGGTAAAGGATCCTTTCGCGGGTGTACGCAATGAGGCGCTGCGCCTGCTCGGGGCCGTCCAGAAGGATCAGAAGCGCGCCATCAGCCCGCTCGAGCCCGTGCTCGAGGCACTGTGGTTACCGCTCAGCACCGACCGCAACAAGGCTGGCTGGGCGCTTGTGCAGATCGTCGAGACTGAAGGGGCCGTTCGCCGCAAGCAGATCCTCGACACCTCCGGCGAGATGCTCATGCAGATGGTAGGCATGGAGCAGCCGGCTGATCACGAGCCCGCGCTCAAGGTACTCACGATACTGGCCGGGCAGAACCTGGGCGCGGACGAGGCCGCGTGGCGCCGCTGGCTTGCTGAGACGCAGGGGAGTGGCTCGCCGCGCTGAGCGGGTTTGGGCACCTGCGGCACTCCAGAGGTGTTGGAGCGCCGTCAAAAAACGAAGGCCGGAGAAGGGTGCGGAAAATTGTCGCATGCGCTCGCGCTACGCGCGACGCGCTCCGAACTCTGGCGCCGGGGAGCGCTCTCTCAGGAAGCGCATGATGCTGAGATCGAGGTTGCTGCGAACCAGGCGGACGAGGCTGTTGAACTCCTCGGGCGTCACCCGCAGGCGCTCGCCCAGGATGCGGCGCGACTCGTCCAGCAGAAACTCCCGGGCCCCCGCGATCCACCGCGCCGCCGTCGCCCGGTGCGTGCCATAGAGCTGACCGATCTTGTCGATGTTCAGCCCGTCCACCAGATAGAAGCGCAGCACATTGAGGTCACGATCGGGCAGCGCCTGGAGCGCCAGCGCGAAGGCCTCCTTGAGCTCGCGCCGGTAGCGGCTCTTGAGGAACTCCAGCTCTGGGTCGGCCGTCAGCAGCTCCATCTCCGCGAGCTCGCCCTCCTGGAGGGGGACCGCGCGGTCCTCCCCCCTTCGCAGGTCGGTGGCAGCACGCACTGCGGTGGCGCGCACCCAGCTCTTCAACGGCCCCACCCCCGAGTATTCGGCGATCCTCGGCGCCCTGCCCTCTCTCCCCACGAAGAGCTTCTGCCGGAGCACCTGTTGGACCTCGTCCACCCACGTCGTATCGGCTCCGTTGCGCAGGAGCACCTCGGCCGCCACGGGCAGGAAGTGACGATCGAAACGGGCCAGCGCCTCCGGATCCCCGAGCGCACAGGCACACGCCAGATAGAGGTCCGTGGCGTGCACGGACGCGAGGCGGGTCGAGTCCCCATCATGGGGCAGGCAGGCACACAGGTGCCGTACGAAGCTCGCTGGCGCCAGCTCCACCTGCGGCCAGGCCTTGCGCCCTGCCTCCCAGAGCGAGCGCAACGTCTCCTCGAGCTGCGGCGCCGAGGAGAACCGGGCCGGAGTCAGCCTCCCTCCGTCGAAGAAGGCTTGCACCAGCAAGAGCTCTGGGACTTCAGGCGGCATGGCGACAAGCAACATGCAGCTTCGCGGCCAGCGCCCACTCCCAGGGGCACGACGCGTGAGCCCTGATCATCCAGGGCTCCAGAACAACCCTCGTCCCATTTCTGGGAGCGCCGCGTCCCATTTCTGGGATGAGCTTCAAACCTGCGTGCCTGTCCCGGGAAGGTGAAAGACTTGAATGCGACACCTCTTGAGAAGCTGCTTCTCAATTGTTGAGCGGGCTCTCATGACAGTCTCATCCGCTCTCACATGAACCAGGAGCTTCCCTATGGACACACGTCCCTCGAAGCTCCCCAATCATCGAGCCATGAGCATGCAGTGCCCGGACGAGAACACCCTGGTTGCCTTTGCCCACCGGTTGCTGGCAGCCCATGAGAGAGCCACGGTCGACAGCCACCTGCGCGGCTGCCCCGATTGCAGACAGGTCGTTGCGCTGTTGGCGGAGGCCTGGTCCACGCCCACCCCCCAGCTCCCACGGCAGGCGGACGCCACCTCGGGAGCTGGCGAGCCACTCCCTCTCCTGCCGGAGCGGACGCTGCCAGCGGGCACCCAGCTCGGCCGTTACATCCTGCTGCGGCCGCTTGGCGTAGGCGGGATGGGGGTGGTGTACGCGGCATATGACTCAGAGCTGTCTCGCACGATCGCGCTCAAGCTGCTGCGCGAGCGGCAGACTCCCTCGGAGGAGGCGCGTGCCCGGCTGCAGCGCGAGGCGCGAGCGATGGCGCGCCTCACCAGCCCGTTCGTGCTGCCCGTCTACGACGTGGGGACCTGGAACGAGCAGGTGTTCGTCACCCTGGAGTTGGTGGAGGGGGGCACGCTGACGCAGTGGCTGGCGCAGAGGCCGCGGGGCTGGCGCGAGGTGCTGAGGGCGTTCCTGGATGCCGGACGCGGGCTGGCGGCGGCGCATGCAGCAGGGCTCGTCCACCGCGACTTCAAGCCGGACAACGTGCTGGTGGGCGCCGACGGCCGCATCCGTGTCACCGACTTCGGGCTGGCACGCTCCATGGAGGCGCCAGAGCTCCCTGCAGGAGCGCGGCTGGCCACGTCCGCGCGGCCTCACGAGTCGGTACTGACGCAGCAGGGCGCCCTGGTGGGGACGCCTGCCTATATGTCTCCCGAGCAGCACGCGGGGCTGCCCGCGGATGCGCGCAGCGATCAATTCAGCTTCTGCGTCGCCCTGTACGAGGGGCTCTACGGTGAGCGGCCCTTCGAAGGAGGCAAGGAGGGGAAGGTTCGGCCCCCTCCGGCACGCACGCGGGTTCCGGCCTGGCTGCGACGGGTGGTGCTCCGAGGGTTGAGTGCCGATTCCCAGCAGCGCTTCGCCTCCATGGAGGCCCTGCTGTCGGCGCTGCAGAACGACCCTGGAGTGCGCCGCCTGCGCTGGATGCTGGGAGCCGGGGCGCTGGGGCTGGTGCTGGGGGTCGCGGCAGTCACGCACCAACTGGGCGAGCGCCGCTCCCTGGTCTGCAAGGGGGCCGAGCGCAAGCTGGAAGGCCTCTGGGATGCAGCCGTCCAGCAGAAGGCGGAGGCGGCCTTCCTGGCCACGCGCGAGCCCCACGCGGCCAGGGCCTGGAAGACCACGGCCACCGGGTTGGACCAGCACGCGGCGCAGTGGGTGGGCGCCCACGTGGAGGCGTGCGAGGCCACGCGGGTGCGCGGCGAGCAGTCCGAGCAGGCGCTGGACTTGAGGATGGAGTGCCTGGAGCGGAGGAGGCAGGAGTTGCAGGCGCTGACGAGGCTGCTGACCGAGGCGGACGCGCCGCTTGTAGATCGAGCGCCCTCGGCGATGCAGGAGCTGACGTCCGTCGCGGACTGCGAGGATGTGGAGGCCCTGCGCACCCGGCCTTCCCTGCCGAAGGACGAGCCCCAGCGCAGCCGGGCGAAGGCGCTGATCCAGACGCTCGCCGAGGTCGGCGCCCTGCACGATACGGGCAGGTTCAAGCGCGGGTTGGAGCTGGCCGAACAGGCGCTGAAGGAGGCCCGGGAGCTCGGGTTCGGGCCCCTGGAGGCAGAGGCCCTGGCAAACCTGGGCCAGATGCAGGAGCGCCTGGGGAAGACGGAGGCAGCGGAGAAGACGCTGACAGAGGCGGTGCTCACCGCGCATGCCGCGGGACGTCCAGATCTAGCGGTCGACGGCTACCTGTACCTCTCCTGGGCCACGCAGAAGCGGCCCGAGGTGGCACTCTCCTGGCTCCGCTTCGCCTCCGCGCTCATCCAGGCCACCGGGGACAAGCCTTCCGAGCGGGCACACCTGCTCCACAATGAGGGGTTCATCCTGGTGGAGCAGGGCCGGCCCGTCGAGGCCTACGAGCGCCTTCAGCAGGCGGCCGTGCTCATGGAACGTGCGCTAGGGCCGGACAGCCTCAAGCTCTCACAGATCCTCGGCAATGCGGCTGCAGTGCTCAATCGGCTCGAGCGCTCGTCCGAGGCGATGGCAATGCTGCAGCGAGCGCTGGCCATCCGCGAACAAAACCTGGGGCCCGATGACCCGAACCTGGTGCCCAACCTCCACACCCTCGCTGGCATCCAGCTCAGCCGGGGAGAGGGAGCCGCCGCGCTGGAGACGGAGAAGCGAGCCATGGCCATCGTGGAGCGCGCACTGGGGCCGGAGCACCCATGGATGGTCATCCTGATCAACTCGCTCGGAAGGGCGCTGGCCTTGGAGGGGCGCGACGCCGAGGCCTGGGAGACCTATCAGCGCGGCGTGGCGCTCGAAGAGAAGCTCCACGGTCCCGACAGCGTCGAGGGACTCCGGATCCGAGGAAACATGAGCCGGCTGCGCCTCAGGCAAGGCCGCCATGACGAGGCGCTCGCCTACGCCGAGTCTGCCCTGCAGGCGCTGCAGAAGCGGCTGGGGCCAGAGCACGAGATGACGGTGTTCTACATGGTGGACGTGGGCAACGCCCTCCGGGCCCAGGGAAAGCCGGCCCAGGCGCTCGAGCTCATCCAGCGAGCCCTGCCCCTCCTCGAGAAGATACGCGGGCAGGAGAATCCGGACGTCGGGATGGTCCTGTCAGCGATGGGCCGCGCCCAGGTGGATCTGGGTCAGCCCGAGCAGGCCCAGGCTTCGCTCGAGAGGGCATTGCCCCTCCTCAAGGAGGCGCGCTCGGACGACGTAGGCGCCACTCAGTTCGCCCTGGCGCGAGCCCTCACCGCGGCCAAGAAGGACTCCATCCGCGCGCGCACGCTGGCGGAGGAGGCGCAAGAGGGCTTCAGGAAAGCGGGCCCCCGTGCCTCCCGTGCGTTGGCGGAGGTCGAGGCGTGGCTCGCACGCCCCGCTCCCGCGATCCGGGATCCTCAGTAACTCATCTTCCTGGACTCACGTGGTCAGCTTGCTGGTGATATCGATCGAAGTGGGGGTCGACGGCACGGCGTACTCCTTGCCCGCGGCCTGACTGAAGTCGAGCGTGCTCAGGTTGACGGAGTACACGCACATGTTGCCGTAGAAGCGCGTGTAGAGGACCTTGTTCGTCAGGTCCTTCACGACGACCCACTGGGTGTAGTCGTCCTCCTCCTTGTTTATCATGGGGTTCATCGCACGGCTGGTGCCCCGCGGGATGTCGACGTCATTCAGGATATGGAAGGCGAGGTTGCACGCCTCCGCCGCGTTCTCAGGCGCCTGGGCGTACTGCTTGAGGTAGGTCGCCCGGACGAAGCGGGACGGCGGCGTCGAGTCACCCGGGAGCCCCATCATGCCGCTACCGTGACCCGCAGGACCGAACTGCTGGCCGCCGATCTCCACGGGCTTCGCATCCCATGGCGTCAGGCCCGCATAGCCGCCAATGTTCGTCAGCTGCATGGGGAACGGAGGATTGTTGGTCAGTACCCCGACGGGGTTCGGGTAGAACTGGACCTGGCCGTTCATGAACTCCACGACGATGCTGTTGCCCTGCGCGTCGTGGATGGGGAAGTGCAGAGGCAGCAGCGAGGTCATCCACTTGCCTTCCCACACTTGAGCCTGCCCCTGGGTGAGGGCGCTCTGCACCTCGGCCACGGTCGCGAAGTTGCCCAGCACCCAGCCGACGAAGTCCTCCAGCGCCAGCGCCAGCGAGGGGTTGGTCACCGGCGGATAGCTGGAGCCCGGGAGCCACAGGCTGCCCGTCGAGAGCCCCTGCGTGTTCATGCCGTCCACCACCACGGGGAAGTCCCTCGCGGTGAGGCCGACGTACCCGTACTTCGCCGTCCACGACAAGCCGTTGAGGCCCTTCGGCGAGGGCGATTGGAACTTGTCGCCCACCGCGCGGACGAGGAGTTTGGAATCCAGATTGAGGCCGAACTCCATGCTGCGTCCGTTCACAGCGGTCTTGTCGGCAGCGACGATCAGAAAATCAGTGCACATCGGTGTCTCCTTCATTCAGGGTTGTCGCAAGCGCAACTCGCATTGCCGTGGGACGCAGTGCACTTCGTGCGCCAAACCTGTCCGCACCCTGCCATGCCTGGGAATGAGGTGTCTTTTTCCAGGGAAGGAGCAGCGGTGCGCGTCACGATGTGACGCATCCGCGTCTCGCTCGACGCACCGGCCCAGGGC
>Ga0247825_10003341_pt1 | contig 10586 bp, 6 predicted proteins | sample 13C_Vanillin_Day_FD_194413 | JGI IMG/M metagenome (GOLD analysis project Ga0247825, IMG submission 194413) | Soil microbial communities from agricultural site in Penn Yan, New York, United States - 13C_Vanillin_Day48 | ecosystem: Environmental > Terrestrial > Soil > Agricultural land | place... | reverse complement strand
ATTATCCTCCCACTATGCCCCTCCCCATCCCCCACGCCATCGAGCGGCGGGACGACGGCATTCTCATCGAGTGGACCGCCGAGCATCAGGCACTGTATTCTGCCCGTGCGCTTCGCCTGGCATGCCCCTGTGCCGCTTGCGTGGACGAGATGAGCGCGCGGGCGATCCTGAATCCCGCCTCCGTTCCCACCGACATCCGACCGGTCTCGCTGGCCCTGGTCGGCGCCTACGGGCTCCGCGTCCAGTGGAGCGACGGCCACAGCACCGGCATCTACACCTTCCAGCGCCTCCTGACCGACTGTCCCTGCGCGGCCTGCCGCGCCGGGCGTGCGGCGCCCGGGTGACCTCGGACACATCCCGGCATCGGTACGGCTCCTAAGCTGCGACACCGGCCGGTCGCGGCGCATTCCTGATGTGCCCCACGTCGCTGAGCGTCTCCTTGCGCTCCGCGCCGAATCCCTGCACTGTGAGAGAGTAGCTCTCTCCGCAGGAGGTCCGCCCATGGCGGAACGTTCGCACTCGATCCCCGCTGAAGGCACCGACGTCGGCATCATCGGGGGTCTGGCAGTCGCCCTCTGGTTCCTCGTCCTCGACACCCTCGCCGGTCATCCCCTGCTCACGCCGAGCCTGCTGGGCCAGGTGGTCCTGATGGGGGATCCGACGCCGGACACGCGCTCGATCATCTTCGGCGCTATCCTGCTGTACACCGCCTTCCACTTCATCGTCTTCGCCCTGCTGGGGATGGGACTGGTGGCGGTCGTGCATTGGGGCACCGAGAACTCGGTGGTCCGCTACGCCCTGCTCCCAATCTTCCTCGCCTTCGAGGTGATTTTCTACGGGCTGCTCGAGGTGCTGTCGGAGCGGACCGGGGAGCTGTTCCCCTTCTGGGCGGTGGTCTCGGCGAACACGCTGGCAGCCGTCAGCATGGGCTTATACCTCTGGATCCGACATCCGGCGTTCCGGCGCTCCATCCGGGAGACGCCCCTCGGGGCCGCGCCGCTCCACTGAGTCGTTCGCCTTAGAATCCAGCCCCGGGACCGTGTAGCTTTCCGGCACTCTGACTCACACGGCCCCGGGGATTCTTTGCGCCTCGCACTCACCCGCGTCTTCGCCTTCTTTCTCCCGCTCCTCCCGCTCCTGCCGTGCTCCCTGCACGCCCAGCTGGAGCCGCCCGGCACCGGGGGCGTGGTCGCCCTGGACCGAGAGCTGCGCCTGCTGGGGCACTACCGGCGCGTGCTGGTGATCGGGGCTCACCCGGACGACGAGGACACCGAGCTGCTGACGGTACTCGTCCGGGGCATGGGGGCCGAGGCCGCGTACCTGTCCATCAACCGCGGCGAGGGGGGACAGAACCTCATCGGCCCGGAGCTGGGGGAGGCGCTCGGCCTGATCCGGACCGAGGAGCTGCTGGCCGCCAGGCGGCTCGACGGCGCGCGGCAGTATTTCACCCGCGCCTACGATTTCGGGTACTCCAAGACGCTGGACGAGACCTGGGAGCACTGGCCCCAGGACACCGTCCTCAAGGACGTCGTGCGGATCGTGCGGCGGTTTCGGCCCCAGATCATCGTCTCGGTGTTCAGCGGCACCCCCAACGACGGGCACGGCCAGCATCAGGCCGCGGGCTGGGCAGCCATCGAGGCGTTCGCCGCGGCCGGTGACACCACTCGGTTTCCCGAGCTAGGTCGCGAGGAGGGGCTCCGGCCGTGGACCCCGCTGAAGCTCTACCGCTCGACCCGGTTCGACAGCACGGCGACGACCATCGCCCTGGACGGCGGGGTGCTCGACCGCGCCGTGGGCAAGTCGTACCACCAGATCGCGATGGCGAGCCGGAGCCTGCACCGCTCGCAGGACATGGGAAGGCTCCAGGATATCGGCCCCTCGAAGGTACCGCTCGCCTTGCTGGAGGATCGGACCGCCGAGGGCAATGGCGGGTTGTTCGAGGGCATCGACACCTCGCTCGCCGGGATGCCGTGGCGGGACGCTCCCGGCACCGACGGCCCGGCCGCGCGCCAGCGGTTCGCCGCGCGCGCGGACAGCGCGCGGACGGCCCTGGGTACCGGCGCGTTCAACCGCGTGGTGGCCCTGCTGGACCGGGGCAAGCGCGACCTCTCGCCCCAGTCGGACGACAGCCGCGCCCAGATCCTCTTCTCTACGCCTGAACAGGCGGACCAGCGACGACACACGGAGCGGGCCCTCGCGATTGCGGCAGGCCTCGTGGCCGATGCGCTGGCCCACGACGACCGGGTGATCGGCGGACAGGCGGACAGCGTCGACGTGCTGGTGTGGAACGCCGGCACCGATTCGATCTCCGTGACGGGTGGCCTGGTGCCTTCCGCCGAGTGGCACGTGGAGTCGGATTCCAACGGGGAGATCTCGCTCGGTCCAGGCGAGGTGCACCGCTCGGTGGCGATGTTGACGCCGGACACCGGAGCCGTCGCCACGACACCCTACTTCCTCCGCCATCCGCGGCAGGGCGCGCTGTACGACTGGACCGGCGTGGCCGCGAGCGATCTCGGCGAGCCGTTCGGCGGCTCCGTTCCGGTGGCGCGCTTCGGACGGCTGGGACCGGGCGGGGAAACCTCCCGCGAGGTCAGCTACCGGGTCAACGACCAGGCCCAGGGCGAAGTCCGCCGGCCGGTGGTCGTCGTGCCCAGGGTGGGGGTGCGACTGGATCCCCACACCTACGTCTGGTCGCTGCTCACTCCCGGAACTCATCGGTTCACCGTCACCCTGACCCACGGCGCGCGCGACACCACGACCGGCACCGTGGGCCTGGAGCTGCCCGAGGGCTGGCCTCCTGTTCGGCCCCAGGCGTTCCGCCTGGTCGGTGAGGACGAGCGCGAGGCCTTCACCTTCGACGTCAGCGCGCCGAAAGGCGCCGAGCGTGGAACCGCGACCATCCATGCCTTCGCAAGAGACTCGGCGGGCCGGGAGTATACCGGCGGGGTCTTCACGGTGGCGTACCCGCACATCCACAGCCGCACCTACGTGGCCCCCGCGACGGCGGAGGTGTGGCTCGCGCCGGTCGCGCTCCCGAAGCTCGCGCGGGTGGGCTATGTCCGAGGCGCCTCGGACGTCGTCCCCGAGGCGCTCCAGCAGGCGGGCCTGTCGGTGACGCTGCTCGAAGCGGCGGCGCTGGAACGCGGCGACCTCACCCGGTTTCCGGTGATCGTCATCGGCCCACGGGCGTACGAGACCGATTCGGCGCTGGTGGAGAACAACGCCCGGCTCCTCTCCTACGTTCGCGGGGGTGGGGTGCTGGTGGTGCAGTACCAGCAGCACCTGTTCTTCGAGGGTGGCTTCGCGCCGCTCCCGCTCACCGTGGGCGGGCCTCCGCTCACCGTCCCGGCCGACACCCTGCACGCCAGCGGGGGAACCAACGGGACGAGCCCAGTCCCCGACAGCACCGCGCGCCCGGTGGGCCACGACCGCGTGGTGGACGAGACCGCCCCCGTGACGGTCCTGGTTCCCGACCACCCGGTGCTGCGGCGGCCCAACCGGATTTCGGAGCTCGACTGGGAAGGCTGGATCCAGGAGCGCGGTCTCTACTTCGCGCGGACCTGGGACCCAGCGTACCAGCCGCTCATCGAGACGCACGACGAAGGCGAGGCCGAGCTGCGGGGGGGGCTGCTCATCGCTCCTGTCGGGCGGGGAACCTACGTGTACACCGGACTGTCGTTCTTCCGGCAGCTGCCGGCGGGGAACCCGGGTGCCCTGCGGCTGTTCGTCAATCTGCTTGCGCTGGGGCAGCGTCCGACCCGTTGACCACGAAGGGCGCTGACGAATGCGGAGAAACGACAACATTCGTGCCCTTCATGGCCTGGTGGCGCTCGCGCTCGTCGCGTGCCACAACGACGGCCGGATCCCGGTCGTGTTGTACTCTCCCCACGGCAGGGACCAGCTCACCCTTCTCGAGCAGGCCTTCGAGGCCGAGCGGCCGGATATCGACGTCCGCTGGCTGGACATGGGCTCGCAGGAGATCCTCGACCGGGTACGGTTCGAGCGGGTGAACCCGCAGGCCGACGTGTGGTTCGGCGGGCCGACGACCACATTCGACCTCGCCGTCCGGGACTCACTGCTCCAGCCGTATCGTCCGGTCTGGGCCGACCGGGTCGGACCCAACGGTATCGGACCGGGAGAGCTCTACTGGCCGCTCTACCGGACGCCGGTCGTCATCGCCTACAACAACAAGGTCGTATCCGCCGTGGAGGCGCCGCACGACTGGGACGACGTGCTGGCGCCGAGGTGGCGCGACAAGATCGTCATCCGCGACCCGATGGCGAGCGGCACCATGCGCGCCATATGGGGACTCGTGCTGGTCCGGAGCATCCGCGAGACCGGCGATACCGCGCAGGGCATGGCCTGGCTCCGCCGGCTCGATGCAGCGACCAAGACCTACGCGCTCAACCCGGCCATCCTGGACGCCAAGCTGGCGCGGGCCGAAGGGCTGGTGACGCTCTGGGACCTGCCCGACATCCTGATCGGCCGGTCCAAGGGACTGCCGTTCGGCTACGCCTTTCCGCGAAGCGGAACGGTCGTGATCGACGACGCGATCGCGCTGGTTCGAGGCAGCCGGCATCCGGAGGCGGCCAAGGCGTTCATCGACTTTGTCGGCGGCGTCGAGGCCCAGCTCCTCGCGGCCGACCGGGTCTTCCGGCTTCCGGCGCGACACGATCTCCCACCGGACCGGGTGCCGGGCTGGGTCGCGGAGGTGGAAGCGGAGATGGTCATCGCCCCGATGGACTGGCAGATGCTCGCGGAGCGGGGGACCGCCTGGATGAGCTACTGGGACCGGCATGTGCGGGACAGCGACCGCATGGCGTCGCGATGACGCCGTTTCTCGCGGTCGAGGGGCTGACGAAGCGCTTCGACCGCGTGGTCGCCGCGGAGAACGTGACCCTCTCCCTCACCCGAGGCGAGATGCTCGCACTGCTCGGTCCAAGTGGCAGCGGCAAGACCACCGTGCTCCGGCTCCTCGCGGGCTTCGAGACCCCCGACGCGGGGCGGATCCAGGTCGAGGGCGAGGATGTGACCACGGTGGAGCCCGTGCACCGCCGGTTCGGGATGGTCTTCCAGCACTACGCGCTTTTCCCCCACTTGGACGTCGGCCGCAACGTCGGCTTCGGACTCGAGTCCCTCGGCATGAAGGGCCCGGAGCTGGCGGAGCGGGTCGCCCGCGCGCTGGCACTGGTCGACCTCACCGGACTCGAGCGCCGCCGCATCGATCAGCTGTCCGGGGGCCAGCAGCAGCGGGTGGCCCTCGCGCGCGCGCTGGCACCCGAGCCCCGCGTGCTGCTGCTCGACGAGCCGCTCTCAAATCTCGATCCCACGCTGCGCGAGCGCACCCGCGGGGAGATCCGGGAGCTGATCCGCCGAGTCGGCATCACCACGGTGCTCGTCACCCACGAGCAGGACGAGGCTTTCGATCTCGGCGATCGCGTGGCGGTGCTGCGGAGCGGGAAGCTGGAGCAGGTGGGGACTCCGGACGAGCTCTACGCCGCGCCCGCCAACCCCTTCGTGGGCGGCTTCGTGGGGCGATCGAGCGTCGTGCCGGTCACCGTGCTCGGGCCTACGTCGTGGGGGACCCGGATCGCGGTGGAGGGTGTCGAGTGGGAGATCGAGCGCCCGGCGGGCCACCCGGTGGTGCTCCCCGGCCCGGCGCTGTTGCTGGTGAGGCCCGAAGCGCTTCGGCTGGGTGACGACCCACAGGCGATCGCCGGCAGGGTGACTACCCGACGATTCACCGGACCCTCGTCCTACTTCACGGTCGTGACGGCTGGCGGTGCGACGATCGAGGTGGTCGCACCGCCAGCCGCCGTGCAGCCGGGTGAGCGCGTGGGCATCCTGCCGAGCCGTCGAGCCGCCGGAGGGCTCCATCTCTTCCCCGCGGACGGCGTATGAGGCGCGCCCACAGCGGATCGCTCGGTGCGGCGCTGCTGCTGGCGCTACTCCTCTGGCTGGTGCTCTACCCCCTGGCACTGGTGCTGGTGGAGGGCCTTCGCGGCCCCGAGGGCTGGACCCTCGCCCACGTGCGCGAGTTCGTGAGCCGTCCCACGGAGCTGCGCGCGCTCTGGGGTAGCCTGTGGATCTCGCTCGCGAGCGTGGCGCTGGCGGCGCTGATCGGGATCCCCCTCGCGCTGCTCCTGGCACGGTACGATCTCCCCGGCGGCCGCGTGCTCGGCGGGCTGGTCGCGCTTCCGGCGGTCCTCCCGCCACTCGTGGGCGTAGTCGCGTTTCTCTTCCTCTATGGTGAGACCGGCTTCATCCCGCTGCTCCTCATGTGGCTGTTCGGGCTGGAGGAGCCTCCCTGGCGACTCCAGGGCCCGGGCGCGATCCTGCTGGTTCACGCCTATTCGATGTACGTCTACTTCTATCTCCTGGTCCGCGCCGCGCTGGTATCGCTCGATGCGTCGCAGCTGGAGGCGGCCGCGAGTCTCGGGGCGGGACGCTGGCGCAGCTTCCGGACCGTGGTGATACCCCACCTCAGGCCCGCGCTGGCGGGCGCCGCGCTGCTCACCTTCATGACCGCACTCGGCTCCTTCAGCGCGCCGTACGTGTTCGGCGGCGGATTCCGCGTCATGCCGACGCAGATCGTGGCGACGAGACTCAACGGCGAAGACCAGCTCGCGATGGTGCAGACCGCCTCCCTCAGCGCGATGGCGCTGCTGGCGCTGCTCCTTTTCCGGAGCGATCCGCGAGAGGTGGTCGGGGGTGGCGGCAGGAAGGGCGCGGGACCGACACGGATCGCCATCCGGCGCCCGCTCGCGCGGCTGCTCGCGGGGTTCGCGGGCTGGGGCCTCGCGACGCTGTTGCTGCTGCCGCACCTGACGCTCGTGCTGGTGTCGTTCGTCCCGGTCGGCACGTGGACCACCGAGCCGCTCCCGCCGGCCTACACATGGGACAACTACGCGACCCTGGTGCTGGACCCCGTGCGGCTGCGGCCGCTCCTGAACAGCCTCTGGCTCGCCACCGTGGCAACGGTCGCCGCCGTGGCGGTGGCGCTGGCAGGAGCGCTGCTGCGTGCTCAACGCGCGACCGGTGCCCGCCGCGCCATCGAGGGTCTGTTGGCCCTGCCCTGGGCGGTGCCCGGGACGGTCTTCGCGATCGCGCTGGCGACGGTTTTCAGCGTGCGCGAGCCGCTCGCCGGCCGCTTCGTGCTGGTGGGAACCCTCTGGATCCTCCCGCTCGCCTACCTGGTCCGGAATCTGCCCATCACGAGCCGCGCCATCTCCGCCGGCGTGCGCGCCCTCGATCCCTCGTTGGACGAGGCCGCGGCCAGCCTCGGCGCGGGGCGCCGACGGGCGCTGCTGAGGGTGACCCTGCCGCTCCTGCGGCCTGCGCTGCTCGCGGGCGCGAGCCTCGCGTTCGTCACTGCGTTCGGGGACTTCGTGACCTCGATCATGCTCTACACCTACGACACCCGGCCGATCTCGCTGGAGATCCTCTCCAGCCTGCGGCAGGCGGACGTCGGGGTCGCCGCGGCATACGGCGTGGTGCTCATGCTCGTGAGCGGCGCGGTGTTCGCGCTGGGCTCGGGGGGGCAGGGACGGGGAGGAACGCCCGGGTGACGGCGCCGCCAGGAGGTTTCCGCCGCCTCGCGGTACTGATCGCGGTGAACTTCGTGGACATGGTCGGCTTCATGATCGTGCTCCCGCTGTTGCCGTTCTACGCCCTCGAGCTGAAGGCTTCGCCCGAGATCGTCGGCGCTCTGATCGCCTCGTTCTCGATCGCTCAACTGGTGGCCGCGCCTTTCTGGGGGCGGGTCTCGGACCGGTACGGGCGCCGGCCGGCGCTGCTCATCGGGCTCACTGCGTCCGCCATCGCTTACGGGGTATTCGCATTCGCGGAGACCCTCTGGCTGCTCTTCCTCATGCGGCTGGTGCAGGGCGCCGGCGGCGGCACGACCGGTGTCGCCCAGGCCTACGTGGCCGACACGACGGCCCCTGAGGAGCGGGCCAAGGCGCTCGGCTGGCTCTCCGCGGCCACCTCGGCGGGCGTCGCGTTCGGCCCGGCGATCGGCTCCTTCGCGGCGCATTTCGGCCGAGAGGTGCCGGGCCTCGCGGCGGCGGCGCTGTGCCTGACGAACGTGTTCTTCGCCTGGCGACTGCTCCCCGAGTCGAGGCCGAAGGACGACGGGCCTCAACGGCCGCGACGTCCAGTGTGGCACCCGGCGTGGATCGCGATCCGCCATCCCGGCGCGCCGCTCGCCCGACTCCTGTGGATCTACGGCATCGGCATGCTGGCCTTCTCCGCGCAGACCTCGGTGCTCGCCCTGTATCTCGGCGCGGAATTCGCGCTCAACGAGCGCACCATCGGACCGATCTTCACCTACATCGGCTGCCTCTCCTTCGTGATGCGGAGCGTACTGCTCGGGCCGGTGGTCCACCGCCTCGGCGAGCTGTGGACCATGCGTCTCGGAACCCTCGCCCTGACGCTTGGCCTGTGGCTGTACCCGGCTCCGGATTCCATCTGGACGTTCGCGCTGGTGATCCCCCTTGTGCCGATTGGTACCGCGTTGCTGTTTCCATCCACTACCTCACTCATGTCCCGCCAGTCCGACCCGCGCGAGCTGGGCACCACGATGGGAGTGGCCCAGACCTTCGCCGGCATGGCGCGCGTGGCGGCCCCGCTCCTCGCGACGGCAGCCTTCCAGCGCCTCGGCCATGGCGCGCCGTTCTACCTGGCGGGCGCCTGCGTCGCTCTCGTGGGGCTGCTCGCGTTCCAGATACAGGTCGATCCCGGCGTCTCCCACCGTTCCACCGAGGAGAAGGCGAGCGTCTCATGAGCACGGACGAGCGGCTGGAACGCCTGGAGCGCAGGGTGGAGGTACTGGAGGCGCTGGTGCGTGCGTCGCACGAGGTCGAGGAAAGACCTGCCGCCCAGCCTCCGCCGCCACTCGAGCTTGCTCGGCCCACACCTCCGCCGCGACGCGTCGTCCCCGCGAGCGCGGTCAGCATCGACGAGCGGTGGATCGGCCAGCGCGGGCTGCTTGCGGTCGGCGTCGTCGCCCTGCTGATGGCGACCGGATATCTCCTCAAGCTCAGCTTCGAGCGCGGCTGGATCCCGCCCGTCATGCGCTGCATTGGTGGTGCGCTGCTGGGTGGGATCGTGGGCGCCATCGGGTGGCGGCTGCACCAGCGCTACCGCACCTACGGCGCCGCGCTGGTCGGCTGCGGCGCCGGCATCATCTACCTCAGTGTGTGGGCCGCTTGCCGGCTGTACGACGTGATTCCTCCCACCACGGGCATCGTCGGCCTCGCGCTCGTCTCGGTCGCGCTGGCCGTCATCGCCTACGCGGTCGACGTCGAGGTCCTTGGTATCACCGCCGCGCTGGGCGCCTTCATGGCCCCGGTGCTGCTCGGCCGGGACGAGGCCAATGCGAACCTGCTGCTCCTGTACCTCGCCTGCATGGCGGCGGGCCTGGGACTGGTCGCGGCACGGCGGCGGTGGCGCCTCGCCATGCTGGTGGTGGCGGCGAGCTATTTCGGCGTCGCCATCGCGGGGGCGCGTGAGTCGGCCGAGCCCTGGGGACTGCTCCTGTACGGCGTGCTCGGCGGCGCGGTCGGACTGTACGTCGGGCTGAGCGAGCGCTGGGGGGAGACGCGGTTCCTCGCGTTCACCGGCGGCTGGGCCCTGCTGGCGGCGGCGAGCGAGCGCATGGGGCCTCATTGGCCGGTATTCACCGCCGGGCTGGGCTTGTCGGCGCCGGTCTGGTGGCACGCGCTCAGGCACCCGAAAGTGCTGCCGTTCCGGTCGGGGGCGGGCACGGCCGGAGGATGGTCGCTGGGGGAGGCGCTCTACTTCTTCACCACTCCGGTCCTCCTCGGCTGGGCGACCTACGGCCTCGCGCCCGACCGGTTCGATCGGGTCCCCGGCCTCCTCGGCCTTCTGGTCGCGATCCCCTATCTCATCGCCGGCTACGTCCGGCCGCGCCCGCCGTTCGCACTCGTCGGCGTTGCCGCGGCGGCGATCGCCGCGCAGGCGCAGTGGAGCGGCACCGCGGAGACGTGGGCCCTGTTGGGTCTCTCGCTCCTCTGGGCCGCGCTGGATCACGTTCTCGACCGAGCCGACGGCCGCTGGTACGCATGTCTCACCTGGGCCGCGGCGCTGAACCAGCTGATGAATGAGGCCCTGGCGGCGCGCACCGCCGGGGACGCGGCGTTCACCGGATCCTGGGCGCTGGCGCTTTGGGGCATGACCGGCGTGGCGGTGGCGCTGGCCGGAGGGCTTCTGAAGGCTCGGCCGGACGAAGGTGAAGCGCGACTAGCACGCTCGGGCCTGCGGATCATGGCCGGCCTGCTGCTGCTCTTCGGCGTGACCGTGGAGATCCGGCGCTACTTCGATCTGGAGAGCCTCTCGCGGGTGAGAGCCGAGCTGGCCTCGGGGCTGGCGGTGAGCGCGTGGTGGATGGTGTTCGCCGCGGCGCTGGTGCTGGTCGGGTTCCGGCGATCGCTCAAGCAGCTCCGGCTCGCGGGGCTCGCCGTGGCCGGCCTCGCGGTCGCGAAGGTGGTGATCCACGACCTGTCGTCGCTGGATGCGCTGTACCGGGTGGGATCGGTCTTCCTGCTCGGGCTCGTGATGCTGTC
>Ga0247825_10003340_pt1 | contig 10587 bp, 4 predicted proteins | sample 13C_Vanillin_Day_FD_194413 | JGI IMG/M metagenome (GOLD analysis project Ga0247825, IMG submission 194413) | Soil microbial communities from agricultural site in Penn Yan, New York, United States - 13C_Vanillin_Day48 | ecosystem: Environmental > Terrestrial > Soil > Agricultural land | place... | reverse complement strand
GCCGCAAGCCGCCCGCGCCCTTTGGGGCGGGCACCTCGGGCGGTGGCTGCTTGAGGGTGGGTACCAGCGTGGTCGGCGCGGAGGGGTCGACAATGGGCGCGGGCGGCTTGCGGCCCTGCAGCCGCGGATCGTAGGCGATGATCGTCGGCTCGGTGGAGAGCTCCTCCTCCAGCTCGGCGGCGTAGATCTCCCGCATGAAGGCGGCCAGGTGCGCCGTGGTGCTGGGCTGCTGCTGCTTGAAGAGGAAGTCCTCGATGGCCAGCTGCATGTCCCCCGCGGTGGCGAAGCGCTCGTCCCGGTTGCGCGCCAGCGCCTTGAGCACCACCGCATCCAGCGCCTTGGGGATGCCCGGCGCCACCTCGGAAGGGGGGGCGATCTTCGTGCTCACCACCGCCTTGAGGGTGGCCAGCTCGGACTCGCGCTTGAAGAGGCGCATGCCGGTGAGCAGCTCGTAGAAGACGGTGCCCAGGCCGAACACGTCCGAGCGGTGATCCAGGGACTCGCCCTTCGCCTGCTCTGGCGACATGTAGGCGTGCTTGCCCTTGATCTGGCCGGCGGTCGTCTGGGAGAGCTTGCCCGTCGCCTTGGCCACGCCGAAGTCGATGATCTTCACGCTGCCGTTGAAGCCCACCAGCACGTTCTGCGGAGACACGTCCCGGTGAATCAGCGCCAGCTTCCGGCCCGAGGGGCTGCGTGCATGGTGCGCTGCGTCGAGACCCGCGGCGGCGTCCGAGATGACGCGGCACTTGAGCGCCAGCGGCATGGAGCCCTTGCGCTGGACGGCGCGCTTGTTCACCTCGGCGATGGCCTCGCCATGCACGTACTCCATGGCGATGTAGTAGATGCCGTCCACCTCTCCCAGATCGTAGATCTGGGCGATGTTCGGGTGGTTCAGGAGCGCGGCGATGCGCGCCTCGTCCAGGAACATCTGGATGAACTCGTCGTCCTCGGAGAGGTGGGGCAGGAGCCGTTTGACGACGAGCAGCTTCTGGAAGCCCACGGGCCCCTTCTGCCGGGCGAGGTAGACCTGCCCCATCCCGCCAGCAGCGAGCTTCTTCAGTAGCTCATAGCGCCCGAAGGTCTCCACGCCCGGCGAACGATAGCCGCGCAGGCCCAAGGGAGGAAGCCCGTGTCGCGGGAATTTCCGGTCCTTGGGGGGACGGATCCACGGACGGTCCCTGGACTTGTGGCCCGCTGCCCCACGAGGAGGAGCGGATTCTATGAATGACTCGCCAGCTCCCCGGCTCACTACGGCTGCGGGCCGGTTCGGGCCCCACCATTGCAACCTCAGGGGGAGAGAAGACCATGTCCATGCTCAAGAAGTGCCTGTTTGCCGCGATGAGCCTCCAGATCAGCCTGCCGGCGTATGCCGGCGAGGCCCCCGCCTCGAAGGCCCAGGCGTCGAAGCCCGGGAGCGCGGTGGCGCCCCTGTCCGACGCCGAGCGTTACGCGCGGCGCTGCAAGGGCCAGGCACCCCAGCGCACGGGCAATGTCCAGGGGACGATGCTGTGGGGCACCCGACGGGATTGGGACACCGAGAAGCCCACCCCGGACTCCACCAGCGTGCTCGTCTCGGTGGACCTGGACACCCTGCGGCCAGCGGGTACCGAGGTGAAGTCCCTGCGGCTCGAGGGTGGGCATCTGGCGGCTTTGCCCGCGGGCAAGGGGGTCGCCGGACTGGTGCTTCAGGGCAGGGCGAGCGACGGCAAGCCCGTGGAGGTGGCCATCTGCGGCGCTGAGACTTCCGCCGAGGATCCGGACATGGTCTGGTACCGGATCGAAGCCTGGAACTCGGTGGCGCAGGAGTGGGAGAACCCGTGCGTCGCCTTGGACGTCGTGCCTAAGCCCCGGGTCCTCGCTGTGCGTGGGGTGTGGGACGCGAGCGGCGCGCACCAGGAGCAGCCGGGGAGGTTCACTTTCGCCTGTGAGAATGGAGCCATCACCAAGTGCGTCGGCTGGGGCTACAAGCCCTGGGCGAGCCACAGAGGCCAGCCGCTCGCCGAGCTGCACCAGGCCTGTACGCGCATGGCGCGCGCGGACTACTGCGGCGACGGCCGCAGCCACACGCACCAGGGCACCTCCTTCGATTTTTACGACAGGGTGAGCCTGAACACTCCGTCGACCGAGCCCTCGGCGCTCTGGGATCCGGCACGGGGCTCATTCGAGGCTGCCTGGGGGCCCGATGGGGCGGTGTGCCTGTCACACACCCGTGATGGCCGCTCGGTGGAGTCGGTGGTCCAGGGGTGCCCCAACCGGTTCCGCACGGGGCCTGAGGTCGACCTGGGAGGCGGGGACCGCTGCTCCGTTCAGCGGACAGACGTGAGCCCCAAGTCCGCGCTGCTGCGCAACCGGTCTTATGGAGTCCCGCCGGGGGGGGCTCCCCCAGCGGCAGCCAAACCGTGAGAGGCGGGGGCTCGGCCGAGGTGGCGAAGTCAGCCGGGCTCGGGGGCGGGGCTCTCTCCCAGCAGCTGACTGATGCGCACCTCGAACTGGCTGTCGAGGAGCTTCATGAAGCTCTGGAAATCGTTAGGGGACAGGCCCAGGCGCGCCTGCAGGTGGCGCTGGGTCTCCGTGTAGACCTTCTCCCGCGCGCTCTTCAGGCGGCGGGAGATCGTCGGCTGGCTGACGCGAAGCAGCGGCACCAGATCGTACATCGAGAGCTGATCGACGAAGTAGAGGCGGAGCAGGTAGCGGTCCTCGCTCGAGAGCGAAGCGAAGGCCTCGCGCATGGCCTGACGCAGATCCTCGCGGTGGTGCTGCTTGATGAAGTCCATGTCCGGAGCGGTCCCCGGCTCTGGCAATGCGGAGAGGACGGTGTCGGCGTCTTGCTCTGCAGCGGGCTTCTGGTGGGCGGACAGCTTGATGGCGATGCGCACGGCGATGATGCGCACCCAGGCCAGCAGGGCACCCTGGCCCGCATACTCGGCGATCTTGGGCAGGCCCTCGGGCGTGGAGACCAGGATCTTCACTCGCGCCAGCTGGCAGATCTCGTCGAGGGTCGCAGCGGACTGCTTCCGATGTCCCAACAGCTTGCGCAGCTTCTTGAGGTAGTGCAGCTCGAACATCTCCACGGCCAGTGGAACTTCATGCAAGCAGGCACACGCGAGGTAAAGCTCCGCCAGGGACAGTTGCTCGAGGAGCGGCTCGAGTGCGGCCGCGGGGCCTGGGCCTGGCAACCGCTCGGCGAGGTGTCTGACAAACAGCTCGGGGGCGAGCATCACGGTGGGCCACCGCGCATGGGCATCCTCCCAGGTCTGGAACAGGAGGCGGTTGAGCGCGGCGGCAGCCGGAGAGGGCACGAGGCGCACCGTCGCGTGCGCGAGAAACGTCGCGGCAAGGTCAGGAGTCTCGGGCATGCGCTTGGCTGTACCATGCCCATCGCCATGCCAGCAATGGAGCCATTCCATGTCCTCTGGCCAGTGGAGAGCCTTTGAGTTCCATACCCATGCCTGCATCGAATTGCCTGACGGATGAGGTCCTGATCGCTCTGAGCGAGGGCGAACTGCTGGACGGGGAGCTGGTCCAGGCCCATCGCCATGCCGCCGACTGCGAGGACTGCAGGCTTCTCCTCGTGGAGTTGACGCGTGGTGGCATCCCGGAGGCAAGGGATGCCATCACAAATACAATCTCCATGCTGGGCACTGGGGATGGGCCTGGCGGGACGTGGACTCCCCCCAGTGAGTTCGATGAGTTCCGCCTCGAGCGGCTGCTCGGGCGCGGCGGCATGGGGATGGTCTACCTGGCGTATGACACCTCGTTGGACCGGCATGTGGCAGTGAAGTTCATCGCCGACAGCCAGCCCAAGCCCTGGGTCCAGAAATACTTCGAGAATGAGGCGCGCGTCCTTGCCCGGATGCAGCACCCCAACGTTGTCAGTGTGCTCCGCGTGGGCAGGGTCAGAGAACACCCATATATAGTCTCGGAATATGTGATCGGCAGCAGCCTCGCGGAGCTGCCCCTGCCCATTCCCTGGCGGCAGGCGCTCGGCCTGGGCCTTGGGCTCGTCCGGGGACTCGCCGAAGCGCACCGCCAGGGCGTGCTCCACCGCGATCTCAAGCCCTCCAACGTCCTGGTGACCGAGACCGGAGAGGTCAAGCTGCTCGACTTCGGCCTGGCCGAGCCCATCGATGAGGGAACGGATGCGGCGCTGTCCAGCAGCCGCGTCATTGCCGGCACGCTGCCCTACATGGCGCCCGAGCTTCTCGCAGGCACTCCGGCTACTCCACGCAGCGACATCTATGCGCTGGGGCTGGTCCTCCGTGAGCTGTGCACCGGGGTTCCACCGCGCCCCGCCTCGTCCACCGAGCCGGAGCCTCCGCCCCCCGCGCGTGCCCCCATCATCGATCCGGACTTCGCCGCCATCATCCAGCAATGCTGCGCGCCCGCCCCACGGGATCGCTTGGGCTCGGCCGAGGCGGTGTGCGAGGCGCTCGAACTGCTGGCGCAGAACACCGCACCGATGCCGCTGCCGGCTGGCAATCCCTACCGGGGGCTGGAGCCCTTCGAGGCCGAGCACCGGGCGCTCTTCTTCGGGCGGGACGCCGACATCCGCGCTGTTCTCGAGCGCCTGCGCTACCAGCCCCTGGTGCTCGTCGCGGGAGACTCTGGAGCGGGTAAGTCCTCGCTGTGCCGCGCGGGCGTGCTGCCGCAGGTGGCCGCGGGCGTCCTGGAGGAGGGCCGTGAGATGGCCACGGTCACGTTGTGGCCCGGCCGGCGCCCACTTGACGCGCTGGCTGCCGTGCTCGCTCCCATTCTGGGCCGCGCAGAGGAGGAGCTCGTCAAGCTCCTGGCGGATACGCCGGCCTGGCTGGGGCGGGCGCTGCGCGAGGAGCACCAGGTCCGCCAGGGCCTGCTGCTCTTCGTCGATCAGCTCGAGGAGCTCATCACCATCTCCGAGGCGGCCCAGGCGGAGCACTTCGCGCGCATCATTGGAGAGCTGTCCCTGCCTGCCGCGGGCGTGCGCGTGCTGATGACGGTGCGAGGGGACTTCCTGACACGCGTGTGTGCGCTTTCCGGCCTCGGGGAGGAGGCGGAGCGGGGGCTCTACATTCTGCGGCCGCTGCCCGCCGAGGGAGTGCGTGAGGCCATCGTAGGGCCCGCGCGCAGACGGGGTGTCGTCTTCGAGTCCGAGGAGCTCGTCCAAACGCTCGTGGCTTCCACGGCGCGGGGGGCGGGTAGCCTGCCCCTGCTCCAGTTCGCGCTCGCCGAGTTGTGGGGGCGCCGGGATGCGGCGCGAGGTTGCATCACCCAGGCGGAGCTCGAGGAGATGGGAGGGGTGGCGGGGGCGTTATCTCGGCACGCTGACAGGGTGCTTGCGCGGATGAGCCTGGCGGGGCGCGGAGCGGCGCGCGCTCTCCTCCTGCGGTTGGTAACGGCAGAGGGGACTCGCGTCGAGCGGAGTGAAGAGGAACTTATCGAGGGCTCGGAGGGGAGCGCCCACGCCGCGCTCCGGGCGCTCGTCGAAGGCCGGCTCTTGCACACCCGGACCGTGGGTGGCGAGGCCCGCTGGGAGATCGCGCATGACTCGCTGATCGAGAGCTGGGGCACGCTGCGCGACTGGCTCGACGATGACATCGGGCACCGCGTGGTGCGCAAGCGGCTCGAGGAGGCGAGCCTCGACTGGGAGCGGCTGGGGAGGACCCGGGAGGTGCTGTGGGGGCAGCGCCAGCTGGATGAGACACGCTTGCTCGAGCCTTCCACTCTGGGGCTCCGGGAGCGGGCCTTCCTGGAGGCCTCCCACCGTAGGCGGGTGCGCCAGCGGTGGGGCCGCTGGGGGGCCGCGGTGGCCGTCGCGCTCGCCATCGCCGCTTCCTATGGTGCGCTCCGCCTGCAAGCGTATCTTGAGGACTCACGCTTCGTAGCCGCCCACCAGGCGCTGGCCCGGGAAGCGCTGGCCGAAGGGCGAGCACTGGCGCGGCAGGCGGAAGAGGGCTGTGAGGCAGCGCTCGCGTTGTTCGACGGGCGGGCTCCTTCCGCCGAGGGCCAGCAGGACGCGCTGGGCGCTGTCGGCCTGCGGGATGCCGCCGACCGCCGGTGGGTTGAGGTGCTGGGGCTGAGAGATCAGGCCAGCGCGGCGTATGCCCGCGCCAGCCGCGAGCTCGAGAAGGCGCTGGATCGTGACCGGGGGGACTCGGGAACACGCGGGCTGCTCGCGGAGGTTACCTACGAGCGCATTCTCCTGGCGGAGCGCTCCTACCAGACGCAGTCGCGCGATGAGCGGGTGCAGAGCCTGGAGCAGATGGCAGAGTCTTCGAGTGAGGCCAGGGAGTGGTTGCAGAAGCTCCTGGCCCCAGCCGAGCTCGAGCTGGTGACCGAGCCTCCCGGCGCGAGCGTGACCCTTCAGCGCTATGCCAGCGCCTCGGGAGTGCTTCGGCTGGAGCCGCTTCCGAAGATGGGGACCCTGGGACCTACGCCGCTGGCCCACGTGCTCCTGCCCCCGGGCTCCTACCACCTGCGCATCACCCACCCTGGCCGCGTACCCGTCGAGATGCCCTTGCTGCTCACGCGGGGAGCTCACGAACAGCTGCGTGTGGTGCTCCTTGCTCACGTTCCGGATGGCTATGTCTACATCCCGCCTGGGTGCTTTCTCCTGGGCAGCTCCGACCCCGAGGTGCTGCGGATCGCCCTGACCAGCCCGCCGATGCACCGGTTCTGTCTCACCGAGGGGTACCTGATCGGCCGAACGGAGGTGACCTTCGGCGACTGGTTGGCCTACCTGAACTCGCTCCCGCCTGGGGCTCCTGCGAGGCGGATCCTCGAGAAGCCAGACTTCGGCGCCACAGGGGGACAGGCCGTCATGCTGCGGCAGTCCCCCAACGGTGGCTGGAACTTCTCCTTCCACTTCTCGCGCGAGGCTTCATTCACGGCGGGAGAGAGAGAGCCCTTCCGCTATCCGGCACGGACGCGGCGCAGCACAGCGGACTGGCGGCGGTTTCCCCTGTCTGGAGTCTCGTCCGTAGACCTGGAGGGTTACCTCAACTGGCTCGATCGCACGGGGCGCCTGCCTGGGGCGCGCCTGTGCACCGAGAACGAGTGGGAGTATGCCGCCCGTGGCGCGGACGGCCGCCGCTTCCCCCAAGGCGAGGTGATGCCACCGGACGGCGCAAACATTGATACGACCTATGGTCGGCAGCCCATGAACTTCGGGCCCGACGAGGTGGGCTCCCATCCGGCGTCAACGAGTCCTTTTGGGCTCGCGGACACGGTGGGCAATGTCTATGAGATCACGCGCTCGGTGACTCTGGAGCTGGGGCAGGTGGTGTACCGGGGGGGGACCTGGTACCAGGATCTGCACACCGCGCACCTCTCCAATCACCAGGCGGGCGATCCGACACAGCGCAATGTCGTCATCGGTGCACGAGTCTGTGCCTCGGCGCCCACCCAGGAACCCGCTGCCACGATTCCTTGAATGATTTTTCACCTCAGGGGCTCTCCCCAGGTGAGGGCGGCTTTTTCGCGTCCGAGTCGCTCTGGGGAGGGGCCGTGTCTCTGGACACGGGGGGCGGTGGTGGAGACGAGGAGGGGGGATGCCGTCTCCGCCACCGCCGCGGTTTTCGCGTCAGGCATCAGCCCCGCTCCCGTGGCGGACGGTCACGGCTCGGGCGGGGCCTGGCAGATGCTCCGGTAGCGCACCACGATGCGCTCACCCGTCCGGGGCACCGCTGCGGACTCGAAGACCACGCTGTTGTGCGGTGCGTCGTAGTGCCAGAGGCTCGGGTCCACCGTACGGCCCTGAACCTGAATGGACATCTCAGCGGTGCCAGCAGGCGTGGCGGTGAGTGGGAAGTCCGCCTGGGGGGCCCCCGCGCGGCGGATGAGCTGGGCCAGGAAGGGCTTGTAGTCCCCCTGGCATACGGACTCCACCGCGCCGCCCGTGGCCCGGGCCACCTCGGAGAAGCGAGGCGCGGAGTCGCCCGCCGTGCTGCAGCGCCCGTCCGTGGGCACCAGGGCGTAGAGCTGCGTGCGGTGGGACATGCCAGGGCCCTTCAGCGCCTGGAGGAACTGGATGTAGCTGCTCGGGGCGAAGCCCGAGTGATCGTCCTCGTCGGCCACCACCACCACCGCCAGCCGGGCGGCCGGACGCAGCAGGCCCGCGTTGCCGTCATTCGGCTGCGAGGTGCGTGGATCGTCCTGGCTGTCCACCAGGGGTGAGGAGAGCGCCTGCCGGACCGTCTCCAAGCCCTGCACCAGGTTGTGGCAGGTGCCGACGGTCAGGTTGTCCTGGATCGCCTGGGCCGCCCCGGGGGCCGTGCCGCTCACCACGCGTGACCGGCTCCCGTCCACCGGGACAACTCGTCCAGCCTCCGCGCCCTGGGTACCCCCACCACAGTACGAGCGTGTCACCAGACCCGTGGTTGTCACTCCCACGCGCAGGTCCACCCCCTCCTGGCGGGCGTGCTCCAGCCAGCCGGGGATGGCCGCCTTCATCCGCTCCTGGAAGGTCTCCATCGTGGTGGTGTTGGAGACGACGAAGAGCACATCGAGCTGGCTGTCCGTGCCCTGGACGAACGGGTCGAGCTGGATGCCCTCATGGTTCGTCTCCGCCAGCAGCGGGATGAGGAGCGGATCCGGCTCGCTGTTGGCGCGGACGAAGAGCGGGCTGTAGTGCTGGCCGAAGACGTTGCGCGCGTACGTCACCTCCAGCTCGAAGCCCGCGCCAGGCGCCAGCGTGCGCGGGGACGTCAGCGGCGTGGTGAGCTGATACTGCTCGCTCGTCCCGGTGCCTATCCACGCACGGTCCACCGTGACGGGGTAGGGGCACTGGTTGGAGACGAGCGTGCGGCGCGGCTGCGTCGAGCAGTCGTACCGGATGGGCCCGAAGTCCACATAGCCGGGCGCCGCCACGAGGCACGTCGCATGAGAGAGGCCCTTCAGCGGCAGCGTCACCGTGGGGTAGTCCGGGTTGCTGATCGTCATCTTCAGCTCGCCGACGTAGCTGCCCTCGGCGGGAGGCCGGAAGGCCACCTGCGTGCTGAAGGACGTGTCATAGGGCAGCACGCCGCCGGTGAGCGGACCCCCGGGCATGAAGAAGGCCCCGCCCGCGTCGTTGGAGATGTGGATGTCCTTCACCGCGCACTCGGCCCGGCCCGGGTTGCGCATGTAGATGCCCAGCACCGCCCCTCGGCCCGGCGGAATGTTGCCGAAGTCGAGCGCCGGCTGCGGCCGCAGCTCGTAGACACAGGGGCCGCTGGCGCGGGCCCGCCCGGTGAGGACGATGGTGCGCTCGGGTGTGAAGGGATCGCTCGAGATCAGCGTGAGCGTCGCCTGGTGGTTCCCCTCGTCCTGCGGCTCGAAGTAGAGGGTGAGCTCCAGCGCGTCGTTACCCGGCGCGATGGGGATCGAGCTCGCCTGCAGCGAAGGCCAGGTGCCGCTGCTCCAGGGGTAGGCCTGGGTGCCGCGCTTGGGCACGTCCACACTGAAGTGCCCCGTGCCTCCCTCCGCGCGCACGCCGCGGAAGAGCAGGTTCCCATTGCTGCCACCATTGGAGATGCGGATGACCTGCGCCACCTTGCCGCCCACAGGCAGCTCGCCGAAGTCGAGCCCCGCTGGCGCCACCGCGAGCGTGGGCTGCCCGCCCCGCGCGTCCAGCATCACCTTGGACTGGCGCAGCTTGTCCGACTCGTAATGCACCATGAGGTCCGCCATCGACGGGCCTGAGCGGCGCGCCGCGAACTGCAGCTCCAGCTCCACGACTTCATCCGGGTCCACCTCCTCGCCGGACAGATCGGTGAGCGGACGGAAGGCGTAGTCCGTCGTGATCAGGCTGGAGATCTTCACGGGCCGCCAGGTGATATTGCGCACCCGCGCGAGCGTCTCCGTGCTCTCGTGCACGGGGATGGGCGCGAAGGGGACGGGCGTCGGCTCGAAGACAAAGGCGCTCTCCACCGAGTTGCCCTTCAGCTCCACGTTGGTGGGAGTGCACTCCGCGCAGGAGAGCACCTCCACCCGGGCCCCCATCTGCCCCAGCGCTCGCGGCGCGTACTTCGTCCGCACCACCTGCGTGCTGAACGGCGGGATGGTGACGACGTCCGCGGAGAACGGATCGGCCTGATCGCCGGCCACCCTCAGCGTGAGCGGCAGATCCACCGGGTTGGTCACCTGGAGCGTCAGCGTGCGATCGCTCTCCACCTCGAGCGTCTGGAAGTCGAGCACCCGCGGCTCGATCTGGATGGGCGTCGGCAAGCCCAGGCCTCGCACGGAGATGAGCTGCTCGCGGCCACGGTTGGCATCGGTGGACACGCGCAGCTGCTCCTCGTTGGAGCCCTCGCGCAGCGGGTGGAAGCGCACCTTCACCACCTTGGCCTCGCCCGGCAGCACGCGGCCCCCCTCCACCAGCTCCACCTGGTACGAGGGGTTGCCGCCCAGCGCCAGCGCCTCCAGCGCGGAGAACGGCACGTAGCCCACGTTGCGGATCAGCACTTCCTTCTCCCGCCACTCACCGACGGGCACCTCGCCGAAGTCGAGCAGCTCCGTGTCGACCATCGCGGCGGCCTGCACCGAACGGGTGTGCCCTGGCTCGTGACACGCCGCCATCAAGGCCGCCAGCAGCCCCAGCCCGAGGACCCGTCCCCCGTCCCACCCCTGCCT
>Ga0247825_10003339_pt1 | contig 10590 bp, 9 predicted proteins | sample 13C_Vanillin_Day_FD_194413 | JGI IMG/M metagenome (GOLD analysis project Ga0247825, IMG submission 194413) | Soil microbial communities from agricultural site in Penn Yan, New York, United States - 13C_Vanillin_Day48 | ecosystem: Environmental > Terrestrial > Soil > Agricultural land | place... | reverse complement strand
CTGTGAAGGAGCCCGATCCGAAGGTTCCTCAGCGGGAACCTCCCTCCCCGCAACTCCCCGAGAAGGATCCCCCGCCTCCGGGGCCCGAGCCTGGCAAGCCCGTCCCACCTGTGCAGGATCCTCCAGCTCCCAGCCAGCCTCCTCGCCAGCCAGGCATCATCGCGCTGAATTTTTGACGGAACGGCCAAGCGACCTCCTAATGCCGTCCACAGGCCAGTAGCGGCTTGTAGCAGCTCGCAAGGAGGTCCCTGATGCAGGATGGCAACGTCAGCCCGCTGATCGTCGACAGCACGTCGGCTCCGGTCGATTCCGGTGAACGCCGTTCCGGCCCTGAGGCCGAGGTCGTCTCCACTCACGTCCTCGTCGCCGAGGAGCAGGTGCACAAGCTGCGCGAGCTGTCCCGGCGCACGCGCATCGCGCAGAGCGAGTACCTGCGCGAGGCCGTGGAGGATCTGCTCTCGAAGTACGGCCGCGGCGGGGGCACGACATGAGCACCACCTCCGCCACGGGCACCCGCCACATCCGCGAGGTGCTGCCCCTGGGGTTGATCCGGGATCTGCTGCCCGCGCGCCAAGCTCAGGCCCCGCGGCCCCCGGGGCAGCCGTCCCCGCTCAAGGTGGCCATCATCCGCTGGCTCAATGAAGAGCTGTAGCGAAGAGCTGTAGCCCCTCGCGAGCACCGGCCAGGCCTCACGCCATGGGCGCAGAGGCCTCGCCTTCCTTCTCCAGCTTGGCGGAGGCCTCGCCTTCCTTGTCCAGCTTGGCGGCGATGTCCCGGAAGGACAAGTGCCCGAGCGACAGCAGGATGAGCCCGAAGCCCACCTGTTGCGCCGTCTGGCACAGCCACATGACGTTGGCATAGGCCAGCCCGCTGGCGTTCACCACCGAGGCGGGCAGGAAGAGGCTCAGGCCCAGCGACGTGGCCCACTGGAAGACGCCCATCATCCCGGGCGCGGCGGGGATCATCAGCCCCACCACCAGCACCGTCATCACCACGTAGCCCTGGAACAGCGTCAGGCTCATGGGCTGGCACGAGGGATCGGCCACGCCCACGCAGCCGAAGGCCCGCGCCAGCAGCGTCATGCCCGCGCCGTTCAGCCCCCAGTACGCCAGCGTGAGCAGGAAGAAGAGGATGAGCTGCGGGGGCCGCGGAAGCTGGCCCATCGCGCCCACGAAGCCGTCCACGATGTCGGCCATCTTGTCGGCCATCTTCGGCATCAAGCGCCCCACGGTGACGCGCACCAGGTGCACCGCGCGATCATGCTGCCAGCGCGCGAAGAGCAGGAAGGCGAGCCCGCCGCCGAACAGGGCGAACATCACCGTGGAGCCCCACTTCACGTAGCGCACCTGCGGCGAGTCCCCGGGGATGAAGAACAGCAGCACCCGCAGCAGCGTGGCCACCAGGAGCCCGTCGGTGATGCGCTCCAGCACCACGGACGTCATCGCCGCGCTGCGCCGGATGGAGCTGCGCTGGGCGATGAGGAAGGGGCGCGCGAACTCACCCAGCCGGAACGGCAGCACCACCAGCATCATGAAGCCGATGCCGGAGGCCTCGTTCAGCTTCCGAAAGGAGACGCGCTCCAGGCCCGACAGCAGGAACCCCCAGCGCAGCGTCCGGCACAGGTGGATCAGCGTGAGGATGCCCAGGTACGGCAGCACATAGAGGTAGTTCGCGGAGCGCAGGCTGGCCCACTGGGTATGCCAGTCGGTGTTCCGGAACGCCCACCAGGTGAACAGGAGGGTGACGGCCAGGCTGGCACCGAGCTTGAGAGCGCGCTTCACGGCGGGCGGGTATACCGTCAGTCTCCTCCGGACTCCAGAGCATCCCCAGTCAGCAGATGTGCAGGGTTGTCCCTCATGAGGCGAGCGAAGGCCTGCTCCCCTACCCTCGCGCGCAGCTCCGCCAGCGCCTTGCCCACCCAGTCCCTTGCCCCCACGGGCGCGTGCAGGTCCGTGGCCCCCAGCGCGTACAGGCCGTCCTCGAGGAACGACCGCCCCAGCTTCTTCGCCGTCCCTCCGTAGCGCCCGGTGAGCGCCCCCACATCCAGTTGCAGCAGCGCCCCGGCCCTCACCGCCTCGGCCGCGCGGCCCTTGCGCTCGAACTCCAGGCAGCGCTCCGGGTGGGCAATCACGGGCATCACGCCCTTGGTGCGGATGCGGAAGAGGATGTCCAGCAGCGCTGGCACGGGCGTCGTGTACGGCAGCTCCACCAGCACGTACGGGCCCACGCCCAGCATCCGCGCCGCCGGCGTGCCCAGGCTCCGCAGGAAGACGTCATCCAACACGTTCTCCGCGTTGCGCCCGAGCGTCAGCGCAACACCCTCACGCTCCAGGGCGGCGCGAAGCTCGGCGAGCCGGGCCTCCACCAGCTCCGGCGGTGCGTACTCGGGGCGAGCATGCGGGCTGGGAGCCACCGTGGAGAAGCCCAGGTCCACCAGCGCCCGCGCCATCTCCAGGCTGTCCTCCAGGCTCCTCGCCCCGTCGTCCACGCCGGGCAGCAGGTGGCAGTGCAAGTCCACCCACCCGCTCACGCGTCGCTCCCCCTCTCGGGGTGCTCGGGGGGCAGCTCATCCTCCCGCTCATCCGCCTGCTGCTCGGGCACGCGGTACTCCTCCCCCAGCCAGCGGCCAAGATCCACCGCCCGGCACCTCCGGGAGCAGAACGGGAAGGAGGCGTTCTCCGCACGCGGAGCAACGGGCTTCTGGCAGATGGGACAGACAATGTGCGGCATGGTGTCTCCCACACTCATAAGCCGTGGAGCCCCTGGGGGCCAGCGGCGTTCGAGCCCCTCTCATGTCACACCCACATCGGATTATTGCAATATCCCTGCATCTTTTTCTACGATGGGGGAACTCCGGGCGGGCTCCCCCCGCTGCTCGGTGAGACTCGGAGTGAACGATGAACCAGGCACAGCGCCGCCGGCTCCGCATGCGTTGTCTGCTCCTGCTCGCTCCCCTGTTGGTGGCGGGCACTCCTTCTCCGTTCTCTGCCACGCGCGGTCTGGTGCTCGCAGCGGCCCCGACGCACCTCGCGTTCCTGCCGCTCCCTCTGGAGATCACGAAGGGCCGGTGCGTGCCCATCACCGTGGAGGCTCGGGATGGCAGTGGCGCGCCGGCCTCGCCAGGGAGCCCCGTCACGATCAAGCTGGGGGCCGGCCTCATGGGCGGCACCTACTTCGCGTCGAACACGTGCCAGCAGTCCGCTATCTCCTCGGTGGTCCTCCCCGGGAACGCCGAGCGCGTTCAGATGTGGTTCAAGGCTGCGGGGCTGGGGAGCGTGATGCTCACAGCCTCGGACGGGTTGTTCGGAATGATCGACGCCCTGTCCGTGCCGCTCTCGGTGGTGGTCAGCCCCACGGAGCGCCTCGCGTTCGACCCCCTGCCCCCGGCCGTGATGGCGGGCCAGCCCATCAACATCACCGTGAGGGCCCTGACCGGGCAAGGCTTTGTGGCCACGGGGTACGCCGGCACGATCCGCTTCACGTCCATGGATCGGGGCGCAGTGCTCCCGCAGGACTACACCTTCAATCCCTCCGTGGACGCTGGGATCAAGACGTTCTCAGTGGTGTTCGGGACCGGCGGCACCTGGAATCTGGTGGCTGAGGATGTCTCCAACGAGAACCTCCGGGCGAGCGCCGCCAGCATCCCCGTGCGGGCCGAGGCGGCCACGAGTCTGGAGATCGCAGGCCTTCCTTCGCAGGCCTTCCGGGGAACACCGCTGACCTTCCACGTGCTTGCGCTGGACGCGAATGGAGCCCCGGGCGCTGTACGTGGGAATCTGCTCTTCAGATCGGACGATGCCAGTGCCTCTCTCCCGCCCGATGGACCGCTCCAACCGTCCTATACCGTCACCTTCAACAGCACTGGCCCGACGACCCTCTCGGTGACGGACAGCACCGGCAGCGCCGACTCCTTCATCGCCCCGATCACGATCATGGATGCCCAAGCCCGCAGCGTGGCGGTGACCCCGTCCTTCGCCCAGAAGAGGACCTGCGAGAACGCGACGCTCACACTGGCGGTGACGGATGGCTTGGGGCCCATGTCCGTGAGCCTCTGCAGAGACGACGGCCACGCGGCAATCCCTGTCGTCGTCACCAACTTCACCAACGTGGTGATGACCGACCGGTGCGTCACCGGCTCCTTCGAGGGCAGCGCGGAGGTCGAATGGGTGAGCAGGCAGAGGGACGAGGTTCCGTTCAAGGTCTACGGCGCCACGACGAGCAATCAGGTCATGGTCTCCTGGAGACCCGAGCCCGATCCTGAGCTCACGAGCTTCGATTTCCTCAGCACCTCCGAGGAAGTCCCCAAGCTGCCCGTCGCCACGGGCGAGCACAAGCTTCAGCTGCAGCTGAGCGACACCTGCCCCGAACCCAAGCCGCTGGCCCTGCCCCCAGGGGTGATCTCCTTCGAGGCCAGTCCGGGGCTGTCCCTCAGCTCCTCCAACGCGGACACTCCCGGCCGGTGGGTGATCTCGGTCACGCTGCCCGAGTGCCCGGCGGATCCCACGCAGGCCCTGGCCATCTGGCCCATGCTGAATGGCAGGGAGTTCACCCGGCCAGACGGTGGGCGGCTCGAGCAGCTTGTCCAACCCAAGTGCCCTCCCATCGTGGAGCTGTCGATCAGCGGTCCAGGTGACGGCGAGAGGGTGGAGCCCGGCGGGCTGGTGGAGCTCGAGGTGGAGCTCTCCAACAAAGGCCAGGTGCCCGTCGTGAACGGCCTGCTCATGGTGTCCGCCGAGGGGCTGGACGTGCTCGAGGCGCGCCTTGCAGGGGAGAGCGAGCCCCTCACTCCTCACGAAGAAGGGTTCATCATCCCGGAGCTGTTGCCGGGCGCGAAGGTGAAGGTGAAGCTCAAGGCCCAGGCCACCACGAACCTGCAACAGGAGATGAACGCGAAGGTGCGGTACGTCGACGCGAACGGCAACGAGATCACCCAGCCTCGGGACGTGGGCCTCGGCAAGCCCGACCCGGGCGTGGATGTCGGGTGCGGCTGCCATGCTGCCTCCCTGCCGGGCCAGCTCTTTCCCTGGCTGGCCCTGCTCCTGGCGGCGTCGCGCCCCTGGGATCGTTCGCGTAGACTGCGGCGGGGCGAAAGGATCGACCGCTAGGAACCATGGCAGCAGCGACTCTCACTCTCCTGGTCCTAACCCTGACGGGCCAGACTGTCGCGCTGCGCTCCGACAAGCCCTTCGTCACGACCGAAGAGAGCGCGCGGATCGAGCTCAGCGCGCTGGATGACTCGGGCCGCCCCCTGCGGGACGCCCAGGTGTCGCTGACCGTCAACGTCGGCTCCCTCACGGAGCCTGTCCCCACCCAGGACGGAACCTTCACCGCGACGTTCCAGCCCCCCTCTCAGGAGGGGCCTCAGGTGGCCTTGTTCCACGCCACGGTGAAGCAGGGCTCCCGGGATGCCAGGGCGTGGCTCGCCCTGCCGATCCATGGTGCTCACCCGCTCCGCGTCAAGGCGCCCGCGCGCTCGCGGGTGCGTGTGACCGTTGGCGCCGCCTCGTTCGGGCCTGTCACCGCCCCGGCCAGCGGCGAGGCCACGGTGCCGGTGAAGGTTCCTCCCGGGATCTCCAGCGCGGAGGTGAACATCGTCGAGCGCTCGGGAAAGAGCCGCACGCAGACGGTTTCCCTCCCCTCCCCCCGCTTCGCGCGCATCCGGCTCGTGGCTCCAGAGGATCCTGTCGAGAATACGCCCACCCGCTTGCAGGGCTTCGTCGTGGACGAGAGCGGCAACCCCGCTGTCTCTCTCCCACCGCTCGCCGTCAGCGTGGAGCGGGGCACGCTAGGCCCCATCGAGGCGAAGGAGGGCGGCCTCTTCGAGATCCCGTACACCGCTCCGGCTCCAGGTGGAGGACCGGTGAACATCTCCGCCGCACCGGTCGAGGAGTCCGAGCGCTCCTTCACGCTTCAGCTCGAGCCTCGCCCAGCGCTCGCCACCTCACCCTCAGGGCCTGGCCCGGCCCGTGGGCTTTCACCGGGGGCACAGGCGCCGCCCCCTTCGTGGAACCCCTGGCAGCCCACGGCGGGCCTGTTCCTGTTCGCGCAGAGCAACGCCGCCTCTTCCAACAGCGTCGGGCTGCGATTGGAGGGAGCGCTGCGGATCTCCCAATCTCCCTGGGAGGCGCTGGTGCAGCTCGAAGCCCGGACGAACCGGGATGAGCGTGAGCGGTTCGCTCCCAGCGGGGGCGCGGAGGTGACAAAGACGTTCTCCCTGCGTGGGGCAAGCGTCCGGGTCGGGGCGCGCTGGAGCCGGCCGATCCTGGGCCGGGGCCTGTTCTTCGCCGACGCGAGCGCGGGGCTCCTGAGGATGGCTGGGGACGTACGCCTGGAGAGCGCGCAGGGCTCGTCCACGACGGCGGTCAGCTCGACGGGGTTGGCCCTCTCGACCGGAGCAGGGCTCGGGTGGAGCATGGGCCCTGGCCGCCTGAGCGGGCAGCTCCAGTGGGCCCTCGCGCCTGGACAAGGCGATGTGAGCGGAAACCTGGGCGGACTGTCCCTGGCGGCGGGCTACCAGTTCTCGTTCGGAGAGGGCCCGCGGCCATGAAACGGTGCGCGATGACACTGGTGCTGGCGCTCCTGGGCACCACGGCCCTGGCCGCGCCTCCTCCAGCGGAGGCTCCCGGCACGGTGTGGATCACCCTGCGGCCACAGCCGTCCCTGGCCTTGAAGAACCCGCGCGTCCAGGCTGGCGGAAAGAACGCCCAGGCCGACTCGAAAGGAGCGTTCCGCGTGGATGGGATCGCCGCCGGGTGGGTGGCCATCCAGGCCTCGGCGGAGGGCTACCAGGCGGTGGAGCGCAAGGTGCTCCTCCCGGCGGGAGGGCAGGCCAGCGTCTTCCTGCCGCTCGAGCGCATCCCGGGTCCAGGGACCGTGAAGGGCCGAGTCCTCCGGCTCGAGGGCCGTGATGGCACCAAGGTCCCAGTCGCGAACGTGGAGGTGCGCGTCGGCGACAAGGTGGCCGCCCAGAGCGACGCGGAGGGCCTCTTCGTGGTACCGGAGGCGGGCCCAGGCCCAGTGTCGTTGAAGCTCACGGGCTCGGGGGTCCGGCCGCAGGAGGAAATGGTCGTCGTGCCGTCCCATGGCGAGGCCTCGGTCGAGGTCCTCATGCAGAAGGGAGAGGAGATCCGGGCCTGGATGCGCGGCCGCGTCCGCTCCATCCAGGGGCGCCCCATCGTGGCCACCGTGAAGGTCGACGACACCCGGTTCAAGACCCGTACTCGCCCGACGGGCGACTTCGAGCTCCGCCTACCCGCGGGGCGCTACCGCGTCACGTTCGAGGCGCGGGGCTACGTGCCGCAGACGAAGACCGTCGACGTGGGCGCGGGCGACCAGGCGCTGTTCTACGTGGACCTGTCACCGCAGGAGAACTGATCGTTGCGCGCCCTCTCCCTCACCCTTCCGCTGCTCCTGCTCCTCTGGGGATGCGAGGGGTGTGACAAGAAGCCCACCGCTCCGCAGATCGCGCAGCTCACCCAGGCCCAGGGCCAGGTGACGGTGGTGCACGACGCGGCGTCGCGCGCCGCCCGCGTGGACGAGCCCCTCTACCCCGGGGAGACGGTGGTCACCGGCCCCGCGAGCACCGCGCGAGTGCGTTACGTCAACGGCGCCGAGGTGGAGGTGGCCGAGAACAGCCGCTTCCGCGTGAACGGCACGCCGGGGGCGCTCTCCCTGGAGCTGGAGCAGGGCCGGATCGTATCGAGCTCGCCGCAGACAGGCGGCAGCGGGCTCACCGTCACGGGCCGCTTCGGCCGGGCGGAGCTGCCCACCGCCTCGGCGATGGTGTTCGACCTGAGCGAGGAGGAGCCCAGGCTGACGCTCGAGTACGGAGAGATTCGCGTGCTCAGCCCGCAGGGCAAGGACGTCCCGATCGTCCGCGGCCAGGAGCTGGTGCTCTCGCTCGACGATCCTCCGGAGCCGGCACCGGCTCCGATGGCGCGGGCCCAGGAGCTCGTCTTCACCTTGGAGTTGGAGGGGGAGCAGCCCCGGCAGCTTGCGCCCGGCGCGGCGTTCGAGGTCCCCGCCAAGGGCAGCGCTCGCCTCTCCTCCGAGGATCTGCGGGTGAGCCTCTCGGGGGGCTCCGCCGGAACGCTCGCGGAGGCCACCCGCGAGGGAGAGCAGCGCACCTACGCCTTGCGGCTCGACCGGGGGAAGGCGCGGCTCCAGTTCGGCGCAGGCCAGCACACGTTGAAGCTCACCGATGGCCGAGGCGAGGTGCAGCTCAAGGTCTCGGAGCAGAGCACGGTCTCCGTGAGCGATCCCCAGGCCGGCTCGACCGTGACGGTCCTCACGGGCCAGGCCGAGCTGGTGGCCGACGGAAAGTCCACGGTCGTCCAGGCGGGTGAGAAGATGAGCCTCGGCTCGGCATCGGCGCAGGCCGTGCGGGAGCCAGCTCCAGCATTCATTCTGCCCTCGGACGCGAAGGCGCGCGTGTTCTCCGACGCGCTGTCCTGGGTGGGGGTCCAGGTGCCCTCCTCTTCCGGCGGACCGCTCCGAGTGGAGGTCGCCGGGGAGCCCTCCTTCCGCGAGACGCTGCTCTCGGGGCGCGCGGGAGCGGAGTGGGTGCGAGTCGAGCCACCGGCCCGCGGGGAGCTGCACTGGCGCTTCCTCGGCCAGGACGGCGCCGTCCGCACGCAGGGCTCGGCTCGCTTTGATGCGGACCGCGGCCGCTCCTCCCTGGCCACCGAGAGCCCCAAGGCCGAGGTCATGGAGACAGGGCTGAGCGCGCGGATCCTCTTCCAGAGCGCCGCTCCGGCGCTGCACTTCACCTTCGAGCCCCGGCAGGGCGCCCGCTCCTACCAGCTGCGCATCTACCGCGTGACCGACGTGAAGACGCCGGTCCTCCAGCGGGTGACGAACAAGAACCAATACACCCTGGAGCCGGGCGCGCTCCGAGAGGGGCGCTACCTCTGGTACGTGGCGGCCCTGGGCCCTGGAGGAGACGAGCTGGCGGGCGGCCGGATGAACAAGCTCGAGCTGGTCTACGACAACGAGCGCCGGGGCCTGGCCCTCAGCCGTCCCCGTCCCGGAGAGCGCCTGGGGAAGGGAGAGGTGCCAGTCGAGGGCGTCGTGCCTCCGGGCTCCCGGCTGTTCCTCAACGGCCAGGCGGTGGCGCTTGATGGCAAGGGCCGCTTCTCCCTGCGAGTGCCGCCCACGAACTCCCTGGTGTTCCGTCTCGTCTCGGGGAAAAGCGAGGCATACTGGGTCCGGACCCTCCGGAGTGACCGGCCATGACGTCTTCACCCGCAGTGATTGTCCAGACCCGGTCGGTCACCACGCCTCAGCAGTTCGGCAAGTACGTGCTGCTCCGCAAGCTGGCCGAGGGTGGCATGGCGGAGATCTTCCTGGCCAAGCAGACCGGCGCGGAGGGCTTCGAGCGCGATGTGGTGATCAAGTGCATGCTCGATCACTTCACGAAGTACCCAGACTTCATCGCCATGTTCCTGGACGAGGCGCGGCTGGCGGCCCGGCTGCACCACCCGAACATCGTCCAGATCACGGATCTGGGTGTCGCGGACAACCGGTACTTCATCTGCATGGAGTACCTGGCGGGCGAGGATCTGGACGCGGTGATCGCGGTCGCCCACTACCGGGGTGAGGGCATTCCGATCCCGATCGCCGCCCGCATCATGCTGTCCGTGCTGGAGGGCTTGGAGTTCGCGCACGGCTACCAGGAGCAGGGGCGGCTCGTGGGGCTCGTCCACCGCGACATCTCTCCCTCGAACATCTTCGTCACCTACCAGGGCACCGTGAAGGTGCTGGACTTCGGGATCGCCAAGGCCAGCTCGCGGATGACGCAGACGCAGCCCGGATTGCTGAAGGGCAAGTGGGGATACATGTCCCCCGAGCAGGCCCGCGGCGAGCAGATCGATGCCCGGAGCGATCTGTTCTCGGTGGGCATCACCTTCCACGAGCTGCTCACCGCGAGCCGAGTCTTCGAGCGGGACAACGAGATCGGCGTGCTACTGGCCCTGATGGACCAGCCCATCCCTCCGCCGAGCCAGCGGCGCGCGGATGTCCCTCCCGCCCTTGATCGGATCGTGATGAAGGCGCTGGAGCGCCGCACCCAGGATCGCTACGCGAGCGCCGCGGAGATGCGGGCCGATCTGGAGGAGTTCCTGCGGGGGACGCCCTCGGTCCCGGGCGTGACGCAGCTCGCGCAGTACCTGCAAGGATTGTTCGGGCCCGCGGAGGTGGAGCGCAAGACGAAGATCCCCTCGCTCACCGAGCTGGAAGCGCTGAAAGTGGAGCCGCAGACTCAGCCGCAGGAGGACCCTGTCGGGTACGCGAAGACGGTGGTCCGTCCATCGGATCCCGGGCTGCCGGCACTCAAGACAGAGCGCCCGCAGGCTCTAACGTTCAGCATGAGGGTCGACACCGGGCCAGGAGTCAGCTCGCCAGAGAGCCTCGCTCCGGCGCCCGCCAGCGCGCATCCCTCTCGGAGCCAGGGGCTGTCCATGGCGGTGGGAGCCTTGGGGGCGCTGCTGCTCGTGGCGCTGGGAGGAGGCGCGGCCTGGTACTTCCTGCCTCGGGCGGCTCCTCCCCCTACGGTGATCGTGACGACGCCGCCTCCCCCTCCTGCTCCTGTCG
>Ga0247825_10003338_pt1 | contig 10592 bp, 12 predicted proteins | sample 13C_Vanillin_Day_FD_194413 | JGI IMG/M metagenome (GOLD analysis project Ga0247825, IMG submission 194413) | Soil microbial communities from agricultural site in Penn Yan, New York, United States - 13C_Vanillin_Day48 | ecosystem: Environmental > Terrestrial > Soil > Agricultural land | place... | reverse complement strand
CCGAGTTCCTCGACTTCTACCAGAGGACCATCGGCCTGTGGCCGGTGTGGATCTGCCCCATCGGCCCGGTAAAGGACGCGGGACACTTCACGCTCTATCCGATGCGCGAGGACTGGTACGTGAACTTCGGCTTCTGGGACGTGAAGCGCACGCGCGAGGCGTATCCCCCGGGGCACTTCAACCGACTGATCGAAAAAAAGGTGATCGAGCTCGGCGGCATCAAGTCGCTCTACTCCGACAGCTACTTTCCCGCGGACGAGTTCCACCGCCTCTACGGCGGCGACGCGTACAAGGCGCTCAAGGCAAAGTACGACCCGACCGGCGCCTTTCCGGGGCTCTACGAAAAAGTCGTCCTGAAAGCGTAATTGGTGACAGTCACCAATTACAGGGTCGAGCCGGACGGCGAGGCGTGGGTGCGCTCGTACTGTGTCTGGCAGCGGATGCAGCGCTCGGCGGCCGGATTGGCGCGCAGGCGCTCGAAGCCGATGTCGCCGCCGCACTCGATGCACGTGCCGTAGCTGCCGTCGGCAATGCGCTCGCGCGCGACGTCCAGGCCGCGCAGCTCGGAAAGATCGCGCGAGGTATCGGCCTGGTCGAGGTCCGAGATGAGGCTGGCGACCGACTCGTCGCCGGCATCGGGCGAGGCGCCCGCCAGGTCCTCGAGGCGGTCGGAGCGGACCTTGTCGAGGTCATGGCCGATCTCGGTGCGCAACGCCGCGCGGCGCCGCTCGACGGTGGCGTGCAATTCCTGGGTCTGCTCCGGGGTCAGTGGCATTGAACCCTCGGTCGCAAGGACCATGCCATCAGCCGAAGCGGCTGCGCGGATCGAAGCGCGAAGCCTTGCGCAGCTCCTCGAAGAGCTGCTTCTCGCGCTCGGTAAGCGTGCCCGGCACGGCGATCTGCAGCACGGCATAAAGATCGCCCGCACCGCCGCCCGGCCTGGGCAAGCCCTTGCCGGCAAGGCGCAGCTTCTGCCCGGCTTTCGAGCCGGGCGGGACCTTCACCGTGACGCGGCCTTCCAGCGTGGGGATCTCTACCTGCGCGCCCAGCGCCGCCTCCCATGGTGCGAGCGGCACGTCGAGGTCGAGGTCGTGGCCGCTCACGCGAAACAGCGGGTGCGGCTCGAGGTGGATCTGCAAATACAGGTCGCCCGGCGGTCCGCCGTTCAGTCCCGGGCCACCCTTGCCGCGCAGCCGCAGACGCTGACCGTCGGTCGCGCCGCGCGGAATGCGGGCGGTGAAGCTGCGGCCGTCGAGCTGCACGGCGCGCTCGGCACCGCGGTAGGCCTCCTCGAGCGTGAGGCGTACCGGCACCTCGAAGTCCTCGCCCGGGAACGCCATGGTGCGGCTGCGCTGCGCGCCGGCCCGGCGGCCGAAGCCCGTGGCGCGGCCGAAGGCGCCCAGCGACTCGAACAGATCGGACAGATCCACGCCACCGAGGTCCTCAGCGCGACCGGCGCCGAACCGGTCGAACCAGTCCGGCGGTGGCCGGAAATCCTGGCCCGGCCGGAAGCTGCTGCCCAGACTGTCATAGGCGGCGCGCTTCTCCTTGTCGCGCAGCGTCTCGTACGCCTCGGACACGTCCTGGAACTTCTCCTTGGCGTTAGGCTCCTTCGACACGTCGGGGTGGTATTTGCGCGCCAGCTTGCGGTAGGCTTTCTTTATGTCGTCCTCGCTTGCCGAGCGCTCGACGCCCAGGATCTTGTAATAGTCCTTGTATTTCATTCGGGACTAGATGGGGGCGAGGCGGGGCCGCTTAAAGCCGCGGCACGACGATTGCATCTCTTTGATTTCAACCATGAACCTGCATCGGGTGGAATCGCAGCTCGCCAGCCTGGACCGGCTGGTGCCGCACCTGAGCGAGCATGGTTGCGACATCACCGCCCAGGATGCCGCGCGCAGCCTGATGCGCTATTTCGATGCGGCGGCGCTTGCCAGGAACGACAAGTTCGTCGGTATCAGCTATGCCCGCCTGCGCGACAAGCTCGCCGCGATCGCCGAAGGACGGGCCCAACGTCTGCCGATGGACCAGGTCGCCTGCTTCAGCCGCCTGTACCGCGAGCAGATGCTGCGCGCCGAGATGCGCGCAACCTCCGGTAACAAAGTCGGTCTGTAATCCGCTGCTCCTTGCTGTCATATGGGCTGTGCAGGGACGTCCCTATCCTCCAACAGTTTACAAAAGGAGCACCATGAAATCCGTTCGGCGCTCGCCGCAGGCGGCGGCGGGCATCGCCACGAGGGTTTGACGCAGGTCAACCGGGCGCGCGGATTGCTGGCTAGCATGGATTGCAGGAAAGGAGGGCCCACATGGCCAACATCACGCGCTACAACCCGTTCGACGAGCTGTTCAACGAGTTCTCCAAGGGCTTCTTCGTGAGGCCCTTTTCCATGCCTGAGGGCGCCGAGCCGAAGATGAAACTCGACGTCAAGGAAGACGAGAAGGCGTACACCATCCGCGCCGACATCCCCGGCGTGAAGAAGGAAGACATCCAGGTCGACGTGGACGCAAACGCCGTCACCGTGCGCGCCGAGATGAAGCAGGAGAAGGAAGAGAAAAAGGACCAGAAGGTCATCTACAGCGAGCGCAACTACGGCATGGTGAGCCGCAGCTTCTCGCTGCCCGCCGAGGTCGACGCGAACGGCGCGAAGGCCGAGTACAAGGATGGCGTGCTCAACCTGGTGCTGCCCAAGAAGGCGGGCGCCCAGGCCCGTCGCCTGTCGGTCTCCTGACCGCGTGCTACCACTGCGGCCTGCCGGTCGTCGAGCCCGGCAGGTTTCGCATCACGCTGCTCGGCGCGGCGCGCGAGCTGTGCTGCGCCGGCTGCGAGGCCGTGGCGCGCACCATCGCGGCGGCCGGTCTCGAAAGTTACTACGAGACGCGCTGCGCCGTGGGTGGGGTCCCTCTCGAACTTTCCCCGCGGACGCCTTATGTCGAGTACGAGGGCACTGAAGCGTCCCTGATCATCGACGGCGTGCGCTGCGCCGCCTGCCTGTGGCTGGTGGAGCAGACGCTGCGCCGCCTGCCCGGCGTTACGCGCGCGGACGTGAACTACGCGACGCAGCGCGCGCAGGTCGCCTGGGATCCCTCGGCCACCCGTCTCGCCGCCATCGTCGCCGCAGTGCGCGGGGTCGGCTACGGCGCTTATCCCTACGATGCGCAGCGGCACGAAGCGCTCGAGCGGCGCGAGCGGCGCGCGGCCTTATGGCGGCTGTTCGTCGCCGGCTTTGGCGCCATGCAGGTGATGATGTACGCCTTTCCGGCGTACGTAGACAGCGGCGGTCTGTCGCCGGAGGCCGAGCAGGTGATGCGCTGGGCGAGCCTGCTCATCACGCTGCCGGTGCTGCTCTTCGCGTGCGCGCCTTTCTTCCGCGGCGCAGCCCTCGAGCTGCGCGGACGGCGCCTCGGCCTCGACACGCCGATCGCCCTCGGCATGGGCGGTGCGTTCGTCGCGAGCGCGTGGGCTACCTTTACGGCGAGCGGCGAAGTCTACTTCGACTCGATCGCCATGCTCGCCTTCCTGCTGCTCGGCGCGCGCTACCTCGAGGCCGCGGCGCGCCGCCGGGCGGCGCGGCAGCTGGATCCGTTGCTGCGGCTATCGACGCAGAACGATTTTTCGCCTGGACAGACCGCGGTCGTCGCCCCGGGGCAGCAGGTGGCTTTCGATGCCCGGGTGCTCGCGGGCCGCTCGAGCGCGGACGAGTCGCTGCTTACCGGCGAGTCGCGGCCCGTGGCGAAAGCGGCCGGCGACGAGCTGGTCGCCGGCTCGGTAAACCTCGAGCAGCCGCTCACCGTGCAAGTGACGCGCACCGGTGCGGATACGCGGGCGGCCGCGATCGCGCGCCTCGCCGAGCGCGGCGCCGCGTCCCGGCCGAAGCTCGTCGAGGCCGCCGATCGTGCTGCGCGGCACCTCACCTGGGTGATCCTAGCCGTGGCAGGCGCGGCGGGGCTGTTCTTCTCCGAGCCGTGGATCGCCGTGGCGGTGCTGGTGGTCGCCTGTCCGTGCGCTCTCGCGCTCGCCGCGCCGATCGTGCTCACTCGGGCGAGTGGCACGCTGCTCGGCGATGGCGTGCTGCTCACCCGCGCACGCGCGCTGGAGCCGCTCGACCGCGTGACCGACGTGGTCCTGGACAAGACCGGCACGCTGACGACCGGTCGCCTGGCTATCTCGGGGAAGATTCTGCTGGGAGGGCTTGATGAGAGCCAATGCCTGCGCCTGGCCGGCGCGCTGGAGGCGAACAGCCGCCATCCGATCGCGCGCGCCTTCCGTCCCGAGGCGAAGGTTCATGCCGAGGAAGTGCGCAACGAGCCGGGGCAGGGGCTCGAAGGCCGCATCGACGCTCGGCGCGTGCGCATCGGCACGGCGCGCTTCTGCGGCGAATTGTTCGGCAGCGCCAACGCGCCGGACGTGGCCGGGGCTTCGGCCCGGAGCCGCGTATTCCTGGCCGACGAGCGCGGTTGGCTGGCGATGTTCGAGCTGCAGGACGAGCTGCGCCCCGACGCACGCCGGCTCGTCGAGGACCTGAAAGCGCGCGGCATCGAGGTGCATCTCGCGAGCGGCGATACGCCCGACGCGGTAGCCGCCATGGCGCGCCGCATGCGTATCCCGCGTTTCCGCGGCGGCATGGAGCCGCAGGACAAGCTGCGCTACGTGGCGGCGCTGCAGGACGAAGGCCGGGTCGTCGCCATGGTCGGCGACGGGCTCAACGACGCGCCGGTGCTGGCGCGCGCCGACGTATCCTTCGCGCTCGGCTGCGGCGCCGATGCAGCTCAGCTCACCGCGGACGTCGTGCTGATGAGGAGCTCGCTCGAGAGCATCCTCGGGACTCTGGCGACGGCAGGGCGCGCCATGCGCCTCGTGCGCCAGAACATCGCCTGGGCGCTCGCCTACAACGCGCTCGCCATCCCGCTCGCGGCGGCCGGCTTCATCGGGCCCTGGGAAGCCGCGCTCGCCATGGGCGCGAGCTCGCTCACGGTCCTCGCGAACGCGCTGCGCCCGCTCGCCAGGCAGGAAGCATGGAAAGCCTCTACCTCCTCGTCCCCCTCTCCGTCGCCCTCGTATTCCTGATCGGCTGGGCGTTCTGGCGCGCGCTCGAGGGCGGACAATTCGACGACCTCGAGCGCCCGGCGCACGACATCCTCGCCGACGACGACCGCCCAAAGTAATGGTGCAGATGCGCCTTCACGCTCCGGGGACCCGGCTCGCGCGGGAAGCACAGGAGCCGCCGAAACCGCAAGCCGGCCAGGTGCTCGTCAAAGTGAGCGCCTGCGGCGTGTGCCGCACCGACCTGCACCTGGTCGATGGCGAGCTGCCCGCGTGCCGCTATCCCATCACCCCTGGTCACGAGGTCGTCGGCACCATCGTCGGCAGTGGCAAGCGGGTGGGCATTCCGTGGCTGGGCTGGACCTGCGGCGAGTGCGAGTACTGCCGCAGCGGCCGGGAGAACCTCTGCGTGCGCGCACGCTTCACCGGCTGCCACCTCGACGGCGGCTACGCCGGCTACGCGGTTGCGGACGAGCGCTTCTGCCTGCCGATTCCCGAGCGCTACGGCGACGCGGAGGCGGCGCCGCTGCTATGTGCAGGGTTGATCGGCTACCGTTCCTATTCCTTCGTGGGTGAGGCAAAGCGCATCGGCCTTTACGGCTTCGGCGCCGCGGCGCACATCCTCGCGCAGGTGGCGGCTGCCGAAGGCCGAGAGGTGTTTGCCTTCGTGCGCCCGGGGGACGAGACGGCGAAGCGCTTCTCGCGCGAGTGCGGCGCGCTCTGGGCGGGGGATTCCACGGAGCCGCCGCCCGAGCCGCTGGACGCGGCGATCATCTTCGCGCCGGCCGGAGCGCTGGTCGTGGCGGCACTCCAGGCGCTGAAGAAAGGCGGCCGCGTGATCTGCGGCGGCATCCACATGAGCGACATTCCGTCCTTCGCCTACTCGCTCCTTTGGGGCGAGCGGCGCATCGAGTCGGTGGCCAACCTCACGCGCGCCGACGGCGCGCGCTTCATGGAAGTGGCCGCACGGGTACCGATTCGCACCGAGGTCCACCGCTACCCCCTCGTCGAGGCGAACGCCGCGCTGGACGACCTGCGCGCCGGCCGCTTCACCGGCGCCGCAGTGCTAATCCCCTAGCTACTTCCGGTCGGTGGCGTTCTCGATCCGGTCGCCGGCGCGCTCGACGGCCCGATCTACTTTCTCGCCGGCTTTTTCGAGCGGTCCTTGGCGGTCGCAGGCAACGAGAAAGGCGGCGGCAAGCAATGCAAGGCAGATGGCTTTCATGCGAGGAGTCCCAGGATTCCGATGATGATCAGGTAGAGCGCAACGATGTAGTTCAACAGGCGCGGCATGACGAGAATCAGGATGCCGGCCACCAGAGCCACGATCGGCTGCACCAGGATGAACATCGACCGAGGGTAGCGAGGCATTGCGACGCCATGACGCGACTCGCGTAGTCTTGATGTAAGTCAAAAGGGCGATCCGCCAGCGCCTTAGCATGGTGCCATTCCCAGCGGGAGTGCCATGCAATCAGAGCTTTACAACTACAAGGTGGTGCGGCAGTTCGCCCTCATGACGATCGTCTGGGGCGTGGTGGGGATGGCGGTGGGGGTGCTGATCGCGGCGCAGTTGCTCTGGCCCGAGCTGAATTTCGACATCCCGTGGCTCTCCTACGGCAGGCTGCGGCCGCTGCACACCAACGCGGTGATTTTCGCTTTCGGCGGCAGTGCGCTGTTCGCCACGTCCTACTACGTCGTGCAGCGCACTTCGCATGCGCGCCTTTTCTCGGACCGGCTGGCGGCTTTTACCTTCTGGGGCTGGCAGGCGGTGATCGTGCTCGCGGCCATCACGCTGCCGATGGGCATCACCTCGTCGAAGGAGTACGCCGAGCTCGAGTGGCCTATCGACATCCTGATCGCGCTGGTCTGGATTGCCTACGCAGTAGTCTTCTTCGGAACGCTATACAAGCGAAAAGTCGCGCATATCTACGTCGCGAACTGGTTCTTCGGCGCCTACATCCTGACCATCGCGCTGCTGCACATCGTGAACAGCGCGGCGATGCCGGCGACCTTCTGGAAGTCGTACTCGGCCTACGCCGGCGCGCAGGATGCGATGGTGCAGTGGTGGTATGGGCATAACGCGGTCGGCTTCTTCCTGACCGCGGGGTTCCTGGGAATGATGTACTACTTCATCCCCAAGCAGGCCGGCCGCCCGATCTACTCGTACCGTCTGTCGGTGGTGCACTTCTGGGCGCTCATCTTCACCTACATGTGGGCCGGCCCGCACCACCTGCACTACACCGCGCTGCCCGAGTGGACGCAGTCGCTCGGCATGGTGTTCTCGCTCATCCTGCTCGCGCCGTCCTGGGGCGGCATGATCAACGGCATCATGACCCTGTCGGGCGCCTGGCACAAACTGCGCGACGATCCGATCCTCAAGTTCCTCATCGTCTCGCTGTCCTTCTACGGCATGTCGACCTTCGAGGGGCCGATGATGTCGATCAAGACGGTGAACGCGCTCTCGCACTACACCGACTGGACGGTCGGCCACGTGCACAGCGGCGCGCTCGGCTGGGTGGCGCTCATCACCATGGGCTCGATGTACTACCTGATTCCCCGCTTGTTCGGCCGCACCGAGATGGCAAGCGTGCGCGCCATCTCGCTGCACTTCTGGATCGCCACGGTGGGCATCGTGCTCTACATCGCGGCGATGTGGATCGCCGGCGTGATGCAGGGGCTGATGTGGCGCGCCGTGAGCGACGACGGCACGCTCACCTACACCTTCGTCGAGAGCGTGAAGGCCACCTACCCCTTCTACGCCATTCGCCTGCTCGGCGGCATCCTGTTCCTCTCGGGCATGCTGGTCATGGCCTGGAACGTCTACCGGACCGTCACCCACTCGAAACCCACGGAAGCGCTGATTCCGGCGCCCGCCCACGCATGAAGCTCACGCACGATCTCATCGAACGCAATCAAGGCTTCTTGATAGTTCTGATTCTGGCCGTGGTGGCGGTGGGCGGCCTGGTCGAGATCGTCCCGCTCTCGTTCCAGAAGTCGGTGACCGAGCCGGTGGCCGGGCTCAAGCCCTACGGCCCGCTGCAGCTTACCGGCCGCGACATCTACGTCCGCGAAGGCTGCTACAACTGCCACTCGCAGATGGTGCGGCCGTTCCGCGCCGAGGTCGAGCGCTACGGCCCCTTCTCGGTGGCCGGCGAATTCGTCTACGACCGGCCCTTCCAGTGGGGCTCGAAGCGCACCGGCCCCGACCTGCACCGCGTCGGCGGCCGCTACTCCGACGACTGGCACCGCATCCACCTCAACAATCCGCGCGACGTGGTGCCGGAATCCAACATGCCGGGTTATCCGTGGCTCGAGCGCACGCCGGCGAGCGCCGGCGACATCGAGGCGAAGATGCGCGCCCTCAGCCGGCTCGGCGTGCCCTACACGGAAGAGGAAATCCGCAATGCCCGCAAAGAGCTGCAGGGCAGGAGCGAGGCCGACGCGCTCATCGCCTACCTGCAGGGACTCGGGACTGCCGTAAAGAGGACTCGCTAGTGGACATCAACCTGATCAGGGAGGCAGTGACCGTTTCCGCCGTGGTCGCATACCTCGGCATCGTGTGGTGGGCGTACGCGCCCTCGCGCCGGGCGCGCTGGGAGAACAAAGGCCAACTCGGAGACGACGCATGAGCCGACTGGTTTTCGCCCCCCTGACAAGGGGGGTAGCGAACGGCTTTTGTGAGCAGGGGGGTTGCTTTTCACGCAAACCAACCCCCCGCTCGCCTGCGGCTCACGACCCCCTTGTCAGGGGGTCAACGGGGGTTGACCGATGAGCCTGTTCACCAGCGGCTTCTGGGACGTGTACATCGCGGTGCTGGCGGTGGTGTCGATCGTCGCCTGCGCCGTGTTTCTCCGGTCGCAGACCATCCGCAGGGGCCCCGGCGCGGTGAAGACCACCGGGCATACCTGGGACGAAGACCTGGCCGAATGGAACAACCCGCTGCCGCGCTGGTGGAGCTGGCTGTTCTACATCACCGTCGTCTTTTCGCTCATCTACCTGGTTCTTTATCCCGGCCTTGGCAGCTGGCAGGGAACGCTGGGCTGGTCGCAGATCGGTCAGCTCGAGCGCGAGCAGGCGCTCGCCGCGAAGCGCTATGGGCCGCTCTACGAGAAGTTCGCCGGCATGGACGTGGTGGAGCTCTCCAAGACCCCGGCGGCGCTCGCCGTGGGCGAGAAGCTGTTCCTCAACAATTGCGCGCAGTGCCACGCGTCGGACGGCGGCGGCTCGCGCGGCTTTCCGAACCTCACCGACGCCGACTGGCTGTGGGGCAGCGAGCCGAAGACCATCCGGCAGACCATAGCCGAAGGGCGGACCGGCACCATGCCGCCCTTCGGGGCAGCGCTGGGCGAGCAGGGCGTAAAGGACGTGGCGCACTACGTGCTCTCGCTTTCCGGCCGCACGCACGATTCGCTGCGCCGCGCGCGCGGCGAGCCGCTGTTCAAGTCGACCTGCGCCGCCTGCCATGGCGCCGAAGGAAAGGGCAACCCGGTGCTCGGCGCGCCGAACCTCACCGACAGGACCTGGCTGCACGGCGGCGCCGAGACATCGATCATCGAGACGGTCATGCGCGGGCGCAACAACCAGATGCCCGCGCACAGGGACTTGCTCGACGAGGCGAAGATCCACCTGCTCACCGCCTACGTGCTGTCGCTGTCGCGGCGGCCGGGGCCATGAAGAACGACCTCAACCTCCCGGAGCTTTCGCTCTACGAGGTCAGCAGGAAAGTCTACCCGCGCGCGGTGCGCGGCTGGTTCGCCGCCTGGCGCTGGGCGCTGGTATGGGCCACCCAGCTCGCGTTCTACGGCGGCGCCTGGCTGACCTGGAACGATCGTCAGGCGATCCTGTTCGATATCGCGCATCGCAAGTTCTACATCTTCGGCCTGGTGTTCTGGCCGCAGGACATCATCTACCTCGCGGTGCTGCTGATCATCAGCGCGCTGTCGCTATTCCTGTTCACCGCGGTGGCGGGCCGCCTGTGGTGCGGCTACGCCTGCCCGCAAACCGTGTACACCGAGATCTTCCTGTGGATCGAGCGCCTGATCGAGGGCGATCGCAACGCCAGGATCAGGCTGGACAAACAGGGTCTTTCGCAGAGGAAGTTCCTCCTGAAGGGAGCGAAGCACGCGGTCTGGATCGCCCTGTCGCTGTGGACCGGCTTCACCTTCGTCGGCTATTTCACGCCGATCCGCGAGCTGCTAGCGCTCCAGCCCGGGCAGTGGGAAGCCTTTTGGGTGCTGTTCTACGGCTTCGCCACCTACGGCAACGCCGGCTGGATGCGCGAGCAGGTGTGCAAGTACATGTGTCCCTACGCGCGCTTCCAGAGTGCCATGTTCGACAAGGACACCCTCGTCATCACCTACGACGCAGAGAGGGGCGAGCCGCGGGGAGCCAAGTCGAAGGATCCCTCCGCGCCTCCTCTTGGAGACTGCGTCGACTGCGGCATCTGCGTGCAGGTGTGCCCGACCGGCATCGACATCCGCAAGGGCCTGCAGTACGAGTGCATAGGCTGCGCCGCGTGCATCGACGGCTGCGACCAGGTGATGCAGAAGCT
>Ga0247825_10003337_pt1 | contig 10593 bp, 8 predicted proteins | sample 13C_Vanillin_Day_FD_194413 | JGI IMG/M metagenome (GOLD analysis project Ga0247825, IMG submission 194413) | Soil microbial communities from agricultural site in Penn Yan, New York, United States - 13C_Vanillin_Day48 | ecosystem: Environmental > Terrestrial > Soil > Agricultural land | place... | reverse complement strand
CGTTGACAGTGCCGACCGTGGGAATCGGGTACGATCCTACAGACCTGACCGCGGAGGGATGGCCGAGTGGTTGATGGCGGCGGTCTTGAAAACCGTTGTACCCGAAAGGGTATCGGGGGTTCGAATCCCTCTCCCTCCGCCAGACTTCGCTCGCGCTCCGCGCGAGCTTCGTTTTGGCGAAGGCAGACTGCCGAGAGCATAGGATGCCATCTCAGTTAGAAGCAATCGAAATCAAACGAAAAATGTACTTCGAGCACGAAGGGGCGCCGTATCACTGCCTCGACGTCGAGGTCTCGAAGCCGACGGCGCGGGGAGGCCAGACGCTCGTCCGCCTGAAGATGCGCAACCTGCTGACGCGGGCGGTCTTCGACAAGACCTTCAAGGCCGGCGACAAGTTCAAGGAGCCGGACCTGGCGCGCGTCGAGGCGATCTACCAGTACGCCGACGGCGACGGGTTTCACTTCATGGACCAGGAAACGTTCGAAACGCTGACGCTCCGCCCCGACATGATCGGCGACGACAGCGACCTGCTCGTGGACGAACTGATCGTGCAGATCAACAAGTTCAACGGGAATCCAATCGGTGTACAGCTTCCGCCGCTCGTCGAAATGACGATCAAGGAAACCGAACCCGGAACGCGTGGCGACACGGCCAGCGGTTCGGTGACCAAGGTGGCGCGAACCGACACGGGTCTCGAGCTGCGCGTGCCGCTGTTCATCAAGGAAGGGGAGCGTGTCCGTGTTCACACCGAGACGCGCGAGTTTGCCGGCCGTGCGTAGGAATCCGCCTTCGCAAGGCTTCGGCGAGACAGGCTACCGCCTGGGTGGGGCGCTCGTGCTGGTCCTCGCCGCGGCCCTCGGCATGTCCGCGCAGAGCAGCAAACTGACTGATCCGTCGCAGCTGACCGAAACCGCGCCGGACGTTTTTCGCGCGCGCTTCGAGAGCAGCAAAGGGCCGTTCGTGATCGAGGTGCATCGCGAATGGGCGCCGATTGGCGCGGACCGCTTCTACAACCTGGTGAAGAACGGCTTTTACGACGGCACCCGCTTCTTCCGGGTGCGCCCGGGATTCATGGCGCAGTTCGGTCTGCACGGCGACCCGAACAGACAGGCCGCCTGGCAGCGGGCCAGCCTGCGCGACGAGCCGCCGATGAAGAGCAACACGCGCGGCTCCGTGTCCTTTGCGAAGGAGAGCCTGCCGAACACGCGCTTCACCCAGATCTTCATCAACTACACGGACAACAGTTATCTCGACCAGCAGGGCTTTGCGCCGTTCGGGCAGGTCGTCACCGGCATGGAGATCGTGGACAAACTGTTTGGTCCCGCTCGCGAAAACGAGCCGGATCAGCGGCGGATCCTGCGCGAGGGAAACGGCTACCTGCAGAAGGAGTTTCCGCAGCTCGACTTCGTCAAGAAGGCGTCGATCGTCCCGTTTCCAAAGTAGGCGTCCACGACGTCCGCAATTACCAGCGCAGCGCGCTTGACACCTTGTCCCAGTTCGTGGATAAGATTGCCGCGCTCTAATCGACAGCTTTTCGGTTCCTCCAACGAATCTTTTTTGGGACGCGCGGATCGGCATCAGGGGCCCAGGGTGGACTCGTTGTCCGGGGCAACTGTCCACCGGCACCCCGGAGCCGTAGCCGTTGGCCCAAATTTTTCCCCCTTGGTGGAACAAACTTCCGATCGTGGCGGCCGTCGTGGTCGTTCTCGGTCCGACACTCGCCACCGCGGGCGTCTGGTACTACTTTTCTCCGTGGTACACCGACGTCGGCTACCGTCCCGTTCAGCCGGTCCCGTACAGCCATAAGCTCCACGTCGGCGAGCTTGGTCTCGATTGCCGGTACTGTCACGCCTCGGTTGAGACGTCTCCCGTCGTGAACCTTCCGCCGACGCGGACCTGCATGAACTGCCATCAGACCGTGATGAGGGACAGCGAGACGCTCGCGCCTATTCGGTCAAGCGCGCAGAGCGGACGACCGATGCGCTGGATTCGCGTACACAACCTTCCCGACTACGCCTATTTCGCACACAACGCGCACGTGGCGGCGGGAATTGGCTGCGTCAGCTGCCACGGCCGCGTCGACGAGATGGAAGTGGTCACGCAGATGACGCCCCTCAGCATGAGCTGGTGCCTCGACTGCCATCGCAACCCCGGTCCGCAGAGACGGCCTGTCTCCGAGGTGACCAATATGAAGTGGACACCTCCGCGGGACGTCCAGACGCTCGCGGCGCGGCTCGACCGTGAACGACCGGTCAACCCGCCGACTGATTGTTCGGGGTGCCACCGGTGAGTCGGACCTATTGGCGCAGCCTCGAGCAGATCGACGAACGCCCCGAATTCCGCACTTTTTTCGAGCGCGAGTTCCAGGAGGGTGCCTCGGAGCTTCCCGAAGGAATCACCCGGCGCGACATGATGATGCTCCTGGGCGCGTCGCTGTCGCTCGCCGGGCTCGCGGGGTGCCGGCGCCCCGCCGAAGAAATTGTTCCCTACGTCACGGCCCCTGAGGAGATCGTTCCTGGGATCCCCCGACAGTACGCGACGACCATGCCGTTCCGCCGGAGCGCTTACGGCCTGATCGTCGAGAGCCACGAAGGACGACCGACCAAGATCGAGGGCAATCCCTCGCATCCGTCGACCATGGGTGCCTCCAGCTCGCGCGTCCAGGCATCCGTACTCGGCCTGTACGATCCCGACCGCTCGCAATCGGTCAGGTTGCGGGGCACGCGGAAGTCCTGGGACGAATTCGTGAAGGCGTGGGAGGAGCTCGCCAAAGCTCATGCTGCGGATGGCGGCGCCGGCCTTGCCGTCCTCTCAGAGTCCTTTTCTTCTCCCACGCTGGCGCGCCTGGTCTCCGAGCTTCGTGCCCGCTACCCTCGCTTGCAGTGGGCGACCTACGACGCCGTCAGCGACGAGAGCCGACTGGCGGGACTGCGGTCCGCCACGGGGCGCGACCTCGATGTGATGCTGCGGTTCGATCGAGCCGCGGTGATTCTCGCCCTCGACGCCGACCCGCTGCTCACCGACCCGGAGATGATCCGTCACGCGCGAGGTTTCGCGGAGGGAAGGCGCGCGGGAGCCTCCGGTGGCGAGATGAATCGACTGTACGCGGTTGAAGGGGTCTACTCACTGACAGGGGCGATGGCGGATCATCGGCTCCGTCTCGAGAGCCGGCAGATCGCCCCTTTTGTCGCGGCGCTCGCCGCGCGCCTTGCTCTGCCCGAAGCCGCGAGCCTGGCGGGAGCTGGCGTCCTGGGTCCGGACTCACGCTGGATCGACGTCCTTGCCAAGGACCTTCTGGCGAACCGCGGCAAGAGTCTCATCGTGGCCGGGGAGCGCCAGCCCGCGGCCGTCCACGCCGCCGTGTGCGCCCTGAACACGTACCTCGGTAACGCAGGCAAGACGGTCAGCTATTACGAGACGAAGGACGCGGCGCTTCCGAGCGTGAGCTCGTTGAATGCGCTGGTCTCCGCGATGAAGGGTGGCACGATCCAGACGCTCGTCGTCCTGGGCGGCAATCCTGTATTCGATGCCCCTGTCGATCTCGACTTCGCCTCGGCCATGGCGAAGGTTCCTCACTCAATCGTGCTCGGACACTCGGTCGACGAAACATCCTCCAGGGCGGAGTGGCATCTCCCGCGCGCTCACTATCTCGAGTCATGGGGAGACGCGCGCGCCGTTGGTGGCACGCTCAGCATCGTCCAGCCGCTCATCCTCCCGCTGTTCGGCGGACGAACCGCCGTTGAAGTGCTGGGGCTGATGGTCGGAGGCAAGGATCGTCCCGGCTACGACATCGTGCGTGAGACCTGGAAACCGATCCTGGGCGACGGGTTCGACAGGAAATGGAACCGCGTCCTGCATGACGGACTGCTGTCCGGCAGCGAACTTCCGGAAGTTGTCCCCGATCTCACTGCGCAGTCGCTGGTGGAGCTTTCGCGCCTGATCGAGGCGGGACCGCCGCGTGGCCTGGAGATCGTGTTCCTCGCCTCTCCGTCGCTTCACGATGGCCGATTCGCCAACGACGGGTGGCTGCAGGAGCTTCCCGATCCCCTCACCAAGCTGACCTGGGACAACCCCGCCCTCGTAAGCCCGAAGACCGCCGAAACGTCCGGCCTTGCGAACGGGGATTTGATCCGTCTCGACTACGCGGGCCGCTCGCTCGAACTCCCTGTGTGGATCGTTCCCGGCATGGCGGACGGAGTGGTGGCCCTCACGCTTGGCTATGGCCGTCAGCGCGCGGGGCGGGTCGGGTCCGGGGTGGGGTTCGACACGTTCACTGTCCGGTCCTCCCGTGCGCCTGGCTTCGATAGCGACGTCAGACTTGCCAGGGTCGGGCGCACGTATCCGCTCTCGGCGACCCAGAACCACGGCAGCATGGAGGGGCGACCCCTCGTTCGCGAGTCGACCCTCGCCGAGCTTCAATCGAAATCTGCTGCCGGCGCGGAGCGGGGCGAGAGCGAGCAGGTGGGGGAGTCGAAAGGGGGAGGAATCCCCAGCCCGATCGGAGTCTTCGAAGAGGAAGCCCCTCACTTCTCCCTCTGGAAGGAGCACACCTACGATCAGGGACACCAGTGGGGAATGACGATCGACTTGAACGCCTGCATCGGCTGCAACGCGTGCATGACGGCGTGTCAGAGCGAGAACAACGTGCCGGTAGTTGGGAAGAGGCAGGTCGCAAAGGGACGCGAGATGCACTGGATCCGGGTCGACCGGTACTTCTCCGGCGAGCCGTCGGGCCCCGAGGTCGTCTTCCAGCCCGTTCCCTGCATGCAGTGCGAGGATGCCCCTTGCGAACAGGTCTGTCCGGTCGCTGCGACCGTTCACGACGGTCAGGGCCTCAACGTGATGGTCTACAACCGGTGCATCGGAACCCGCTACTGCTCGAACAACTGTCCCTACAAGGTGCGCCGCTTCAATTTCTTCAACCTCACGAAGGACACGCCCGGCATCCTCAAGCTCGCGATGAACCCGGAGGTCACGGTTCGTGCGCGAGGCGTGATGGAGAAGTGCACGTACTGCACGCAAAGGATCAATCGCACGAAGATCGATGCGAAGCTCGCGGGGCGCGAGCTTCGTGACGGCGACGTCAAAACGGCATGCCAGCAGGCGTGCCCCGCCTCGGCTATAGAGTTCGGAAATCTGCGGGACCAATCGAGCCGGGTGGTGAAGGCGAAGGCCGATCCGCGCAACTACGCGCTCCTCGACGAGTTGAACACCAAGCCTCGGACGACGTATCTGGCCAAGGTGCGCAACCCGAATCCCGATCTCGAGGAAGAGAGGCCATGATCGCCCGCTCACGGGGTGTGCTGGGCGTGTTTATGCTCATCTCTCTTGTCGCCGTCAGCGGCTGCGTGCGCGGCTGCACGTCAAGCCGTCCTCCCATCCATCTCAACCCGAGCATGGACGACCAGCCGAAGGTCCGCCCGCAGGCGGCCAGCGATTTCTTCTACAACGGAGCGTCGATGCGAGAGCCCGTTCCGGGAACAATCCCGATCGGCGGGCTTCAGGAGGACGGGCCCTTCTTTACAGGAAAAGGAGCGGACGGCCAGTTCGTCGCGATGAGTCCCGTAGCCGTGGACGAGGCGCTTGTCGAGCGCGGCCGGCAGAGATACGAGATCTATTGCCAGCCTTGCCACGACGCTCGAGGGGACGGCAAGGGGATTCTGTTTCAGCGAGGCAACGTTCCCACCGCCACCTTCCACCAGGACAAGGTGCTGAAGTACCCGGACGGGCAAATCTTCGACGTCATCACGAACGGGGTAGGACTGATGTCCGGGTACCGCTGGCCGATCCCTCCCGCGGACAGGTGGGCAATCGTCGCCTTCGTGCGAACGATGCAGCGCGATCGGCAGGCACGCGCCGCGAGCGCATCCGCCTCCGCTCCGGCTCCCGCCTCCGCTCCAGCTACGGCGGACAAGCCGGCGGACACGCCCGCCCCGCCTCCGCCGCCCAGCGGCGGCAAATGAGGCACGCGCCGTGATGAAGAACCGCAAACTGCAGTTCCTTCTCGGTCCCGTCCTCGTCCTCGTGCTGTTCGGGGCGGTGGTCCAGATGGCCTCGTGGCTGATGAGCCGTGAGTACAAAGAGCCTTACGGAGCCCCTGCGGCAACGGTGGACTCAACGCCACGCGCCGCGGGACTGGCTGACGAAAAGGCTGACACAGAGGCGAGGGCCAAGGCGAAGCTGTACGAGGAGGCCGAATATCGGACCTTTCCAGTCGTTGGGAGCCGCGTAGCCATTTGGTCGGTCGCGCAGCTCCACCTGCTGTTCGCGGCGTTCGTCCTTGCCGTTCCGCTGTTCGCATTCATCATCGAGGTGATCGGCTACAAGACCGGAGATCTCCGATACGACAAGCTCGCGCACGAGTTCACGAAGCTCCTGTCCGTCTCCTTCTCGCTCACGGCGACCTTCGGCGCGTTCCTGACGTTCATGCTCATCGCGCTGTACCCGAAGTTCACGAACTATCTGATGAGCGTGTTTTCTCCCACGTTTCTCCCGTACGTACTGCTCTTCTTTGCCGAGGCGGGTTTCCTCTACACCTATTACTACGGCTGGGGGAAGTTCCATCCGCTGGTCCACCTTGGTTTAGGGCTCGGCCTGAACCTCGTGGGTACGGCGATCATGTTCATCGCCAATGCCTGGCTGACGTTCATGATGTCGCCGAACGGGGTCTCGGATACGGGGGCGGTGATCTCCGTCATGGACGCGGTCTACAACTTCACGTGGATGCCGATCAACGTCCATCGAGTGATCGCCAACGTCGCGTTCGGCGGATCGGTCGCGGCCGCTTACGCGGCCTTCAAGTTCCTCCAGGCGAAATCCGACGAGGAGCGCGCGCACTACGACTGGATGGGTTACATCGGGAACTTCGTCGCCATCAGCGCCTTCCTTCCGCTTCCCTTCGCCGGATACTGGCTCGCGAGTGAGATCTACGCCTATTCGCAGACGCTCGGGCTCACGATGATGGGCGGAGCCTTCTCATGGCTCTTCATCATTCAGGCCGTTCTGATCGGGAACCTCTTCCTCGCCGCCAACTTCTATCTCTGGCTCGGGATGGGACGTGTCGAGGAAGCGCAGCCGCTGCAGAAGTTCGTCAAGTACCTGCTCATCGCGATCGCGATCTGCTTCGCGGTCTGGGCGACACCGCGATCGATCATCGCGACGGTCTCCGAGCTCCGGGCGATGGGCGGATCGGCACACCCCGTTCTCGGCTTTCTCGGCGTCATGTCCGCCAAGAACACCGCCGTGAACATCCTGATCCTCACGACCTTCATGAGCTTCCTCCTCTATCGCCGGACAGGGAAGGTCGCCACGGTGCCGTGGGCGAAAACGGGCCATGCGGCGCAGCTCACGATCTTCGCCGCCGCCGCGATCTTCGTCATCTTTCTCGGCGTCTACGGGTACTTTGTCGAGGCGAGCGTCAGGATTGGCCTGTCGGTGCCCCAGGTCGGTTCGGTTCTGTTCGCGATGGTGGCCATCACCGCGATCGACATCTTCCTCTTCCGCGGCGCGAAGACGGCCGCGGTGCGCTGGGGAAGGGTCCCGGCCAGTTCCCAGTACGTGCTGATTTTCATCGCGGTCACGTTCACGTGGCTCATGGGACTCATGGGCTACGTTCGCTCCGGGCTCCGCCAGCACTGGCATGTCTACGGCGTCATTCGGGACAACTCGCCCGACGCGTTCACGCCCACCCTCGGCTTCGCGACGCAGGTTGTCTCGGTGACTGTGCTGATCTTCTTCTTCCTGATCGGCTTCGTGTTCTGGCTCGCGAGCCTGCACGAGCGAGCCGAGCATCGGGCATATGCGCCATCACCCCGGAAAGGGCCGCACACGGGCGTGGACGTGGTTCTCGATGGCGCGCGCCTCTCCGCGCCGAACGTCGAGGGGCGCACCGGGCTGTCATGACCATCCCGCTCGTTGCCCGGATTGGCGTTCTCGTCCTCGCGACGACTGCGTTCTATGGCTACGTCGGCCAGATGGTGCCGCAAAGCGAAGTTCAGCCTCCCGAGGAGATCGCCATCAGAGCCGACCTCACGACGCCAGAGATGGTCGAGATCGGCCGCGAGATCGCTGACGGTAAGGGCCTGTGCCGGACCTGCCACACGATCGGCCAGAGCGGTGCGCTCCGGTTCCCCGACCTCGCTGGAGTCGCCGGTCGCGCGGCGGAGCGCGTCCAGGGCCTGAGCGCTCTCGACTACTTCGCCCAATCGCTGTACGAACCTGACGCCTTCGTTGTGCCGGGATTCAATCCGGGGATGCCGACGATCAACAGGCCCCCGATTGGCCTGACCGATCAGGAGATCCTCTGCGTGATCGCGTACCTCCAGTCTCTTGGCGGCACGCCGACGGTCACGCTCCAGACGAGCCACCGCTACTACGCCGCCCCCGCCACACCGGGTGCGGCGCCGCCTGGCGCCGCGGCAGGCGCACCCGTTACGACGCCGGCCGCACCGGGCGTACCGGGTACCACGCCGGCCGCTCCGGGCGCTCCGCAGAAACCCGAGCCTGGCCAGCCGTTGCCTCTTACCCGGCCACCAGCCGAGCCGGCTCCCGCGGCCCCTGCGAGAGGAGCGGTCACACGATGAACATCCTCGTCGTCGTCGCGGTTGTTGCCGCGTTCGGGCTTCTCCGCTTTCGTCGGGCCAACCTGCTGTTGTGGGCCATCGCCTGGTGGGCGGGGATTTACGTCCTGCTCCGATTCGGATTCACGATCCCGATTCCCGCCTCCGTCATCTCGATCTACATGGGAATTGTCTCTCTCGCGATCCTGGCGTACATGTCTTCCAGCCAGGAACGCCGCGAAGAGGTCTCCCGCCCGCTCATCCGGTTGATGACCGAGAAGCGGTACACCGCGCTCCTCGCCGCAACGGCGATTGCCATACCGGCGCTCGCAGCCGCGAACGTCTACGTCAAGTTGAATGTCCCCCTCGAGCCTCCGTTCTTTCCGCGAACGATCCATCCTGCATCGCCTTCCGAGATCAGGGTTCACGACAAGACGATCCCGATCGACGCTGGAGACAACCCCTTCAGACAACTCGAAAGATCGAATCCGGAAGAGTTCCGCAGGCACGTAGAAAACGGGCGCCAGGTCTACTACCGGAACTGCGTCTTCTGCCACGGCGACAACCTGGGGGGCAACGGCATGTTCGCGCATGCGTTGAACCCGATCCCGACCAATTTCGCCGACGGGCAGACGCTCCCGAATCTCAGTGAGACGTTCCTGTTCTGGCGAATCTCTAAGGGAGGACCGGGGATGCCCGACGAAGGGGCGCCATGGGACACGGCCATGCCCGCCTGGGAGAAGTTCCTCAAGGAAGAAGAGATGTGGGACGTGATTCTCTTTCTCTACGATTTCACGGGCCAGAGGCCCGCTGTGCGCGCCCTGGAGGCCGCGCACAAATGATCTCCCGCCTGATGTCGCTGGGTTGTATCGCTCTCCTGCTCACCGTGTTGTCCGCGGGAACCTCTCAACTGGTGCGTACGCAGGGCCCAGACGTCGGGACCGAGGCGCAGCGGGAGTCAGGCAAGAACCTGTATCTCAAATATTGCTCGCAGTGCCATGGCGAGAAAGGCGATGCCGCGGGGTACGCCACGCCGCATCTGCTCCCTCGCCCTCGCGACTTCACGACAGGCAAGTTCAAGGTTCGCACCACCCCCAGCGGAGCGGTCCCGAGTCATCAGGATCTGGTCAACATCATCAGGCTCGGCATGCCCTACACCTCGATGCCTGCATGGCCCGATCTGTCCGACGAGGAGGTGTCGGATCTCGCCTACTTCATTACGACTTTCTCCCCCGACTTCTCGAACCCCGAGACTGTCCCGAAGCCAATGGAACTCCCGAGCGCGCCGAGCTCCACGGACGAGACCATCGCGCTCGGCAAGAAGCTCTACGAGGAAACCGGCTGCCTGAAGTGCCACGGCAACCTCGGTCGGGGCGATGGACCATCGGCCCCGACGCTGACGGACGACCTGGGGCAGCCAATACGGGCAGCAAACCTCACGCAGAGCTGGACCTTCCGGGGAGGATCCCGCCGCGAGGATATTTTCCGGACGATGACCGCGGGGTTCAACGGCACGCCAATGCCGTCGTTTGTCGACAGCCTCTCGACAGAGCAGCGGTGGGCGATTACGGACTATATAGCCTCGCTCTCGGGGAGCAACGGGCCTGGCTACACCAATCTCGTCATTGCGAAGCCCGTCCAGGATCCGATCGATTTGGAGAAAGGGGCTGCGAGCTTCGAATCGGCTCCTGTCGCCCGCTTCCCGATCATCGGACAGATCACGGAGCCCGGGCGCTCGTTTCATCCTCCCGCGACTTCCATGACCGTTCAGGCCATTTACGACGCCGAGTCAGTCGCCCTTCTCGTTCGTTGGCACGACATGCGCGCCGACACCACGGGCAAGAATGGACCCTCGCTTCCCGTCCCGCCTGAGGAAGAGGCCGCGGCGCCAGAAGGGGCCAAGCCGGCGGGAGACAGTCCGTTCGGCGACGCGGAGGTGACTGCGCAGCAGCCTGCGACGGCGGACCCCTTTGCCGAGGAATCTGCGGCAAGCGCCCCGCCATCAGAGTTCTCCGACGCGGTCTCAATCCAGGTT
>Ga0247825_10003335_pt1 | contig 10596 bp, 5 predicted proteins | sample 13C_Vanillin_Day_FD_194413 | JGI IMG/M metagenome (GOLD analysis project Ga0247825, IMG submission 194413) | Soil microbial communities from agricultural site in Penn Yan, New York, United States - 13C_Vanillin_Day48 | ecosystem: Environmental > Terrestrial > Soil > Agricultural land | place... | reverse complement strand
ATCGCTCGGCTCGAGCTCGGGGTCGGCGGTCTCGGTCAGCACGAACATGGCGATGTGCAGTCTCTGTGAGGAGACGCGCGCCTCGTGCCGCGGCCCGGCGAACCACAACTCGGTCGCGCTCCTCCTCCCGCACAAGGCGCTCATCGGGTTCGACGGCGGCGCGATCGGTTCCGACATCTACAACGATCGGACGGGTATCCACTGCAAGGACATCACCGACTCGGCCAAGGTGCTCGATGCGCTGAAGGATCCGAAGGAGGGCTACTACGACCCGCGCGATCCGTTCACGACCGTGCCGCGCTCGGCGGTGCTCAGCCATCCGTACGTCGACACCGCGACGATGCCCGGGACGCCCGGTTCGCTCAAGGGCATGCGGATCGGCGTGATCCGCGAATCGATGATTCAGGCACCCGGCGTCAAGGCCACGGAGGCGGTCATCGCGGGCGCGGCGAAGGAGATCAAGGGTGTGCTCGCCGGCACGCTGGGCGCAACGCTCGTGGAATCGACGGGGCCGCGGCTGCTCGACGACCCCGACATCGAGAACATGACCACGAGCTACACGACGGCACTCACGAAGCTCGTGCCCGTCTTCATGCCGGACATTCTGTTCCGGGTGAACAACGCAGGCGAACCGACGTTCCCTGACGTGGCCAAAATGATCAAGCCGACCGAGTTCGAGCCCGGCAAGAAGTTCGGCACGGGCAAAATGGCGCCGGTGGACTACCTCGTGGCGCTCGCCGAAGGCCGTGTCCCGCCGCCCTCGAACCTGAACATCCAGACGGTTCAGCAGCAGCAGGGCTCGAACGCGTTCCGGTTCCACTTCGTGCAGTACGCGACGCGGCGCGCCGAGGAGTGGAAGAAGCGCGGCTTCACCGAGACGCTGGTGGACTTCCCGCAGCTGAACGCACGGTCGAAGTTCTGGGGCGACGACCAGCGCGCGGCGTTCAAGAACTGGGAGGAAACGGAGGACATCCGCAACTTCCCGCTCGGCGGCCGACAGGGCATCGACGAACGGATCATGCTGCGCGAGCTGCTGCGTCGCGTGGACATGATGGTGATCTACGAGAACCATCTCGACGCGCTCGTGCGGCTGCACACGCCGATGCCCCCCGCCAAGATCGGCGGCGCGTCGGTGCAGGGCGCCGGCAACGAATCCGCCTTCGGGCCCAACGCGGGTGAGACCGAGGTCCTCATCCCGGCGGGGTACGTCCGCGTGGCGTTCGATCCGGTCTTCAAGCTCAGCGCCGACGGCAAGCGCTACGAGTCGGTCAACAGCGACACGCCGACCGACTCCCGGCGCCCGGACTCCCGTTCTCGCTCGTCTTCCGCGCGGAGGTCGGCAAGGAGGACGTCATCCTGAAGGTCGCCTCGGCGTATCAGCACGCGACGAAGCATCGCGTGATGCCGCCGGGATTCCCGGTGCTGAAACCGCCGCCGACGACCTCGTCGCGGTGAACCCCACGGTCGGTCTTGCCACGCGGAGGAGCGATGTTCGTCAGGAGAATCAGTTGTCTCGCGGTGTTCGCGGTGTTGCTGACCATGGAGGGGGATCGGGCGCCGGTGTCGGCGCAGGCGACGCCCTTTCGCTTCCATCTCGAGGAAGCGACGATCAGCGACGTCCATCGCGCAATCCAGGAGGGGCAGATCTCCTGCAAGGCGATCGTGCAGGCCTACATCAACAGGGCCCGCGCGTATAACGGCACGTGCAACCAGCTCGTGACTGAAGAGAACGTCGCGAGGTGGCTGCCCGACTACGGCGACTACAAGGCCGCCGTCGAGGCGACGGCGAGCCTGCCGCCTGGCGATCCGCGCAAGACGATGCCCATCGAATTCGGACGCATGGAACCAACCGCGTCCGACCCGGCCGTGCAGCAGCAATACGGCATGACCATCGGCATCCCGCATGCGAAGCAGCTCCGCGCGCTCGGGATGCTCAACATCCGCGGCGAACGCTCCGTGACGTGCAAGGGCGCATTCGATCGGCATCCCTCCGAAGGGGCGCTTCCCGCGGGTGCACCGCATGTGTGCGAGGAGTTCCGGAAGCAGCCCGACGCACTGGAGCGCGCCGCGGAACTCGACGCGCAGTACGGCCGAAAGCCGGACCTGGCCAAGCTGCCGATGTACTGCATCGCGTTCTCGCTCAAGGATCCCTACGACGCGAAGGACATGCGCTCGACCGGCGGCGGCGACGCGCGATACGACATCGATTTCCCCGCGCGCGACCAGACGCTCGTGGGGGAGCTGCGCGGCAAGGGCGCGATCATCTACGCCAAGGCGAACACCACGGAATACAACGGGCGCGCCGGGAACCCCGGCGGCCCGAACGTCCCAACGAAAGTCCTGCCCTCGACGCTCGGGTATCAGCGAAGCACGTGGGCGGGAAACCCGTGCGAGACGTACGACACGACGCGTGCGGCGTCGATCGGATCGAGTTCGGGATCCGGCGTCTCGGTCGGCGCCAACCTCGCGATGTGCAGCCTCTGCGAGGAGACCGGGCAGTCGTGCCGCGGTCCGGCCAATCACAATTCGGTGGCGCTCATCCTGCCGCAGAAGGCGATGCTCTCGTTCCACGGCGGGGCGATCGGCTCCAACCTCTACAACGACCGGGCCGGCATTCATTGCCGAAGCGTCGCGGATGCGGTGAAGGTTCTGGACGCGCTCAAGCACCCGGTGAACGGGTACTACGATTCCCGCGACATCTTCACGACCGTGAGCCGGGCGACGATCTCGAAGGAGCCCTACGCCAAGGCGATCACGGCCGGCACGCCGGGTGCGCTCAAGGGGATGCGCATCGGGATCATCCGTGAGTTCATGGTGAAGCACGCGAAAGTGGACGAGCCGAACGTGGACGCTGCGGCGAAGGAGATGAAAGAGATTATCGGCAAGCACCTCGGCGCTACGCTCGTCGAGTCCCTCCCGGCGGGCTGGGCGGATGATCCCGACATCGAGAACATGTCGCTGTCGTTCGACCGCGCGATCGCGCAGCTGACGCCGGTGCTCTTCCCGCAGCTCCTCTACAGCCTGAACGCCCAGCACGAGCCGGAGTTCCCCGCCTTTGCCGCGAAGATCGAGCCGACCGAATTCGCGCCCGGCGTTGTGCGCGGCTCCGGCACGATGACGCCCGTCGAGTGGATGCTGCGCTGGGCCGAAGGCCTCGAGCCCTCACCGCCGAATCTCAACTTGCGGACCGTGGTCGGCGCGGCGTCTGGCGACCCGCGGACGTTCCGCTTCCACATGGCGCAGTACCTCGCGCGGCGTGCACAGGACTGGCACCGCCGCGGCGAAACCGAGACGCTCGTGGATTTCCCGGCGCTGAACGCGCGCTCGAAGTTCTGGGGCGACGATCAGCGTGCGGCCTTCAGGAACTGGGAGGCTGTGAAGGACCTGCGGAACGAGGCCGGCTCACCGCAGAGCATCGCCGAGATGGTGCAGCAGCGCGAGCTGCTCAACCGCGTGATCGTGAAGGTGATGCAGGAGAACAAGCTCGACATCCTCATCCAGCTGCACTCGGCGCTCCCACCGGGCAAGATTGGCGGCCCTTCCGAACCGAGCCTGAACGACCGCGCGATCTCGTATCCGCTCGGGCCGAACGCGGGGATCACCGAGATCCTGATTCCGGCCGGCTATGTGAGAGTCGCCTACGACCCGACCTTCGTCCTGACGACCGACCGCAACGGCAAGAAGGTCTATCGCTCGAAGACGGGCACGACGCCGACGGAGCTGCCGGCACCGGGGCTGCCCTTCTCGATCAACTTCCTCGCCGAGCCCGGCATGGAGCATCTGTCGCTCAAGGCGGCGACGGCCTATCAGGCCGCGTCGAAGCGCCGCGTACCGCCGCCGGACTTCGGGCCGGTCGCCGGCGAGCCCTAGGCTGCCCGTCGGGATGCGCGTGGCACGGAGTCTCTCGCTCTATGTCCTCTGTGCGCTGTGTTGCGGGGCCCTGCCTGCGTCGGCAGGGCCCAGCGAACCCGAGACTCCGCCCGGCGGCATCACGATCCGGGCGCTCCGTCTGGCGGAAGCGATCGAGCTCGACGGACGGCTGGCCGACGAGGTCTACCGCACGGCGCCGCCGATCAGCGGCTTCATCCAGCAGGTCCCGCACGAGGGCACCGCCGCGACGGAGAAGACCGACGTCTGGGTGATGTACGACGGGACGAACCTCTACGTCTCCGCGCGGTGCTGGGACTCGGCGCCGCCCGATGCCTGGATCGCGAACGAGATGCGCCGCGATGCGACCCAGCTCGGTCAGAACGACACCTTCGGCGTCCTGCTCGACACGTTCCACGATCGCCGCGACGGCGTGCTCTTCTTCACCAATGCGCTCGGCGCGCTCGGCGATCAGCAGATCACGGAAGAGCGGAACGCCAACGGTGACTGGAATCCGGTGTGGGACGTGAAGACGTCGCGGTTCGAGGGTGGGTGGGTCGCCGAGATGCGCATCCCGTTCAAGTCGCTGCGCTATCGTCCCGGTGCGTCCCAGACGTGGGGCATCCAGCTGCGCCGTGTCGTGCGTCGCCTCAACGAGTGGTCCTACCTGACGCCCGTGCCGATCTCGGCCGCCGGACGAGACGGTTCGCAGGGCATCCTCCGCGTGTCGGAAGCCGCGACTCTCGTCGGCCTCGACCTGCCGCCCGGAAGCCGCAACCTCGAGATCAAGCCCTACGCGCTCTCGGCTCTCACGACCGACCACGCGGCTGCGCCGTCGATCAACAACGCCCACGATCTGTCGGGCGGCGTGGACGTCAAGTACGGCGTGACGCAGAATCTCACCGCGGACTTCACCTACCACACCGACTTCGCACAGGTGGAAGCGGACGAGCAGCAGCTGAACCTCACGCGATTCAGCCTCGTGCTGCCCGAGAAGCGCGAGTTCTTCCTCGAAGGGCGCGGTACGTTCGAGTTCGGCCGGTCGAGCGGCGGCGGCGGTCTGGCGCCGAACGTCTTCTTCAGCCGGCGGATCGGGCTCGAGGACGGGAGCGCTGTGCCAATCGTCGGGGGCGGGCGAGTGACCGGGAAGCTCGGGCGCTATGCCATCGGCGCGCTCAATATTCAGACCGACGCTGCGGTGGGCGTCCCGTCCACGACGTTCTCGGTCGTGCGCGTGAAGCGCGACGTGCTGCGACGCAGCGCCATCGGCGCGATCTTCACGCGCCGCTCGCACGCGGCGCTCGGTGACGGGTCGAACGAAGCCTACGGCCTCGATGCGAAGTTCGCATTCCGCGAGAACGTGCATCTCGACGGCTTCGTCGCGAAGACCGAGACGCCCGGGCTCTCCACTCACACCACGAGCTATCAGGCGCTCTTCGACTATCCCGCCGACACGTACGGCCTCCGGCTCGAGCAGCTCGAGGTCGGGCGGAACTTCAATCCCGAAGTGGGATTCCTGCGTCGCACGAACGTCCGGCGGTCGTTCGTGGAAGGACGGTACAGTCCGCGCCCGCGCGACTTCGGGCACGTGCGGCAGTTCACGTTCGAAGCCGGCATGGACTACATCGCGACCGCCGACAGCGGCCAGCTCGAGTCGCGGCAGCAGCTCTTCAGCTTCGAGTCGGAGTTCGAGAACAGCGATCGTCTCGAGTTCGACGTGCTCGATCTGCACGAACGGCTCGACGAGCCGTTCGAGGTCGCGCGCGACGTCACGTTGCCGCCTGGCAGCTACGATTTCCGGCACACCGAGCTCGTCTACAGCTTCGGGCGCCAGCGGAAGGCCAGTGGCTCGGCTCTGTGGCGACAGGGTGCGTTCTACAACGGCGACATCACGGTCCTCGAGTTCACCTCCGCCCGTGTCGAAGTGACGCCGCGTCTGTCCGTCGAGCCGACCGTCTCGTTCAATCACGTCAGCCTGCCGGAGGGGACCTTCACGTCGAAGCTGGTGCGCACGCGCGTGAGCTACACGTTCACGCCGCGGATGTTCGTCGGCGGATTGGTGCAGTACAACTCCTCGAACGATCGTGTCAGCGCGAACGTGCGCCTCCGCTGGGAATACCATCCAGGGAGCGAACTCTTCGTCGTCTACAGCGAGGACCGCGACACGCGCCTGGCCGGGTTCGCGCAGCCCAGGAATCGCGGCATCGTCATCAAGATCAATCGACTGTTCCGCTACTAGTGGCGTGGACTGCCTGAAGCCGGGCTGACACTGCGTCGGCAGCCTGGTTGTCCGAGGAGTGCAACCCCGCCTGCGATCCGCAGAAGGCCCAAGGAATCAGGCCCAGGGCCCAGGGACGTTATCGTTGCTGTCGTTCCTGTGCCACGCGTCGCTCGAAGTCGGCTTCGGCCGTTGCCAGCTGCCGGGTCCATGCCTCGGCGCCGTTGAGCAGCGGATGAGGACGTTCGCCGTTTCGCATTCGCTCGATGGTCTGCGCGAACATCGCCTGCGGGTGACCGACGAGAACGATGTCCGGCTCGCGTTCCGCTTTCAGCTTGCGGAACGTTCTCCGTGTGTCGTCGATGACGTTCTTGTGACGCGGATTGTCGACGAGCGGCACACCAGGATTTGGCGTCGTCGTTGTGAGGAACGTGACGGTATAGGTGCGGCCGCCATCTGCAACAGTCGTCGTCCAGATCGTGGCACCCTGCGTGTGGCCGGGAGCATGAATGGCGCGAAGCGTCGTGCCGCCGAGCGTGACCGTGTCGCCGTCTTTCAATCGACGAAACACCGGAACTGGCTCCCAGCCGATCGCTCCGAGCGCCGACGTATCGTGGCCGCTTTCAAGCGCCTCGGCGTCGCCACCTATCGCCATCACCTGTGCGCCAGTGCGGCGCTGCAGCAGCGCGTGTCCCTCGATGTGATCGAAGTGCGCGTGGCTCGCCAGAAGGATGCGGATGTCGGAGAGGCGATACCCGAGCTGCTCGACGCTTCTGGCGATGCCATCGTGCATTTCGAGTGTCCCTGAGTCGATCAGGATGTGACCTTGCGGCGTGGTAATCAGGTACGACGCGATGTTCAGCGCGCCGACGTAATAGATGTTGCCGACCAGGCGAAAAGGCTCCACAGGCTGGCTGTAGGCACCGCTGAACTGCGCATACCACTCGCGAGAGAAGAGACGTGGTCCTTGTGCAGCGACGATTGTAGATAAGGCGAGCAGCAGCGCGACGAGCGACAAGGGCGTATGCCCCGCATGCGTCCGTGCGTTCGCGTGCCTCGTCGACGGCATGCGCATCAGGCGCTCTGTGGCGCGTACTCGGTCATGTCGCGCTCCTCCAGCACGGCTCGTGTCGGATTCAACGCCCAGTTGAGAATCGATCCTGCGAACAGGAGAACGGCGAAACCGGTGGCGAGCCAATAGCCGAAGATAATGTCGCCGAATGCATCGCCCATTGCTCCGAGCATCAACGGCGCGACGACGGCAGATACGCAGGTAAAGAACAGGATCACGCCCGCTGCGGCACCATGATCGGCTTTGTGCGCACAGCTGATTCCCTTCGAATTGATCGTCGGATACATCACCGACATGAACAATCCCGAGAGCGGCAGCAGGAAGACGCCCCACGCCACGCCGCCAACGACGGTGAACGCGAAGCACGCCAGGATGCAGCCGCTGAAGACCATCAGCACCACCTGCCAGCGCGCCTGCCGCAGCACCCATACGCCAAGAAAGCGCCCCACGGCGCGGAGCAGGAAGAAGATCGACAAGCTGTACGTGGCAAGTGCCGCAGCGCTTCCTGTGTAGCGCGCGAGCAGCGTTGGCATCCAGACATAGATCGCGGCCTCGACTGCGACGTACAGAAACGCGCCTCCTGAAAATGCCAGCACATAAGGATTCCGCAGCGCGGCGCCCGTTCCACGTGAACTGCCACCGGCTGCGTGGCGCGGCCTCTCCGGGTAGCGGACCATCAACGCGAGCACGACCAGCACGGAGCACATGCCACCAGCGATGACGTAGAGCCACGTCCACGACAAGCCAGCTCCCAGCAGCCAGGTCAGCAGCGCGGGGCCGACGATGGCACCGGCGCCGAAGAAGCCTTCCGCCGCATTCATGATCGACGTATGTTCGGCTGTTGATTTCGAGATGTCACCGATCAGCGCGAGCGCGCCCGTCTTGAAGACGCCGATCGCCAGGCCAGATAGCGCGAGCAGAACGGCGAAGAACCAGAGCGTGTTCCCGGCCGACAGCAGAAAGCAGGCGGAGGCGAACAGGACGAGACCCGCGACGATCGTCTGGCGTCGCCCGAACCGGTCGGCGAGCGACCCGAGCAGCAGGCCGGCGACGGCAATCCCGCTCATGGTGGCGTATTGAAACGTTCCCGCCGCCGTGAGCGACAACTTCAGTGTGCGAATCACCTCCGGGATGATGACGCCCACGGAGTCCGTTGTCATCGCGAACATCGCGAACATCAAATAGGTGAGCGTCTTGATGATCGTGAGGTTCTGCCCGCGGACGGTGTCATGGGTCATGCGTGGCTCTCGAGGTGGTTCTGCCATGTCACGGCCGTGCCGTTCGGACCGGAACCCGTGATCGACGCCGTCATCGCCCCGAGATCGACATCCAGCCGAATGGCGTCGTCGCCCCGGGTCCAGGTCAGGGCGAGTTGATCGGGTCTCGTTGGCAGCGCCCGGAACGTTCCCTCGAACGCTGGATGAGTATGGCGCAGTCGCAGGAGGGCGAGCAGCGAGCGGACCACCGGCCGCGCCAGGGCCTCTTCGAGTTCACCGTCCGTGTAGTAGTGACGGTTGATATCGCGTCCGACCCGTGTGCGTAAAAGCAGCGTCATGTCATTGGTGCCCGCCAGCAGGCCGACGTAATAGATTTGCGGGATGCCCGGCACAAAGCACTGAATCGCTCTCGCGATCAAGTACTCGTTGTCTCGCCGGCCGAGAGCGTCGTAAAACGTGCAATTGATCTGCGACGCGTCGACGTTACTCGCGGCGGCGCCGCTTGCTTCGCGGCTGTCGCCGCGGCTGCGTTGGTGGATCGTGTCGATCAGGGCGTCGATCGCCGGCCGCGGCAGCAACGGTTCGTCGTCAGGGTGCCGGTTGTCACGATCGACATCGCTCACCCCGATTCCGTCGTGCGTGTCGAGAACCGTGACGGTATTCGTCGGGCGAACGCGGAGCCACCGGTTCAAGGCCTCCGCGTTCCCCCTATACAGGGTGTGCAGGACCAGCGGCGGCAGGGCGAAGTCGTACACCCAGTCCACGTGCCGGGCGATAGCAATCTGATCGTCCGGATGTCCATGCACCTCGACCAGCACCTCGATGCCCATCGCGCGAGCCTGCGCGGTCAAATCGTCGATGAAGGCGAACGTCTCCGGGATCATGAAACAGCTCGTGCCGGCTTTCTTGATCGCGAATCCCACGGCATCGAGCCTGATGACCGTGATGCCGGCGTCACGAAAGCGCGTCAGCACCTCAGTCAGGTACTGGCGTCCCTGCGAGTGTGTGACGTCGATATCGATCTGATCGCTGGTGAACGTAGTCCAGAGGAGCAGCCGCTCTCCGCACGCCGCGTCGTGCACAGTGAACGGCAGGCCGGGCCGGATTGAGTGGAGAGCCACCAGGTCCGATTCGCGGGCACCCTGCGGGAATACGCGCCCGTACGTCAGAAACATCCCCGCGTACGGAGAATCGGCGCCACGTGCGTCGTAGTCCTGAAAGGACGGTGAGTGGCGCGAGACGTGATTGACGATCAGGTCGGCCATCACGTCGGCGTCGGCGGCGAGCGCCGCGACGTCGGCCCACGTGCCAAGCCGAGCATCGACCTGGCTGTGGTCGATCGGGTCGAAGCCCGCGTCCGCTCCGTCGATCGGATGAAAGAAGGGGAGGACGTGCACGCCTCCAAACACGCCGCGTAGTGGCCCGTTCAGCAGCTGTCGAAGATCGCGGAAGGTCCCGCCGGGAAGTCGATCGACGTACGCAATCAGCTGCGCCTGGTTCTTCACGCCTGCTCCACGGCGACTCTGATAGCACAGATGGGTCGTTTCATTCCACGCATCCGTATTGACAGGCGCCCCTGGCGGAAGTACACATCTGCCGCATGAAGTCCTCGTTCGTGCTCATGGTGATTGGGTTCGTAGCCCTGGTGTCGCTCCGGATCGAAGCACAAACGCCGCGCGCGATCTCGCCGCTGCGCGTGGGCGCGGCAAAGGTCGACGTGACGCCGTCGCCGAACGAGCTGCCGAAGAATGGGTTTGGCGTCCTCGATCACCTGTACGCCCGCGCGATCGTTCTCGACAACGGTGCGGCGACCGCGGCGCTCGTCACGGTAGACGCAGGCGCGATTCCGGATGCGCTGTGGCAGGCGGTCTCGCAGTCGCTCGCGAAAGACCTCGGCATTCCTGCAACGCACCTGCTGCTGACCGCCACGCACACGCACAGCGCCGGTGGCCAGCGAAGTCCCGACTACGCGCAGAAGATCGTCGAGGCGGTTCGTCTCGCCAGGCAGCGGCTCACGCCGGCCCGCATCGGGTATGGGGCAGGCGAGTCCTATATCAACGTCAACCGGCAGATCATCGACGCGAAGACTGCCCGCTGGTGGGAAGGACCAAACCGCGAGGGACCATCGGACAAGACGGTGGCCGTGGTGAAGTTCGAAACCATGAGCGGCGAACCGCTCGCCGTGTACTACAACTACGCCGTACACGGCGTGATCACCGGGC
>Ga0247825_10003333_pt1 | contig 10599 bp, 11 predicted proteins | sample 13C_Vanillin_Day_FD_194413 | JGI IMG/M metagenome (GOLD analysis project Ga0247825, IMG submission 194413) | Soil microbial communities from agricultural site in Penn Yan, New York, United States - 13C_Vanillin_Day48 | ecosystem: Environmental > Terrestrial > Soil > Agricultural land | place... | reverse complement strand
GCAGGAGCAGAAGGAGGATCGCAGGCACCCACGTGACGAACGTCAAGAAGATCGCCAGCGTGGTGAGCTTGCCCACCACGTATTCGACGCGCGTCAGCGGCTTCGACAGGTAGATCTGGAGCGCGTTCGCGCGGCGATCGTTCGCAATCAGACCGGACCCGACATACAGCGTGATGAAGAAGACAAAGATGCTCTGCACCGCGAGGAACTCGCGGAACGTCGATGCCGTTGGCTGCAGGAAGGACGCCTGCGCATAGTTCGACGCAACGTAGAGCAGGACGGCACGCACGAGGAACTGACCCCACGCCACCAGCAGCAGCCCCAGGAACTTGCGCTCGCGCAGCCGCTCCATGATCCCGGCATGCGCAATGACCCACCACGTCCGTCCATGCGGCTCGCGCTGCCCCGCGTACCGCCGGTAACCCTGATCATGAATAGGCATCGCCTACTGCTCCCCCACGGCGCGGGCAAAGACGTCTTCGAGCGTTGGCACGCTGGGTTTCAGATGCCGCACCTGCAACCCGTGGGACGAGGCAAGCCGGAACAGCCGTCGGGCATCCTCGCCGTCCGCGATCCCGTCGCCTGGCACGAAGACACGCATGACGTCCTCGTCGGTTTCGTGGCAGTCGAGCCCCTCGGCCCTCAGCACGGTGACGAATGCAGCGGCATCGCCCTTGACCCGAAGCTCGAACACCCGCCCGCCATGGCCCTTCAGCGAGGCAATCGGTCCCTCCGTGGCCACCGTGCCCTTGTCCATCACGACGACGTAATCGCAGGTGTATTCGACGTCCGGCAGGAGATGTGACGAGAGGATCAGGCTGAGGCCCTTGTTGTGCGCGATGTCGCGGATCAGTTCGAGCATTTCCTCGCGGCCCTTCGGATCCATTCCGTTGGTCGGCTCGTCGAGGAACAGCAGGTCGGGATCGTGCACGAGCGCCTGCGCCAGCTTGATGCGCTGCTTCATGCCGGTCGAATAGGTCTCGACGTTGCGATACCGCGCTTCGCCAAGGCCAACGTAGTAGAGCACCTCGTGCGCCCGCTGCATGGCATCGGCATGCGGCAGTCCCGACAGCTCGCCGCAATACGCGACAAACGACACCGCGTTCATTCCGGGGATGTGCGCATCGCTCTCGGGCATATAGCCGATGCGGGACCGGATCTTCAGCGGGGAATGCTTGACGTCAAGGTCCAGGACACGCATCTGGCCCTGCTCGGGCACCACGAATCCAAGCAGCGCGCGGAGCATCGTGCTCTTCCCCGCTCCGTTCGGGCCCAGCAGGCCCACGGCACCGGACGGAAACGATGCGTTCACGTCCCGCAGCGCGAGCTGACGGCCGTAACGGACGGAGACGCGTTCGAGTTTGACGACAGAGTCCACGGTCAATCGCTGAGGATACGTGCAGATGGGTTCATAAAGTTCCGCGAAGGCCAAGAGCATCAGCCTCTTCGCGCATGAATGCAATCACGTTGGCGACGTGCGCGTCGAGCGGGAGGCCCAGTTCCTCGGCGCCATTGCGCAGGTCGTCCCTCGACACGGCCCTGGCAAACGCCTTGTCCTTCATCCGCTTGATCACCGAGGCCGGCTCGAGGTCGAGCACGCTTTTCGATGGGCGTACGAGCGCTGCGGCGGTGACGAACCCGGCCATTTCGTCACACGCGAACAGTGTGTGCTCGAGCGGCGTCTCCCGCGGCACCCCGGAATAGTTCGCATGCGAGAGGATCGCCTTCATCACCCATTCCGGATATCCGCGTCGTCGCAACTCCTCACACCCGCGGAACGGGTGATCGTCGGCCGTCGGGTATCGCTCGTAGTCGAAGTCGTGGAGCAGCGCCACGAGACCCCACTCGTCCTCGTTTGCCCCTGCCAGACGTGCGTAGCCCCGGACCGCCGCCTCCACCGCCAGCGCGTGCTTGCGCAGGCTCTCGCTCGCGGTCCACTCCGTGAGGAGCTGCCACGCATCGGCCCGGGTTGCGCTCACCGGACAGACCCTGGCGCGTCCCGGTCGAGCTCGAGTGCCCGCTCGATCACCTCGTTTGCCTTCCTGGTCAGGTTGAACTGGGGAAGTTCAGACGGATCGACAAACTTGGCGTCGGCAACGTCGGACCCGGCGACCAGCTCGCCGCCGATCGGCCAGCACAGGTAATCCACGAGGACGAAGTGATACCTCACTTCTCCCTGTTCGTCACGTGTAATGCGGTCGAACACCTCGATGACCGGCCCGACCTCGATCTCGAGGCCGGTCTCCTCGAGCATCTCTCGCCGGATGGAGTCCTCGAGGGTCTCGCCGAGCTCGACGCCGCCGCCGGGAAGGCTCCATTGCCCGGCGAGCGGATCGTACTTGCGCTTGACGATCAGCACCTTGCCCTCAGCCACGATGACGGCGCCGACACCAACGTACGGGCGGTCCGGGTATTTTCGCGTGTCGGTCACGAACGCCTATTCACCCATCACCTTTACAACCACCCTCTTTTTGCGCTGCCCGTCGAACTCTGCGTAGAACACTTGCTCCCACGGTCCGAGATCCAGCTTACCGTCCGTAATCGGCAGGATGACCTGATGACCCATCAGAGTCCGCTTCAGGTGCGCGTCGGCGTTGTCCTCGCCGGTCTGGTGATGCCGGTAGTCGAGACCCGCTGGCGCGAGCTTCTCGAGCCATTCCTGGAAGTCGTGGATGAGACCGTTCTCCCAGTCGTTCACATAGACCGCGGCGGTAATGTGCATCGCCGAGACGAGCACCATGCCTTCCTTGACGCCGCTCTTCTTCACCGCTGCCGCGACCTCGTCCGTAATCCGGACGAACTCCTGGCGCTTCTTGGTGTTGAACCACAAATACTCGGTCAGAGTCTTCATACGATCACAAAAACAACCACGAAGAACACGAAGGATCGAAGGACACGAAGAACAGAACAATCAAAATCTTTGTGTTCTTCGTGATCTTCGTGGTTTATACGAGCGCCAGTGACGCTACCGCGCTCAAGTCCCAGTCGGCTCGTACTCCCGCACGATAGTTCCGCAGGCCGGCGGCCGCAATCATCGCCGCGTTGTCGGTGGACAGCGCAATGCCCGGAATGAAGACCGGGAGTTCACGCGCGGCACCGCGCTGCTGACCATCAGCGCGTAACCGGCTGTTTGCCGACACGCCACCGGCAATTCCCACGCTGCGCGCACCATACCACCTCGCCGCGTCGAAGAGCCGGTCGAGCAGCGTCTCGACGACGACGCGCTGAAAGCTGGCACAGATGTCGTCGATCTCCGAATCGGGCAAAGGCGCACCGTCACCAAGACCAAGGACGGACCGGCGTTGCGTCACGTGCCGAAGGACCGACGTCTTCAAACCGCTGAAGCTGAAGTCGCGAATGCCTGGCACGTCCGGAGCGTTCCGGTCGGCGTGCGTGATTCGCATCTTCGGGAACGGAACGGCGCGATCGTCGCCGCGCGCAGCCCGTTTGTCGATGATGGGACCGCCGGGATATCCGAGACCCAGCAGCTTCGCCACCTTGTCATACGCTTCCCCCGCCGCATCGTCCCGCGTGCGTCCAAGCAGTTCGTAGTGACCTGGTGTTGCGACCCGGTACAGGCTCGTATGCCCTCCGGAGACGACGAGCACGACGGCGGGCAGCGGCATCTCGCCGTTCTCGAGGGCCAGCGACTCGATGTGGCCGGCCAGATGGTGAACCGGGACCAACGGGACATTCCGGGCCCACGCCATCGACTTCGCGAACGACAGGCCGACGAGAAGCGATCCGACGAGGCCTGGTCCCTGGGTCACTGCAATCGCATCGACTGTCGAGACGCCGGCGTCCGCAAGCGCGTTGCGAACAACGCCACAGATGTCTCGAATGTGCTGGCGGGCGGAAAGCTCCGGGACGATGCCGCCCCATTCCCGGTGCAGCGCCATCTGTGAGGCGACAACGCTCGAGCGCAGGCGCCAGGGCCGCTGCGGATCGCCGGTTTCCTCGACCACCGCTGCGGCGGTTTCGTCGCAGGAAGTCTCAATACCTAAGAGGATCATGCCGTTCTAGGTTCGAACCGGTGTGCTTGTCAGGCCTCTCAGCGATTCGTCGTACGGCGGGCGTGCGATGCCGCGCTCCGTGATGATTGCAGTGACGTACTTGGCTGGTGTCACATCGAACGCCGGATTGCGGATGAGAGCGCCCTCGGGCGTCAGGCGCGACGAGCCGACGTGCGTGACCTCCCGGTCGTTTCGTTCCTCGATCGGGATCTGGCTGCCGTCGGGGGTATTCAGGTCGATCGTCGAAAGAGGCGCGGCCACGTAGAACGGGATCGAGTGCTCCTTCGCCAGTACCGCCACGCCGTAGGTCCCGATCTTGTTGGCCACGTCGCCGTTGGCGGCAATCCGATCGGCGCCGACGACGACCAGATCGACGTTTCCGAGACGCATCATCGACGCCGCCATGTTGTCGGTGATGACAGTGGTCTTGATGCCGTCCTTCACCAGCTCCCATGCTGTGAGCCGTGCGCCCTGCAGGAACGGCCGCGTTTCGTCGGCGAGCACCGCGACGTTCTTGCCGGCCTCCGCTGCAGCGCGAATCACGCCCAGCGCCGTACCGTAGCCGGCGGTCGCCAGCGCACCCGCGTTGCAATGCGTCAGGATGCGCGCCTCGTGAGGAACGAGCTCGGCGCCGAACGCGCCCATGTCGCGGCAGCTCTGGACGTCCTCGTCGTGAATCTTCAACGCGTCCGCGAGGAGCCGGTCCTTCAACTCGGTCACGGAAGCGCCGCCCTGCGCCGCCTCGGCAAAGGTGTGCTTCATCCGCTCGATGGCCCAGAACAGATTGACCGCGGTCGGGCGCGTCGCCGCCATCAGATCGCAGAGCTTCTGAAACTCGGTGGTGAACTGCTTGGTGCCAGTGGCCTTGCTGCGGCGCATGCCGAGCGCGATGCCCATCGCGGCCGCCACTCCAATGGCCGGCGCGCCGCGGATGACCATCGTCTTGATCGCTTTCGCGACTTCATTCGCCGTGCGGCAGGTGACGTACACCTCAGTCACAGGCAGTTTTCGCTGGTCGATCATCACGACCGCGTCGTCTTTCCATTCGATTGTGGGTAGCACTGGAGGCGATGATATCAGGCCTATAATCCGTCCAGATTTCGAGGAGGCTGTATGACGCGTGCACGCCAATCGGGCATCGCGATCGCCCTCGCACTGGCATCACTCTCGCCCGTCGTGGCCGACGACCAGCAACCGGCACCAGCGCGGACCGCTCGAGGAAGTGTGTGGGTCATGCCGCGCCTGGCGGACGGCCGACCGGATCTCGAGGGCACGTGGGAGAACAACAGCGCCACGCCGCTCGAGCGTCCGAAGCAGTTCGCCAACAAGCCGCTGCTGTCGGATGAGGAAGTCGCCACGCTGGAGCGCCGCGCCAGGCAATTGTTCGGCCCCGAGGCAGAGGCAACCTTCGGCGACGCGCTGTACACCACGCTACTCGCCGACTCCCGACCGCGCGGACTGGGCGCCACCGGCAGCTACAGCCAGAACTGGCTGCCCGATCGCTATTTCGAGCGCCGGACGTCGTTGATCGTCGATCCCCCCGATGGACGCCTGCCGCCGATGACGCCCGCGGGCCTGAAGCGCCGGGCGGCGACGGTCGCGTTCGGACGGATCGGTGCATCGGTCCAGGAGATGTCGCTCCAGGATCGCTGCATCCACTACGGCTTCCCGGATCTGTTTGCTGCCTACATGGCCGTCTACCGGATCGTGCAGGGTCCCGACTACGTCGCGATCCAGCTGGAGAAGATCCACGACACGCGCGTCATTCCGATCGGCAACAGCCGGCATCTCCCCGGGTCGATGCACCAGTACCTCGGCGATTCGCGCGGACGATGGGAGGGCGACACGCTCGTCGTGGAGAGCACGAATTTCCATCCCAAGGGGAATCCTATGGGCGGCTACTCCGTGCTGTCGGACGAGAACATGAAGCTGGTCGAGCGGTTCCGCCGCACCGCTGACGACACGCTCGAGTACACATTCACCGTGGACAACCCGACGATGTGGACGAAACCGTGGACGGCGACGATCTATTGGAAGCGGTCTCGGGGCGAGCTCCTCGAGTACGCCTGCCACGAGGGGAACTACAGCCTGCGCGGGATGCTCGCCGGCGCGCGCGCGGACGAGGCGGCCGGGCGTTGAGAGTGCCCTTCGTGATGCTATTTCAGTAGCCGGTTGTCGAACGGCAGGGGCAGCAGATCCCTCAATGCCAACCGGCCGGTCTCGCGGCGGAGATTGGCCAGAATCACTTCGAGGTCACCGCCGAACTCCCAGAGGATCTGACGGCACGCCCCGCACGGCGGAGTCGGGTCCGCTGTGTCGGCAACGACCACTACACGCTTGAAGCGCCGGTGCCCCTCCGAGAGCGCTTTGAACATTGCGACACGCTCGGCGCAGACGGTCAGCCCGTAGGTGGCGTTCTCGACGTTGCAGCCGGTGATGATCGTTCCGTCAGACGTTTCGAGTGCCGCGCCGACCTTGAAGCCGGAATAGGCGGCATGCGCATGACGACGGGCCCGACGGGCGGCAGCAACCAGCGCGCGAGTATCAGAGACGGGCAAGGATCTCCTCCAGCAGCGCAATGAACGACCCGCGCACGCGGCGGGCTGTTTCCATCACCTCGTCATGGTTCAGCACGCCCGGCAGCACACCGGCCGCCATGTTCGTGATGCACGAGATGCCGAGCACCTCGAGCCCCATGTGCCGCGCCGCAATCGCTTCGGGCACGGTGGACATGCCGACGGCGTCGGCGCCGATCGTCCGGAAGAACCTGATCTCCGCCGGCGTCTCGTAGCTCGGACCGTGCGTCGCGACGTATATACCGTGACTCACCGGCACGCCCGAAGCGGCTGCCGCGTGGTCCGCAATCCGGCGCAGGCGGAACGAGTACACCTCGCTCATGTCCGGAAACCGCGCGCCCAGGCGTTCGTCGTTGGGCCCCACGAGCGGGTTCGACCCGAGAAGGTTGATGTGGTCGTCGATGATCATCAGCGCGCCCTGCGCGAAGCCGGTGTTGATGCCGCCGGCGGCGTTCGTCAGGATCACCTGCTTCACTCCGAGCCGGCCCATGACGCGAACAGCAAAGACGACGGTCCCGAGATCGTGCCCTTCGTAGAAATGCGCACGCCCGGCGAGCGCGGCCACGCGTTTGCCACCGAGATTCCCGATGACGAGTCGTCCACTGTGGCCGACCACAGCCGACGCGGGCCAGTGCGGAAGGTCCCCGTACGGCGAAGCGAACGCATCGCCCAACCGATCTGCGAAGTCGCCGAGTCCCGACCCGAGCACAACGGCTGTTTCCGGCAGCGCGCCGCAACGAGCGCGTATGTGCGCGGCGGCCTCCTCGATCTGTTCGTAGGAACCCGGCGTGCTCATAGCAACATGCCGGCAATCGTGGCGGTCAGAAAGTTGGCGAACGTGCCGGCAAGCATCGCGCGCACGCCAAGCCGTGCCAGGTCGTGGCGCCGCTCGGGCGCCAGCGCGCCGATGCCGCCGATCTGAATGCCGATCGAGCTGAAGTTTGCGAACCCACACAGCGCGAACGTCGCGATGGTGAACGACTTCGGATCGAGCATCTCCTTCAGCGGCCCGAGCTGCGAGTAGGCGACGAACTCGTTGAGCACCATACGCGTGCCGAGTAGATTCCCAATCGTCGCCGAATCCTTCCACGGCACCCCGAGACTCCACGCGATCGGCGCGAAGACCCATCCGAAGATCTGCTGCATGCTGAGGCCGGCCAGCCCGAGGATGGCGTTGACCAGGGCGATGAGCGCCAGAAAAGACACGAGCATCGCGCCAACGTTCAGGGCGAGGTGCAGCCCTTCGCCGGTGCCGCGCCCGATCGCATCGATGACATTGACGTCTGTCTTCTCTACCTTCAGCTTCACGGAGCCCATCGTCTCGGGCTCGCGCGTTTCCGGTACGAAGATCTTGGCCATCATCAGCGTGCCGGGCGCCGTCATGATCACTGCGGTCAGCAGGTGCTGCGCCTCGACGCCAAACAGGATGTACGCCGCCATCACGCCGCCGGAGATGTGCGCCATGCCCGCGGTCATGACCGTCATCAGCTCGGACTCGGTCATCCGCGGGAGGAACGGGCGGATCGTCAGCGGCGCCTCCGTCTGCCCCATGAAGATGCTGGCGGCGACGTTCAACGTCTCGGCGCCGCTCGCCCGCATGAACCGCCGCATGATCACGGCAAAGAGCCGGACGATGAGCTGCATGACGCCGAAGTAGTAGAGCATCGCGAACAGCGCCGCAATGAAGACAATGGTCGGCAGCACCATGAACGCGAAGATGTTGGCGTATTGCCCACCCTCCGCGCCCAGGACGTTCGTCATGATCTTCGGCCACACATCGGGATTGCCGAGCGGGCCGAACACGAACGACGAGCCGACGTAGGTGAAGTTCAGCAGCTTGGTGATGAGGCTCCCGGCTCCCTGAAACACCGCCTGTCCGACGCTCGTCTTGAGGACGATCAACGCGAAGACGAACTGCAGCGCCAGTCCCCACGCAACCGTCCGGTAGTCAATTGCATGACGTGCGGCTGACAAGCAGTACGCCAGCGCCAGGATCAGCGCCAGGCCGGCAATCGGCTGCACGCGGTCGGCGCCCACGAATCCCAGGCCCACGCCGGCGAGGGCGATGACGAGCAGGGATCCGAGGATGAGGCCGTCACGGCGGCCCCACGGCTGCGCTCCAAGTCGGGGACTTGCTGTTTCAGTGGTCATAGTCATCGAATGTCGTCCAGGACCTTCTCGGGTTTCACCGGCCGCTGATCCTCAATCGCGAACGCGTCCCGACAGAGCGACAACGCCTGTTCGAGCCCGCGCCCGGCGCGATGGTGCAGTTCAATCAGCGGCTGCCCCGCCTGCACCTCGTCTCCCACGTGCACCCGCATGACGGCGCCAACGCCGTGATCGACCTTCTCGCCGACCTTCGAGCGTCCGGCGCCAAGCACATGCGCCGCGCGCCCGATCGGCAACGCCGCCGTCCGCGCCACGAAGCCAGATCGAGGCGCCGACACCACGGCGCGGTCTGGTGCGGCAGACATCAACTGATAGTTTTCAATGACCGCAGGGTTTCCACCCTGCAGTTCGATCATCCGCGCCAGCGTCTGCAGCGCGCGCCCGGACGTGAGCGCCGCCTCCACTCTGGCTGACGCAACCGCTGCGTCGCGTTCAACGCCGGCCAGGACCACCATCCGCGATGCCAGGCGCACCGAAACGGTCCTCAACTCAGCCGGCCCGCTGCCTTTCAATGTGTCGAAGCACTCGATCATTTCCAGCGTGTTGCCGACGGCGTCCCCCAGCGGGGCGCCCATGTCGGTCACGAAGGCCTCAGTCGGAATGCCGCCGAGCCGCCCGATCTCCACCATCGACCGCGCCAGCGCCCGCGCATCGTCCGCGGTCTTCATGAACGCGCCGTCGCCGCACTTCACGTCCAGCAGGACGGCGTTGCTGCCTTCCGCAAGCTTCTTGCTCATCACCGAGGAGGCAATCAGCGGAATGCTTTCGACCGTCGAGGTCACGTCGCGAAGGGCGTAGATCTTCTTGTCCGCCGGAGCGAGGCTCGCCGTCTGGCCGATGATGCTGGTGCCAACCTCTCGCAGCACCGCCTTGAACTCGTCGATGGTCAGATCGACGCGGTAGCCCGGGATGGATTCGAGCTTGTCGAGCGTGCCGCCCGTGTGACCGAGGCCGCGTCCCGACATCTTGGGCACGACGACCCCGCACGCGGCGGCAAGCGGTGCGAGGACGATCGACACCTTGTCGCCCACGCCTCCGGTGCTGTGCTTGCCGACCTTGATACCTGGCAGCTCCGAGAGGTCCACGCGGTCGCCCGATCGGACCATGGCGTCGGTCAGGAACCAGGTCTCCTCGGCGTCCATCCCACGCAGGACGATCGCCATGAGCAGGGCAGAGGCCTGGTAGTCCGGGACGGACCCGTCCACGACCCCGCGCACGAACAGATCGACCTCTGCCCGCGTCAGCGCCTGCCCGTCGCGCTTCCGGGCGATGACATCCGCAAATCTCATGAGGGGAAAGCCGTCGGGCGGCCCCCGAAAGGGGGTCGCCGGCGACAGTATATGTGCGCTGCAGAACTGGCCCGAAACTCACGATAACTGGAACGTCGCAGGCGCCTCCCCGACTGCCAATTTGCGCATCTACCGGACGTAGCCGCCAAAGGTCATGACAGTTACCGTGTCCGTTGAGCCGATGCCCGTGGACCAGAGCACCGCGCTCGCGGAATTTGCACGCGCTTGCAAATCGGCCGCTCGGGCGGTGTCGATGTATCCAGGCACCCACCCCGCCATTGCCGCTGCCCTGTCCCGGGTCACCTCGGCCGGAAAACGCCTGACCGCCGGAGGCGATCTGACGCTCGGCGTCCACCCCAACATGCTGGTCGTCGATGGCCATCCGCCTGCCCGGCCGGACGCCTCGATCGTCGAGCTGGCAGCGCTGCTCCACGACCACCTGGTAGGCGAGCTGCGCATCACCCGCGACGCGGAGTCCGCGGACTGGCACTCGCTGCTGCTCATCCTGGCCCGCGCGCCCGAGGAACTCATTCAGGAGGGCGGAGTTGGGAA
>Ga0247825_10003332_pt1 | contig 10599 bp, 11 predicted proteins | sample 13C_Vanillin_Day_FD_194413 | JGI IMG/M metagenome (GOLD analysis project Ga0247825, IMG submission 194413) | Soil microbial communities from agricultural site in Penn Yan, New York, United States - 13C_Vanillin_Day48 | ecosystem: Environmental > Terrestrial > Soil > Agricultural land | place... | reverse complement strand
TCCGCTCCAACGAGGTGGAGGCGTATTTCCAGTCGCGCAAGCTCGCGACCTGGAGCGCCGACGTCGTCGCCGACGACTGGAAGCACATCAGCGCGTCGGAGGTGGTGCGGCGCACCATCTCGCGGCTCGACGAAAAGGGCAAAGGCGTGGTGCTGCTGCACGACATCCAGCCGGCGACCGCGCTCGCCCTTCCGGAGTTGCTGCGCGAACTCAAGGCGCGCGGCTATCGCGTGGTGCACGTGGTTCCGCGCGGCGCGCCGCAGCCGGAGGTGCCGGTCGCCGCGGCGCCCGCCCCGCAACCGGCCACGCCGCAAGCCCGTGCACCGGAGCGGCAACTGACGGCGATCGTGCCGCCGAAGCCGCAGCCCGTGCCCGCTCCGCCCGAGCCGGTCGCGCCGGTGGCTGCGGCCGCTGTCGCCGGACCGCAGCCGCAATCCGTCGAACGTGTTTCGCTGCCGCGCGAGGACGCGCCTGCGCCCGATGCCACCGGCACCGCCGGAGACAACACCGCACGCGCCATCCCGATCGTGCCGGGCGCCCCGATCCGGCCCTTCACCTCGGATGCCAAGCCCGCGCGCAACATGCCGACCCCCGGCAAGTTCGTCACCACCGAGCCCGGCGGCTGGCCGCCGGTCACCGGCGTGCCGGTGCCGAAGGCCGGCGGCGTCGGCGTAACCACCGTGCCGCGCGGATTTGCCGGCCCGGACGGACGGTTCCGGTAATTTTTCTCCGTCGTCATTCCGGGGCGCTGGCACCACCGCGTTTACGCGCGTCTTCGACGCGCTATGGCGGCGAACCCGGAATTCAGGGCAACACATGCAACCGGCTCTGGATTCCGGGTTCGCGGGCTTTCGCCCGCGCCCCGGAATGACCGCGGATGGTTCGGCGCGATCGCCGTAAGCACCAATGCGATCTGCCCATTGTCTGCCCCCGCGGCGGCTGGCACCATTTCGACCTGCAAATCGATCGTCGGCCGGATCGCTCAATCGGAGAGGATTCCCATGCGCGCCCTCGTCAAATTCATCGCTGCCGCGTCGCTGTTCGTTCCATTCGTCGCGAGCCCCTCTCAGGCCCAGGAGGTCAAGGTCGGCGTCGTCCTCGCCTATACCGGCGTCGGCGCGGAGCTCGGCCAGCAGGTCGACCGGGGCATGGAGCTGTACCTGAAGCTCAACGCCGACAAGGTGAAGCCCTACTCGATCAGGCTCATCAAGCGCGACGAGAAGGATCCGGCCGGCGCCAACACCCGGATCGCGGTCCAGGAGCTGCTCGCCCAGGAGAACGTCGATATCCTCGCCGGCTGGAATTACTCGCCGAACGCGATCGCGTCGGCGCAGGTCGTCACCGCCGGCAAGAAGCCCGCGGTGATCATGAACGCGGGAACCGCGCATATCACCAACATGTCGCCGTATTACGTGCGCGTGTCGTTCAGCATGTGGCACGCCGGCTACGCGATGGGCCAGGCGGCCGCCCAGCAGCTTCGGGCCAAGACCGCCGTGGTCGGATACACCGATTTCCCGCCGGGCAAAGACAGTCTCGCCGCCTTCAAGCGCGCGTTCGAAGCCCATGGCGGCAAGGTGATCGACGAAATTCCGATGGGCGGCGCGGGCACCGTGCCAGACTTCACGCCGTTCCTGCAGCGCGCCAAGGACAAGAAGCCGGACGTGCTGTTCGTGTTCATCCCGGCCGGCGATCACTCGACCGCGGTCGTGAAAACCTATGCAGCGCTCGGCATGCGCGAGGCCGGCATCAAGCTGATCGGCCCGGGCGACATCAGCGATGACACCAAGCTGCAGGCCATGGGCAATGCCGCGGTCGGCCTGGTGACGATGCATCACTATCATGCCGACCTCGACAATCCCGAAAACAAGCGCTTCGTCGAGGCCTGGAAGAAGGAATACGGCGCGAACTCGACGCCCAACTTCTTCGCGGTCGGCGGCTATGACGGGATGGCCGCCATCGTTCACGTCGTGCAACAGCTCAAAGGCAAGATCGAGAGCGACAAGGCGCTGGACGCGCTCAAGGGATGGAAGTTCGAAAGCCCGCGCGGACCGATCATGATCGATCCGGCAACCCGCGACATCGTGATGAACGAATACCTGTCCGAGGTCGTCCTGAAGGACGGCCGCCTGTCGCAAAAGGTGATCGGCAAGATCGAGGCGGTCAAGGACATCTGCAAGGAGCAGAAGATCGGACCGTGCGCTTCGGCGAACTAGATCCATTCGGCCAACACTCCGCGAGCCCTGGCTTTGAATTCGGGCGCCCGGGCCGGCCCGCCGTTTCCCTTTTTCCGTTTCCCCAAAAGGGGAATGGAGCGCCGGGAGGCGCCCCCCGGCGGATCGCCGCCGGGGCCGAACCCAACGGGGTTCGGGCGCGCACGGCAGGTCCCTGTTACCAGGGGTTGCCGCTTTCGGGCGCGCGGGCCCAGTGACGTAGGACCCGGCGCCTCCCGGCGCTCCACCGCGATGCCATTGTCGGGCACCGCATCCTGCTCTCTCCTCAGGCGCCGCGATCGACGGCACCGGGAAAGAACAAAGACAGAACACACATAAATTCCTATAGGATTGGCGTCAACCCCGTAGGAAAATAATTTTTATTCGGAACGCCGGGTCATCCCGCCTGCCTTTAGCGGCGGGCTATCGCATACGACGCAACGCGGGTGGTGCGCTCCCTCCCCCTGAAAGGGCTCCTGAAAGGGGGAGGGAGCGCACCTCCCGAGGGGCAACAGCCGTGTTTTGAAACGCGGGCGCTACGTCAGCTCGACGGTCAGCGGATTGTACGAATAGAGCCAGCGGTTGCGGTCGTCGCCTTCGTCGCGATTGGCGAAGCGCGCCCGGATTTCAGCCTCCGAGCGCAGATGAAACAGCTCGCGGTTGGCGCTCGACTGCAGGACGATCTTGGCGGTCCGGTCGATGCGGTTGCGCTGATAGATCTGCAGCGCTTCCGCAATCGAATCCGTCATGCCGAGCGTGCGCGTCAGCACCGCGCCGTCCTCGATCGCCATCGCCGCGCCCTGCGCCAGATACGGCAGCGTCGGATGCGCGGAGTCGCCCAGCAGCGTGACGCGGCCGGTGCTCCACTCGCGGATCGGCGGGCGGTTGAACAGCGCCCAGAGATAGCACTGGTCCTTGTCGGCGGCGTCGATGATGGTCTGGATCGCCGGGTGCCAGCCCGCGAAGTGCGCCTTGAACTCGGCCCATGGCCGCTTGACGGTCCAGGACTCCTCGGAGGTTTCCTCGGTCTCGACGCAGCCGACCAGATTGAGCAGCGTGCCTCCGCGCAGGTAGTAGCAGACGACGTGCCCCTCCGGCCCCATGAACACCGACATGACCCGTTCCAGCAGGTCCTTCGGCAGCCGGCTGGTCGGAACCACGAGGCGCCAGGCCGAGTCGCCGGTGTAGGTCGCGGGCGCTGCTCCAAACATCTGCGCGCGCACCACCGACTTCACCCCGTCGGCGGCGATCAGGATGTCGCCCTTGACCGAAGGCCGGTCGGCGAAATGCAATTCGACATGGTCGGCGCTCTCGGTGAAGCCGGTCACCCGGTGATTGAGCCGGACGATGCCGGGATCGGCGGCACGCGCCCGGTCGGCGAGGATATCGTGCAGGTCGGCGCGATGAAGCTGCGTGTAAGGCGCGCCGTGTAACTGCTCCTGGGACAACGAAAATCGCTGGATCACCTCGCCGGTGTGGTGGAGCCGGAACACGTAGGCCTCGGGCTTGACGCCGACCGCCAGAAGGCGGTCCTCAATCCCCAGGTGCCGCATGACGTGCATGGCATTGGCGCTGACCTGGATGCCGGCGCCGATCTCGCCGAGCTGCGGCGCCTGCTCGTAGATCTCGACCCGATGGCCGGCCTTCATCAGGCAGGACGCGGCGGTCAGCCCGCCAAGGCCTGCGCCCGCGATCAGGATGCGATATGGCTTCATTCCAACGCCCGCCCAGCCCTTCTTCTTGTTCTAGGTCCTTACCACAACGCCGGGCTGCGTTAAGCGGGCTCTGACGCAGCCCGGCCGCGCTCAAATGGCGCGCCGGTGGGATTTTGGGAGTGGTGCGGTCAAGAGGACTCGAACCTCCACGGGTTGCCCCGCTAGCACCTCAAGCTAGTGCGTCTACCAATTCCGCCATGACCGCGTAGGGAAGACGCCGGAAACCCGGCGTCGAGGCGTCGGCGATGTAACAAATCGAGCCAGCCCATACAAGGGCGGGTTTCCCGCCCTTCCGGGGCGCTATCCTCGTGTTTCCGGCGAGCGCGGCAGCAGCGACTTGACCTCGACCGCGATGCGGTTGCCCTGGATCACCACGGTGCCTTTGGCGACCGGAAAGTTGTTGGCCAGAATCTGCACCTCGTCATCCTCGGTCGCGTCGAGTTCGATGATCGCGCCGCGGCCGAGCCGGAGCACCTGGTGAACCGGCATATCGGTAGACCCCAACACCACGGCGATGTCGAGGGAAACGGTTTCGATACTGGCCATTCGAATCCTTGCTGGGGTAAGGGACTGCGCGGATCCAAGGTCACCATGGTATGGTGAATGAGTGGTTAATGCCCGTTCCCACGCTGCTTTGACGCAGATGTCCGCCGCCGGCCGCCCGCCGGTGGAGTGGCGGATCAGCGATGGCCCGGTCGGCTACGCGGACGCGCTCGCGGCGATGGACGAGAGGGTGGCGGCGATTGCCGCGGGCACCGCGCCGGAACTGATCTGGCTGCTCGAACATCCCCCGCTGTACACCGCCGGAACCAGCGCCAGGCCGCAGGACCTCGTCGAGGCACGTTTTCCGGTGCACCAGACCGGCCGCGGCGGCCAGTTCACCTATCACGGGCCCGGCCAGCGCGTGGCCTATGCGATGCTCGATCTCAACCGCCGCAAGCCCGACGTGCGGGCCTATGTCGCCGCGCTCGAGGAATGGATCATCCGCACGCTCGCCGACTTCAACGTGCGCGGCGAGCGCCGCGACGACCGCGTCGGCGTCTGGGTGCGGCGGCCCGAAAAAGGCCGGGACGTTCTGGGCCAGCCGTTCGAGGACAAGATCGCGGCGCTCGGCATCCGCGTGCGCAAGTGGGTGACGCTGCACGGCATCTCGATCAACGTCGAGCCGGAGCTTTCGCACTTTTCCGGCATCGTGCCCTGCGGCGTGTCCGAGCAGCGCTACGGCGTGACGAGCCTCGCCGACCTCGGCCTGCCGGTCAGCATGGCCGAGGTCGACATGACGCTGCGCAGCAAGTTCGAAGAGGTGTTCGGGCCGACGGCCCAAGAGATGGCCCGGACCGGCACGGCCGGCTAGCAGGCCCGCTGCAACTGCGCAGCATTTGACACAATCCTGGCGAGGTAAGGCTAACGGGAGGGCGGCGGAAACTTTCGGCACCGCCGGCGTTTTGAACGAGGCACCGCAGCCGCGGGTTTTTCGGGGCTGCGCGGTCAACGCTCACCAATGTGAGGCGTGCCATGCGTGTCCGAACCATCCTCCTGGCCTGCTTGGTCATCGCCGTCGCAACCGCATCGTCGGCGGCGAAGGGCGACACCGCCATCGCGACCAAATGGCGGCTGATGCGGCTGGACCAGGACGACTGCATGTCCTACGCGCGGTTGGCGATCTTCCGCACGGGATTTGAGAAGGCCGATCCCGGATCGCAGACCATGTCCGGAAAGAAGGGCGAATACACCGCCTCGGTCCGCTGCCTGTCGGAGCAGCGCTTGATATTCTTCGTCGTGGCCGGGCCGGATGCCTTGGCCGTCTCCGGCTACCTGACGACGCTGTATGGACAGTTCGGCGTGATGTAGCCGCGACTGTCAAAGCACCGTCGGCAAGACTGCGAACGGTTGCGAACCGCGCAACGCCAACTCGGATGCCGCTGCCTCGCGCTGGTCGATCCGGTCGACCCGCGCCGACGGCGGCCCGTTGCGGCAAGCCTCGATGACGGCGTCGACGGCGGCAGCCTCGCCCGACAGCACCGCCTCGACGCTGCCGCTCCTGCGGTTGCGGACCCAGCCCTGCAGGCCCCGGCTCGCGGCCGCATCCTCGACAAAGGCGCGGAAGCCCACGCCCTGCACGCGGCCGTGGAACATGACATGACGGATGACGCTCATCGTGCGTCCTCGAGCTTGCGATTGCCGGCTCCCAGCGTGCGCATGTCGAGCCACGCTTCGAGCGCGCGGATGTGCCGCGGCGGCAGGTCCCATTCGCGGGCAGCGGCGACGACCAGCTCGATATAGCCGGGCTTCGGCCGCCCCTCGCCGCGCGGCCGCGCGAAATAGACCAGCGCCGGCATCAACTCGCCCGCGTGGCGCACCGGCACGGTTTCGGCGCGGTAAAGGCCGGCCGAGATGTTCTCCCAGGCGTCGAGCGTGACGCGGTCGCGCGGGGTGATGCGCCACAGCACGCCATGCACGGTCCGCGCGCGGGCCGGCGCGACCGAGGCATAGCCGTCGCCGGTGATGACGAAACGATGGCCGGGAAGCTCGGCCACGCCGAGCGGCTCGGCGGTGCGGGCGTGGCGGCGCATGATCGCGCGGCTCATGTTGGCGCCGTAGGCGAAGTGCAGCGTCATGGCGCAAAGATCATGGCGCGGCGGATGTATTGCTCGGCCGGGTCCCGGCCCACAGCGAGAATATGACCGCGATCACCACCGGCAGCACCATCAGCGCGACAAAGCCCATGATCCAGATCTGCAGCGCGCCGAGATTCGCGTCGCCGGTCAGCAGGGCCAGAAAATACAGGATGATGAACAGGTGCAGGAGGGTGGCCTCGCCCTCGCCGCCGCTGTCGCCCGGCACCCCGGACAGGATGAGCCAGACCAGGACCGTGAGCAGCACGATCTCCAGCGCGTAGACCATCGCGATGCCGATCGTGATGCCCGTGGGTCGGCCCGCGTCGCGCAACCGGCGCTGATGCAGCACGATCCAGGCAGCGATCAAAACCGCCTGGACCAGCACGAACGGGATGACGTTCGCCCGCGACGTCACCGGCGGCGACAGCAGCATCTGCGACACGAAGCTCATGAGATAGACGGCGATCACCGCCACGGCGAACGGGCCGCGCCCGATGTGCCGGGTGGATAAATGTGGCGAAGGTCCACTCATGGTGTTGATCGTGACACGGCCGCGGCGCGATTGCCACGCAACGCGGCCATCACCACCTCAGATGATCCCTACCCCGACCCGCCTTCGCTTCGGCGGGCGAGTGTGCAAGCCCGCCATAGCCTTGGCGACGGCGGGCGACCCTCCCCTTTTCAAGGGGAGGGAGCGCACCATCTTCGCGGCAAGCGGATCGCGTCATCAGCGATCACCCTTGATGCCGGTTTTTGCGACTTCCTCGGTCATTTCCTCGAAGTCCTCCGGACCGAGATCCTCGACGTCGGAGTCATGAATCGGATGCTGATCGACTCCGCCATCCTCGGGCGGCCGGGGAACGCCCGGCGCGAACCCTTCGTCCGGACGGGGGACCATCGCCGGCGCGTCCGGGACCGGCTGGTCGCGGCGGCGTGCCTCTTCCGGCATTTCCGGCTGATCGGGGTTGAACGTTTTCTGCGATTTCGCCATCGGCGCCTCCATCAGGAGGCTCAACCCGGCGCGCAAACCGGGAGTTCCGGCCTCAGGCGAATTCCATGATCACGGCATCCACCGCGAGGCTGTCGCCGGGCTTCACCTTGATGGATTTCACCGTGGCGTCGCGCTCGGCGCGCAGCACGTTCTCCATCTTCATCGCCTCGACGATGGCGAGCGCCTCGCCGGCCTTGACCTCCTGGCCCTCGGCGACGGCAATGGACCGGACCAGCCCCGGCATCGGGCAGAGCAGCCACTTGCCGGTGTCCGGCGGCTGCTTCACCGGCATCAGCTTTGCGGAGGCCGCCTCGAGCCCGGTGTAGACATAGGCCCTGGTCTCGACGCCGCGATGCGACAGCAGGAAGCCGTTGGCGATCGGGCGCACCTGCACCGCGACCGGCTGGCCGTCGACGAAGCCGCTCCACACCGGCTCGCCGGGTTTCCAGGCCGACGTCAGTACGCGGGCGAGCCCTGCTGCGCCGTCCGCGCCGACGAACTGCACGGCGATGCCCTGCGCCTCGCGCGAAACGTCGAGGGTGAGCCAGAGATCGCCCAAGCGGACCGCGCGGCGTCGCTCGCGCGTCACCTCGCGGCCGGTCATCTGGCCGGAGATGCGGCGCTTGCGCTCCCCGAGCACATGGTCGATGGCGGCGGCGACCGCGCCGATGGTTTCGGCGGTGGCTCCCTCCGGCGAAACCGGATGGAAGCCGTCGGGATACTCCTCGGCGATGAAGCCGGTCGAAAGCTTTCCGTCCTGCCAGCGCGGGTGCTGCATCAGGGCAGCGAGAAACGGGATGTTGTGGCGGATGCCGTCGATCACGAAGGCGTCGAGCGCGTTCGACTGCGCCGCGACCGCGGCTGCGCGGGTCGGCGCATGCGTCACCAGCTTGGCGATCATCGGATCGTAGTGGATGGAGATTTCGCCGCCTTCGGTGACGCCGGTGTCGTTGCGCACGGTGACGCCGCCGAGACTCGCTTCGGCCGGCGGACGGTAGCGCGTGAGCCGGCCGATCGAGGGAAGGAAGTTGCGAAACGGGTCCTCGGCATAGACGCGGCTTTCCACCGCCCAACCGCTGAGCTTCACGTCGCTCTGTGCGAGCTTAAGCTTCTCGCCGGCCGCGACCCGGATCATCTGCTCGACCAGATCGATGCCGGTGACGAGCTCGGTCACCGGGTGCTCGACCTGGAGCCGCGTGTTCATTTCGAGGAAATAGAAGCTGCGGTCCTGGCCGGCGACGAACTCCACCGTGCCGGCGCTGTCGTAGCCCACCGCCCTCGCGAGCGCGACCGCCTGCTCGCCCATCTTTTTGCGGGTCGCCTCGTCGAGCAGCGGCGACGGCGCCTCCTCGACCACCTTCTGATTGCGGCGCTGGATCGAGCATTCGCGCTCGCCGAGATGGATGACGTTGCCGTGCTTGTCGCCCAGCACCTGGATCTCGATGTGGCGCGGATTGACGATGAACTTCTCGATGAACACGCGGTCGTCGCCGAACGAGGATTTCGCCTCGGACTTCGCGCGGGCGAAGCCTTCCGCCACCTCGGCCCTGGAATGGGCGATGCGCATGCCCTTGCCGCCGCCGCCGGCGGACGCCTTGATCATCACCGGGAAGCCGATTTCCTCGGCGATCTTCACGGCGTGCTTGTCGTCGTCGATGACGCCGAGATGTCCCGGCACGGTCGAGACCCTGGCGGCGGCGGCCGCCTTCTTGGACTCGATCTTGTCGCCCATCGCGGCGATGGCTTTGGGATTGGGCCCGATGAAGACGATGCCGGCTGCCGCCAGCGCCCTGGGAAACGCCTCGCGCTCGGAGAGAAAGCCGTAGCCCGGATGGACCGCTTCAGCGCCGGTCGCCTGGCAGGCCTCGACGATCTTCTCGATCACCAGATAGCTCTGCGCCGCGGCCGGCGGGCCGATCGCCACCGCCGTGTCGGCCATCTCGACGTGCAGCGCGTCGCGGTCGGCTTCGGAATAGACCACCACCGTCTCGATGCCCATCCGCCGCGCCGTTTTGACGATCCGGCAGGCGATTTCGCCGCGGTTGGCGATCAGAATTCGCTTGAACATGTCTGCACTTGAACTTTGTACTTGAGCTTTGCACCGGGCCTTGCGCCGGAGCCTTTGTCTACCAGCGTAGCAAGTCTCATGCTACCGGCGGCCAAGCCCCGGAAATGTCCTTCCAAATCCCGTCATATCTTTGGGATATCAGCGCCTTAACCCCGGCTCCAATGGAGCCTATATGTACGGCTCCGATCGTGACCCGGCCCCGTCCCGCGGTCCCGGTTGCGCCGCGAAATTCATCAAAGCAACATCCGCCGCGTTCGGGGGCGAGGGATTTTGAGGAGAGAGTCATGGCATTGGCGATCAACGACACCGCGCCCGATTTCGAAGCGCAGACCACCGAAGGCAAGATCAAATTCCACGACTGGATCGGCGACAGCTGGGCCGTGCTGTTCTCGCACCCCAAGGACTTCACGCCGGTGTGCACCACCGAGCTCGGCTACATGGCGAAGATCAAGCCGGAGTTCGACAAGCGCGGCGTCAAGCTGATCGGCCTGTCGGTCGATCCGGTCGACAAGCACGCGGGCTGGGCCGCCGACATCAAGGAGACGCAGGGCTTTGCGCCGAACTATCCGATGATCGGCGACGTCGACTACAACGTATCCAAGCTCTACGGCATGCTGCCGGCCGCGGTGTCGGGCGATCCGGCCAAGCGCACGGCGGCCGACAACCAGACCGTCCGCAACGTGTTCATCATCGGCCCGGACAAGAAGGTCAAGCTGGTGCTGGTCTATCCGATGACGGTCGGCCGCAACTTCGACGAGGTGCTGCGCGTCATCGACTCGCTGCAGCTCGGCGCCAGGCACAAGGTGGCGACGCCGGTGAACTGGAAGCAGGGCGACGACGTGATCATCGCGGGCTCGGTCACCGACGACGACGCCAAGAAGCTGTTCCCGCAAGGGTGGAAGTCGCCCAAGCCGTATATCCGCATTGTCCCGCAGCCGAAGTAGGCGCGCGCTCGCCGCTTGCTCCGTTCACCTCTCCCCGCCTGCGGGGAGAGGTC
>Ga0247825_10003331_pt1 | contig 10600 bp, 10 predicted proteins | sample 13C_Vanillin_Day_FD_194413 | JGI IMG/M metagenome (GOLD analysis project Ga0247825, IMG submission 194413) | Soil microbial communities from agricultural site in Penn Yan, New York, United States - 13C_Vanillin_Day48 | ecosystem: Environmental > Terrestrial > Soil > Agricultural land | place... | reverse complement strand
CATGCCTGGCTTCATGGCCTTGTACAGGTCGTAGTAGGCCGCATCCACCATCATGGCCGACATGTTCAGCAGCGTGATCTCGTCCTTCGTCTTGATCTCGCGGGCGTCGGACATCAACTGCTGGCCATCGACCACGGTGATACCCTCGCGCTGCAACGCGAACATCACTGGCGGTTCGATCACATCGACGCCGAGCGGCTCCTTGTGAAGGCCGCGCATTTCGAGCTCCACGCGGATCTTCTTGGCGACATCCTCCGCTCGACCCATCTCTGGCGTCATCGCACCCCGCATCGACGGAATGCCGGCGCGCGACCGGTCGCCGAGCCACGGGCAGTTTTGCTGATGGTGTCGCGCGGCGGAACCAAAATCCCACAGAATGGGCTCGTCCTTCTGCGGCAAGAGCGTGAAGCGGCTGATCTTGTCTTGCGCCCAGGTTCCGATGTGCGTGGCCGTGATGTAGCGGACGTTGTTCATGTCGAAACACAGGACGGCGCCCATGCTCGATTGCGCCAGCAGTCCCTTGATCCGGTCCAGCCGCTCGCGCCGCAACCGATCGAAGTCGATCCGCTGCTCCCAATCCACCGCCATCGTCCCGTAGGTCTTCAACGCCATCCAAGGTCTCCTTGCCACCAGCCACAGAGACACAGGGACACAGAGAGATCACACATCTCTAACCTCTGTGTCTCTGTGCCTCTGTGGCCCGTCGGGGATCACTTATTGCACATTTTGCGCGCCATCTCGAACACATCGCGCTCGGTCGGGACCGTCGCATCCTCGAGCGGCGGTGAAAACGGAATCGGCACGTGCATGGCGCCTATCCGGCGCACCGGACCGTCGAGATCGTAGAACGCGCCCTCCGCAATGACCGACGCGATCTCGCCCGTCACGCCATACCTGAACGACCCTTCGTCGATCACGATGGCCCGCGAGGTCTTCTTGGCAGACTCGATGAGCGTCTTCTCATCGAGCGGCCAAGTGGTGCGCGGGTCCACGACTTCGGCGCTGACGCCAATCTCTTCCAGCATGGCCGCAGCGCCCAGCGCCACTTGCACCATGCTGCTCGTGCCCACGAGCGTGATGTCGCGGCCCTCGCGCTTGATGTCCGCCACACCGAACGGGATGGTGTAGTCCCCTTCCGGCACCGGGCCCTTCACCTTCGTGTAGCTGATCTTGTCTTCGAAGAAGACGACCGGGTTGTCGTCACGGATCGCTGTCTTGAGGAGTCCCTTGGCATCGTAGGGTGTCGAGGGAATCGCCACCTTCAGACCAGGCACGTGGCTCGGCCACGCGTGCAGCGACTGCGAGTGCTGCGCCGCGGATCGGCGCGTCGCGCCCATCGTGGCGCGGATGACCATCGGCACCTTCCAGGCGCCGCCAGACATGTAGTGCACCTTGGCTGCCTGGTTGACCACCTGATCCATCACCAGCGCGAGGAAGTCTCCGAACATGATGTCCACGATCGGACGTAGGCCGGTCATCGCGGCGCCAACGCCGAGACCGGTGAAGCCAGGCTCGGAGATTGGTGTGTCGACGATACGTGACGTCCCGAACTCCTCGACGAGCCCCTTGAGCACCTTGAACGTGGTGCCCGCTTCCGCGACATCCTCGCCGAGCAGGACGATCCGCGGGTCGCGTCGCATCTCTTCGGCAAGCCCCTCCCGAATTGCTTCGCCGAACGTGAGCTCTCGCACCTTGACCGCCGTCTCAGGCATACACGTCCTCTCCAACTCTGGCGGGATCCGGGTACGGTGCCTTGATCCCAAACTCCATCGCCGCGTCCATCTCGGCCGCCACCTCAGACTGAATCCGGTCCAACCCGGCCTGGTCGATCACCCCTTGGGCGACGAGCCACACGCCGTGCAGCGTGATAGGGTCGCGCTCCGACGTCCAGTACTGCTCCTCGTGCTTCGGCCGGTAGTACTCACGGGCAATGTCGCCCACGTGGTGGCCTCGGTAACGATAGGTATTCAGCAACAGGAATCCAGGTCCGTCGCCCTTCCGCGCCCGCTCTACGAGGCTCATCGCCGCTGCGTACACCGCGCGCACATCCTGGCCGTCCACCGCCTCAGCGGCAATCCCAAAGGCCTTCGGCCGCGCCAGCATCTCTCCGGCCGTCGATTCGGAACAGTGCGTATATTCGTTGTAGAGATTGTTCTCGCACGCGAATATCACCGGCAGCTTCCAAAGCTGCGCGAGGTTCATCTCCTCGTACAGCACCCCTTGACCGAGTGCGCCTTCGCCGAAGAAGCAGACCGCCACCTGTTTCGTCCCCAGATACTTGGACGAAAACGCTGCGCCGGTGGCAATGCCCGCCCCCCCGCCGACAATCGCATTCGCACCCAGGTTGCCAGTGGCGGGGTCCGCGATGTGCATCGAACCGCCCTTGCCCTTGCAATACCCCACTTCCTTGCCCAACAACTCGGCGAACATCAGATTCGGCGCCGCGCCTTTCGCGAGGCAGTGCCCGTGCCCGCGATGCGTGCTGGTGATGTAGTCCGTGCGGTTGAGCGCCTCGCAGACGCCGACGGCAACGGCCTCCTCGCCGATATAGAGGTGCGCCAGCCCTGGCATGAGCGCACGGGTGTAGAGGTCATTCACCCGCTCTTCGAAGAGCCGTATCGCCACCATCTGGCGATACATACGAATAGAGAGCGCGTCTACGCCGCCCACGAGCTCGGTCTGCTTCGTCACCGTCGTCATGCGGACACTCCAGAGAGCCGCGCCAAGAGATTGAACAGCGCGGCGAAGTCTTTCTCGGACAGGCCGGCGCCACGCGCCGCCGTCAGGAACTCATTGGTCACGGCTGTCGTCGGCAAGGGCACGCTCAGCTCACGGCCCATCTCGAGCGCGAGCGACATGTCCTTCTGCATCATATTGACGCTGAACCAGACCTCGTCGGGCATGCCCAGCACAAAGGGACCGCGATACTGGACCATCGGCGAGGCGACGACGCTGTTCGTCAGTACTTCGACAGCGGTGCTGCGGGCAATACCGCTTTTCTCGGCGAGCAGCACCCCCTCCGAAAACGCCAGCATCTGCACGGCAAGGCTGAGGTTCACCGCGATCTTCATGGACACCGCCAGGCCATTCCCGCCGACATGCGTGACTTTCGGCCCGACGTCCTCGAGCAGAGGCTTCACGCGATCGAATGTCGCGACGTCGCCGCCCACCATCATCGAAAGCTTGCCCTGCTCGAGCGTCGCAACGCTGCCGGACACCGGGGCATCCACCATGTCGGCGCCGGCCTCACGCACCTGAGCGGCAATCGCGCGACTGACGGCCGGGCTAATCGTGCTCATGTCGATCACCGTTCGTCCGGGAGCAAGGCCGGCGAGAAATCCATCAGGTCCCAGTGCGACAGCTTCGAGCGCTTCCGAATCGGTGACCATGATGAAGACCGTGTCGGCGGCTTCGGCCACCGCGCGCGGAGAGTCCGCCCACGTCATCCCTCGATCGAGCAGCCACTGCGCTTTGGATCGAGTGCGGTTGTAGCCGGTGACGGTGTGCCCTTTGGAAAGAAGCCGAGCAGCCATTCGGCCGCCCATCGCGCCGAGACCGATGTATCCGAGGTTCGCCATGCCCGGTTAACAATAACGCACCTCTGGTGTGCAGGCGCCAGCCCTGCGCGAGTGCAAGACTGTAGAGTATCGCCCATGCGGGAGTGGTGTTAATAAGCGATCCGCCTGCCGGCACCGGTCCACGTTGGCCACGAACGATCCTGATTGGGGTCGCCGTGTGCGTGGCCCTCCTCGCCTTGGTGGCCCTCGTAGGCGGCGGGCTGCGCATGACGCTGGGCCCGCTCCGGATCTCGGCGACGGACCCCTATCGGCTCCTTCTGGAAGCAGCGACGATCTGGCTCGTCGCCGAGGTTGTGTCGTCGGGGCCTGGGCACCGGCGCGGGATCCCCCTGGCGATTGGCGCGCTCCTTTTGGCCGCCGTGGCCGATTCCTCGCCGACGCGAGTCGGGGACGGGGCGGAATACGTCGCCATGGCGCTCAATTTCAGCCGGGGCGCCGCCCCGTCGGTGATGCCTGCCGAGCGTGAATCGCTGACGAATGAGATGAACCGGATGCCCGGCTTCGAGGGGTCTTCGATCGTCACGCCCCTCGTTGGCCGCGATGGGCGACAGGATTTCTACCACTTCTGGCTCTACCCGCTCATCGTCTCTCCGTTCCTCTTCCTGTCGCAGTGGGTGCCCGTCCACGTGAACTACGCGTTCACAGCCGTAAATCTGTTGCTGTTTGCTGCACTCCTCTCGTGGCTCGTCCGGAAGGATGCCCCGGACATCGCGGCGCTACTGGCGGCCGGCCCCTTGCTGTGGTGGATCGATAAGGCGCACGCCGAAGTCCTCCTGTTCGTTACCCTGGCGTTTGCCGTCTTGCTGGTTGACGCTTGGCCGGCGGCGGCATTGATCGCCGCCGGGATCGCGACTGCACAAAATCCGGCGGCGGGTGTCGTGTTCCTGGTATGCCTCGTCTCGACGCTCCGCAGTCGCACTCGAGACATCCCAATCACTGCCGTGGTCGTCGCGCTCGTCCTCGCGGCCGCGGCGCCGATATACGACCAGTGGCATCTCGGCATCTGGTCGCCGTTGTCGTCAACGGTTGGTCGTGAATTTCCGGGTGTGCGAGCACTCGTCACACCGCTCGTCGATCCGAACCTCGGACTGCTTCCCCATGCTCCAATCCTGGTGGCGGTCGCAGCCTTTGGCCTTTGGCGACAGTCACGACGCACGCTCATGACGACGGCACTTGTCGCCATCTCCCAGCTCGTCGTCTTTGCCATGCCAGCCAACATCAATCACGGTGGCACGCCTGGCATGAGCCGTTATGGACTGTGGCTGCTCGCTCTTTCGACACCGCTCCTCCTCGCCGGCAGCCATTGGTGGAGGACACACCACCCCACGCTCTGGCGCGCCGCCGCGGCGGTGTCGATTGCAACATGCGTCTTCCTCTTTCGCCAGGCCTGGACCGATCGAGCGGGTGATTCCCCGAACTGGCTGGCCTCGACGCTCTGGACGCAGTGGCCGGCGATCGACAATCCGCTGCCTGAGGTTTTTGCAGAGCGCACCACCGGCAGCACGAACGAAGCATTCGTCCCGTCAGCGACACCAGGGTGCGAGAAGACGCTCATCGCAGGGGATGGCCGGGACGCCTGGTGGCCTCTTCCATGCGTTGCCAGACCAGCGCCGGACTTCTGCACGGAAGCCGGCGCGCTCTGCTACGTGAACGACGGCGAGTTCGCGAAGGCCCCTCGCCAACACACATTTGCCTTCGAAACCGCGGTCAGCCGCGCGTGGACATGGAAAAACATGACCCGTTTCGATGGCGTGCTGAACAGGCTCGGTCCGTACCCGCGGTTCGTCAGACTCGCCGACCGGGGTGGACGCATCGAGGAGGTCCGAAACCTGGCGCCGCTGTACATCGTCGAGGGCACGACAGGAGCGGCGGCGTGGGTCCGAGCCATGGCTCCCCCAAACAATGGTGCCGTGCGCGTGAACGTCCGGGTGGCGTCAACGCTGGAACTGCTGGACGCGACCACGCTCGCACCGGTGGTCGGAACTGAAGAGCTGGCGCCAGGCACCCACGACGTGCCGCTGACGGCCACAGCGTCGCTCGTCGTGGTGGTGAGCGATCGCTAGAGCGATTTGTGTTTCGGCTGTAGAGCGCACGCTTCAGCGTGCGCGTGCTCTACACCGAGTCAATAGCGGCCTAGCTAGAACGCGCGAGTGCTGTTCTTGGATCCGGGCGATCGATTGAGGTCCGGCCACCCTCGCGATAGACTGCAGGCCATTCACGCACGAACGTATCTTGGCACGTCGATGCTTATAGAGGTCCCACAAGAATGAAGACCAAGGAGAGGGTCGCCACAGTTCAGCGCTCCGAGCCCGAGCCGCTGACCGGTGAACGATACCGCAAGGAACTCGCGAAGCTTCAGCTCGATCTCGTCAAGATGCAGGAGTGGATTGTCGAGAACGGGCTGAAGGTGCTGGTGATCTTCGAAGGACGGGACGCGGCGGGCAAGGGCGGGGTGATCCAGCGGATTACGGAAAGCCTGAACCCTCGAGTGTGCCGGATCGTGGCGTTGGCCAAGCCAACCGAGCGCGAGCAAACGCAGTGGTACTTCCAGCGCTATGTAGCCCATCTGCCCGCGGCGGGAGAAATGGTGCTCTTCGATCGAAGCTGGTACAACCGCGCCGGCGTGGAGCGAGTGATGGGCTTCGCGACGAAGGCAGAGGTTCAGGAGTTCTTCCGGTCGTGCCCGGAGTTCGAGCACGCCTTGATCAGGTCGGGCATTTTGCTCATCAAGTACTGGTTCTCGGTCAGCGATGCCGAGCAGGAACGTCGCTTCAAGGAGCGGATTGCGAACCCCACCAAGCGGTGGAAACTGAGCCGAATGGACCTGGAGTCGAGGGCGCGCTGGTTCGACTACGCGCGGGCCAAGGACGAGATGTTCGCGGCGACAGACCTGAAACCAGCGTCCTGGTACGTCGTCGAGGGTGACGACAAACGCCGGGCCAGGCTGAACTGCATCCACCACCTGCTCAGCCAGGTGCCGTGTCCGTACAAGGACATCGAGCCGGCAAAGTTGAAGGTGCCGAAGCGTCAGAAGCCCACGGGGTACGTGCGTGCGCCCATGGCTTCGCAGACGTTCGTGCCCGAGGTGTACTAGCCGCGCCTAGCCTCGAGGGGTTCTTTCTTAGATGTAGAGCGCAGGCTTCAGCCTGCGCGTGAACGGCCCGCGGGGGCTAAGCCCCCGCGCTACTTGTTACCTGCTCCGGTACCTGGCTGGAAGTTCCCCGCCCGGCCGTACTGGTTGTCCTCGTTGCAGATGAACTCCAGCAGGTCGCCGACGCCGGACTTGGGATCGGGTCGGAGCAAGCGAGCGATGAACTTCACGTTCACCGGACGCGAGAGGGCGCCGGGGTCGTCGATCGTCGCCTCGTTCTGGATCTGTCCGTAGCTCAAGCGCGTGTACCGCTCGATGATGTGAAGCTGCTCGGTGTGCGGGGTGCCACGGCGATCGAACCACCACTTGTCGTTGAAGCCCACGGAGTCGACGATGAGCGTGTCGCCTTCGAAGCGACCGATCGAGTGGCCCGTCCACGTCGGGATCAAATCCTCTGGGTGAGTCCGCCCGTCCATGTAGACCACCCGGTGATTCCCGGCGTCGCCGAGCTCGTGCAGGATGTACATGTGTGACAGCCCCTTCGAGGTGTACGACGCGGCAAACTTCCAGGGGTAGGGGTTGGAGCGGAGCGGGCCCATCGGCAGGCACACCGTATATGGGTCATCTTGCGAACGCCGCTTGTCCCTGAGCTCTTTCGCCCAGGGCAGCAGCGGTATCTCACCCGGCTTCAACCCGCCATTCGCTTCGATATCCGCCACCGCCCCGCCACCAACCCAGGGACCGGTGAGATCGACCTTGCCATCGGGCAGCCGAGGAATCGGCTTGGAGTTGAATTCAGACTCCGGCAGTACTGGGCTGCCGGGGTTGATGAAGGCGACCCCGTTTTCGACCGTGACGCTGTTGTTCTGCTGCGCCTGGAGATGCACCCAGAGCGGCAGCGCCAGCGTGGCGAGTGCGATCGAGACGACCAATAGATGCTTCACGTCAATACTCCGCGATCGTGGCGGGCCGCTCCGCCCCTCGACCTGCTCGGGACGCCCTGAGCTTGTCGAAGGGCGCGGCACCTGCCCTACTGGACAGCGCGCAGCGGCGGCCCGACCAAGAGCGTCTTGTCGGCATCCGGACGCGGAATGAACTTTTGCGCGCGACCGTTGTTGACTTCCGCAATGTAGAGGTTGCCGTCCGGATCGACACTCATGCCGTGGACGTTCCACATCGCGCCGGGCCATTGCCCGCCGCTGCCCCACGAGTACAGGTACCGGCCCTCCATGTCGTACTTGATGATCTTCGAGCTCATGTTGTCCGCCACCCAAAGGTGCCTGTCGGCTGAGGCGTACAACACCTGTGGGGTGGATGGATTTCCGATCACGAACTGGTCGAGATACTTGCCGTTCTCATCGAAGATCTGGACGCGGCGGCTCGAGCGATCGGTGACGTACACGTGGCGCGTTTCCGGATCGAAGACCACGCCGTGCACGGCGTCGAAGGTACCCGGGCGCGTGTCGTTCGGTGGCTCGCCCTTTTCGCCCCACGTGAGCAGGAACTTTCCATCCTTGTCGAACTTCACGACCCGGGTGTTCGCATACCCATCGCTCACATAGAGCGTGCTGTCTGGCGCCCACGCCATGAACGTCGGCCGGTTGAAGTGCGTCTCGTCGGTGCCGGCTTCTCCACGGACTCCCAGGGTCTGCACGAGCTGCTTGCCGTCATTGCTGAACTTGTAGACGGCGTGCTGTCTGTCGTCCACGACCCAGACGTGCTTCTCGGCATCGTAGGGATTGATGAACACCGAGTGCGGGCGGCGGAAGATGTCGTCCCACTGCGTCCACTGCTCTGTGATGTTTCCCTGGGCGTCCACCACGATCAGGCAGTGCTCCCAGCGGGCGTCCACGCCGAGCTTCCCCTGCCAGCCTTCCCACCCGTCGCTGCCCTGGTTCCCTGGGCTCGAGTTGATACCGGTCGAGGCATTGCGAAACGGCGCGGCAGACACCGGGAAGGACAGGCTCGGTCCAACGCTGGGATACGTCTTTTCCGCCGGACGCGGCAGCTCAGGCAACTCGCCGCGCTGCAGGACGAACACACGGTTCGCAGACTCGGCAAAGATGCCCTGCACGGCTCCCCACGTCCACTTCTCATGACCTGGCAATTGCGAAAGCGGCTTTGGCCAGTTCGGATCCACCGTGTAAGGTCCGGTCTGGTCCTGTCCGCCCTTGGGGGCGGCAGGCACGGCCGGCGGCGCCGCCGCGGGCTGATTTTCGGGAGCGGCCCCGCCGCAACCAACGAACAGGCCGGCGCCAATTGCGATGACTGCGGCAAGCGCCGCTCTCGTGCTCATGATGTGCGGGCTCCAGTTTCTTTGACGACGTGTACCTTGAGGGGGATGGTGACCTCGCGGTGCAGCTTCAACGGCACGTCGTAGTCGCCGATCGCCTTGATCGCCTCGGGCAGGATCAGCTTCCGCTTGTCGACGTCGAAGCCCTTCTCCTTCAAGAAGTCGGCGATGTCTCCGGAGGTCACCGACCCGTACAGCTGCTCGGTGTCACCGACCCGGCGCGCGATAGTGATGTCGACGGCGGCCAGACGCGCGCCGAGTGCCTCGGCCACGCCTCGTTCCTGCGACTCACGAGCTTCGACGATCCGCCGCTCGCGCTCGACGTGTTTCTTGTTGCCATCCGTCGCCGGCAGCGCCAGCTTCCGCGGCAGCAAGTAGTTGCGGGCGTAGCCGGCGGCGACCTTGACGACCTCGCCGCGCTTGCCCAGGTGTTCTACGTGCTCTCTCAGAATGACTTCCATAGTGATCCTTGTCGGCTCGCTTTGGGCTTCAGGCTCTAGGCTTTAGGCCCTAGGCTCTAGTTTCTTAGACTCTGGGCTTTGGGCCGCAAGTTCGGCCTAGGCGTTTGAATTCCAACGCCCAGAGCCGAGAGCCTATAGCCCAGAGCCTACCTACTCCGCCGTGTACGGAATCAGCGCGAGCTGACGCGCGCGCAAGATGGCGACGCGCAGCTTTCGCTGGTGCAACGCGCAAGTGCCCGAGATGCGGCGCGGCAGAATCTTCGCGCGCTCCGGCACGAACGGCATCAACAACCGAGTGTCCTTGTAGTTGATGTCGTCGATCTTGTCCGCGCAGAACTTGCAGACCTTGCGCCGGCGGAACATCGGGCGTCGCTGCTGCCCGTCCTTGCCGGTTTGCTGGTTCTGCCCGGCTCGTCCGCCCCGGCCGCCGCCGCCACCGCTGCTGCTCCCGCCGCCGCCGAAACTCTTTCGCCCGTTCATCGCATATCCTCCGACAGATCGAAGCGGTCGTCGCGATCGTCATCCGAGTCGCCGCGCTGTCCTTCGCCCGGCTGCCGATCCGGTGGCAGGCCACGTGCGATGCGCCTGCGGCGAGATCCTTCGCTGCGTTTGCTCCGGGTGCGCTCGATCACCTCCTGCACCTCGTCGATCCGCACGACCAGCTGACGAATGACCAGGTCCGACACTTTGAGCCGGCGGTCGATCTCTTTCATCAGCTCGCCTGAACCGTTGATGAGCTCCAGGACGTAGGTGCCTTCCTTGTGCCGGCCGATCTCGTAGGCAAGCCTCCGGCGGCCCCAGTTCTCGGTCTTCTCGATCTGGCCACCCAAGCGCTGGACAATGGCCTCGACCTGCGTGTGCAGGTCCGTTACCTGATCGTCTGACGCGTCGGGTGACACGACGTAGACGAGCTCGTACTTCCTGTTCATTCAGTCTCCTTCTGGACTAATGGCTGTCTTCAATGGTCCGGCTTCAGCCGGACTCCGACAGCAAGGAGTTAATCGACTTCCGGACCCGTGGCTTCCGGGTTGTACACGTTCATCACCTTCTGGATGCCCTCCACGGCGAACATCTCGGCGGCATCGGCCGCCCTGGCGATGAACTCTTCGAGCCCCTCTCGCTCGTCGGGCTCGAACTTCGCGAGCACGTGATCCGTCAGCTCTCGCCTCGGATCGCC
>Ga0247825_10003330_pt1 | contig 10601 bp, 11 predicted proteins | sample 13C_Vanillin_Day_FD_194413 | JGI IMG/M metagenome (GOLD analysis project Ga0247825, IMG submission 194413) | Soil microbial communities from agricultural site in Penn Yan, New York, United States - 13C_Vanillin_Day48 | ecosystem: Environmental > Terrestrial > Soil > Agricultural land | place... | reverse complement strand
GTCGACCGCTGTCACACGCGCCCACGGCCGGCGGTGCGCCAGCGCCAGGGCGATCGCTCCGCTGCCGGTGCCGAGGTCCAGCACGCGGGCCGGCGCGGTGTCGTCGAGGCATTCCAGTGCCCAGTCGACCAGCGTCTCGGTGTCGGGGCGCGGCACCAGCACGTCCGGCGTCACCGTCAGCTCCAGCCCGTGGAACTCCTTGTGGCCGACCAGGTAGGCGAGCGGCTCGCCGTCGGCGCGGCGCCGAAGCAACCCGTCGTATCGCGCCTGCGCGCCAGGCCCCAGCGGCGCGTCGTCGTGGGCCATCAGCCAGCTCGGCGTGCGCTCGAGCGCAAAGGCCAGCAGGAGGCGGGCGTCCAGGCGCTCGATCCCCGCGGCACGCGCCGCCCGGAGCGCTGCCGCGACCGTAGGCGTGCCGCTCACCGGTCGCCGATCTCCATCTCGGCCAGCAGCTCCGCCTCACGGGCGGCGACCAGCGCGCGCACCAGCGGCGCGAGGTCACCGTCCATCACCGTACCCAGCTGGTAGAGGGTCAGGTTGATGCGGTGGTCGGTGACCCGGCCCTGCGGAAAGTTGTAGGTGCGGATGCGGTCGCTGCGGTCGCCGCTGCCGATCAGGCTGCGCCGCGCCGCCGCCTCGCGCGCCTCGCGCTCGATGCGCTCGCGGTCCCGCAGCCGCGCCGCCAGCACCGCCAGCGCCTTGGCCTTGTTGCGGTGCTGCGAGCGGTCGTCCTGGCACTCGGCGACCAGGCCGGTGGGCAAATGCGTGACGCGCACCGCCGAGTCGGTCTTGTTGATGTGCTGGCCGCCGGCGCCGCTGGCGCGGAAGGTGTCGATGCGCAGCTCGGCCGGGTTGAGCGTGACCTCCTCGGCCTCGTCCGGCTCGCTCAGCACGGCTACCGTGCAGGCGCTGGTGTGGATGCGCCCCTGCGCCTCGGTGGCCGGCACGCGCTGCACTCGGTGGCCGCCCGACTCGTACTTGAGCGTGCCGTAGACCTGCTCGCCCTCGATGCGCACCACCACCTCCTTGTAGCCGCCCAGCTCGCTCTCGCTGGCGCTGAGCGGCTCGACGCGCCAGCCCTGGCGCTCGGCGAAGCGGGTGTACATGCGCAACAGGTCGCCGGCGAACAGCGCCGACTCGTCGCCGCCGGTGCCGGCGCGGATCTCGAGGAAGGCGTTGCGCGCGTCGTCCGGGTCGCGCGGCAGCATCAGGCGCTGCAGCTCGGCCTCCAGCCGCTCGAGCTCGCCCTCGGCGGCCTCGATCTCCTCGGCGGCCATCTCGGCCATCTCCGGGTCGCCGGCCAGCTCGCGCGCGCTCGCCAGATCGCGCGCGCGCTGCGCATGCCGGCGCGAGCGCTCGACGATGCCGCTCACCTCCACGTGCTCGCGGCCCAGGGCCCGAAAGCCGGCGGCATCGCGGGCGACGGCCGGGTCGGCCAGCAGCGAGTCCAGCTCGGCAAGGCGCGTGGCATAGCGGTCGAGTTGCTGGCGCAGGGCGGGCTTCATGGGGATGGCGCGCACGCCGCGCGCGGCGGCGACGCGGTTCAGGAGCGAGGCTAGAGCGCCTCGCCGTTGTCGTCGGTCGCGGGCTTCGCGGCGGCCGGCGCCGCGGGGCGCGGGTCCGCGCCGCGCAGGAACAGGCGTGAAACCGTGTCGTGCAGCGCCTCGCGCTGGCCCGGGGCGGCGGCGCCCAGCTCGGCGAGCGTGCCGTGCAGCAGCTTCTGTGTCAGGCCGCGCGTGAGCCCGTCGAGCACCGACTCCAGGTCGGCGCCGCGCGCCAGCAGGCGGTGCGCGCGCTGAATCTCGAGGGCGCGCCACTGGTCGGTCTGCGTCTGCAGGGCCTGGATCAGCGGCACGGTGCCGCGCTGGCCGAGCCAGTGCACGAAGCTCTGCACGCCGGTCTCGATGATCACCTCGGCCTGCGCCACCGCGGCCTGACGTTTCTCGCCGGCGCTCTGCACGATGCCGGAGAGGTCGTCGACGGTGTACAGGTAGACGTCGTCGAGCTGCGCGACCTCCGGCTCGATGTCGCGCGGCACGGCGAGGTCGACCATGAACATCGGGCGGTGGCGGCGCGCCTTCAACGCACGCTCGACGGCGCCCAGGCCGATCAGTGGCAGCGAACTCGCGGTGCAGGACACCACGGCGTCGAACTCGTGCAGGCGCGCGGGCAGGTCGGCCAGGCGGATCGCCTCCGCGCCGAGGCGCAGCGCCAGCCTTTCGCCGCGCTCGAGCGTGCGGTTGGCCACGGCGATGTGGGCCGGCGAGCGGGCGGCGAAGTGGGTGCCGGCCAGCTCGATCATCTCGCCCGCGCCGACGAACAGCACCTTGATGTCGTGCAGGTCCTCGAACAGCTGGGCGGCCAGGCGCACGGAGGCGGCCGCCATGCTGATCGAATGCGTGCCGATCTCCGTGGAGCTGCGCACCTCCTTGGCCACCGCGAAGGAGCGCTGGAACAGCTGGTGCAGCGTGCTGCCGAGCATGCCGGCGGCGTTGGCCTCGCGCACCGCCTGCTTCATCTGGCCCAGGATCTGGGGCTCGCCCAGCACCATGGAGTCCAGCCCGCTGGCGACGCGGAAGGCGTGGCGGGCGGCGTCGCCGCCCTGCAGCACGTAGGCGTGGTCGTGCAGCACGTCGCGGCCGACCCCGCCGAGCCCGGCCATCCATTCCATGGCCGGCGCGACCAGCTGCGGATCGGCCGCGCAGTAGAGCTCCGTGCGGTTGCAGGTCGACAGGATGGCGGCTTCGCGGACCGCGCCGGGGCGCCCGGCGCCGGCAATGCGCTCGCGCAGCGTGTGCAGCGTCGGTGCCAGCTGCTCGATCGTGAACGCGAAACGGCCGCGCAGATCCACTGGCGCGGTCGTGTGGTTCAGGCCGAGGGCGAACACCGACATGGCGAAATTATAAAATGTGCTTTCCGCACAAGGACTTCCGATGGCATGACGGGCTTGCGCCGCGTCATGCCAGGGGCGCCGGGACGAGCCGGCCCGCTTCCGACCCGGCCCGCCGGCCTTCCATGAACGCGCTCGACGCCCTCAACCACCTCGCGAACTTCGTGCTGCCCGCCATGCTGCTGGGCGGTCTGGCCGCGGCCGGCGCCAAGCTGCTGTGGCGCCGCTCGCTGCAGGGCGTCGCGCTGGCGCGCCTGGCCGCCTGGTCGAGCGGCGCGGCGGCGCTGGCCCTGCTGGCCGGCCTGCTGCTGACCGGCCGCGACGGCGCCATGACCACCTACGCCGCGATGGTGGTGGCCTGTGCCGCCGCGCTGGCCTGGGCCGGCTGGGGGCGGCGCTGATGCATCCCGTCCGCCCGTCCGCCGGCTGGACCGGCCCCTTCGATGCGCCGGCTCGGCCCGTGGAGGCCGCACCATGAGCTACGCCGTCAAGGAAGTCTTCTACACGCTGCAGGGCGAAGGCCATCATGCCGGCCGCCCGGCCGTGTTCTGCCGCTTCGCCGGCTGCAACCTCTGGAGCGGCCGCGAGGCAGACCGCGCCGGCGCGGTCTGCCGCTTCTGCGACACCGACTTCGTCGGCACCGACGGCACGGGCGGCGGCAAGTTCGCCGGCGCAGGGGCGCTGGCCGCGCACGTCGCCGCGCACTGGCCGGCCGCGGCCGGTCGTGCCGGACGTTTCGTCGTGCTGACCGGCGGCGAGCCACTGCTGCAGGTCGATGCGGCCCTGACCGCCGCGCTGCACGAGGAGGGCTTCGAGATCGCGGTCGAGAGCAACGGCACCGTGGCCGCGCCGCCGGGCATCGACTGGCTGTGCGTGAGCCCCAAGGCCGGGGCGCCGCTGGTCCAGACCCGCGGGGAGGAGCTGAAGGTGGTGGTGCCGCAGGAGGGCATCGATCTGGCAGCCCTGGAACGCCTCGATTTTCCGCACCGCCGCGTGCAGCCGATGGACGGCCCGGCGCTGGCCGCCAACACCGAGTGGGCCGTGCGCTGGTGCCTCGAGCACCCGCGCTGGCAGCTCAGCCTGCAGACCCACAAGGTCCTCGGCATCCGCTGAACCCATGTTCGAACTGAGCCAGTCCTTCTACTTCGAGTCGGCCCACACGCTGCGCCGCCAGGTCGAGCGCAACGAGGCCGACGGCAGCCGGCGCGTCCACGGCCACACCTACGCCGCCGAGGTGACGGTGCGCGGGCCGCTCGATCCCGCGACCGGCATGCTGGTCGACCTGGCCGTGCTGCGCGCCGCGATCGCCGCGGTGCGCGAGCGGCTCGACCACCACTTCCTCGACGAGGTGCCGGGCCTCCCGACCCCGACGCTGGAGCACCTGTGCGTGTTCATCCACGAGCACGTGCGCGCCGCCGTGCCGGAGGTGGCCTGCGTCAGCGTGTCGCGCCAGAGCAGCGGCGACCGCTGCGTCTACCGGCCGGAAGCCATGGCGGGCGGCGGCGCGAAAGGCGGCGGTGGCTTCTGAGCCGGCCGCGCTGGCCGCGCGCAGCCTGCGCGCGGTCTGGCATCCCTGCACGCAGATGAAGCGCCACGAGCGCGAGCCGCTGCTCGCGATCGCGCGCGCCGAGGGCCCGTGGCTGGTCGACGTCGGCGGCCGGCGCCATCTCGACGCGATCAGCTCCTGGTGGGTCAACCTGTTCGGCCACGGCCATCCCGCGCTGCGCGCGGCGCTGACGGACCAGCTGGGCACGCTCGACCACGTGATGCTGGCCGGGCTGACGCACGAGCCGGTGGTGCAGCTGTCCGAGCGGCTGGGCGCGCTGACCGGCCTCGGCCATGCCTTCTACGGCAGCGACGGCGCCTCGGCGACCGAGATCGCGCTGAAGATGAGCGCGCACTACTGGCGCAACGCGGGACTGCCGCAGAAGTGCGAGTTCGTCGGCCTGCAGGGCGGCTACCACGGCGAGACGGTGGGGGCGCTGTCGGTGACCGACATCGCGCTGTTCCGCGAGGCCTACGCGCCGCTGGTCCGCCTGAGCGCGGCGCTGCCGTCGCCCGACGCGCGCCGCGCCGCGCCGGGCGAGGACGCCGCGGCCTTCGCGCGCCGCTGCGCCGCCGAACTGGAGTCCTACCTGGAGGACCACCACTGCCGCACCGCGGCGCTGATCCTCGAGCCGCTGGTGCAGTGCGCGGCCGGCTTCGCGATGCACGACGCCGAGTACCTGCGCCGCGCCCGCGCGCTGTGCGACCGCTACCGGGTGCACCTCATATGCGACGAGATCGCCGTCGGCTTCGGCCGCACCGGCACGCTGTTCGCGCACCCGCAGGCCGGCATCCGCCCCGACTTCCTCTGCCTCTCCAAGGGGCTGACCGGCGGTACGCTGCCGTTGTCGGTGGTGCTGACGACGGACGCCGTCTACGACGCCTTCTACGACGACGCCACGGCGCGCGGTTTCCTGCACTCGCACTCCTACACCGGCAACCCGCTGGCCTGCCGCGCGGCGCTCGCGGTGCTCGATCTGTTCGAGCGGGGCCTCGACGGCGTGCCGGTGCTCGAGCGCAACCGCCTCACCGCGGAGCGCCTGAGCGCACTGTGCGCGCCGCTCGACGCGCATCCGCGGGTGCGCGCGTGGCGCCGGCTCGGCATGCTGTGGGCCTGGGACCTCGACGACGCCGGCATCGACGACTTCGCCGGCGCCTATCACCTCGCCGCGCGCGCCGAGGGCCTGCTGCTGCGGCCGATCGGCTCCACGCTCTACTTCATGCCGCCCTACGTGCTCGACGACGAGGCGCTGGAGCGACTGGCGTCGGGCGCGTTGCGCGCGCTCGTGGCGGTGGTGGGTCGATGAGGCGGGTGGAGAGCGTGCGCTCACGTGACGCTGCGGCGCGCGACGGGCCGGCGCGTGCGCCGGCCCGAGGCCGTCCGTCCCCGGCCGGACCGACGTCATGACCCGCGCCTGGTTCGTCACCGGCACCGACACCGGTGTCGGCAAGACGCGCGCCAGCGCCGCGCTGCTGCACGCGCTGCGCGCGCGCCATGCGCGCTGCGTCGGCATGAAACCGGTCGCGGCCGGCACCGACGCGTCGGGGGTCAACGAGGACGTGCTCGCGCTGCGCGCGGCAGGCAACGTGGCGGTGCCGCCGGAGCTCGACAACCCGGTGGCGCTGCCCCACGCGGTGTCGCCGCACATCGCCGCCGCGCGCGCCGGCCGCGCGATCGAGCTCGATCACATCGTGGCCGCCTACCGGGAACTGGCGCGCCGCGCCGACGCCGTGGTTGTGGAGGGCGCCGGCGGCTTCCTGGTGCCGCTGTCGGCCGACGCGACCGGTGCCGACCTGGCCGCGGCCCTCGGCCTGCCGGTGATCCTGGTGGTCGGCCTGCGGCTGGGCTGCCTGAACCATGCGCTGCTGACGCAGCAGGCCGTCCGCGCGCGCGGCCTCCCGCTGGCTGGCTGGATCGTCAACCGGCTCGACCCGGCGATGCCGGAGCAGGAGGCGAACCTCGACTTCCTGCGCCGCAGGCTCGACGCGCCGCTGCTCGCCGACTGGCCGTGGCAGCCCCGCGACGAGCCCGCGGCGCTGCGCTTCGAGCGCCTGCCCGACTGAGCCCGATTCATCCGCCGCGCGACGGACGGCCGAGCGACGGTCTCGCTCAGGCCGAAGCGACCTCGCGCGTGAGCACCGCGCCGCGCAGCGAGTGCGGAAAGGCCTCGGTGATGGTCACGTCGATCATCTGGCTCACCAGGCGCGCCGGGCCGGCGAAGTTGACGATGCGGTTGCACTCGGTGCGACCCATCAGCTCGGAGGCGTCGCGTCGCGACGGTCCCTCGACCAGGATGCGCTGCACCGTGCCGACGCGGCTCGTGCCGATGCGCCGGCCGTTGGCCTCGATCGCCGCCTGCAGCTGCTGCAGGCGCGCGAGCTTCACGGCCTGCGGCGTCTCGTCGTGCAGCGCGGCGGCCGGCGTGCCGGGGCGCGGGCTGAACACGAAGCTGAAGCTGTGGTCGAAGCCGACGTCCTCGATCAGCTTCATCGTGCGCGCGTGGTCCTCGTCGGTCTCGCCGGGGAAGCCGACGATGAAGTCGCTCGACAGGCTGATGCCGGGCCGCACCGCGCGCAGCTTGCGCACGGTCGACTTGAACTCGAGCGCCGTGTAGCCGCGCTTCATGGCGGCCAGGATGCGGTCGCTGCCGTGCTGCACCGGCAGGTGCAGGTGGTTCACCAGCTTCGGCACGCGCGCGTAGACGTCGACCAGGCGCTGCGTGAACTCCTTCGGGTGGCTGGTGGTGTAGCGGATGCGCTCGATGCCGGGGATCTCGGCCACGTACTCGAGCAGCAGCGCGAAGTCGGCCAGCTCCGCCGTGTCGCCCATCGTCCCGCGGTAGGCGTTCACGTTCTGGCCGAGCAGCGTCACTTCCTTGACGCCCTGGTCGGCCAGCCCGGCGATCTCGGTCAGCACGTCGTCGAAGGGCCGCGACACCTCCTCGCCGCGCGTGTAGGGCACGACGCAGTAGCTGCAGTACTTGGAGCAGCCCTCCATGATCGAGACGAAGGCCGTCGCGCCCTCGACGCGCGCCGGCGGCAGGTGGTCGAACTTCTCGATCTCGGGGAAGCTGATGTCGACCTGCGGGCGGCGCTCGGCGTCGCGGCGCGCCAGCATCTGCGGCAGGCGGTGCAGCGTCTGAGGGCCGAACACCACGTCGACGAAGGGCGCGCGCTCGATGATCGCGGCACCCTCCTGGCTGGCCACGCAGCCGCCGACGCCGATCTTCACGCCGCGCGCCTTGAGGTGCTTGACGCGGCCGAGGTCGGAGAACACCTTCTCCTGCGCCTTCTCGCGCACCGAGCAGGTGTTGAACAGGATCAGGTCGGCCTGCTCGGGATCGGTGGTCTTCTCGTAGCCCTCGGCCTCGTGCAGCACGTCGGCCATCTTGTCCGAGTCGTACTCGTTCATCTGGCAGCCGAAGGTGCGGATGAACACCTTCTTGGCCTTCGGCTCCTGCCCGCCGCTCATCGCGCGCTCCGCGCCGGCACACGGGCCGGGAGGCTGGGTCGTTCACCCGCGGTCGCGAGCGACGAGGCCCGGGGGAGGGCAGAGGAAACGACGACCGAGACCGCGCAGAGGCGGCAGGATACACAGCGGTGCATGGTGTAGATCCAGGGGCTGTGGAGGGCGCGCGACGAAACGTCGTGCGGGGAATCCGAGATTGTATTCAGCGCATCGCGACGCAGCGTCGAGCACGGGCCGGCTCGCCGCACCGCGCGCATGCGCTCCACGGCGTGGCGGCTCAGGCCGCCGCCAGGATGGCGATCGACCGGCCCCGATAGCGGCGCGCGTACAGCACCTGCATCCCGGGCGGCAGGTCGCGCCGCTCAGCCCGAGCGCGAGCATGGCGAAGCCGACGCGCCGGTCGGCGGGGATGACGACCGACAGGAAGCCGGCGAAGTCGGGCGCCTCGGAATGGATCGTGCCCGGTTCCATGTCGCCCGCAGGCTAGCTCCTCGCCATGACGGGACCAGGCGCGAGGCTGACGCCGGCCCTACGCGGCCGCCCGCGCCCGCGCCCAGGGGGCGGGAGGCGGCGCGGCGCCTCAGCGCTTGGTCCAGGTCTGCGCGATCGGGTCGAACTGCCAGCGCTCGGCTTCCGCCGGCGTCTTGGGCCAGGGGCTGGTGTTCTCGTGCGCCTGCAGCAGCCAGACGTCCTTGACCAGCCCCAGCGGGTCGAGCGTGTAGTTGACGACGTAGCGCTGCCCGACGATGGCGGACGAGAGGGTCAGGAGGTTGTCCCGGTTGCGGATCCGCGCGCCGGGCGCCAGCCGGGCCGGCTGGCCGTTCAGCACGACGTCCGGCGGACCTGCCACGGTCAGCTCGCCGCGCAGGGCGTTCTGCGGAAAGTTGCGCTGCACCTGGGCCGGTGCGGCGAGCGGCACGCTCAGGGCAAGCGCAAGGAGGGCACAGCGGAGCATGGGGGCGGTCCGGGGCTGCAGGACGCGGGAGGCCGCCGCGCGCGGCGGGCTGGCGGGATCTTAGCGGGGCCGCGGCCGCGAGCCGCGTCAGCGCGCCGGTGCTATCACACGGTAGCCGGCCGCTTCCAGCAGCCGGCGCGCGTGCTGCAGCTCCGGCGTCTCGCGCGGCGTCGGCGCCGGAGCCGCCGCAGGGGGGCGAGACTTGAGATGGGTGTGCAACGCCAACAGCTCGGCCTTCACCGGGTCCGGCAGTCCCCGCCGGCCGCCACGGCGGTCCACCAGCAGGCCATCGAGCGCCTGCAGCGCCTGCCCGTGGTCGACCCACACCTGGGCCAGCGCATTGGCGATGCGCGGGAACAGGCGCCCCAGCTGCTGCGGCCGCAGCGACGGCGGCAGCGAGACCATCCAGTCGAGCGCGTGGCCGGTCAGCGCGCGATCGGAGGCGAGCGGCGGCCGGCGGCGGTTGGTCCAGTAGGACGGATCGATGTGCACCGGGTCGAGGCCGGCCGGCAACTCGTCGAGGACCTGGCGGGCCACCTCGAAGTCGGTCAGCTCGAACTCGATCGCTCCCATCGGCGGCCGGTCCTGCTTCTGCGGGCGATCGAACATGAGCTTCCTCTCTCGTGCGGCGGCGGAGGGGCCGATCCGCGGCGCAATGGCGCCGTGCGCAGGATTGTGGTTGCGGCCTCTCGGAACTCGCCGTGAAAGACGTCACGCGACGCCGGGCGTCAAGCCCCCTCCCCCCGGGTATGGGAGGGCGGCGCGCGCCGAGGCTGCGGCCTGGTGCCGACCCGTTGTCCCTTCCATCGCCTTTCGTCCTCCGTGGACCGCAGGCGAGCGCGGATGCACCGGCCGCCGGCATGTGAGCCTGCCGGGTTGCCTTCCGCGATTGCGCAGCCACGCGACGACCGCATCGATCCTGATGCGCCCGTGAGCCGCGGTGCGTTCCGCGACCGCTGTTGCCGTGCCCACGACCCGGCCCGTGCGATATCGCGTGCAGTCAAGGGTGGGAAGCCAGGCTCAGGGCGGTATTACGTGCCCGGCCCGTCGATCAGGCGGCGACCGCGGACCGCGCGCGGCCACGCCGAAAACGAACAAAAGCCCCGGGGTGGGTCACCCACGGGGCTTTCGATGTGTTGGTGGCGCTTCAGGGACTCGAACCCCGGACCTGCGGATTATGATTCCGTCGCTCTAACCGACTGAGCTAAAGCGCCTGAGCCCCGCAGTATAGCCCGGCCGCGTGGGGGGCTGCCTCTCAGAACAGCTCGCCGATCGCCATCGCGATCAGGCTGAGCAGCAGCGTGCTCGCGATTGGGAGGGAGCGCTCGCGGCCCCGAAATCGGAAGCGCAAGTCGCCGGGAAGGCGCCCGAAACCGAAGCGCGCCAGCGCGCGCTGCAGGCCTTCGAAGACCAGCAGCGCGAGCACGACCACCAGCAGCCAGCGCAGCATGCTTCAGAGCCGGTGGATGCGGTCGCCGCGCGCGAAGCCGAGCGCATCGAACGGCTCGCCCGCCGCGAAGCCGATCACCTTGAACAGCTCGCCCATCTCGTGCTCCGCGATCAGGGTCTGCACCGCGGCGGCCGCGCGCGGATCGACGCCGCCGTCGGCGCGCCGCGGCAGGTCGCCGAGCAGGCCGCAGTTGATCAGGAAGTGCGCCTGCGTCGTGTAGCCGAGCACCGCGAGCCCCGCATCCTGCCCGGCCAGGGCAATACCGGTGAAGTCGACGTGCGCCGTCATGTCC
>Ga0247825_10003328_pt1 | contig 10603 bp, 8 predicted proteins | sample 13C_Vanillin_Day_FD_194413 | JGI IMG/M metagenome (GOLD analysis project Ga0247825, IMG submission 194413) | Soil microbial communities from agricultural site in Penn Yan, New York, United States - 13C_Vanillin_Day48 | ecosystem: Environmental > Terrestrial > Soil > Agricultural land | place... | reverse complement strand
CACGTATCTCGGACCGACGACCTCCATGACTCCGCTCGCGAGCGGGGAGCGCCGCCGACAAGCCGGCCTGAAGCTGCGAGCCAAGGACACCTGCAACGTCGTCTACGTGATGTGGAGGCTCGAGCCGACGACCGGGATCTTCGTCTCGGTGAAGCAGAACCCTGGCAAGTCCACCCATGCCGCTTGCGGCGCAGACGGATACCTCGACTTGAAGCCTCTTTTTCTTGCACCAACTCCTCACGTCGCTCTTGGAGAGGCCCACACGCTCCGCGCGGTCACGAACGGTGACCGGATTCGAGTCTTCGCCGACGGCGAGCTCGCGTGGGCCGGCACACTGCCTGCGGTGGCGTTCGACTTCGACGGGCCCACCGGCATTCGCTCCGACAACATTCGCTTCGACTTCGAGCTCCGTGATGACGGGGCCAATCATGCGGGCTGCTCCGCTCTTTAGAACCCCACGCCCCTACCCCTCCGGGAGCTTCGTTTCGTGATGAGAAAGCATGCACTTTGCGTCGTCGTCTCCGTCTTCGGGCTCTCCTCGCTTCTCGCGGGCTGCCTGAGCGCCGCGCTCGGCGAGGGCGCCGAAGACGACGCCGTCGTCGCGCCGAGCCAACAGCTCACGAACGTCGACGCGAGCGGCACGGGCCCGGCAGGAACGGAGACGGACGACGCCGGCCCCGGCGGTGATGCACCGCTGCCCGAGGAAGCGAAAGAGGAAGAAGAGGAGGTCGCCCCCGCATGTGTCCTCGCTGGTCCGCCGGCGGCGACGGAGGGTGACACGCTCGTGTGGAGCGACGAGTTCGACGGCGACGCGCTCGACTGGAAGAAGTGGTACGTCCACGACGGCTACGAGGGGCACGGGACGATCCTGAACACGTTCTCGCCCTCGGCCGTCACGGTCCACGACGGCTCGCTGCACGTGGCAGTACAAACCGATTCGCGCGATCCGGCGCACCCGTACGCATCGGGTCGGATCGAGACGTTCGGGCGCTTCTCGCGCACGTACGGCAGGATCGACTTCCGCGCGCGATTCCCGTATGCACCCGGCGTCTGGTACGCGGTCTGGGCGAGGCCCGCGACGACGGCGATGCCCGAGCTCGACTTCGAGATCCTGGGCAACAATGCCAACCAGGTCTGGCTGGTGAACCACTGGGACGTTCCGCCGAAGCCGGCCGACGACCGCCGCAAGTACGTCATCGGCGCGACGGACGTGACGCAGTTTCACGTCTACTCGATCGTGTGGAAGCCCTCGTCCCTCGAATGGCAGATCGACGGAAAGACGTACATGACGTCGACGACGAAGGGCGTGCCGACGTCGCCGATCGCCTGGACGATCAACGGCTGGGTCGGAGGATGGGGAGCCGCCGCGACGCCTACCGTTCCGGTCAGCTTCGAGGTCGATTGGATCCGCGTCTATCGGCAGGACGGGCTCATCGCGGACCCGACGCTCCGCCTGCTGAACCCGAAGAAGGAGTACGCCGGTAGCGAGTTCGTCGACCTCGAGCCAGCGAACTTCGACGAGGCGTGTTATGTGGTCGACGTCTACGAAGGATCGCGTCGGATCGACACGCTCCGTCAGTGGCCGTACCGCTTCCGGATGAAGAACCTCGCGCCGGGCGCGCATGAGCTCGCGTTCGTGGCGACCGACGGACAACGCAGCGCCACGACGTCCTTCGCGATCAACGTGAAGTAAGTTCGCGTCCGGCCTGCCGGAACCTCCACGGCGACCCGCAGGCAGTGCAGTGCCACACCGAGGCAGGCAGCTTCAGCTGTAGACGGACGCGGTGCTCCCGAGTCGCCGAGGGCCGGGGCTCGTCGTCCCTGGTCCGGGAGGTGCAGAGGCGCTCTCCATGACGATGGTGGCGTCCGAGTCGGATTGTGCCTCGCCGGACGGCAAGCACGACCGTCCCGGCGGAGAAGAACGCGAGCAAGCGAAGCTCACGGAGCTCCTCAACGAGACGCGCATCCTCCTGCCGGGGACGGAGGTCTTTCTCGGCTTCCTCGCGACGATGCCTTTCACGCAGCGCTTCGTCTCTCTCGACACTACGCGCAGATGGGTCTTCATCTGCACGTTCTGCTCGACGGTCTTGTCGCTCGTCCTCTTCGTCGTGCCGGCGGCGTATCACCGGATCGCGCGCCCGATTCGCCACAAGGAGCGCTTCAAGACGTTCGCCAACGGCTTCCTGATCGCCGGTCTCGTGCCGATGTCGCTCTCGATCGTGCTCGCGACCTACCTCGTGACGTACCTCGTCCTCGATGGCGTCTCGCTGTACATCGCCGGCGCGCTCGCCACCCTCGTCCTGATCGTCTGGTGGACGGTGCCCCTCCTCCGCCTGCACGATCACTACCCGTCCCGCCAGGAGCAGGACGACGAGCCACCGCCCGCAGCCACGAACGAGCGCAGCGCCAGCGCGCCGAGCGCGGCGAACGCGGCGAACGCGGCGAACGCGGCGAACGCGACGAGCGCGGCGAACGCGGTCGGAGGCGGAGAAGCCGCCCAACCTACGGGCGCGGGCTCTTGATTATCGCCGCGCCCGGGAGAGGCGGGGCTTGACGGCCCGTTGGGGTAGCGGCAAAGCGAAGGGAGCCATGATCTCCGAAACCGTCAAGAGCCAGCTCGACGAGCTCATCAAGAAGAACCGCGTTCTTCTCTTCATGAAGGGCAACAAGCACTTCCCACAGTGCGGGTTCTCCGCGCAGGTCATCCAGATCTTGAAGGAGACGGGCGCGAAGTTCGAGACCGTGAACGTCCTCCAGGATCCCAACATCCGCGAGGGCATCAAGGAGTACTCGAGCTGGCCGACGATTCCGCAGCTCTACGTCGACGGCGAGTTCATCGGCGGCTGCGACATCGTCAAGGAGATGTATGCCTCGGGCGACCTCCAGAAGAAGCTCGGCATCGAAGAGACGCCGGTCGCTGCCCCGAAGATCACGCTCGACGACGGCGCGGCGAAGGCGTTCAAGGGAGCGGACGAGGGCAACGGGGACGTCCTCCGCCTCGAGATTGGCCCGCAGTTCCAGTACGACCTCTACTTCGGCCCCAAGAAGCCGGGTGACGTCGAGGTCGTTGCGAACGGTGTCACGGTCTGTTTCGACAAGCAGAGCGCAAAGAAGGCGGACGGCCTCAGCGTGTCCTGGGTGGAGACGCCGGACGGCGGCGCATTCCGCATCGACAACCCGAACGAGCCCGCGCGCGTGAAGAGCGTGTCCGCTCCCGAGCTCAAGAAGTGGATCGACGAGGGCAAGCGGTTCGAGCTCTTCGACGTTCGCACCGACGAGGAGCGCGCCGTCGCGAAGATCGACCGCGCGCGCTCACTCGACACCGCGGGCGAAAAGGCTCTCCTCGCGCTCGACAAGGCGACGCCCATCGTCTTCATGTGCCACCACGGCATGCGGAGCAAGAACGCCGCCGACCGCGTTCTCCGGGAGGGCTTCACCCAGGTCTACAATCTCGAAGGCGGCATCGACGCGTGGTCGCAGACGGTCGACTCGACCGTGCCGCGGTACTGACCGATGAGCGACACGAAAGAAGCCATCAAGAGCGCCATCCTCGAGAAGATCCCCGACGCATCGGTCGTCGTCGACGCCGGCAGCGGAGGACACTTCACGATCCAGGTGGTCTCGCCCGTGTTCTCGGGCAAGAACATGGTCGAGAGTCAGCGCCTCGTGTACGGCGCGATCGCCCACCTGATGAAGGGTGACGGCGCGCCGGTTCACGCCGTGGACAAGCTCACGACGAAGACTCCGTAGCGAGCCACGAGGCGAACCGCCGACGCCAAGAGGCGAACCGCCAAGAACGCCAAGAACGCCAACGAAGAGGAAACCACGGCGCGTCGAACGCTGCGACGTCGTCGCTCACTCCGAAGCGTGGCGCTCTTGGCGTCGTGGCGGTTCATTCGTCTCAGGTCGGCCTCGTCGGAGTCACGGGGCCTTTCGGCCCATCATCACGGGCTTGCCCATCCTCGCGTGTGGTTTGTCCATCGGCGGCGGACTCTCCGGCGGTGCCGCGGTCGTGCCTGCAGGCGGCTCGGGCGTGGGATCCGCCGTCATCGTCGGGACCGGCATCGCCCCCATCACGACCATCTCTCCCTGCCTTTGGCAGGCGCCCCGCGTCATCATCGTCGCGGCCGCGGCGGCCATCGCGCCGGCCCCCGCCACCGCGAGCGCGAGCTTCTTGCGACGTTTCTTCTTCACGCCGACGGGACAGTCCTCGGTGAGGATGGTGCCGTCCGCACGCTGGTAGAAGCGGACGCACATCTCGCTGCCGACACGTTCCTGCAGCAGGCGCTCGGCCTCCTCGCGCGGCATCGCGGAGAGGTTGTAGACGTTCTTCTCGCAGCTCACGCAGAACCGCACTCGCTCGTCGCCGAGCATCTCGTTCCAGCTCGCGTTGCACGGGCTCGCGACCCGCACTCGATCCAGCATCGGGAGCCCGCGCCGGACACCGTCCTCTCCGATGCGCTGCGCGACGGCGGCAAGCTCGCGCTCCAGCTGCTGCTCACGCGCGCGCAGCTCGTCGAGCTGCGCGGTCTCGGCTTTCAGTCGGGTGAGCTCGCGCTCGAGGGACTCCTTGCGCTCGCGAAGGGCGGCGCTCTCGTTTCGGTAGGGTGTCGTCACGGGTCCCAGTCAGACGCGTCACCGCGCGCAAAGTTCTAGACGCGTTGAGTCTGGTGTTTGTCCCCCTCCGAGTGACATGCCGGACGTAAGCCCACATTGAACGCACGAAATGAGGCCCGCAAGCCTCGCTCATAACGTCAAAAAGCGACTCTTCGACTCATTCGGGATAAACGTCGTAGAAGCCAATATGTCCGCCTGGCATGCTTTTGCGCATCGCCTTCCGTCTCGAAAACGAATGGAACCTTGGCAACCAAATGGGCCGCTGCCGTAGTCTCGGCATTGGGGGCCGTTGTCGCTGGTTCGAGCGCGCAACAGGACGGGCCGAACTTCGGCGAGCGGAACGAGTACCTGAGCGGCATGGGGGCCGCCGGGAGTGGCAGCGCAATCGATCGCGGTCGTAACGGTGCAACTTCGGAAAGGAGCGGGGGCGTGGCCGGAGTCGAAGGGAGGGATGATCGGGAGCTGCGGCTTCAGGCGATGAATGCCGTCCTCCGTGTCGCCGCACGGCACGCCAATCTCCTGGAACGCGAGGTCTTCGAGGCGATCGGTGCCGCGCTGTGTTCGTGGGTGTCGTTCGGACGCATGGCCGTCGTTGTCCCCGAGGACACGGAACAGGTCCTCTACGCAGCGTCGTTCGGCGACGCCGCGAGCCAGCTTCCACCGTTTGGCGCACGCTTCCCGCTTCCCGATCGGACGAATCAGGAGCTCGTGATGCAGGGCGGGGTACGGGTGGTCGACGATGCCCGCCTCGGAGACGCGGTCGATCGGATTGTCGCCGAGTCCGGATACCTTTCGTACGTCGCTCTCCCCATCCAGCGGAGTCGAGTCGACTCACCCGACGAGAGCGGACGACCGGTCGCGAAGCTCATTTTCTGCTGGCGGGCAGAGGGCGCTGCAGGACTAGCCCCGATCGAGCTCCTGCAAGAGGTCGCCGATCTCTTCGGGAGCAAGTTCGATCTTGCGTGCGAGCTGACGCGTGCTCACCGGCGAGCCATGATCCTCGAGACCTCGGGGGACGCCATGCTCGCCTGGGATGCACGAGGGCGGATCACGGACGCGAATGCCGCTGCACTGGTCCTCACTGGGTTGACACCAGGGGAGCTGCTGGGAGCCTCGATCCACGAGCTCGTCGGACCGCTGCCGGAGCCATCGAAAGGGGCCTCACCCAATGGCGCGATGCGCGCCGAGCTGGTGGTCCGTCGCGACCAAGGTGGTTCGACAGCGCGCCTGCCGGTCTCCATGGTGCTGACGCGAGTGGAGGACGATCCTCACGTCACCGCGCACGCACTCCTGCGGGACGAGTCGCACGTCGTGGCGGCTCAGCACGAAGCCGCCTCACACCTTGCACGAGTTCACGTCCTGCAAGCAGAGTTGCGGACATTGCTCGACAACGCTCCTTTGATCATCTTCCGACTCGACTCGGAGTCCGGCGAGCTGCAATACCTGAGTCGACAAGCCGAGCGTGTCCTGGGCATACCCCTGGAGGAAGCGTTGCGCACCCCCGGCTTCTTGCGTGCCGCGCACGACGGCGCAGATGCCGTCCACGCCTTCGACGAGGCTTGTCGACGCGCCCGGTTCGGCACGGTGCCTCCTCCCTACGAGGCGCGTCTCGTGGTGCGCGATCGCGAAAAGATCACCGTCCGCGGCACCGTCTACCCGCTGCTCTCGGAGGGCGGGAGGGTCGCGGCGATCGAGGGGGTGCTGATCGACGTCAGCATCGAGCACATGGCGCGCACGAAGCTCCTACAGGCGGATAGCCTGTCGACCATCGGCGTCCTCGCGGCCGGCGTCGCGCACGAGATCAACAATCCGGCTGCCTTCCTGTTGCTCGAGCTCGGTCACCTCGAACGAGAGCTCTCCGCCTGCTCCACCGAGCCGCTCGCAGTCGATGGCGAGCTATCCGTCGCGTCGGTCGTCGCGCGAATCGCGGAGCTACGACAGTCGGTCGTTCACATCGCGGACATCGCACGCGACCTCCGGATGTTCGCCGGCACGTCGAAGCGACAAGATTGCACGATGATGATCGACGTCAACCGCGCCGTCGAGAGCGCGCTCACGCTGACTCGAGGCCGAATCATCCAGAATGCCCGCGTCGTGCTCGAGCTCGGCCCGGTCTCTCCGGTGTTGATGGATCAAGGCCGCCTCGGGCAGGTCATCGTCAACCTGCTCGTGAACGCCGCTCAAGCGATCGCCTGCGCTCGCGAGGAGGAGCAGACCGAGCACACCGTTCGCATCGGCACGCACTGTGACGGTCAGACGGTCCGGCTCGAAGTCTCGGACACCGGTGTCGGCATTCCGGCCGAGAACCTGGAGAAGATCTGGACCCCGTTCTTCACGACGAAGGGCGACGTCGGAACGGGCCTCGGCCTCTCGATCTCTCGCGACATCGTCGAACGCGCCAAGGGAACCATCCATGCCGAGAGCCCCATCTTCGAAACGGCCACCGGCCGGCATGGCGCACGTTTCGTCGTCACGCTGCCGACGGCGGATTGCGCGTTCACGAGTTTGCCGCCGCGATGCGTCTCCCAGCCGAGGTCGGGGCGCCGCCTGCGTGTGCTCGTGGTCGAAGACGAGGTCGGGCTCGCACGCGCGCTCGTCGAAGAGATCGAGAAGCTGCACGACGTCGTAGCCGTCCACAACGGCGGTGACGCGCTCGCGGCCATCGTCGAGCGCCGCTTCGACGTGGTGCTCTGCGACCTGCTGATGCCTGGCCTTTCGGGGGAGGATCTCTATCGACAGGTCTCTGCCCGAGACGACGAACAGGCACGAGCATTCGTCTTCATGACGGCGCTCGGATCCGGCGCGGACGTCGAGCAGTTCCTCACGGAGTGTGGCCGTCCGATCCTCGAGAAGCCGTTCGCCGTCGACCGCCTGTTTTCCCTGCTCGGACAGCCCGAAGCCGTGACCACGTGAGGCGGTTTAGGACGCTGACGCGATGGGCGCGACGGGCTCGGCCGCCTCGGCGTACATCGCCGCGATCTCGCGCTTGTACTTCTCGTTCACGACCTTGCGCTTCACCTTCATCGTCGGTGTGAGCTCGCCGCCGTCGATCGAGAACTCGGAGGGAACGACGACGAATTTCTTGATCGTCTGCACACGGGCGAGCTTCTCGTTCACCTGATCGATCTGCTTCTGCAGGTGTCTCCGGAACACGTCGCACTTCGCAGCCTCTGAAATTGTCCTTGCCGGGCTGCCCGCCGCCTCCGCTTCGAGGTTCACGCGCTCCGGATCGAGCGTGATGAGCGCACTGAGATACTTCATCCGATCGCCGATCACGACGGCTTGCGCGACGACCGGGATCGCCGCGAGCTGCCCTTCGAGCACCTGGGGAGCGATGTTTTCGCCGCCGGCCGTGATGAGCAGGTCCTTCTTGCGGTCCGTGATCTTCAGGAAGCCTTCACCGTCGATCACGCCAATATCGCCCGAGTGCAGCCAGCCACCTTCGTCGAGCGCGTTCCTCGTGGCCTCCGGATCCTGGAGGTAGCCCTTGAAGACGTGCGGGCCGCGCATGCAGATCTCGCCATCCTCGGCGATCTTCACCTCCGCTCCCGGCAAGACGACGCCGCACTTCCCGGTGCGGTAGTTGTTCGGCGGTGAATAGGTAGCCGGTCCGGTGCACTCACTCATCCCGTAGACCTCGAGGATCGGGATGCCGAGCGAGAGGAAGAAATCGAGGGTGCTCTTCGAGATCGGCGCCGCGCTCGTCACGCACAGGCGCGCGCGATCGAGTCCGAGCCGCTGCCGGACCTTGTCGAAGACCAGCTTCTTGGCGACGGGCAGAAGACGCGGGGGCCGTCCACCGCTCTGCTCCGCGAGGCCGGCCTCGAGCCCGACCTTCCGAGCCCAAGCGGCGATCTTCTTCCTGAGCGGCGGCGCCGCTGCGCCCGCGGCCATCATCTTCGCCTGGATCTTCTCCCAGACGCGCGGCACGCCGAGGAACACGGTCGGCCGGACCTCCTGCAGGGCCTCAGGCAGCTTCTCGAGGCTCTCGGCGAAGTAGACGACGGCGCCGACGATCATGGGCCCGTGCACCGTGAGCATCTGCTCGGCGATGTGACTGAGCGGCAGGTAGCTGACGGTGACATCGGTGGGGCCATATTCGAGCGCCGAGAGGATCGCCTGCGCGGTCCACACGATGTTCGTATGCGAGATCATCACGGCCTTCGGATCACCCGTGGTGCCCGACGTGTAGATGAGCGTGCACACGTCGTCCGGCTTCTGCGCTGCGATGCGTTCGTCGAGGGCGCGCTCCGGGGTTTGGTCGCCGAGCTCGAGGAGCTCGGCCCATCCGATGACGCGAAGACGCCCGCGTTTCGCCTCGGTCGGCCGGCCGAGCATCTGAACGACCACCTCGAGCTTCGGCAAGCGATCCTGCTCGGCGACGAACTTGTCGACCTGAGCCGAAGTGTCGGCGAAGGCGACCTTCGCTTCGCAATGCTCGGTGATGTACCGAACCTGTTCCGGTGTGCTCGTCGTGTAAATGCCGGCCGGGACCGCGCCGGCGAAGATCGCGCCGACGTCCGCCATGAGCCATTCCGGGCAGTTGTACCCGATGATCGCGACGCCCTTCCCGCGCTCGACCCCGAGGCCGACGAGCGCGCGACCGACCCTGCGGACGTCACGCGCATACGCTTTCCACGTGGTCGTGCGCCAGGCTCCATCCCGCTTCACCCGGAGCGCCGGACGGTATCCATAACGCTTTACCGTCTCCCCCAGGACCTCGTGAACCATCGTCGTCATGGGCGGGAGTATAGGCGTGCGGATCCGCCGAAGGCCCGCGAAAATGGCCGTCAGCTGTGGATGAGCTCACCCCGTAAGTGGTTGCCGTGGGCCTCGATTCCCACTGGAAACCCGGGAATTTGCCGCGACACAGTGGCGCTGAACCAACCGGGATTCACACTATGAGGTGGAGGGTGAAGTCTTGGACCTCCAACACTCGATCACCAAAGCATTCTCGGTTGCTGCTTTTCTTGGACTGACCCTCGCACCGCAGGACGGCCCCCAGGGTACCGGCGGCGCGAACGTGAGCGCAGGAGCGATCGTCGGGGCGCCGCGAACGGCTCTCGCAAGCATCGCCGCGACAGCGACGCCCACGAGTATCGGCCCGACGACATCGTGCGGTGAAGGCATGGTGCTCGTGGACGGCGAGCATTGTCCCGACGCTGAGCAGGTCTGCTTGAAGTGGCTCGATCCACCGCCCTACCAGAACCTGCGCTGCGCCGAGTACGCGAAGCCTGTAAAGTGCAAGGTTCCGCGCGTCCATCGTCGCTTCTGCGTGGATCGCGAGGAGTTCGCGGATACGAACGCGTCGGCCGAAAAGGACCCGATGCCGCTCGTGAACAAGAACTGGCTCGAGGCGAAGGCGCTCTGCGAGGCGCGCGGCGCACGGCTCTGCAGAGAGGCAGAGTGGGAATTCGCCTGTGAAGGCCCCGAGATGAGCCCGTATCCCTACGGCTTTCGGCGCGACTCCACGGTCTGCAACTTCGACAAGACCGACCTCGGCGGCCCGATGGAGAAGCTGAAGGACCTACGCGCGCCGCTCAGCGCGTTCCCCGAGTGCACGAGCCCCTTCGGAGTCCACCACATGGTCGGGAACGTCGACGAGTGGGTCGAACGCGAAGGCGTCGGCGCGCCGAACCGCTCCGTGCTCCGCGGTGGATGGTGGCTCCCCGGCCGCAATCGCTGCCGCGCAGCTACGATGGGACACGGCGAAGAGTACTCGGGCAAACAGGTCGGCTTCCGCTGCTGCAAAGACGCTCCGCCCGCCCCCTGAATCGCCCGCGGGCAAGCACGCTCTCGATCAGGCGCGGAACGCGCTCAGCGCCCCGGGGGCCCGCACGAGCTCATCGATGCGCTCCGCCTCTTCGCGGCGTCCGAGCTCCCGCATGCCTTCCGCGTAACGCCCGAGGTCTTCGGGTCCGATGACGGCCCGTTCGCGTTCGATGACGTCCATCACCTCGCGCCAGCGTCCGTCTCGCACGAGCGC
>Ga0247825_10003327_pt1 | contig 10604 bp, 11 predicted proteins | sample 13C_Vanillin_Day_FD_194413 | JGI IMG/M metagenome (GOLD analysis project Ga0247825, IMG submission 194413) | Soil microbial communities from agricultural site in Penn Yan, New York, United States - 13C_Vanillin_Day48 | ecosystem: Environmental > Terrestrial > Soil > Agricultural land | place... | reverse complement strand
CATGCGGGTCCACGAACCTGGCGCGTCCGAACACGGCCGGGATGTCGTTGCGATCGTAGAACCCGCGACGCATGTCCACCTGGCGGTCGATGACCGACTTTGCCGCCTTCCGCAAGTCGCGGAACTCTAGATTCACCGCGAGGCCGGCTGAACGGAACAACGGGTTGTTGTTCGCTTCGGTCATCTGAAAGATCGCGTGTCGCAGCGACTTGCTCGGAATCGTGCCCAGATGCGTGCACGCGCCGCCGATCTGCGGCATTCGCTCGACCGTCGCCACGGACTTGCCCTGTTTTGCCGCCTGCATCGCGGCCCCCTCGCCTCCGGGCCCGGTGCCGATGACCACTAAGTCGTGTTCTTTGTCCATGCGGGCGGTTTCTTTCATTGCGATGTGGTTCCGCAGGCTGCCAGGCGAATCAAGGCGCCAATGTGGCCTGCGTCCGGGAGGGCGTGTCCGGAGCTGTGGCGGGAGGGCATGAAGAGTTGACGCGCGACATCGCTCGACGTGTCACTCGCCTAGATAATCGCGAGTTCGCTCGGCGCTGCATGACAGCAGGCGCCCGGCTGGCCATGACGAGTCGTTGCGATCGAAAGCCGCCTCACTCGTGGAAGCGTAACATGCCGGTGCCGGATGATAGCGGCGAGGCTCCTTCCAACGCCAGCAGATGCGCCTTGATATCAAGCCCCGCGGCGAATCCTGTGAGCTGACCCATCGATCCAATGACCCGATGACACGGCGTCACGATCGAGACGGGATTCCTGCCGTTGGCAGCGCCGACGGCGCGCACGGCAGTCGGGTGCCCGATCTGCGCCGCGATCTGTGCGTAGGACCGAGTCTCTCCGAACGGGATCGTACGCAGCGCGTCCCACACCTTGTGCTGAAAGACCGTCCCGGTCACGTCCAGCTTCAGCGCGAACTCCTTCCGCTGCCCGGCGAAGTATTCGCGGAGCTGGCGTTCGGTCTCGATGAGCACGGGATGACCGGTATCCTCCGGTCCGGTGTTCAACGGCACGCGGCGCGGGCGGTCGTTCTGCCAGAGAATCGCTGCGAGGCCGTCGTCGGTCGCCACCAGCGTGAGTGTCCCGATAGGAGAATCCACGATCTTGTGAACGTGACGCTTCTGTACTCTGTGATCTTGCATGGCTACCCGCTCCCGTAATTCTTGCTTGTCTTGTCGAAGATTAGGGCTCCCGTTCGATTGCTGCTCGCCGTTTTCGGACGTTTGAGCAGAAAGACTGCGATGGCCGAAAATGGCTAGATTCCTGGGGTCCGGCACCGTAGGTTGGGTCGATGGATCAGGGTAACCGCCGGCTCTACAACGCGCTGCGCGCGCGCGATTCGCGATTCGACGGCATCTTTTTCGTTGGCGTCACGTCGACTGACGTCTACTGCCGCCCGGTGTGTCCCGCGAAAACGCCGAAGGAGGCCAACTGCCGTTTCTTTGACACGCCGCAGGAGGCGGAGCAGGCCGGCTTCCGACCGTGTCTGCGCTGTCGGCCGGAACTGGCGCCGGGAAGCGCGCCGATGGATGACGCCGAGCGGGTCGCCCAGCTCATCGTCCAGCGTCTCGAGGACGGGCACCTTGACGAGCAGGCGGGACTCGAGGAGATCGCCGGCCAGTTCGAGCTGAGCTCGCGGCAGATTCGGCGGATTGTCCACAGGGAGTTAGGGGTACCGCCGATTCAGCTGCTGCTGACCCGCCGGTTGTTACTCTCCAAGCAGCTCCTGACCGAGACGACGTTGCCTGTTACCGAGGTCGCGTTCGCCAGCGGCTTCTCGAGCCTACGCCGGTTCAATGACGCCTTCAACCGGCGCTATGGGATGTCCCCGACACATCTCCGCAGGAAGGCGACTGAAGGCGCGCCCGTGATCCTCCGGAGCCAGACGTCGACTCTCCAGCTTTCGTATCGTCCGCCGTACGACTGGAAGGGCATCCTTGCCTTTCTGGCCGCGCGCGCACTCAAAGGTATCGAACTGGTGACGGACCATTCGTATACGCGGACCGTTCAGTTGGGAGCGGCCAAGGGCTGGATCACCGTGACGCAAGCCAAGGCGAAGCACGCGCTGATGGTGGAGTTCACGCACAGCCTGACCCCGGTGCTACCGGCGCTGCTCAGACGTGTTCGGGCGCTGTTCGATCTCAACGCGAGGCCCGACCTGATCGCCAAGCACTTGAGCAGGGATTCGCGTCTGGCGGCAGCGGTCAAAGCGAACCCTGGTATACGAGTGCCGGGCGCCTTCAACGGATTCGAGATAGGCCTTCGAGCGATTTTGGGTCAGCAGGTCACGGTGAAAGCCGCCACCACGATCGCCTGCCGGTTCGTCGAAGCGTTCGGTGAACCCATCGTCACGCCGTTTGCGGAACTGGGCCGCTTGACACCCGTACCGTCCCGGGTCGCCGCGGCGAGTGTCGATGACATCGCTCGACACGGCATCATCGCCGCGCGCTGCAGAAGCATCATCGCGTTGGCGGCAGCGCAAGGATCGAGCGGGCTCTCACTCGATGGCGGCGTGAATCACAACCCCGACGAGTCAATCAGGCGGCTGGCCGAGCTGCCAGGGATCGGCCAGTGGACGGCGCATTACATCGCCATGCGCGCGCTGCGCTGGCCCGACGCCTTCCCAAAGGAGGACATCGCGGTGCGCAACAACCTCGGCGGCGTGACCGCGAAGGAGGCGGAGGCGCTGTCGCAATCCTGGCGGCCCTGGCGGAGCTACGCGGTCATGCACGTCTGGGGCATGGCGAAGCCGCCCCACTGAGAGCCCTATTGGGTGGCGCCGGCGGCGACGGCTGCGAACGGATTCTCGTCAGCCGTTGGGCCATAGACCGACGGTACCGGGATGTCGAGCAACCTCAGGTACACGAGCAACTGTCCGCGGTGGTGATACCAGTGGTTCAGCATGATCGCGCGTACGACCGCAACCCTTGGCATCGCCATCAACTCGCGTCCGCCGCTCAGGAGTCGCCAGGTCGTGCCCATCGCGGCGTCGTCGAAGCCACCGAGGTGCCGTCGGGCCTTGGCGACGCTCGCGGTCAGCGCGGGCACGAGCTCAGCGGCGGTGGCCGCTTCCTGCTGCACGAACGCCGGCGGCTCGGGGATGATGTCCATCGATGCGAGCTCCGCGACGTTGCCCGGCACCGTGGCCACATGCAGCGCGAGCTGGCCGAGTGACATCGACTTCGGGTGCGGCTTCCATGACAGGTGCGCCTGCGGCACGCGTTCGAGTACCCGCCGAGTCGCGAGGGATTCCTGTTCGAGTTCCATGAGCAGCCCGTCAATCATGGCCATGATCGCCTCCTTTACTCGCCGTCGTTCTTTTCCGCAGCGCTGCGCACCCGTGCGTGCAGCGCGGCCCATCCCGAGATGAGCAGCGGCCGGTGATCCTCGGGAAATGGACCGACCAACGTGTGTGTGAACTTGATGAGCGAGCCGCCTTCAACTTCGGTCAGCCGATACAACAGGTTCGACGTGGCCGCCGTTGACATGAACAGCGGTCCCCAGATCTCGAGGAGTGCTGGACGCTTGACGCTCTGGACGAAACCCCACAGGTGCCCATTGTCAGCGCCAAGGTCGCGAAACCAGCGGCCACCAGGACGTGCCTCGAGCACCATCGGCATGGGTTTGCCGTCGGGCGTCTCGTTCAGTCGGCCCAGCTGAGCCACCACGGAGGAAAATGTTTTCTCGATCGACGCCCGCACCATGATCTCTTCGGTGATGGTGAACGTCTCGCTGACGGGTGCCATAGTCGTCGTCATCGTTCCTCCTCGGCGTGTGCCTTGATACGTCGCAGCTGTCCGCGCCAATGCCGCGCGAACATGCCGCTCCAGTCATGAATCGTGCGCAGTGTCTCGGCGTTGATCCGACACATGGTCCGCCGCCCTTCTCGACGTACCCTCACCAGACCCACGTCCCGAAGGACCTGCAGGTGCTTCGTCACCGACGGCTGCCCGAGCGCCAGCGCATCCGCGATATCGGTCACCGAACGCTCGTCGCCGGCGATGAACTCGAGAATGTGACGACGCCGCGGTTCCGCGATGGCGTTGAAAGGGTCCGACGTTGTCGAGGCACGAGCCACGCGCTTGGTTATACATTCCGATATAGGAATATGTCAAGTCTTTCGTGTCCTGGCATCGAGGTCCACGGGTCACCGAGTCGGGCAGCATCTTTGGTTGAGCACGCTGTTGACGACGGACCTGCGGTGCACATGACGACGGCGACCACCTGAGCCACGCCGAACACAGCGAGTCGAAAATGACTCGCCCTTGGCACGAATTCCGCACCAGGGATATCCGTGCCGCATGAGTCGTGGCTCGAACGCTACCGCCCGATGACCGCGCAGATCCCTCCAGATGGCGTACCGATGATTTTCGCCGGGACGGCGAGTCTAAGAATCAGAACAACGGCAAAGTGGTGCCGTTAGGAGGAGATCATGCCGAACACTATTGAGTTTAATCGTGTGCTACGGACCACGCCGGAGCGGCTCTACCGCGCATTCCTCGACCCCGACGCGTTGGTCAAGTGGCTACCCCCCAACGGCTTTACCGGTAAGGTTCACCACATGGATGCCCGAGTTGGTGGGACGTACAAGATGTCATTCACCAATTTCACCTCCAAAAAGAGCCATTCCTTCGGTGGCGAGTATCTCGAGCTGGCCCCGCACGAACGCATTCGCTGGACCGACAGGTTCGACGATCCGAGTCTGCCGGGCGAGATGACGGTGACCGTGATCTTGAAGAAGGTATCAGTCGGTACGGAGGTGAATATCGTGCAGGAGGGGATTCCGGATGTCATTCCGCCGGACGCGTGCCGTCTCGGTTGGCAGGAGTCCCTCACTTTGCTGAGGCAGCTCGTCGAGGCGGAGATTCCTGACTAACCAGTAAAAGGAGGGATGGCATGACCCGTTGTCGATACCCGGGCGTCGTGACGCTTGGGCTGTGGATTGCCTTCGCGTCTGCAGCGGCCGACGCCCAGGAGATGGCCCGCCAGGTCGATGATTCCTCAGCGGCACCTCGTCTTTCTCTCCTTCTCCCGGCAGTCCCGCCTCTGAGTCAACCGTACCGCGCGTGGGTGACCGCCCCGCTATTGACAGCCGGAGGCGAGTTACGTGGTGTTGCCGAGGCGCCTGGAGGGCAGGGCACTCTCAACGCGCGGTCGGAACGAAGTGTCACGCGAAAGGTGCTCGGGGCGCTCGTCGGCGCCGCAGGCGGGTTGTTTGCGTGCCGGCATCCAAAATGCGGCGGCCTTTTCGTTTGAAGCTCCACGATGCGACCGAGTGGTCGCGGCAGTCTTTGAACAAATCTCGCCTGCCGTCACCCTCGTTCCCACCTCGACGCAATCCGACTAGCAATCGGCAGGCCTTGCTCGCTTCGCCCATCGGCGGCGAATCGGTCGCGCGTTCAACTCCGAGGACGTGCGCACAATGCTCGGCGGTCCAGGACGTACAAGACCACGCTCAGCACGGCGACCGCGGCAAGTGTGATCACCGCCAGTGCATCCGCCCCTATCGGGCCCAGGTCGATTCCGGTCAATTCGTGAATCAGCAGCTGGATGTAGGATGGCGGGTCATGGTGGCCCAGCCGGGCCCGAACTTCCCAGTGCCAGTCGGTGAAGGGGCAGTAGCCCCAACCGTACCGGAGGCCCAAGCCAAACCAGGACAACGCAGTGAGCGACACGGCCAGAAGGTGCCAGCGACGGGTTCGCCGCCAAATCCAGCCGAGGCAGGTGAACGCAATCCATGACGTGTGGAACACGAAGAAGACCACGTTGAGAACGTCATCGGTCATGCGGATTCAAACCGCTCTATTACTTATCCGACAGCCGCGCCCGGGTTCTCACGCGCCTGTGCAGACCCAGCCGTGACGCCCCGGGATCCGGAGCACCGACTAACCCCGTCCGATAACGGCCAGTGAATCGTGGTTCGCGTGCCCGAGACGAGGCACCGTGCCTTCGCGTGCAATAGGAGGGCCTGATGGCCTTTCATTGCCTCCGCGTGAACGGCACGAACCGCACGGGTATCGTGCGGCGCTCGATAATCCCCTGGCCCGTCTTCTCGGCGACGACAATCCACTGTGTCGTCGAACCCACGGGGGCCACCAAGACGCCGTCAGGAGCGAGCTGATCGAGCAACGGCTGGGGGATGGCCTCGGGCGCCGCTGTCACCAGAATCCGATCGAACGGCGCCTCCGTCGGCCAGCCGGCATATCCGTCCCCCTCACGAACATGCACGTTGCGGTGGCCGAGCTCCTTCAGGACGGCGGCTGCACGCCGGGCTAGCGCCGGTACGATCTCAATCGTGTAAACCTCTCTTGCGAGACTGCTGAGAATCGCGGCCTGATAGCCGGATCCAGTCCCGATTTCCAGGACGCGATGATGAGCCGCCGTGCGCAACAGCTCCGTCATGTAGGCGACGATGTACGGTTGTGAGATGGTCTGTCCCAACCCGATCGGAAGCGGGCTGTCGTCGTAGGCGCGCCGGATCAGTTCCGGCGGCACAAAGCGCTCGCGTGGCACCTTGCGCATCGCGTCGAGCACGCGTGGGGCGGTCACGCCGCGTGACGCAATCTGGCGCTCGACCATTTCTAGTCTTTGTTGCTCGTAGCTGTCCGCTCGTTGTGACAGTACCGCACCGGGGGCGACCGGCGAACCTGGCTCTACGACAATCATTATCGCGACGAGCGCGCTGCGTGCACCGACGGCCGCTCCGGTAGCGACGTCCATGACGCCATGGTAACCCCCCGTGGCTGCGCCGATCGAGATGGGAACGGCAGGCAACAAGTGGACCGACGCGCCACACGGAGCGAGGTTGTCAGGGGATCCCACGGGAGATCTGATCGCGTCGCCTGAACCGGTTCGGCTTGTCCCACCGAGATGTTCGGTTCGGGCCTTCAGCGAACCGAAGCCAAGCCCGTGAAGCCGGTCGATCCCACGGCGCTGATGCAGTTGTTGACGCAGCTGAAGGTGCCACCGGCCTCCTAACCAAACTCCCCAAGCTTGCTTCGGCGAGAGGACCGAGAAATCGACGTCCCGTTCAGTCGTGTGATCGGTGGAGCGATGGCACCACCGGCGGCCTTGATCATCTCGGCGGGTTCGTCGCGGAGGAGCGGGCGAGGGACGGATTGATTCCGTGCCCTCGTCCACACGCGTATTCGAGGTCGCTGAGCTAGCGAATCGGGATCGTCTGCGCCCAGTAGACCCAGTCGCGCCCCTCCGGCGGTCCGAGCTGTTGCCCACCGCCGCCGCCGCGCCCGCCACCGCCACCCTGCGGACCAGCGCCGGCGTTTGCTCCTCCACCCTGAGGCTCCGGAGGAACCGGGATGTCATTGAGATGCGTCACCTTTCCACGCAGGGCCAGCGCCAGCTGCTGGATTCTCGCGTTCTGACGCAGTTGATACGTGCTGCCCACAACGTTATAGATCGACCTGCCTGTCATCACCACACCGTGTCCTGACAGAAGTGCGCCCTGTTTCGTGCCGAGCGCCGCCGCGACGCCCTTGCCAAGCGCTGCGTTCGACAGCAGGGGCTGCTTCGGATCCAACGTCGAGATGTTGAAGACCGGAAGCCCATCGCCGATGAAGGCAGCCCCGTTGACGACGGGACGGAGCGCGACGCGATTCGTGAACGCGACAATCTCCGGCGTCCGCGCATACAGCACAGCCATCACATCCGGCCTGGCCTTGTAGATCTCATCGTCAATCGAGAGTCCCGTCGTGTCGGGACCCGGATTGGTGAGATCACGCTCGATGATGTCCTTGTCGGTGACGCTGCCTGGCGCCGCGGTGGCCACGAAGTAGCTGTTTGGGTTGCTCGGATTGCGGAGGCTGACGTGGCCCGAGGTGTCGAGAATCCCAACGGACTCGTCGGTGAGGATGCGGTTGGCGACAACGAGATCGTGCCGCGCCGCGCCTACCGGATCGCTGGGCTTCGCCGGCATCGGGGCCGGGTCCACGGGCACCTTCCCGTTCTCTGCCAGCAGATCCACGCGCCGGTAGTGATCCCATGCCTTTTGATCCGCCGTCGCGTCATCCACGATGGCTTCGGGTGCGACCGCACTGCCAATCGCCACGGCCGCCAGCTGTATCCGGGCGTTGGTTCGCAGCGCAACGGAGCGATGGATGGCTTCCGGCAGTGACTTCGCGGTGAGCGTAATGCCGTGGCCCCAGAGCAGCACCGCTTCGTTATCGCCCAGCTTCTCCGCCATCGACCGCGCAAGGGGGTTGTCGCTGACGATGCCGCTCCGGCCGCCGTTCACCGGCCTGATATCCCACACCGGCACTTGCCTGTTCGGTCCCCAGTAGAGCGGCACCGAGCTCATGCCGAATGCCACGAACTCCGGGGTATGCGCGTGGACGACCGCCATCACATCCGGTCTGGCCTTGAAGACCTGGCCATGCAGGAACGTTTCGCGCGCATTGTCATTGCGAGGGCCTTGGACGGGCGTACTCTCGACGTCGTACTCGACCATGTCGCTGAGGCTTGCGCCACCGGGGGCGACGAAACGCGCCATGTACCAGTGGTTTGGATTCGTCTTGCTCCGTGCGCTCACGTGCGCCTGGATGTCGAGGATGCCGACCTCGCGGGTGAGAATGCGATTCGCCAGGACGAGCTCTTCGAGGAGAGCCTGCTCCGGACGGGGCGCTGCCGGCGGAGGTGCCCCCGCCTGTCCCTGTCCCTCGCCCGCTGCTGTTTCTGTGCCGCCCGCCGGACCTTGAGACGAGCAGCTTGCCAGCAGCATCGTTACAAGAACAACCATCGCCGAACGCCAAATCAGAATCGCGCGTGCCATATATCTCACCTTCCTAGAAGATAGAAAGCACCACCGAGAGCCCGCCAAGTATATAGAAATGTGCACACTTTGCCGTACGATGAACGTCGCATCCGGAGCATGGGTCGCTGATGTCAGGGAGGCACAAGTCGAGCAGTTCATCAGAGACGGGTTCCTCCGGATCGCAGAGGCAGCCTAGGCCGTCTTGTTTGATCGGCGCCACGTGCCCGGCGCCTCTCCGAGCAGCTTTTTGAACGCTCGACTGAACGCGGCCTCCGATTCGTAGCCCACGGCGGAGGACGCCTCGGCCACAGGCCGGCCTTCGAGCAGCAGCCGAGACGCGAGCTGCATCCGCCACAGCGTCAGGTACTGCATCGGGGGCTGGCCGACCATCTCTGCGAAGCGATCCGCAAGCACCGACCGGGAGACGCCGACCACCCGCGCCAGCGACTCGACCGTCCACGCGGTGGTTGGTTCGCCGTGAAGCGCGGCCAGTGCCTGCCCGACGACCGTATCCCGCAGCCCTGCGAGCCACCCGGTCTGCGAGGGCGGCAGCGTTTCGACGTGCCTTCGGATCGCCTCGACGAACATCAGCTCGGACATGCGCGCGAGGATGTTGTCGCGACCCGCGCGCGCGGTGCCCGACTCGCGCACGGCGATGTTCAGCAGCGCGGAGAGCCATCCGCTCGCCGCTTCGTGACTCGTCCCCGACAAGTGAATGGTCCGGGGCAGGGCCTTCAACAGCGGATTGAATGGACGTTCGTCGCAACCGAGGAAACAGCAGACAATCCGCGTGCGGTCGGATCCCCCGCCTCCGCGTTCGTAGACCAGCGGCAATGGCGTCGTCGGTCTCACGTACATGGACATGTCGGGAGTGGCTCGCATGCCGGGCGCGCTCGACAGCACGTGGGAGTCTCCCTGCGGAAACACGATGAGGTCGCCTTCCGCGAGATGGATCGGCGGCTCGCCGACAGCGTGCCCCCAGCACGAGCCGCGCGCGATCAGGTGGTACTCGATCACGCGCTGGGCTCCTGGCATCACGGTCGCTGCGATCTCGCGCGATGGCGGCGCCTCCGCCACCCACGGCGAGCTCAGCTCGAAGTCGAAGTACACCGCACCGGTGAGGCGCACCGAGCGAAGCACGTCCGACAGGACGTCAGCCGACATGCCAGCACGCGGCGCGCCGGACGCCTGGACATCCCATTCGGACGCCGGGGCATGTTGTTTGCGCATTTGGATGGTCTGCCAAGCAAATCGGACGCTCGCGCATGGCTGCAACACGATATCTCACATAGCGTGAACGTGCCGCGCAATGCCGCGTGGCTCGAATCAAAGGATTAGCGCAATGACACCTGTTGTATCGCCCACGTCCGGCACACCGCTGCAGACCGTGACCACCCAACGCGTGACGGCGCTTGCCGAGCGCCTCGAAGAAGGAGCCCGTGCTCTCGAAGCCGTCGCGAGCGTGCTTACTGACACGGAGTGGCAGACCCGCATTCCGGGAGACGGTCGCACGGTCGGCGTCGTCGTTCACCACGTCGCAACCATGTACCCGCTGGAGATTCAACTGGCGCAGGTGCTCGCCGGTGGGCAGCCGATCACGGGTGTGACCTGGAACGTCGTCCACGACATCAATGCTACGCACGCCAAGGCGAACGCCATGGTGACGAAGGACGCGGCGCTCGACCTGCTGCGTCTCAACAGTGCGGCAGCCGCCGCTGCGATTCGTGCGCTCAGCGACGAAGAGCTCGACAGGGCGGCTACTGTCTCTCTCAATGCCGACGCGCCGCTGACGTGCCAGTTTTTTCTGGAGGATCACGCGGTTCGTCACAGCTACCATCAT
>Ga0247825_10003326_pt1 | contig 10606 bp, 7 predicted proteins | sample 13C_Vanillin_Day_FD_194413 | JGI IMG/M metagenome (GOLD analysis project Ga0247825, IMG submission 194413) | Soil microbial communities from agricultural site in Penn Yan, New York, United States - 13C_Vanillin_Day48 | ecosystem: Environmental > Terrestrial > Soil > Agricultural land | place... | reverse complement strand
GGTCCTCGGAGCAGAAGGCGAGCAGCCTCTGCGCCACGAGGTGGAACTGGTAGCGCGCATAGTCCGCGGTGACCTGTTGCTGCATCTGCGCGGTCATGGCCAGCGCGTAGCGGTCGATCTCGACCATGTCGCCGGGCGCAAGCGCGTGCTTCGTCGGGTCGAAGTCCGACGTGTTGGCGAGCAGGAAGCGCAGCGTGTTGCGCAAGCGGCGGTAGCTTTCGACCACCCGCTTCAGAATCTCGTTGGAGATGAACAGCTCGCCCGAGTAATCGGTGCTCGCCACCCAGAGGCGCAGGATCTCGGCGCCTAGCGTATTCGAAACCTGCTGCGGCGCCACCACGTTGCCCTTCGACTTCGACATCTTGCGGCCCTCGCCGTCGACCACGAAGCCGTGCGTCAGCAGTCCCTTGTACGGCGGGATGCCGTCCAGCATGCACGACACCAGCAGCGAGGAATGGAACCAGCCGCGGTGCTGGTCGGAGCCCTCGAGGTAGAGATCCGCCGGGAAGCGCGTGTCGTCGCGATGCGAGCCGCGCATCACGGTGTAGTGCGTGGAGCCCGAGTCGAACCAGACGTCGAGCGTGTCGCGGCTTTTCTCGTAGTTCTTGCTGTCGGAACCCAGCAGCTCTTCGGCCGTCAGAGCGTGCCAGGCCTCGATGCCGCCCTGCTCGACGCGCTGCGCCACCTTCTCCAGCAGCTCGGGGGTGCGCGGATGCAGCGCGCCGGTCTCGCGGTGCAGGAAGAACGGCATCGGCACGCCCCACTGCCGCTGGCGCGACAGCGTCCAGTCGGGACGGTTGGCGATCATGCCGTGCAGGCGCGCCTGGCCCCAGGACGGAAAGAACTCGGTGTTGTCGATGCCGCGCAGCGCCGTCTGGCGCAAAGATTCGCTCCCGACTTTCTTGTCCATCGACGCGAACCACTGCACGGTCGCGCGCAGGATGACCGGCGTCTTGTGCCGCCAGCAATGCATGTAGCTGTGCTGGTGAATCTCGTGGTGCAGCAGCGCGCCGCGCGCCTCCAGCTCCTGGATGATGCGGCCGTTCGCTTCCCAGATCGGCAGCCCGCCGAACAGCGGCAGCGACGGCGCGAAGCGCCCGTCCCCCATCACCGGCGTGAGGATCTGCTCGTCGCGCATGCCGTAGCGCCGGCAGGACTCGAAATCCTCCACGCCGTACGCGGGTGCCGAATGCACGATGCCGGTACCCGCCTCGAGCGTCACGTATTCGCCGAGGTACATCGGCGCGTCGCGCTCGTAGAACGGATGGCGAAAGCGGATGTTCTCGAGCGCCGTGCCTTTGCAACTTCCGAGCGCTTTCCCGGAGAGTCCAAACCGCTTGAGGCATGCCTCCTGCAACTCCGCGGCGAGGATCAGCAGGCCCTTCTCCGTATCGACCAGGTTGTAGGTCAACTCCGGATGCACGTTGAGCGCCTGATTCGCTGGCAACGTCCACGGCGTCGTGGTCCAGATCACCGCGAAGCCGGGCTTGTTGATCTTGAGGTTGAACGCTTTGCCCACCTTGTCCGGCTCGGCGAAAGCAAACCCCACATCGATCGCCGGATCCTTGCGGTCCTCGTACTCGACCTCGGCCTCGGCCAGCGCCGAGCCGCAATCGAAGCACCAGTTCACAGGCTTCAGGCCGCGGTAGACGTAGCCCTTCTCCAGCAGCCTGCCGAGCACGCGGATCTCGTCGGCCTCGTTGCCGGGCGCCATCGTCAGGTACGGTCGCTCCCAGCTACCCAGCACGCCGAGGCGCTGGAAGTCGGCCTTCTGCCGCTCGATCTGCTCGGCGGCGAACGCCCGGCACAGGCGCAGCGTCTCCTGGGTCGGCAGGTTCTTGCCGTGCTTCTTCTCGATCTGCACCTCGATCGGCATGCCGTGACAGTCCCAGCCGGGCACGTACGGCGCGTCGAAGCCGGCGAGCGTCTTCGACTTGACGATCACGTCCTTCAGGATCTTGTTGACGGCCGTGCCGATGTGGATGTCGCCGTTGGCGTACGGCGGGCCGTCGTGCAGCACGAAGCGCGGACGGCCCTTGGCGATGGCGCGCAGGCGCTTGTAGACGCCCTTCTCCTGCCATTCCCTGACCCATTGCGGCTCGCGCTTGGCGAGATCGCCGCGCATGGGGAACGGCGTCTCCGGAAGATTCAGCGTGTCTTTGTAGTCAGCCATGTCTCAGAAAGAACTCCCTTGCCTGCCGCGCGTCGCGCGCGATTGCGGCCTGCAACGCCGGCAGGCCGTCGTACTTTTCTTCATCGCGCAGCTTCTTCAGGAAGCGCACGCGCAGATGTTCCCCATACAAATCCTCATCGCGGTCGAACAGATGAACCTCGAGCAGCGGGATCGCCACCGGGTTGATCGTCGGGCGCCGGCCAACGCTCGCCACGCCGCGGCCAAGGCCATCCACTTCGACCACGAAGATTCCGGCGATCGGCGGCGGCCTGCGCAGCACGATGTTCGCGGTCGGAAAGCCGAGGCCTCGACCCAGCTTCGCGCCGTGCGCGACCCGTCCGCTGATGGTGTACGGATGCCCGAGCAGGCGCTCGGCGCCGCGCAGGTCGCCCGCCATGAGCGCCGCGCGCACCGCGGAGCTCGACACGCGCTTGCCGTCGAACTCGACGTCGGGCATGGCTTCGACCGTGAAGCCGTGACCCTGCAACGTCGCAAAGTCCCCGCTGCGGCGGGCACCGAAGCGGAAGTCGCGGCCCACCAGCAGCCAAGCGGTGCCGAGACCGCGCACCAGCACGTCCTCGATGAAGCGTCCGGCCGGAAGCGCGGCAAAGCGCGCATCGAAGCGCGCCACGTGCACGCGCTCGACGCCGGCCTGGGCAAGCAGCTCGAGCTTGTCACGCAGCCTCGTGATGCGCGCGGGCGCCGCTTCGCCGGCGAAGAATTCTCGGGGGTGCGGCTCGAAAGTCAGGACGCAGGAGGTGAGCTTCGCTTCTCGCGCCCGTGCGATCACGCGATCGACGAGCGCGCGGTGGCCGCGGTGCACGCCGTCGAAGTTGCCGATCGTCAGCGCACACCGGCCCCGGGCGCGCTGCAAAGAGCCGTGCGTAACGACCATGGACGCGGTTAAAACACTGAATTATAGTAGGTTTATGCGGACCATCGAAGACCAGATGAGCTTCTACGCGGCCTACCACCAGGACGGCCGCAACAAGGCCACGCACTTCATCGGCGTGCCGGCGATCATGCTCTCGCTCTTCATCCCGCTCGCCTGGATTCGCTTCGAGGCGGGCGGCGTGACCATCACCGCGGCGATGCTGTTCGCCGCGGTCGTGCTGGTCTACTACTTCATTCTGGACGTGCCCCTTGCGCTGGCGATGCTGGTCGTGACCGGGGTCCTGGTGTTCGTGGGAGACAGAATTGCGGGCCTGGGGACCGCCCCGGGCTGGATCTGGTTCGCGATCCTGTTCGTCGGCGGCTGGATCCTGCAGCTCGTCGGCCACGTGTTCGAGGGCCGCAAGCCCGCGCTCGCCGACAACCTGTTCCAGATCTTCGTCGCGCCGATCTTCCTCGCGGCGGAAGTGTTCTTCGCGCTCGGCTACAAGCCGCAGCTACATCAGAAAGTTCAACAGAAGGCTCAGTTGAGCCGCGCGCAGAGCGCGGACAGCTCGAACAGCTTGCCGCGCACCTCGTCGAGGTCGGGCGCGTCGGGCTCGCGCTCGGCGTAGGCCGAGAGATCCTGCAGCGCCGCGCGATAGCACTCCAGCCGGTGGTAGACCAGGCCGCGCTCGCGTAGCTCGGCGCTGGCGTCGGGCGTCACCAGCAGCATGCGGTTCAGCACATCGAGCATTTGCTCGGGCTTGTCGATCTCGCGGTAGATACCCTTGAGGTTGCGCAGCACGCGCGACAGGATCTGGCGGTTGGACGCCGGCTCGAGGAACTGGTCGAGCGGCAGCTCGGAGGCCGGCAGGTCGTCGGCCACACCGTCGGGGATCACCCGCTTCACGCGCTTGCGCAGGTCGTCCTCCGACTGCGGCGCGCCGCCGGAGAACGGGTCGAGCACCAGCACGCCGCCGCGCAGCTTGAGGCGCACCAGGAAATGGCCCGGGAACGACACGCCCTCGAGCGGCAGGCCGATGCGCCGGCCGAGCTCCATGTACAGGATCGACATGGTGATCGGAATGCCGGTCTTGCGATCGATCACTTCGTTCAGATAACTGTTGCGCGGATCGTAGTAGTCGTCGGTGTTGCCCCAGAAGCGCTCGTCCTCGTAGAGGAACTTGTTGAGCGCGACCACGCGCTCCTCGGCGCTCACTTTCGGCGGCAGGGCGCCGCGCAGCCGGATCGCCATGCGCTCGATGGCGCCGAGGTAGCGCTCGACGTCGAGCCCCGGATAGGCGTCCTGCGCGATCATCAGGCAGCCGCGCGCGAGATCGATGCGCGCGTCGTCGCGGGCGATGAGCTGCGCGAACGCCTCGAGCGCGACGCCCATTTACTCGGCCGCGCGGCGCGAGAAGTCGCGCGGGCGGAAGCCGAAGGCGAACAGGCAAGCGCCGTAAACCGCCGCGCCCAGGGCGACCAGGCCGAGCACCGCGGGTACTTTGCGGTACCAGGGCGCCTGCAGCCACCAGACGGACTCGCCCATCGTGGTGAAGAGAACGATCGCCATGAAGAACACGGATGCCAGGACCTTGAGGACGAATATTGGCCACCCCGGCTGCGGCATGTAAATCGAATTTCTCCGCAATTGCAGGTAGAGCAAGCCGGCGTTGAGGCACGCGCCGAGACCGATCGCCAGCGCGAGGCCGGCATGGCGCAGGGGCCCGACGAAGGCGAGGTTCATGAGCTGCGTCGCCACCAGGGTCACGATGCCAATCTTGACCGGAGTCGCCACGTTTTGTCTTGCGTAAAAGCCCGGCGCGAGGATCTTGACCAGGATCAGCCCCAGCAGGCCCACGCTGTAGGCCACCAGCGCCTGCCGTGTCATCCAGGCGTCATCTTCGGTGAAGCGCCCGTATTGGAACAGCATGGTGACGAGCGGCAGGGCCAGCACTGCCAGCGCCACGGCGGCCGGCACGGCGAGCAGCACCGTGATGCGCATTCCCCAATCGAGCAGCCGGCTGTACTCGGCCTGGTTGGCGGTGGCGTGGTACTTCGACAGGCTGGGCAGCAGGATCGTGCCGACCGCGACGCCGAGCACGCCCGCCGGCAGCTCCATCAGGCGATCGGCGTAGTAAAGCCACGAGATGCTGCCGGTCTGGAGATAGGACGCGAAGATCTGGTTCAGCAGGATCGAGATCTGGCCGACCGACACGCCGAAAGCGGCCGGCAGCATGAGCAGGAGCACGCGGCGCAAGCCGGGATGCGACAGATCGAGCCGCCAGCGCGGCAGCAGCCCGAGCCGGGCGAGGAACGGGACCTGGTAGGCGAGCTGCAGCGCGCCACCGATGAAAACCGCCCACGCCAGCACCACCACCGGCGGGTCGAACCAGTCGGCGAAGAACAGCGCGCCGACGATGAAGGCTACGTTGAGTAGCGTCGGCGTGACCGCCGGCACCGAGAACTTGTTCCAGGTGTTGAGAATGCCGGCCGACAGCGCCACCAGCGAAATGAACACGATGTAGGGGAAGGTGATGCGCAGCATCTGCACCGTGAGCGCGAACTTTTCCGGCTCGGCGGCAAAGCCCGGCGCGGTGACATAGACGATGATCGGCGCGGCCGCCATGCCGAGCGCAGCGGCCACCACCAGCGCGAGGAGGAGGACGGTGGCGATCGAATCGATCAGGGTCTTGGTGTCCTCGGCCCCGGTCCGGTTCTTGTACTCGCCGAGAATCGGCACGAAGGCCTGCGAGAAGGCGCCTTCCGCGAACAGGCGCCGCAGCAGGTTCGGGATCTTGAAGGCGACGAAGAACGCGTCGGTCAGCAGCCCGGCGCCGAAGATGCGCGCGATCAGGAAGTCGCGCACGAAGCCGAGCACCCGGCTGACCATGGTCAGGCTGCTCACGGTGGCGAGGACGCGCAGCAGGTTCATGTTAAAATTCGCGCCCTTTTCGGGACAGTGGATCCATGGCAAACATCAAATCGGCCCGCAAGCGCGCCCACCAGGCCGTCGGGCGGCGCGCCCACAACATGAAGCTGCGCACCGAGGTGCGCACCGCGATCAAGAACGTCAAGAAGGCCGTCGCCGCCGGCAACAAGGACGCGGCGGCGAAACTGCTGCTCGCGTCCCAGCGCGTGATCGACCGCATCGTGGCGAAAGGCGTTCTGCATCGCAACGCCGGCAATCGTCACAAGAGCCGGCTCGCGCACGCACTGAAGGGTATGAAGTAGTTAAGCCGTATCCCCGACACGCTGCATCCCGGCCAGTCTGGTGCGCTCCGCGACGCGGCCATCGCGCACCTGCAGCTCGTTGTCTTTCGCGAAGTTGAGCAGGAACCGGTAGGCCATCGGCTCGACCTGCTCGAGCCGCACGTCGACCACCACGCAGCGCACGCCGTTCGAGGTCACCGGGTGCACGAACGGCGAATACTGCATGCGGTGGTCGCCGCCGAAGGCGGACATCACTCCGCACAGCCGCTCGGCCCAGTCGCTCGGCCGGAACGCCTTGCCGTCGAGCGTGGTTCCGACGATGACGAACTCGACGACTTCGGCGTTGGCGGCCATGCGCGGCTAATTATAGTGGCGGCCTGATGGCGAAGCCCTCGAGCCGCATCCTGGTGATCAATGACGAGCATCTCGAATTGCGAGAGTTTGTCAAAGGCCTGAACGCCGCCGCGCGCTCGCTCGACAACCCGCTCGGCATAAGCTTCCTCGGCGCCACCACGGTCAAGGAAGCGCTCGAGATCATCGAGTCGGAGGGCAACCTCCAGGCGGTGCTGGTCGACGATACGCTTTACAAGGTTGGTAACAATTCAAAAAAACAGCTGCAAATGTCGGCCATCGAGCTCGTGCAGCGCATCACGCGCCTGCGCCCGGAGCTCGACGTCTACATCGTCATCGCGCAGGAAAAGGAAGACGACGTCGTCGACGCGCTGTTCGCGGAATCGGTCGACGGCTACTTCTACCGCGAGGAGCGCGACTACCGCGGCATCTACCGCATCCTGAACGCGCAGATCCAGGAGCGCGCGCGCACGCCGTTCTATGACGCGCTCAAGAACTACGTCTGGATGGCGAAGGACCAGTGGCACACGCCCGGCCATTCGTCGGGCGAATCGCTGCGCGGCAGCCCGTGGGTGAACGACTTCTACGAGTTCATGGGCGAGCACGTGTTCGACGCCGACCTGTCGGTGTCGGTGCCGATGCTCGACTCGCTGATGGAGCCGAAGGGCGTGATCGGCGAGGCGCAGGCGATGGCGGCGAAGGCTTTCGGCGCGCGCCGCACTTTCTTCGCCACCAACGGCACCTCGACCGCGAACAAGGTGATCTTCCAGACCCTGCTCGCGCCCGGCGAGAAGCTGCTGCTCGATCGCAACTGCCACAAGAGCGTGCACCACGGCGTGGTGCTCTCGGGCGCGCATCCGATCTATCTGGATTCCGCCTTGAACCGCAAATATGGGCTCTACGGTCCAGTCCCGAAAAAAACATTACTTCGAGAAATAAAAAAGCATCCTGATGCTCAGGCGCTGATCCTGACCTCGTGCACCTACGACGGCCTGCGCTACGACCTGGCGCCGATCATCGACGCGGCGCACGAGCGCGGCATCAAGGTGATCATCGACGAAGCCTGGTACGGCTTCGCGCGCTTCCATCCCTATTTCCGTCCCACCGCGCTCGAGGCCGGCGCCGACTACGCTACGCAGTCGACGCACAAGGTGCTGTCCGCGTTCTCGCAGGCGTCGATGATCCACGTCAACGACCCCACCTTCCGCGAGCACCTGTTCCGCGAGAACTTCAACATGCATACGTCGACCAGTCCGCAATACGGACTCATTGCGAGCCTCGACGTCGGCCGCAAGCAGGCGGTGATGGAGGGCTACAAGCTGCTTTCGCGCACGCTCGAGCTGGCGCAGGAGGTGCGCAAGCTCATCAACTCGACCCGGGTGTTCCGCGTGCTCGAGTTGGAAGACCTGCTGCCCGAGGCGGTGCGCCACGACGGCATCAAGCTCGATCCCACCAAGGTGACGATCGACATCTCCGGCTGCGGCTACACGGTGGAGGACCTGCAGAAGGCGCTGTTCGAGCGCTTCAACATCCAGGTGGAGAAGTCGACGTTCAACACGCTCACGCTGCTGCTGACGATCGGCACCACGCGCTCCAAGGTCTCGCGCCTCTACGACGCGCTGATGCGCCTCGCGCGCGAGGGGCTCGCGCCGCGCCGGCTGGTGCAGACTCCGGAAATACCCGCCTTTACCCGGTTAAGGTTCTTGCCCAGAGATGCCTATTACTGCGGCGGCGAGTTGATACCCGTCTTCGACGACCGCGAGCGCGTCAACCGCCGTCTCGCCGGGCGCATCGCGGCGGACCAGATCGTCCCTTACCCGCCCGGCATTCCGGTGCTGGTGCCGGGACAGCTAATCACCAAGAAGATCGTCGACTACCTCGGCGGCCTGCTCCACTCGCACAAGCGCATGGAGATGCACGGCGTGGTGCACGAGGGCTACCTGCCCTGCATCCGCGTGCTGCGGCCCGAGGAAGAAAAGACGCTGCGCCGCCTGCGTTAGGCCATGGTCTCGTCGACGCGGCGCCGCCGCGGCGTCGTGCAGTGCGACGCATGGAACGCGCTTACCCCGTCACCGGTACGCGCGTGCAGAGCCGAGAACATCCCCGCGGCGCGCAGCGTGTCGCCTTCACGCATCACGGCATACGCGGCGCGATATTCGTCCAGCCAGGCGAACGCGCGGTCATCGGCAAGCAGCTCGTAGAGCCGCACCGGCTGCGCGCGCCCGCGGACGCGCACCATGTCCACTTCGCGCGCGGCGCGGAACTCATCCTTGACCGGCTCGTAGGTGTATTCGCTCACCAGGATGCTGGTGCCGTATTCCTTGTTGAGGTGCTCGATCCGCGAGGCGAGGTTCACGGCGTCGCCGACCACGGTGTAATTGAAGCGGCTGGCCGAGCCCATGTTGCCGACCACCATCGGCCCGGTGTTGATGCCGACGCCGATGTCGATCGGCGGGATGCCGCGCGCGCGCCAGCTCTCGCGCAGCGGCTGCAGCGCGCGCACCATCTCGATCGCCGCACGGCAGGCGCAGGCGGCGTGGCGCGGCTCGGCCACCGGCGCCCCGAACATGGCCATGATCGCGTCGCCGATGTACTTGTCGAGCGAGCCGCGCTGCTCGAACACCTTGCCGGTCATCACGGTGAAGTACTCGTTCATCAGCTTCACCAGCTCTTCTGGCGCCATCGCCTCCGACAGCGTGGTGAAACCGCGAATGTCGGAAAACAGTACCGTCAGCTCTCGCTTCTCGCCGCCGAGCTGCAATTTGGCGGCATCGGCCACGAGGTCGTCTACCACGGCGGGCGGCACGTAATACGCGAAGGCGCGCTTCAGGTAGCGCTGCTCGGAGACGCGGAAGAAATACAGCACCAGCGTCGTACTGGCGAACAACAGCGCGATCAGCAACGACGGATAGACCAGATTGAGCCAGAGGCCTTCGGCACGGAAGAAGTACAGCGCGGCCGCGAGGTAGCCGCCAAACGCGACGCCCGCGAGCACGCCGCCCCCCGCGACGCCAAAACGCGGCAGTAAAGCGATCAGCAGCACGGCGATGAGCAGCATGGCCGCGATATCGACCACCATCATCCATTCCGGGCGCTGCAGGGCGTCGCCCCGCAGCAGGCTTTCGATGATGCTCGCGCGCACTTCCACCCCTGGCACGGCGCCGCCATAAGGCGTCACGCGCACGTCGCCGGTGCCGGCGCTCATGCTGGTGGCGGTGCCGCCCACCAGCACGACACGCTCGCGGATCAGCGCCGGATCCGCGCGGCCTTCGAGAATGTCCACCACCGACAGCCTGGGAAAGCTGCCCGGCGGGCGGTGATTCACCAGCACCTGCCCTTCCTCGTCGAGCGGGATGTAGCGCTCGCCGAGCCGGATGCCGGCGATGCCATACGAGGCAACATCGAGGGTCGGCACCGCGTTCGCCAGGAAGGCGCGCGCCACCTGCACGTCGAACGCCGGGAAGTAGCGCTCGTCGAAGCGCACCACCAGCGGTGCCCGGCGGATCACGCCGTCCGCGTCCGGCTCCATGTTGATATGCCCGGTGTAGAGCGCGCCGCGCTGCAGCTCGGCGATGTTGACCAGCACCCCGTGCGGCACCCGCATCGGCGACCCCGCCCCGCCCTGAACATCGGCCAACGCCTGCGGAGCGATGGCAAGGCGTGCGGCGGCCAGACCCGCCGGGCCCAGGTGGCGGATCTCGTGGCGGTCGAGGAACACCGTAGCCAGCACCGCCTTGCGGCTCGCGTTGATCGCGCGTGCGAACTGCCCGTCGGCACGCGGCGATTCGCGTTCCGAAAAGAACACGTCGAAGGCAATGACGCGCGCGCCGAGCAGGTCCAGCCGCTCGGCCAGCTGGGCGAGGGTCGCGCGGCTCCATGGCCAGCGCCCGAGGCGGGCGAGGCTCGCTTCGTCGATCGCTGCAATAGTTACAAAACGCGGCGCCTCGCGCTCGAGAGCGCGTAAACGCATGTCATAGGTCTTGCGCTCGACCAGGT
>Ga0247825_10003325_pt1 | contig 10606 bp, 12 predicted proteins | sample 13C_Vanillin_Day_FD_194413 | JGI IMG/M metagenome (GOLD analysis project Ga0247825, IMG submission 194413) | Soil microbial communities from agricultural site in Penn Yan, New York, United States - 13C_Vanillin_Day48 | ecosystem: Environmental > Terrestrial > Soil > Agricultural land | place... | reverse complement strand
GCGGACTACCTGCGGGTCGGTCGACTGATCTCGGACACCGATACGAACGGCGAGACCATCAGGGGTCGTGTTGCCGCAGTATCCGGGGATTCGCTCTTGGTGCATGGACTTGAAGAGGAGAGGTCGCCAAACGAGTGGCGCTTTTCACTCGCTAGTCCGGCGGCGGTTACCCTGACGAAGGACCCGCTCTGGGACGGCACCGCCATTGGGCTGCTATTTTCGGTGGAGTGACGGCATTGATGACGTATGGCGCTGAGAACACCGATGGCCCCTGCGAGCAAGCTAGTCCGCCGACCTTCTGCCGCGATATGACAATCACCATGACCCTCGTGGGGGCGGGCCTGGGGGTCCTCATCGATCGGGCCCGGAACCGCTCGGAGCTACGAGTCGTGCTGCGACAGCCGGTGGAGAGGCGCGCGTTCCGCCTCGCCCCCCTCGTCGGACGCGGCCAGGGAGGCGTGGCGCTCGCCATGCACTTCTGACATGAGCTGAGAATCAGCCCACGACAGGCGACAAGGTTCATATGCCGGATGGGCCTCGGGGCGCCTCAGAAGCCAGTTCGCGAAGCCGAAGGAACTAGAATTGGCGGAGGGAGAGGGATTCGAACCCCCGGTGGAGTTTCCCCCACAGTGGTTTTCAAGACCACCGCCATCGACCACTCGGCCATCCCTCCGCGTCGAAATTCGGCCTAAATTGCCGACTTCCCGTTGGGGTCCGCCCAATAACTGCTCTGTGTCACCCGAAGTGTAACGGTCACGCAAATAAGGGTGCTTGGACGATTGTATCCGCACTACATAGATTCACCGGGACTAAGAGCCATCCGCCTCCAAGCATCGGACGACAATGCTGTTGCCGCGAGCAGGACAGAATCAAACAGAACGACTGACGTAAGAGGAACGCCGTCATCCGCGCCAGTACTCGCTTCCGGTTCCGGGGAACCATCCCGCTAGGTAGTCGCTGAGCCGAACCGCAAGGATGTTTTGGGCGAGGCTTCGTTTGTAACAGCTGACCGCGTCGCCCGTTGCACCGCAAGAGATGACGGCCACCGGTCGCGGTCAGCTGAGGTTGCCGCAGGAGGCACGGGGCGTTATCGTCCCTCCTCGATCTGCTCCCCCGGGTGGAGGCTTCCTGTGGCACTGACGCTTCCCCACGCCATCGTCGTCCGCATTGTCTTCGCGCTCGCGTTTCTCGTCCTGCTCGTGCCGAGCAGTCTGATGGCGGTGGCGCACGGGGCCGTCATCGCGCGGGTGGCAGGCGCCACCCTGTCCACCCTGCTGGTGTGGTGGTGTCTCTATCGTCTGTGCATGCGGGCGGAACGACAGGCGTGGTTCGTCGCCGCGTCCATTCCCGTGCTCGCCATGGGCGTGTTCACCGCACCAGCGTATGCGTGGGGTGCGCTGGCGATCATGTATGTCGCCCAGCGATTCGTGCGCTGGTATCCGCGTGCGGAATCGGCCGCCGTCTCGCGAACTCGCGATGCGGCCGAAGACGTTCCACCGGCGACGGACGCCGGCGCGGCTGACACGTCCACCCACGAGACGCGGTCGCACATTGTCGACCTCGACCCGATCTGCGCGCCTTACCGCCGCATGCTGCTCTCGCTGCGTGCGATCAGAGCCGCCATCGCGTCGCTCGCCGGGTCGGCGTTGCTGACAGGACCAGGCCTGTTGCTGTTCGCGATGTACGATTTTGACGCCCCCGGATTCGGCGTCATCAGCGGCGTCGCGGTCACTGCATTCCTGCTCGCCGTCGGGGCCCTGTTCGTCGTGTGGCAGCGTGCGCTGTGGATCGGATCGTTGAAGGCGGCACGCTTCGGCGCCGCGATCACCGCGCTGCTCGCCGTCGGCCTCGTGCTGTGGGTGGTCACCACGGTGCGCTCCGACATGTTCGAGACCGGGACGATCTGGTACCTCGTCGTCGCGTTCGCGCTCCAGCTGACGATTGTCTTCGCGCTCGGTGCAGCCAGCGTCATTCTGGTGCGGCAGCAACGTGACGCCACGCTGATCGCGATGCTGCGACAGAACAGTCGGCACACGTGGCCGGCCGCCATGCTGCACTTGTGCGGAATCGTGACGCCGCGGCGGCGAGCGCTTGACGCACTCGTACACCGGAGCGTGCTGCTGAGCGCGCTGGCGTTCTGTCTCGAAGGAACGGCCTTCTACGTCTACTTTCGCGCAGGAACGAATTTCCTGAGGGCCGGCGATCGCGTCGTCGCATCGGGCGTGATGTTGTCGCCGTTTCCCGGACGCCTGAGCCTCCTCGAAGCGCACTACGTGAATCTCCTGATCATCGCCGCCGTGCTGCTGCCGATCCTGTACGTCACCACGCAGGTGACGTTGACGCTCGCCGACCGTCTGCGCAACGCGGCGCGGCGCGCGGCGGTGCGCTCTGCCGAAGATCTCCTCAACGAGGACGAGCGACCGCCGATCCTGTTCCTCCGCGACTTCGACGACGACCAGGTGTCGCTCGGTCAGGGATCCTTGCCGGCGTGGAGCCGCGTGGTCGATCCCGGCGTCGAGCTGGCCAATCTCGAAGATGTGATGCAGACGTATGCCGCCCTGGGTCCACTCGTCGCCATCGGCCGGCCCGAGGACGTGCGGCCGCCGATTGGCGTGGCGCGGCGCTACGTTCGCAGCGGCGACTGGCAGTCCGTGGTGCTGTCGCTGATGGATGGTGCGCGCATCGTCGTGGTGGGTACGTCCGATTCACCGGGACTGGTGTGGGAGATCGAGCACCTGCGCGATCGCGGCCATCTCGAAAAGAGCGTGTTCGTGCTGCCGCCGACGGCAGCGGGCAACGCCGCTCTGCTGTGGCGCATAGCGCAGCTGATCTCCCGGCACGACGGACAAGACGTTGGCGGCATCGGGACGGTCGCCCTGCCGTCGATCGGAACGCGTCGCGCCGTCGGGATGGTTCTGCGGGACGGCGCGGTCACGGTGTTCGTGACGAAACGCCGCCCGTCGCAGGTGGAGCTCGATGTGCTGCTGCGGCTGACGGATCCTACCTGCCTGCCGCCTTCCAGAGTTCAGCATTCGTTTTTTTGCGGCGCCTCTGACGGGTGCACGTTAATGTAGCGATCGAAGCTGCAAGCCCAGCGCTTTCGCACTGAGCGGCCACACAGGACAGATTGGCACACCACGCTTGCGTGCCTCGCGCCATTCGCCCTTGGCGACTGCCCGTTATCTATCGATTGTCCACGCCTCGAGAAGGCGCCAGTACGCTGGTGCCAGCGGGCTATAACCTGGGTATTCTGTGCTTAGGCAGCCGGCACGAATCCGGACGCTGGGCGAGTCCTTCGTGGTGAGAACCAACCAATTGGCGCCCTTCGCTCATGGAACGTTGGACGGCCCTACTGACCGAGCGGACCGAGACCTCATGCTATTCGACCACTACACTTCGCTCAGCTGCATTGTCCTGGTTCAACTCTTCGTACTCGGCGTTTCGATCACAGAGGGTCAGGAGATCGCAGGCTCCTTTGAGCAGCTCCAACCGCGGGCGTCTGTCGGCGATCAGGTGACTGTCACTGATGTCACGGGCAGGGAGGTGCGCGGGACGATCACCCAACTGTCCTTGTCGTCCCTGACGCTGTTGGTGGGCCAGACCAAGACGGAGTTTTTCGAGGCGGAGATCGAGACGATCAGCCGGCGACTCTCGCTGGAACGGAACCTTGTGGGGGCTCGGAGTGGGTGGAGTCCTGGGGGCATGGGTTGATAGAGGGCTTGTAAAGGAGTGCGGGCGCGAGGACATCAGTGTCGGCGAGTCGGTCGAATTCATCGCCGGGGCTGCAGGGGTCGGCACTGGCATCGGATTCGTTGTCGACGCAATGATCAGGGGCAGGCGGTTGATCTACTCGAGGGCACCGACTTCGATCAAGGGGAATACGACGGTCTTACCAATGTGGGGCAGCCGGCGCAAGGGCATCTTCGTGTTACTACGGTCCTGATGACGAGGGAGGTAAGAGCTGGAGCTAATGTTGAGCCGTGCGCCCCTGGTGACGGCTGTCATTTGAGGCGTGAATGGGCGGAACGTGGATGATCTACGGGGCCAACGGCTTCACTGGCAGGCTCGCGGCGCGCAATGCGAAAGACCGTAATCTCAGTCCGATTCTCGCCGGCCGCCACGGCGAACGCATCCGGTCACTGGCGGGCGAACTGGGCTTTGAATCCCGTGTGTTCGATCTCGCCGACCAGGTGGTTGCTGCAACGAACCTTGAAGGCGTCGCGGCCGTGTTGCACTGCGCGGGTCCATTCTCCGCCACCAGCAAGCCGATGCTGGCCGCGTGCCTGCGCGCCGGGACGCACTATCTCGACATCACCGGAGAAATCGCGGTGCTCGAAGGCATCCACTCGCGTCAGGAGGAAATCAGGGTTGCCGGTATCGTCGCCATCCCCGGGGTCGGCTTTGACGTTGTGCCCACAGATTGTCTCGCGGCCATGCTGAAACGCGAACTTCCGTCGGCGACCCATCTCAAGCTAGCGTTTCGACCGCGTTACGGCAAACTCAGTCCGGGCACCACGAAGACCATGTTCGAAGGCCTGTCTGAGGGCGGACGGATTCGGAAGGACGGCAGGATCGTCAAGGTTCCCCCTGCATACAAGGTCGAAATCATCCCGTTCACCGAGAGTCTCTCAGCCACCGCGGTCACCATTCCCTGGGGCGACGTCGCGACCGCGTACTACTCCACCGGGATTGCGAACATCGAAGTCTTCGTGGGCGTGCCGGAAAGACAGATTGGCAAAATGAAGATTCCCGGCTTTGTCCGCTGGCTGCTGGGGCGGGCGCCAGTGCAGGCATTTCTGAAAGGACAGATCGCGAGTCGGGTGAAAGGCCCTACCGACGAGCAGCGCGCACGCGACGAGGTCTATCTTTACGGCGAAGCCTGCGACGACGCCGGACACAAGGTTGCAATGCGGCTGCGCACACGCGAAGGCTACACCCTGACGGCCGAATCGGGCGTCAAGGCGACACTGAAAGTCATAGAAGGCCGCCTCGCGCCGGGTGCGTACACGCCATCGATGGCGTTTGGAGCGGATTACGTACTGGAGCTGGAGGGCACGACACTCAGCCGCGTCGCATCGTAGGCGTGCTTCGGAAATGCAAAAACAAACCGCGGCCGTCCGCGCCCGGGAGTGGCAGTACCATCACAATCGGAGGCTACGACAACGGCGACCAAGCAGCCAGACAAGATGCCAGAGTGGACCCCCACGACAGAGGAGATCGCGCAGCGAGCGTACGAGATCTTCGTCGCCCGGGGTGAAGTACCCGGCCACGACCTGGAGGACTGGCTTCAGGCTGAGGCAGAGCTGCTGCGCGAGCACGCCGCGCGGCGCTCGATCCGCGACAGCTGATCGCGACGGCGCGGAGCATTCTGTTGTTGGTCATCCTGCTTTCGATCGGGAAAGGGCTTCAGGCGCAACGATTCAAGAAACCCCAGTGACGATGAGAACGGGGGCGGCGACGTTGGTAAACGTCCCGTCGTAGAGCGGGCGAAGATTCTCGTAAGCCTCTCGCTCCGCGGCGATCCGGTCGTCCTCTGAAAGCGTAGCAACCGCATTCCGGAACGGCGCGGCGGTTTCCATTATCGACGCAAGCAAGAGCTCCGGCGAGCCCGGATAGGGCGCTCCAAGAGTCAGGCTCTTTTGCTGGACATCACGAAACCCCGCAGCTTCAACCACGTGCACAAGCTTGCCAGGCTCCGCAAAACGCATCGGACCGGGACCATCCGGGTCGGGCTTCACTGCCAGTCGACGCAGGTAGGGCACGGCAGCCGCGCCGAAATAGGTGCCCGGGGCGGGCGCTCCCCATACCAAGAAGGCGATGCGGCCGCCGGGCTTGAGGACGCGCCTGATTTCCACAAAGGCACGATCGACCTCGGCGAAAAACATCACTCCGAAGCGCGACGTGACGAGATCGAAGCTCGCGTCCGGGAAGGGCAGGCCGTGCGCATCGCACTGTTTCGTGTCGATGTTCGTCACGCCCTCAGCTTTGGCGTTGGCGCTGAGCGCGGCCAGCATACCGTGACTGAGGTCGGTCGCGGTGACCTTCCCGGTTGGCGCAACACGTCGGGCCAGGCTTAATGACGGCTCGCCCGCACCGGATGCCAAATCAAGAATGGACGAACCCTCCCGCGGCGAGGCGGCAGCGACCAACGCCGCAGTCACCTGCGCGAGCTGTTCCCTCATCTGCGGGTAGTACTTTTGCCACGCGGTGGCGGTGTCGTCACCGGCCCACTCTTTCTCGACGCGCTGCTTGAATTCAGCAACTTTGGAGGTGTCCATTGCGTGACGCGCAGACTTTACGCGGAAATCGATTTCAACAAGGGCACGATCAGTTTTTCAAGACCACCGCACTCGGCATCCCTCCGCGCTGACAAATCCGCACGGTGACGCGACGCTCCGGGTTCTGCTTTGCCATTGTATCGCCGGCGGGCGGGCCGGCATTGGCGGCGAAACGCGTCAACTCGTTCATCGACCTAGCCGTCTCGCCCAAAGAAAGGAGCTGTGATGGCGAGCGCCCCATAGACGACGGCGATGCCGAGGTACTCCGACAGCTCGAATGGCCCGATGGCGCCCACGATCCAGTCGTACGTCATCGCCGCGCCGAACGCGATCGTGTTGCCGACGAGCAACGCCCACCATGCCCACCCGTCGCCACGACGGAAGGCGGTCGCCGTAACGGCGATGGCCAGCAGCCCGAACGCCACGATATAGGCGCCGTACAAGCGGAAGAGCAGCACGATGTACGCGGCCGTCATCGGCGACGTCGCGGCGAGCTCTTGCCATGAGCCCTTCGTGAAGCCCTCGTAACCGGCAGTCAGGATTGGTGCGGAACCTGGTCCCGGCAGGCGTTCCGGCGCCAGAGCCGCCATCGCGCCCCATGCGAGTAATCCCACATCGGCCGTCAGGATCAGGAGCCACGCGACACGGCGTCCTCGCTTCATCCCCGTCGTCCGGGTTCCAGATTCCCGCCAATTGTTCATCTCGTCAGCCACGGCGTTCCCTCCTGGCCCCGAAACGCCTCCCGACCGCTTACGTGGGTAGTCCGCCAGTGAGTCTGAGGACCCATCGCATGCACGTGTGTCCGAAATCGACGCCGGCGCCGTACATCATCGGGCAGGCACCAGCGATCACGCTGATCTCGTGTTGACGACAGTACTCGACTGCCTCCGGCGAGACACTCGAACCCGTCTTCGCCATGGATTGGTGCATCCACACGCGGCGGACCCCGGCACCGCTGCAGTCGTGCACAATCCGCTCCGTGACCTCGGGTCGCGTGGTGATCACCACGCCGTCGACCCCGCCCGGGATTGATTGCAGGTCGGGATAACAGCGGTCGCCATCGAACGTTTGCATGTGCGGATTCACCGCGAAGACATCGTGCCCGCTCTTCTTCAACCGGTGATAGATCAGATTGCCCACCGGGTGGTGGCTGCGGTCGCGCGACACGCCCGCCACCGCGATGCGCTTCTGAGCGAGAAAGTCGTGCACCTTCTTGTCCAGGGTTGTTGTCGTCATGGCTTGACCTCAACAAAGAAGAGACTCGGCTGCGGCGCTTCGGTCGTCATTGAGACACCCCCGCCGGGTGCGCCTCGGCCTGTCGCGCCGCCGCGCAGATCGTCTCGATGTCCTGAGGTGAGAGCCCCGTGTCGGGACGCAGCAGCGAGTAGACTCCGGGCATCGTCCCGTCAGACACGTCCTGGCACGATGCTGACAGCAGCATTCGCTGCATCTGCGGCGGATACGCGGCCCACTCCGAGAAGTTGACCGCCTTTCGCCCTTCCGTCACGCCGTACGCCATCAGCCAGGACGCGGGCGCGATTTGCGTGTACCACGGCCAAACAGTTTCGTTCGAGTGACAGTCGCGGCACGAGCGATCCAGGACGGCGACCAGTCCGCTCGCCGTTCCTGCGTGCGCCTGAATCGTGCGCTTCACATCAGTCGCGGGATTCGAGCGCTCGGGACGAACGAGTTGAGCGGCGGCGATGACGACGACGAAGGCAACGGCGCCCTGCTTCAGTCGTCTGCTCATGGCTCCTCCTCGGAAGAAACGCAGCAACTGATTCCGGAGTCCTGGCCATCGTCACTATCGACGGGTTTCACGGCGGACCAGCTGCCGCGGCGTTTCAGCTGCTCGACGAATCAAGTCCCTTGACGAACGAAAACCACTTGATATGCCGTTCCATGTGAGCCGCCTTCGCCAGCTCGACGAGCTGTGGTATCGGCTCTCCGTAAAACGTCATGAAGTGGTTGTCGGCGTAATCCTTGAACAGCCTGGTTCGAGCTTCGAGGATGTTGCGGTTATGCTCGACCAGCCCTTCCGGGCCCGTGTACGCCTCCCGAACTTCGCACTCGGTGCCGTCGCTGCTGAGGAACCAGTCATAGCGCAGCGTGTGCGTGTCCTTCTCCTTGGTGATCCGGATGCACTCAGCCGCCTGTTTCTTGAACCCCTCCAACTGTCCCCGTCGAACTGTCATGTGTGCGCTGACCTCGAAAGTTGCCATAGGTCCTCCATGAAAGGGGGGCTGCCTGGCAATCCACATACCGGATCAACAAGCGGTGATGAATCGCCAGATGCCCAACGGGTTCACGATCTTCCTGCCGCTCGGACCTCTGGACCACGAATCATGGTGGGAAAAATCCTCCGGCTGGCGCGGACTTTTCACCGGTCTCTCCAATTTTGCGCTTCAGCAGAGCCGGCCCCTCCCGCTAGAATCAGCTACTTCCTCGTCTGATCCATGGCGCTGTCCGCCGGCGGTCGCTTCGGCCCGTACGAGATCCTCTCTGCCATCGGGGCCGGCGGGATGGGAGAGGTCTGGCGAGCGCGGGACTCCAGGCTCGGACGCGACGTCGCAATCAAGGTCCTCCCGCGCGCCTTCTCGAGCGATCCCGACCGCCTCGCCCGGTTCGAGCGCGAGGCCCGGGTCCTCGCCTCGCTGAACCATCCCAACATCGCCGGCATCCTGGGCGTCGAAGACGCCGACGGCGCTCCGGCGCTCGTGCTCGAGCTCGTGGAGGGCGCGACGCTGGCTGACCGCCTCACCAGGGGCGCGATCCCGATCGACGAAGCGTTGGCGATCGCACGGCAGATCGCGGACGCCCTCGATGGGGCGCACGAGAAGGGCATCGTCCACAGAGACTTGAAGCCGGCGAACGTGAAAGTCACTCCCGCCGGCACGGTCAAGGTCCTCGACTTCGGGCTGGCGAAGGCAATGGGCGGCGAGGAGGCCGCTTCCGATCCGTCGCAGTCGCCCACCATGATGGCCGGCGCCACGATCGAAGGCCTCATCCTCGGCACGGCCGCGTATATGAGCCCGGAGCAGGCGCGCGGCCGAGCGGTGGACAAGCGCACGGACATCTGGGCGTTCGGGTGCGTGCTGTTCGAGATGCTGACCGGCCGCGGCGCGTTTGCCGCCGACACCGTGTCGGACACGATCGCGGCGGTCCTTCAGCGCACGCCCGACTGGGCCGCGCTTCCCGCAGCAACCCCTCCCGGCGTCACGCACCTGTTGGGGCGGTGTCTCGAGAAGGATCCCAGGCGGCGGATTCGCGATATCGGCGATGCCCGCCTGGAAATCGAGGAAGCCCTCGAAAGGTTGCAAGCGACCGCCTCACCGTTGGCGGACGACGCGGACCCACGGGGTCTGAAGAAAGCCGCATCCCGCCGCGTCCGGCTGACCTGGTGGGCGGCCGGCGCGGCGCTCGCCCTCGCCGCGGCGGCTCTGGCGTGGAGCTGGCGGGCGGATGTCTCGGTGCGCAACCGCTTCAACCAGGCCACGTTCACGCGGCTGACCGACTGGCAGGGCGCGGAGCTGCAGGCCGCGATCTCCCGCGACGGCCGGTTCGTCGCCTTCGTGTCCGACCGCGACGGACCGTGGGACGCGTGGGTGGGCCAGATCGGGACCGGAAATTTCAGCAACCTGACCAACGGCCGCGCACCCGAGCTGCTCAATCCAGCAGTGCGCAACGTGGCCTTTACGCCCGACGGATCACTCGTCACGTTGTGGGTGCGCCTGACCGATCAGTCGAGAGGCGTGACCACGGATGGCTGGGCGGTACCGACACTGGGGGGACCGCTCCGTCCCCATATGGATCGCTACGCCGACAACATCGCCGATGTCGACTGGGCACCCGATCCGAGCCGGCTCGTCTACCACACGTCCGACGCCGGGGATCCGATGTTCGTGACCGACCCTGGCGAGACCACGGCACGGCAGATCCTGAAGGCGGAGCCCGGCATCCATAACCATTTTCCGGTCTGGTCGCCCGACGGCTCCTTCATCTATTTCGCCCGCGGTTTTCCGCCGAGCGAGATGGACATCTGGCGTGTCCGCCCGACCGGCGGCGAGCCGGAGCGCCTCACGTTCTACGAGTCGCGAGTGGCGTTTCCGACCTTCCTGGACGGCCGGACGCTGCTCTACCTCGCCACGGCCGACGACGGCTCGGGCCCGTGGATTCACGCGCTGGATGTCGAAACCCGTGTGTCGGAGCGGATGAGCACCGGCGTCGAGGAGTACACGTCAATCGACGCCAGCGGCGACGGCCGCCGCCTTGTGGCGAGCATCTCGCGATCCACGGCGGGGCTGTGGCGCGCGTCGATTGACGTGTAC
>Ga0247825_10003323_pt1 | contig 10609 bp, 10 predicted proteins | sample 13C_Vanillin_Day_FD_194413 | JGI IMG/M metagenome (GOLD analysis project Ga0247825, IMG submission 194413) | Soil microbial communities from agricultural site in Penn Yan, New York, United States - 13C_Vanillin_Day48 | ecosystem: Environmental > Terrestrial > Soil > Agricultural land | place... | reverse complement strand
CGGCGATCGTTTCTTTCGGGAAGCGATACTTCCAGAGATCATGCGCCGCCCGCAGAAGTAGTCGAGAGTGCCTAACATGATGGGTCACGTGTGCGTTGCAGCCAGAACGGATTGATCACGCGAAGGGGGGCGCAGCTCATATCGCGAATATGAGCAAGCCGCCCGACAAAGTGAGCGGCCGTTGTGGCTGCAACCCTTGTGGCTGGCGCGAATTTTGGCCCATGACTTTGTCGCGAACCTTGTGAATATTCGCGATAGTCACTGCGGCCCGCTTCGCGCCCTGTGCCAAAATCGTGCCAGCGCATCACGCGACCCATCATGTTAGGCACTCTAGCCCATGGATGAACAGTTGAGGCGGGCGGCGCTCGAGTATCATCGCGAGCCCGTCGCCGGAAAAATTTCCGTCACGCCGAGCAAGGGGCTGGTAAACCAGCGCGACCTCGCGCTCGCCTACACGCCCGGCGTGGCCGCTGCTTGCGAGGCGATCGTCGCCGACCCCGCGGAAGCGCGCAGCCTGACCGCGCGCGGAAACCTCGTCGCGGTGATCACCAACGGCACCGCCGTGCTGGGGCTGGGCGCGATCGGGCCGCTTGCCGCCAAGCCGGTGATGGAGGGCAAGGCTGTACTGTTCAAGAAGTTCGCCGGCATCGACGTGTTCGACATCGAGATCAACGAGCGCGACCCGGAAAAGCTCGTCGACATCATCGCCAGCCTCGAGCCGACCTTCGGCGGCATGAATCTCGAGGACATCAAGGCGCCGGAGTGCTTCATCGTCGAGCGCAAGCTCCGCGAGCGGCTGAAGATCCCGGTTTTTCACGACGACCAGCATGGCACCGCGATCACCGTCGGCGCCGCCGTCCTGAACGGGCTCAAGGTGGTCGGCAAGGCGCCGGCCGCCGTGAAGCTCGTCGCTTCCGGGGCTGGCGCCGCCGCGCTCGCCTGTCTCGATCTGCTGGTGGCGATGGGGCTCAGCCAGGACAATATCGTCGTCACCGACATCGCGGGCGTGGTCTACCGGGGCCGCAAGGAAGAGATGGACCCGAAGAAGGCGCGCTATGCCGTGGAAACGCGGGCGCGCACGCTGGCGGAGGTCATCGAAGGCGCCGACGTGTTCCTCGGCCTTTCGGCCGGCGGCGTGTTGAAGCCCGAGATGGTGGCGCGAATGGCGGCGCGGCCGTTGATCCTGGCGCTCGCCAATCCGGAGCCGGAAATCATGCCGGAGCTCGCCCGCCAGGCGAAGCCCGACGCAGTCATTGCCACCGGCCGCTCGGATTATCCCAACCAGGTGAACAACGTCCTGTGCTTTCCGTTCGTGTTTCGCGGCGCGCTCGACGTCGGGGCGACGACCATCAATCGCGAGATGGAACTCGCCGCGGTCACGGCCATCGCCGAGCTCGCGCAGGCGGAGCAGTCCGATATCGTCGCGATCGCCTACGGCGAGCAGAATCTGACTTTCGGCCCGGAATATCTGATCCCCCGGCCGTTCGACCCCCGGCTGATCGGCAAGATCGCGCCGGCCGTCGCCCGCGCCGCGATGGAGAGCGGAGTGGCCACTCGGCCGATCGCAGATTTCGAGGCGTACGGGCAGCGGCTGAACCAGTTCGTCTTCCAGTCCGGTCTTATCATGAAACCGCTGTTCGCCGCGGCGAAGCAGGCGCTGCGGCGGGTGGTCTATGCCGAGGGCGAGGAAGAGCGCATCCTGCGAGCGGCGCAGGTCGTGGTCGACGAAGGCCTGGCGCGGCCGGTGCTGATCGGGCGGCCGCAGGTGATCGAGGCCCAGATCGAGCATCTCGGCCTGAGACTGGAGCGCGACCGCCACTTCGAGGTGGTCGAGCCCGGCTACGATGAGCGGTATCCGCAGTACTGGAAGGAGTACCTTCGGCTCGCGGCGCGCCAGGGGGTGACCCCGGAAATCGCGCAGCTCGACATGCGAAGGCTTCCCACGTTGATCGGCGCGATGTTGATGCACACCGGAGCGGCGGATGCCATGCTGTGCGGCATACTGGGCCGGTATCACAATCACCTGCGTCACATCGATCACGTGATCGGCAGGCGCGCGGGCGTGCGCGATTACGCGGCGATGAATCTGCTGCTGCTGCCGAAGCGCACGGTGTTCATCTGCGATACCTATATAAACCAGGATCCGGGCCCCGCGCAGATCGCCGAGATGGCGATACTCGCCGCCGAGGAGATCAGACGCTTCGGCATGACGCCCAGGGTGGCGCTGCTTTCGCACTCGAGCTTCGGCAGCTCGTCCGCGCCGTCGGCGGTCAAGATGCGCGAGGCCCTTGCACTCATCGGGCGGCAGGCTCCGATGCTCGAAGTCGAAGGGGAAATGCACGGGGACGCGGCGTTGTCGGAGGCGATACGAATGCAGGTGTTCCCGGATTCGCGGCTGAAGGGCGATGCCAACCTGCTGGTGATGCCGACCCTCGATGCCGCCAATATCGCCTTCAATCTGCTCAAGACCGCGGCGGGTGACGGCATCACCGTCGGGCCGATCCTGCTCGGGGCGGCACGTGCCGCGCATATCCTCACGCCCAGCGCGACGGTGCGCCGGATCGTCAACATGACCGCGCTCACCGCAGTGGATGCCGGGGCACAGCGCGGCGAGCAGAAGCAGTTGCTCTAGAACGCCTGGTCAACTCACTTTTCAAGGAGAGTGCCATGAGCAAGAAGGTTCGAATCGAACGGGACACGATGGGAAACATCGAGGTGGCCAGTGACCGGCTGTGGGGCGCCCAGACGCAGCGCAGCCTCATGCACTTTCATTTTCCGGGCGAGACGATGCCGCTCGAAGTCGTGCATGCGCAGGTGCTGGTGAAGAAGGCTGCCGCGGCCGTCAACGTCGCGCTCGGCGCGCTCGACCCGAGGAAGGGCGAGGCCATCATCGCCGCGGCCGACGAGGCGCTCGCCGGCAAGCTCGACGGGCACTTCCCTCTCGTCACCTGGCAGACTGGCTCGGGCACCCAGACCAACATGAACACGAACGAGGTGCTCGCCAATCGCGCCTCAGAGCTGATGGGGGGCGTGCGCGGGGAGAAGCGGCTCGTCCATCCCAACGACGATGTAAACCGCGGCCAGTCCTCGAACGACACCTTCCCGACCGCGATGCACGTGGCCGCGGTAATCGCGCTGGAGCGCAAGCTCAAGCCCGCGGTGAAACGCCTGCGCGATACCCTTGCCGGGAAAGCCCAGGCCTTCATGCACATCGTAAAGATCGGGCGCACTCACTTGCAGGACGCGACGCCGCTCACGCTGGGACAGGAGTTTTCCGGTTACGCGTCGCAGCTCGATCACAGCTTGGCGCACATCGACGGCGCTCTGCCCCATCTCAGCGAGCTCGCCCTCGGCGGCACGGCGGTTGGAACCGGGCTCAATGCGCATCCGCAATTCGCGGCGAAGGTCGCGCAGGAGCTGAAGAAGCTGACCGGCCTGCCGTTCGTGACGGCGCCCAACAAATTCGAGGCGCTCGCGTCGTGCGACGCGGTGGTGCACGCCCACGGCGCGGTGAAGACGCTCGCGGCATCGCTCATGAAGATCGCCAACGACGTGCGGTGGCTCGCGTCGGGCCCGCGTTCGGGCATCGGGGAACTCATCATCCCGGAGAACGAGCCGGGCAGCTCGATCATGCCGGGCAAGGTGAATCCCACGCAATCCGAGTCGATGACCATGGTGTGCTGCCAGGTGTTCGGAAACGACGTCGCGATCAACTGGGGCGGCGCCTCGGGCAACTTCGAGCTCAACGTCTTCCGGCCGCTCGTCATCCGCAACTTCCTGCAAAGCGTGAACCTGCTCGCGCACGCGTGCGAGAACTTCGACGAGCATTGCGCGCGCGGCATCGAGCCCAACGTCGAGCGCATCGGGCAGCTCATGCGTGATTCGCTCATGCTGGTCACTGCGCTCAACCCGCACATCGGCTACGAAAAGGCCGCGGCGATTGCCAAGAACGCTCACAAGAAGGGAACGACGCTCAAGGAAGCAGCAGTGGCTTCGGGCCACCTCACCGGCGCACAGTTCGACGCATGGGTGCGTCCCGAGGACATGGTCGGAATCCGGGTGAAGACGCCGCGCAAGAAAGGGCGCTAGCCGATGGCCGACAGCGCGCGGGTCGCCGTTGTCACGGGAGCCAACCGCGGGATCGGTTTCGAGATCTGCCGTCAACTGGCGCGCGCGGGGTTGACGGTGGTGCTGACGAGCCGCAGTGCGGCGAAGGGCCGCGCGGCGGTGCGCACCCTGCGCGAGGAAGGATTGCAGGTGGATCATCACGTGCTCGACGTCACGAGCCCGGTCGGCATCAAGGCTCTCGCAGCCGATCTCGCGAAGCGTTACGGACGGGTCGACGTCCTGGTCAACAACGCGGGTGTCCTGATCGATCCGCAAGGTTCGCGGATTGCGGATTCACGGCCGCAGACGTACCTCAAGACGCTCGAAACCAACCTGTTGGGCCCGCTGCTGGTGATTCAGGCGCTGCTGCCGCTCATCAAGAAGAGCGGCCATGGCCGCATCGTCAACATTTCCAGCGGGCTCGGGCGCCTGGCAACGATGGACGCCGGATCCCCGGCCTATCGGATATCCAAGGCCGCGCTCAATGCCTTGACGGCGATGCTGGCGGCCGAAGTGCGGGGATCCGGTATCCTCGTGAACGCAACCTGTCCCGGCTGGGTGCGCACCGCGATGGGCGGACCGAACGCCCCGTTCAGCGTGGAGGAAGGCGCGGACACCGCGGTGTGGCTCGCGACGCTGCCCGCCGACGGCCCGAGCGGCGGGCTGTTCAAGGAGCGAAAGCCCGTTTCATGGTAGCGCTGGTTCCACCCCCGCGAACAACTGCCTGTGGGGCGGTTTACCGAAACCGTGTCCACCAAAGAGAGGAGTTCATCGTGAGGCGTCGTAGCATCATGGAGGAGTAAGCGGCAGGTAGAATCCGGTTTTGTGCTGGCAAGCTTGGAGTATGACGCAGTGGTTTCCCGCCCCTTGAGATCCCCGCGCGGGGCACAGCTCCTGACCCCCGAAGCAATAGCGGAGCGTCTCGCGCGGCCCGCCCTGCCGGCCGACCCGCTCGACCTGCATGCGATAGCGCTGCGCGGCGGGGCTGCGCTCATGCACGCGGCCGTACTGGTGCCTCTCGTATGCCATCCCGAGGAGACTCGCATCCTCCTCACCCAGCGCACCGAGCACCTGGATGACCATGCGAGCCAGATCAGCTTTCCAGGCGGACGCGTCGAGCCTCGCGATGTGGACCGCGAGGATACGGCGTTGCGGGAGGCCGAGGAGGAGATCGGTCTCGCCCGCTCGAAGGTTACGGTGCTGGGCCGCTTGCCCGAATACGACCTCCCTTCCGGGTTCCGCATCACGCCGGTGGTGGGCTGGCTCGAGCCGCCGCTTGAGCTTACGCTCGATCCGTTCGAAGTGGCCGGCATGTTCGAGGTGCCCCTTGGCTACTTCCTCGATCCACGGAATTACCAGCGCCGGCAGTATCGCTTCGGCGGGCGCCATCGCCACTACCTGGCGATTCCGTACGAAGGACGCTACATCTGGGGCGCGACCGCAGGCATGCTCCATACCCTGTGCCGCGTACTGCAGGACTGACCGCCCGCGGCGCGCTTCCACGCGGATTCGGAGGGCCCATGACATTGGAGTTGCTCGGCGTCGTCCTGCTCGCCGGCCTTGCGTGGCTCGCGATGGACAATCTGCGCGCGCGGGAAGCGGCGATCGACGCCGCGCGGCGCGCTTGCGCCGGGGACGGCGTTCAGCTTCTCGATGACACCGTCATGCTGGTCTCGCTGCGCATCGCGCGCGACGGCGGCAGCAGGGCAATCCTGCGCCGCGTCTATCAGTTCGAGTTCAGCGATACCGGCAACAATCGCCTGGCCGGGGCCGTTACGCTCGCGGGTTCACGCGTCGATACGCTGTATCTCGAGCCGCACCGGTTCGGGGCGTAGACCGGGAACGGGCCGAGGTCGCGCCGTAGTAGGCGCCGTCGAGATGTGGCAACATGGGCCACCCCGGGGGGATGCGTGGGTGATCGGCTTCCGTTTCACGGCGGAAGCCGCCTGCACCGGCGCCGGGAACGGGTGTGATGGGCAAGCGTTCAAATATCGCATTGATCATGACCGGCGGCGGAGCGCGTGCCGCCTATCAAGTCGGCGTGCTGCGCGCGCTGTCGGAGTTCCTGCCGCGCGATGCCCGCACCCCGTTTTCAGTGATCTGCGGCACCTCGGCGGGCGCGATCAATGCCGCGGTGCTGGCGGTCGACGGGGACAACTTCAAGCGCGGCGTGCGGCGCCTGATGACGGTCTGGAAGAACTTTCGGGCGCACCACGTGTACCGTGCTGATCCGCTGGGTGTGATCCGCAACAGTTCACGCTGGATCTTCGCGGCCCTGACGGCCGGCGTGTTCCTGCGCCGCCCGGTTTCGCTGCTGGATAACTCGCCGCTCGTGGAGTTGCTCAAGCGTCACCTCGATTCTTCCGCCATCCAGCGCTGCATCGATAGCGGCACGCTGCGTGCGTTCAGCGTGACCTGCTCGGGATACACATCGGGACAGTCCGTCACCTTCTTTCAGGGCTGCGCGGAGCTTGCGCCGTGGGAGCGGGCGCGCCGCATCGGTGTCTCGATGCCGATCACCATCGAGCACCTGGTGGCTTCCAGTGCACTGCCGTTCATCTTTCCGCCGGTGCACATCAACCGCGAGTACTTCGGAGACGGATCGATGCGGCAGATCGCCCCGATCAGTCCCGCGCTGCATCTGGGCGCGGATCGGCTGCTCATCATCGGCGTCGGGCGACAGTTGCAGCAGCGCGGTCCCGAACGCGTGAAGACCGTCACCTATCCTTCGCTTGCCCAGATCGCAGGCCACGCGCTGAACAGCATCTTCCTCGACGCCCTCGAAGTCGACCTCGAGCGGCTGCAGCGCATCAATCGCACGCTGGATATCATCCCTGCCGAAGTCCTGGCGCGCTCGGGCTACCCGCTGCACCACGTGGATTTCAGGATGCTCTCTCCGAGCGAAGAGCTGGAGAAAATCGCCGTGCTGCATGCCGGAGAGCTGCCGCGTGCGATACGCGCGCTGCTCTATACCGTCGGAGGGCTCAGGCGCAGCGGTTCGAACCTGCTGTCCTACCTTCTCTTCGAGCGCTCGTACTGCCGCGCGCTGATCCAGTTGGGCTATCGCGACACGATGGCGCGCAAGGACGACCTGCTCGCGTTCCTTGGCTACGCGAGTTCGTAAACCCCCACGCCCACACCGGCGTCGGTCGCAGCCGGCCCGGGTATCCGGGTGTGCCTGGCGACCCGCTTCGCGGGAGATTGCATTGCGCGAATTTCATCGGTATAAAGGCATCATCCCGATCCCTGTAATGGCGTGTCATGAGCCGCGCTTTTGTCAAAGACAGCGACGACGACCATACCGCCGGCGAGTTGCCGGAACGGCCGGTGAGCGCGCGGCCCAACTACGTCACCGCGAACGGGCTCGACCAGCTTCAGGCGCGGGTGCGTGAGCTCAACGATCACCACGAGCAGTTGAAAGGGCTGGCCGAAGAGGATTCAGGCGCAAAGCAGAAACTGCGCGAAATCGAGCGCGACCAGCGGTATTTCAATGCCCAGCTCGAGCGCGCCATGGTCGTCGACCCCGCCGCGCAGCCGCACGATGAAGTGCGGTTCGGCGCCGAGCTTACGGTCCTCGACGAGACCGGGCAGGCGCATCACTTCAACATCGTCGGCGATGACGAAGCGGATGCCGCCGCCGGCAGGATCAGCTGGGCCTCGCCGGTCGCGCAGGCCATGATCGGCGCCAAGGTTGGGGATGTCGTCACCTGGCATCGGCCGGCGGGCGATACCGATGTCGAGATCGTCGCCATCAAGTATCCGGAAAGACCCGTGAAGAGCGGTGCGTAGTGACCCTCGTGCAATTGGATAGAAGCTCAGGCGCACCTCAGTAAGCCACCCCCGGCCGCTCGCCGGATCGGGCGCTGGTCGCGCATTTTGCTCACGGCACATGAAATTCCTGGCGTTGCTCACGGCCCTGCTCCTCGAACAGGCTCGCCCGCTGCGCTACCCCAACTGGCTCGAAGTGCTGTTCGTCCGCTACGCCAGGTATCTGGTGCGGCAGTTCGACGGCGGCGAGTACCGGCACGGGGTGCTCGCCTGGATGCTTGCTGTCGCGCCGCCCGTAGTGCTAGTGGGGGCGGTATTCTTGGCGTTGCATCAGGTGAGCGCGCTCGCCGCGTGGCTGTGGAGCGTCCTGGTGCTCTACATCACCATGGGACTTCGCCAGTTCAGTCACCACTTCACGGAAATCAGCGAGGCTTTGCGGGAGTCCCGGCTGGACGAAGCGCGCGACCGGCTGGGACGGTGGCAGCGGAGCGGTACGGCAGGGCTTGAGGTGGGGGCGATCGCGCGTGCGGCGATCAAGCTGGCTTTGCTCGCCTCGCACCGCCACGTCTTCGGCGCCATCGCCTGGTTTCTCGTTGCCGGAGCGCCCGGCGCGGTCCTGTATCGCTTTGCCGCCACGCTTGCCGAACGCTGGGATGCGGGCGCCGGCGCCAGCGCGTTCGGGCGCTTCGCCGCGAACGCATTTTTCTGGATCGACTGGCTGCCGGCGCGGCTGACGGCAGCGAGCTTTGCGATCGCCGGAAATTTCGAGGACGCCGTATATTGCTGGCGCACGCAGGCGCCGTCCTGGGAAGGCGAGGCGAGCGGCGTCATCCTCGCAAGCGGCGGCGGCGCGCTTGGCGTGCGGCTAGGCGGCGCGCCGGGCGTGGGCGGCGGCCCGCAAATTCAGCCGGAGCTGGGCCTGGGGGACGAGGCCGACGCCGACTACATGCGCAGCGCCGTCGGGCTGGTCTGGCGCGCGCTCGTGCTCTGGATGGTGCTGGTACTGGCAGTGACCATCGCCTACGCGTTGGGCTAGGGCTGTTCAAAGATCGAACAGGCGGTCGATCTTTGCTGCGCAGATGAAGTCGTTTTGGCTTAGCCCGTTGATCGCGTGGGTGTGGTACTCGACCCGGACCTTGCTGTAGCCGACGGCAAGGTCGGGGTGGTGATCCTCCCGGTTCGAAATCCAGGCGGTGGCGTTGACGAATGCCATGGTCTGATAGTAGTTCTTGAAAGCATAGGTCTTCGCGATCACCCCGTTGATGTACTCCCAGCCGGATAGTTGCTTGAGCAGGTTATCGATCTCGCCGCGCGTGAGCGGCGCGACGCTGCCGTCACAAGCCTTGCACTTCCTGTTGGCGAGGTCGCGGACGGTCTCGCTCATGAGGATGTTCCTTCGGAACGGTAATGATTACCCGCCCTTAAGGCGCGCGATGCGTGCGAGCGCGGGCGGATGCGAATCGTAGAACGCCGAGTGCACCGGATCCGGCGTAAGGGTGGCGGCATTGTCGCGGTAGAGCTTGACCAGGGCCGATACGAGCTCCTGCGCAGAGGCGTTGCTGGACGCATAGCGGTCGGCCTCGAATTCGTGCTTGCGCGAATACGCGGCACCGAGCGGCTGCAGGAGAAACGTGAACGGCGGAAGGGCGCACATGAAGAGCAGCAGCGCCATGGCCGGGGAAGGCGAGGCAACGCCCAGGCCGCTGTAGAACCAGTCCTGTGTCATGAGAAAGCTCAGGAGCCAGAAGAATCCGAAGCTCGCGACGGAGCCCCAGGCCATGCGTTTCACCACGTGACGCAACTTGAAGTGGCCCAATTCGTGCGCGAGCACGGCTTCGATCTCCCCCCCGCTCAACTGCGACAGCAACGTATCGAAGAACACGATGCGCTTCGATGTGCCGAAGCCCGTGAAATAGGCATTGCCGTGGGCGCTGCGGCGCGAGCCGTCCATCACCAGCAGGGCCTTGACCCTGAAGCCGCAGCGGGCAAGCATGCGCTCGACGCGCTCCTTCAGTTCGGCATCCTGCAGCGGTGAAAACTTGTTGAACAGCGGCGCGATGACAGTCGGCGCCACGAACTGCGTGAAGACCCCGTATAGCACCGTCACCGCCCATGCGTAAATCCACCACTCGCTTCCGAGTTCGCTGATGAGCCACAAGATTATGGCGGCAAGCGGCATGAGGAGCAGCGCGCCCACCAGCAGGGTCTTACCCAAATCGACGAAAAACAGCCCCGGCGTCATCTTGTTGAAGCCGAAGCGTTGCTCGATCACGAAAGTCCGGTATAGATCGAGCGGGAGGTCCGCCACCGTCATCACGATGCCGGTGAGCGCGAGTAGCAGGAGCCCACGCGGAAGATCACCCGCGAGCCACGCGGCCGACACGTCGTGCAGCCACTGCAGCCCCCCGCCCAGCGTGAGAATCAGCACGATGGCCACGCCCGCCGCCACCTCGACCGTCGCAAACCGCGTCCTGGCGCAGGTGTAATCTGCGGCCTTCTGGTGCGCCTCGACACTGATCTGGCCTGCAAACTCGGGGGGTACACCCGGGCGGTGGGCGCGGACGTAACGGATGTGGCGCATGGCGAGCCACAGCCGGGTTGCGGTAGCGAGGGCAAGCGCCGCGAGAAAGGCGATAGTGAAGGCATTCATGTGCGCAAAGCTTCGTGACGAAAAGTCGCCAACTGTGACACAATTATCGCTGAAAATCCGTCCGGCCCATCACCTACACAATAA
>Ga0247825_10003322_pt1 | contig 10612 bp, 7 predicted proteins | sample 13C_Vanillin_Day_FD_194413 | JGI IMG/M metagenome (GOLD analysis project Ga0247825, IMG submission 194413) | Soil microbial communities from agricultural site in Penn Yan, New York, United States - 13C_Vanillin_Day48 | ecosystem: Environmental > Terrestrial > Soil > Agricultural land | place... | reverse complement strand
GCAGGAAACCGTGTCGGTACTGCGAGCCCGATCGCCGGCGAGATGCGGTTTCCGCAGCGCCTGACATCCGCCTGACATAGCCGCGCTCGACACGCCGGCACGGTGACCGCGCCCCAGCCTCCTGGCCGTCGACGACGTACCGGATGGCCGGCTGCCCGCACGTGAGGCCGCTGCGGAGCCGCATCTCCGTGCGCGCCTGCGGCGCCGGTGGGTCGCAGTACCAACACGGCTCCTGCGGGCCTCACATGCGGGCAGCCGGCCTGGTGTCCGACTCGAGCGGCGCACGTCCGGTCCGCGTTCGCTTGTCGGGTGTGGCGGCGTCATGGCCTAACCGGGGCGCGCAGTGTCTCCCAGGCGCAATTCCGGCTGTTCTGCAGCGCGAACGCTGGTGATCAGGGTGGATGCCGTGGTTGTCGCGGCGGATCGACGGTCTTGACGCGCCGGAGGGTGCCGTCGCAACCCGCGATGGCTGTTACGCGCAAGGGGCGAATGACGGGGACTTTAAGGATCGTCGGTGCTGACTTCCCGGGACGCGCCTGCGAAATCAAAGGTCATTGCGAGCAGATCCGCGTTGCGCATCTTCTTTGCACCTTCCGTGTGAGTGGCGGTATGAGGGTGCGATTACATCTGTATCGGGATTGGCGCTGGCGTTACATCCGGGATCGCGCCGGGGTGGGCGTCTGGATCGGTCCTGTCGGCCTGTATCTCTGGCGCTGAGGCGCCGGTAGCCGGATCCGGCGGCACGGACGGGCCTCAGGTCCGGTTCCGTTAGGCTGATCGGCATGACGATCACGGTCTACCAGAAGCCGACCTGCACCACCTGCAGACAGGTGCACGCGGCGCTTCGCGACGCCGGAGTGGATTTCGAATCGGTCGACTACTACACCGATCCGATCCCCCGCCGGAAACTCGAGGAGCTGATTCGCAAGCTGAAAATCACGCCGCGCCAGCTGTTGCGCACCAAGGAACCGGCGTACCGGACCCTCGGCCTCGCCGACATGGACGTGACCGACGCGCAAATCGTCGAGGCCATGGTGGAACACCCCGACTTGATCCAGCGCCCGATTGTCGAGAAGGGGAACCGCGCCATCCTGGCGCGGCCAGCGGAGCGGTTGAAGGACATCCTGTAGAGGCGGCCGCCGGCAAGTCCAGCCGCGACAACACCATGCATTGATCTTGCACCCCCGTCGGTCCGTCGCTAGACTTCGCTCCAACCGTTGGGAGGACGATGAGGCGAGGGATCAGGCCAGGGGTGAGAACGGGTGTCGCGACGGTTGCCGTCCTGCTGTATCTCGGCGTGGCTTATGACCGTGCGTCGGAGGGGCAACTCCGCGCAGCGGATCAGGCGCCGGGCACGCCCGTCGCTCAGGTGCCCGGAGGCGGCGGCACGGAGACGCCTCGCCCCGCGCCAGCGAACCGGGTGACTCCAGCGGCGTCGTCGGTGTCGCCGCAGCAGGCCCTGATGAATCAGTACTGCATGGGCTGCCATAGCGACCGGGTGCGATCGGGCGGCCTCGCGTTGTCGGAACTGAACCTGGATGCGGTCAACCAGCACGCCGACGTCGCCGAGAAGGTCATCCGCAAGCTGCGCGGCGGGCTGATGCCGCCGGCGGGCGCCCGGCGCCCCGACAGGCAGACCGCCGCAGCGTTCGTGTCCTGGCTCGAGAACAAGATCGACGCGGGGCAGGCCACTCCTGCCCCCGGGCGGGTGCCGCTGCGCCGCCTCAATCGACGCGAGTACGCGAACGCCATCCGGGACCTGATCGGGTTGAAGGTCGACGTGAAGGCGCTGCTGCCCGACGACAACGTCAAGGGGCACTTCGACAACGACGCCGCCGCGTTGCAGGTCTCGCCCAATTTCATCAATCAGTACATCTATGCCGCGCGCGCCGTCGCGCTCGAGGCGATCGGCAATCCGAAGGCCCCTGCTGAAACGACGACGTACGGCGATGTTGCCGCGATGGTGATTTCGCTGCCGCCGAGCGGTGCGCCCGGCACCGGCCGCCAGCAGCATCGGCTCGAGGGAATGCCGTTCGGTACGCGCGGCGGCTTCACGGCCGAACACAATTTTCCGGCCGACGGCGATTACGAGCTGAGCATCGGCGACATGGCGCTGGCGCGCGAAGTGCCGCGCATGGAGTTCGAGAACACGGTCATCGTCCTGCTGGACGGTACCGAGTTCTATCGCACCACGATCGGCGGCGAGGCCGATCACAAGGCGATCGATCAGAAGCTGGATCCTGCCGTCGAGGAGATCAACGGGCGCTTGCGCAAGATCCGGTTCCACGCGACGGCCGGGCAGCACACGCTGGCGGTCACGTTCCTCCACCGCAGCTTTGCCGAGAGCGACGAGCGCACGCGCACGATCGCGCTGGAGGGCGGCCAGGAACGCATCCAGGCCGTGCACGCCCTGCAGATCCGCGGCCCGCTCACGGTCACCGGCATGAGCCAGTCGCCGAGCCGCAGCAAGATCTTCATTTGCCAGCCCGGAACCGCAGGGCGGAGCGTGTCCGGTCCTCGCCAGGGCTCCGGCCCGGCGGCAGGACCGGCGAACGACGAAACAGCCTGTGCGCAGAAGATCGTGGCGAACCTTGCCCGGCATGCGTTCCGGCGGCCCGTCACCGAGGACGATCTCGCGCCGCTGATGGCGTTCTACCGGTCGGGATCGCAGTCCGGCGGCTTCGACGGCGGCGTGCGCGACGCCCTCAGCGCCATCCTGGCGAGCCCGCACTTCCTCTATCGCGCCGAAACCGGAGATCCGCTCGGCAACACCCGCACGCTGAACGACCTGGAACTGGCGTCGCGCCTCTCCTTCTTCCTGTGGAGCAGCATCCCGGACGACGAGTTGTTGACGCTGGCGGCCGCGTCCCGGTTGAGCAGGCCGGACGTGCTGGCGTCGCAGGTGACGCGGATGCTCGCCGATCCGCGTGCGGCGTCATTGAGCGAAGACTTCGCGTTCCAGTGGCTCAACATCGCCAAGCTGGACGAGATCACGCCGGACCGGGCCCAGTTCCCGCACGCCAGCGGCCTGCTCGATCCGCGGGCCCTGTTCAAGGAAGAACTGCGGCTGTTCGTCGACAGCGTCTTCCGTCCGTCCGCATACGCGCAGGGGGACGCGCGCGCAACCGAGGGGCGCAGCGTCGTGGACCTGCTGACGGCGGACTACACCTTCCTCAACGAGCGCCTCGCGATGCTCTATGGGATCGAGAGCGTGAAGGGCAGCCACTTCCGTCGGGTACCGCTCGAGGACAAGGCGCGCAGCGGCCTGTTGGGGAAGGGCGCGGTCCTGATGCTCACCGCGTATCCGAACCGCACGTCGCCGGTGCTGCGCGGCGCCTGGATCCTCGATCGTCTCCTCGGGACACCGCCGACCGATCCGCCGAAGGACGTTCCGTCGCTGCCGGAGAACCGGCGCGGCCAGCCGGCGAAGACGCTGCGGGCGCGGCTGGAGCAGCACCGCGAGAACGCGACCTGCTTCGCCTGTCACGGGGTGATGGATCCGCTCGGCTTCGCGCTGGAAAACTTCAACGCGGTCGGTCAGTTCCGCGCCAACGATCCCGACACGCTGACGCCGATCGATACCGTCGGGCAGCTGCCGGACGGTACGCCGATCCGCGGGCCCGACGATCTGCGCAAGGCGCTGGCCGATCGGCCGGATCACCAGTTCGTCCAGGCGTTCACCGAGAACCTGTTGACCTATGCGCTGGGCCGAAGCCTCGACTATCGCGACATGCCGACGGTCCGCCGGATCGTCCGGCAATCCGCGGCTGATAACTATCGCTTTAAATCGCTCGTGCTGGGCGTCGTGTCAACCGATGCGTTTCGCAAGAGAGAAGGCGAGATTCGCGAAATTAAACCGGGTCTAATTTCCGAGAACACCCGTGGAAATTAGACCCGGTTTGATTTCGTCTTGAATTTCGCACTGGAGGACTCTCGTCATGTCGTTCCTGAGTCGTAAGCACCTGTCGCGCCGCACCATCCTGAAAGGCGCCGGCGTGACCATTGCGCTCCCGCTGCTGGACGCGATGATTCCCGCGGGAACGGCGTTGGCCCAGACCGTCGGCGCGCCGAGCCCGAGGCTGGGCTTCGTGTATTTCCCGCACGGTGCGCTGCAGGAGGAATGGCAGCCGAAGGCGGTCGGACGCAATCCCGACTTTCCGTTCATCCTCCAGCCGCTCGAGCCGTTCCGTGACTACATCACCGTTGTCAGCGGCCTGCGCAACAAGGGTGGAGAAAGCGCGAGCCCGCACGGCATCATCGAGGAAACCTGGCTGAACTGCGTCAGTCCCCGGCAGCGCAGCGCCAAGACCGGCGTCGGCGTGACCGTCGACCAGATCGCGGCGCGTCATCTCGGGAAGGAGACGTCGCTGCCATCCCTGGAGCTGTGCGGCGAGCCCGGCGGCATGATCTCGTTCCGGACCCCCGATCAGCCGCTGCCGATGGAAAGCAATCCCCGGAAGGCGTTCTACGGCATGTTCGGGCAGGGCGATACCGCGGAGGAGCGCGAGGCGATCCTGAATTCGACCAGCAGCCTGCTCGACTACGTGCGCGATTCGACCGCCAGCCTGAACCGGCGCCTCGACGCCGCCGACCGCGCGAAGGTCAACGACTACCTCGATTCGGTGCGCGAGATCGAGCGCCGCGTGCAGCGGCTCGAGGAGAACGCCCGGTCACTGCGTGACGATCTGCCGGGCGCCCCGCTCGGACCGCCGGAAGAGTTCGGCGAACTGCTGGACATCCAGTTCGAGATGATCGCGCTGTCGTTCCAGACGAACCGCACGCGGATCGCGACGATGAAGATGGTGGAAGAGGCGAGCATGCGGACGTACCCGAACCTGGACGTCCACGAAGCCTTCCATCCGACGTCCCACTGGGGAGGATTCCCGGATCGCGTGGCGAACCTGCGAAAGATCCAGAACTACCACACGGCGATTTTCGCGAAGTTCGTGAAGCGCCTGTCGCAGATGCCCGAAGGCAGCGGGAACGTCCTCGACCAGTCGATCATCCTGTTCGGCAGCAACATGGCGAACAGCGATGCCCACAACAACGATCCGCTGCCGCAGGCGGTGATCGGCCGTGGTGGCGGCGTCAAGGGCAACCAGCACCTGCACTTCAATCAGGACACACCGCACGCGAACATCCTGGTCACGATGCTGCACCGCGCCGGCGTCCCGGACGCCGAGATCGAGAAGTTCGCCGACAACACCGGCGCCTTCCTGGAACTGTGATCGTGAAAGCCCGTGTCCTCCTGCGTCTGGCAAGCGCCCTGGCCGTCGCGCTGGTGACGGCGTCTTCCGGAGAAGCGCAGACACCGGTCGATTTGTCCCGCGGCAAGGGCGTCGCGCCCGAGGCGCGAAGCGCGAAGCCGGAAGTCCGAAGCCCGAAGCCCGAAGCCCGAGATGACGTCAACCGCCGGAATCCCGACGGCAGCACGCCGCTTCAGTGGGCGGTCTACGAAGGCAACGTTGCCGAGGTGAAGCGCCTGCTGCGGGCCGGCGCCGACGTGTCGCTCGCCAACAACTACGGCGCCACGCCGATGAGCCTCGCGGCCGAAGTCGGGAACGCCGACATGCTGGCCGTGCTGCTCGAGGCCGGGGCGAACGTGGAGTCGCCGAACCCCGATGGGCAGACCGCGCTGCTGGCCGTGGCGAGAACCGGCAACGTCAAGGCCGCGCAACTGTTGCTCGGGGCCGGTGCATCCGTCGACGCGCGCGAGCGATTTGGCGGACAGACGCCGCTGATGTGGGCGTCGGCCCGCCGGCACCCGGAGATGATGCAACTCCTGATCGCCAGGGGCGCCGACGTCAATGCCCGTTCGGCCGTCCGCGATTATCAGCGTCACGTCACGGCGGAAGGGCGTCCCAAGAGCCTGGACAGCGGGGGATTGACCCCGCTGCTGTACGCCACGCGGGAGAACTGCGCGGCGTGTGTGGCCGTGCTGTTGAAGAACGGCGCAGACATCAACCTGCCGGACCCGGACGACGCGTCGCCGCTGCTCGTGGCGATCATGAACGCCAACTGGGACCTGGCGCAGCAGTTGATTGCTGCCGGCGCTGACGTCAACCAGTGGGACATCTACGGCGAAGCGCCGCTCTTCACGGCGCTCAATCTGCGCAATCGGCTCGATGGCGGGCGGGGATCGATCGATCCGACGAACAAGGTGAACGGCCTGGCGATCGTCAAGCTGCTGCTCGATCGCGGCGCCAACCCGAACATGCAGCTGTTCTTCAAGCCGGCAAACCTGACGGGGACGACCAACACGCGCGGTGCCACGCCGCTCATCCGTGCGGCCAACAACGCCGATCTCGAAGTGGTCAAGCTGCTGCTGGAACATGGCGCCGATGCCACTGTCTACATGGCGGATCGGCAGACGCCGATCCACGCGGTGATCGCCGGGCGCGCTCCGGAACCGCAGGCGCTGGAACTGATCAAGCTCCTGCATGATGCCGGAACCGACGTCAATGTCGTCGCCCTGATCAATCACCCGGAAGAGATCCGCGGCGGCACCGCGTTGCACTATGCCGTGCGGAAACGGCAGAAGGACGTCATCAAGCTGCTCGCCTCCTACGGCATCGACATGAACGCCACCGACCAGGACGGGCTGACCGCGCTCGACTACACGCAATCGCGCGGCTTCATGCCGTTCATGGCGCTGCAGACGCCTGTCTACAAGGACGAGGCGGCGCTGCTTCGTGAGCTCGGTGCGGCACGGCTGATGGAGAAGAGTCCCGTGTGGCCGGTCCTCGGTCCACCACAGGGGATCTGGGAAGACATCTATCCGCTGGGTGAGTCCGCCGTCCATGCGCCCGTCTATCATCACGATTGAAAACGTGTCGTTCGTACGACGCACCGAGGCCCTGAGGCACTGAGCATGTGGTCCCATCCCCGGTGTCTCGGTGCCCCGGTGTGTCGCCGCCAGTTCTTACTGGCTGGCGTGGCTGCGTTCGGTGGCGCACTCGTGCCGTCGTTTGCCGGCGCGCAGCAGGCTGCCGCGCAGATCACGACGATCGATCTCGGTGGCGCCACATTGTTCCAGGGAGCGGGCGGCAACGTCGTCGCGGTGGGCGGGCCTGACGGCGGATTGATGATCGACGGCGGCCTTGCGGCGAATGCGGAGGCGTTGCTCGCGGAAGTCAGGCGCGCGACCGGCAGCACGCGAGTCCACACGCTGGTCAACACACACTGGCATCCCGAGCAGACCGGTGCCAACGAGATCGTTGCCAGGAATGGCGGCGTCATCTTCGCCCACGACAAGACGAAGCTGGCCGAGAGCAACACGGTCTACTCGTCGGTCCTGTTTGCCGGACGCCTGGCGCCACTTCCCCCGGCCGCCCGTCCGACGAAGACCACGCGGGGTGACGGGTCGATGGAGTTTGCCGGCCAGCCCGTCGACTACGGCTACATGCCCGCCGCGCATACCGATGGGGATCTCTACGTTCATTTCCCGAAGATGAATCTGCTGGCCGCCGGGGGCGTCGTGTCGGCCGTGAACTGGCCGCTGCTCGACTACCGCAATGGCGCGTGGCTTGGTGGCCGCGTCCGCGCGCTGCAGCGGCTGGCCGGACTCGTGAAACCGGACACGCGCATCGTCCCGGCCGATGGCCGGGTGATGACCGGCGCCGAGATCGTCCGGCACCGGGACATGTATCAGAAGCTGTTCACCACGATGATCGGCTACCTGAACATGGGCCTGGGTCCCGAAGACGCGGTCGAGCGAAATCCGCTCAAGGAATACACCGGCGAGTTCGGCGACCCGGCGGCGTTCACGTACGGCGCCCTCAAGAGCATGATGATCGCCTACGTGCCGGACTGAGGTCCTTTCCGGGCCCGCGATGTCGGAGGCGCGTTCGGACACGGGCCCCGCCACATTCCGCAACGCGTTTCGAAATTTCCCGAACCTTCAACCTGCAGATTAAGAGCAGACGGCCGGATGTCCAGGGAGCCGCATCCTCTGCGTGACTGAGCGGCGGATGCAGCCGATATCGGGAGCCATTCCTGTCGTGATTACGCCGCCCGAAGGGATGGAGACGGCAGTCGCGGAGCTCCTGTCCGTGAACTGAAGACTCTTACTGCGTGCTCGGGAACTGGAACACCCGGAACAGCCCGGAACGTGGACGACCCATTCCGGTGCTACCATCCGCCGCTGCGACGAGGAATGATGCGTTACCTGATCGTCTGCATGTCGGTCGTGGGCTTCGCAGGGATCCTGTCGGCGCAGAATCCTCCCAACCCTGTTGCGTTTGAGGTCGCCTCGGTCAAGCGCAATACCAGTGAGCCCCTCAGACTCAGCGGCCCCCCACAGAGCACGCCGAGAGGCGAGGTGAGGCTGGTGCGGGTGCCAGCCCGTGTGCTCGTTCTCCGTGCGTTCCCGTTGCCGTTGTCCCCGCCGCAGATCGTCGGTCTGCCTGGGTGGGCCGACACTGAGAATTACGACGTGACCGCCAAGGGCAGCCCAGACGCGACCCCGGAGGACGTGCGGCAGATGTGGCGCACGCTCCTGGCTGACCGGATGCACCTGGCCGCACATTACGAAACCCGTGAGCGACCGACCTACGATCTGGTGTTTGCCCGCACTGACCGGTCCCTTGGACCGGGACTGCAGCCGTCCTCACTGGATTGCTCCAGACAAGACCCTTCGGCGCGAGCCCTTGATCTTGCCAGCATGAAGAGCTTCGTGATGAGCCGATGCGGTGCCTCGTTCGCGGATCCCGCTGACAGCACTCTTTATGCAGGCGGGCTTGAGTTCTCGGACTTGGTCGAGTCGCTGCGGATGTTGGCGGTGCTCACCGAAGCTGACCGACCGATCATCGACAGGACGGGTCTCAGCGGAGTGTTCACCGTCACACTCCGAGCGAAGCGAAACTCGCGTCTCCTCACGAATGCGTCACCTGACGACCCGCCGTCGATCTTCACGGCCCTGCCCGAGCAACTGGGGCTGAAGCTTCAACCTTCCGCCACGTCCATCCAGGTGCTCGTCATCGACCACATCGAGCGCCCTTCGGAGAACTGACGGCCGTGAAGAAATGGACCGCTCCGGGCGTCTAATCGAGAGCGGGAGACCGACCCATGAGATGTCGCGGAGCCTACCTTGCGGTTCTTGTGTCCCTGACCGGGGTGACGATGGTTGCGGCAGCCGATCCCCAAGGGGACCGTTCGACGTGCAATGTGACGACGCCGAGTGGCTCATTCGCGACTGATAAGCTGCGGACCAGCGTGCCGTCAGATGGCACGATCACTTTCGCCCCTGGTGGTCCCGGATTCATCACGAGCGACGGCGCACTCGGAATGAAGTTCGGCTGGGAACGGCGCGTAGCGGGAAAGCTCCGGGTGACGGGTATCCGTCTCGATGGAGACGCGCCCCCCCTTCGTGTCCATGCGCCTGATGGCTATGGATTGATCGGGTTTCAAGCGAGCTATCTGATTTTCCCGACACCCGGTTGCTGGCAGGTGGATGCCCAAGTTGGTGATCACACTGATTCAGCGATCACATTCGTGACGAGGGTTGTCAAAATAGGTGCGGGTCCGTCGTGGAGACTGGATCCGTAGTCGAGCGACGCACGCAGAAACTGAGACGCGGCAGACACGGAACAGTCGGGTGTCGAACGGGTCGATGACCCTCCGCGTCGTCCAGCCGTGGGCGGCACAAGGCGAACGAAGCCACCTCCCGAGCGACACGCCACCGCTGCGGAAGCCTTCGATCAGGTCGAAAAGCTCCGGGCGCAGATGGTGAGGACGGCAGCGCCATGGCGATTGAACTGATCGTGGTTGATGCGGAGGGGGAAGATTCTTCGGCCACGGGATGCTCGCCCGACTCTTACACACAAGATCCGCAACCGAATATTGCCGAGCTGCCACAACCCTGGGAGCGGTAACTTCGCCTGTGTTACACCAGTGGTGCGGTTCAGAATGTCGCATCGGAATTTCTTCAAGCCTTGCGTCCTTCCTCTGGTCCTCACGCTAAGCCTCTGTGCTGTTTGGTCATGCGGGACCACGAGCGTCACTGAACTGACCGGCCCCACTGGTGGCAAATGCAGAGCCTCAGTAATCGGGTTGCCCGCTTCTTTCACCGCTGCTGGTGGCAAGTTCGATGCGACGTTAATGACCGCGCCGGAGTGCGAGTGGAGTCTGGATTCCGATTCATCGTGGTTACACATCACGCCTCGCACCGGGCAAGGTGAAACCGCGCTGGTGATTGCCGTCGCGGAGAACCCGATGGGCGCGAGTCGCACAGCGGCGATCACCATGGGCGGCGCTGCGATGCCTGTGCGTCAGGAAGCAGCGCAATGTCGATTCGGTCTCCGTGGCCGACCGCTCGACATCTCCGCTACCGGTGGCGTGATCGCCGTGGACGTGTCGGCACCGACCGGCTGCAGCTGGCAGTTGGTCGTCAGTGTCTCGTGGCTCCGGGGAACGCGCACCAGCGGCGATGGTGATGGGTCAGCGGAGTTCGTGGCAGACAGCAATCCGGGGGCACGACGTACGGCAACCGTTCGTATGGCCGATGTGTCCATTACCGTGACACAGGCCGAAGCAGAGGGTTCACCCTCGATACCGCCCGTCCCGCCGGCACCGGCGCCGACGCCGAATCCGACACCGCCCTCGGCACCTCCAC
>Ga0247825_10003321_pt1 | contig 10613 bp, 11 predicted proteins | sample 13C_Vanillin_Day_FD_194413 | JGI IMG/M metagenome (GOLD analysis project Ga0247825, IMG submission 194413) | Soil microbial communities from agricultural site in Penn Yan, New York, United States - 13C_Vanillin_Day48 | ecosystem: Environmental > Terrestrial > Soil > Agricultural land | place... | reverse complement strand
CCGTCTCCACGCCCATGCGCTCCCGCAACGCGTCGGCGACAACGTCTTCGCGTGCGAAGTACTTTCGGACGTGGACGATTATCGTTACGCGCGCCAGCAGGGCGGCCAGTGCGAGCTCCGGTCGACGACGCTGCCGGTGGGAGTCGAGGCGCTCGCCACCGCCACTGCGGCCGCGCTGGGGTTACGCGTTGCCGGACTGGATCTGCGTCGAACGCCAGCGGACGACTGGTATTGCTTCGAGGTGAACCCGTCGCCCTGTTTCACGTACTACGAACATCACACGGGCCAGCCGCTGACGGCGGCGGTGGCGTCGCTGCTGATGGCCGGTCACCAATAGAGTTTCCATTCGCCGCGCTGGCAGAGCGCATGCCCCTGCAACGTGACCCGCTCATCATCGGCGTCCACCGCCTCGACTTCGCCAATCTGGTGCATCAGATGGCCGGAGTGCACGACGATGGCGCCTGGCGTGTAGGGATGCCGCATGCGATCGAGCAGGACCGTCACGTCCATCGGCTGCAGCGGCGCGTTCACGCGAACGGCGAAGCGGCGATAGCGCTCGTAGGTGACGTCCCACACGTTGAGGCCGCCGCCGCGGCGAGGCAGGCGGATCGGAAGCGTGAACGACAGGGGGCGCGAGAAATCGACGTCGGGTGAGTCCTTCGGCCAGGTGCGGAGGTACTGCAGGTCGAAATGGACCGAGGCGTCCGGGGTCACGAACACCGCCGGCGCCAGCCAGATGTGAAAGCCGGGCAGAGCCAGGTTGTCGGCCAGGCTGACCGGCGCGTGGAGGCGACGCTCGAGAAATGCGATGACCTTGTCGTACAGCCAGCCGAAACTGCTGTGCAGGACGGGATTGAGCGCGGCGCGTCGCTCGTGGTACTCGTCGAGATCGTCGAGGTAGCTGGCGGCACCGAGTGTGAAGAATCCGGTCACCTGCGAGCCGCGCGGGATCCACTGGTCGCGCAGCTCCTTGATCTGGCGCTCGACGCGCGCGCATTCGTCCCTGTTCAGCAACTCGATCGACGTGATCATGAGCCCGTCGTGGCATCTTACTAAGAGGACCCTGAAATGGGTATCAGCGCACGAAGCGCGAAGCGAGCGCACGCGGAGACACGAAGGAGATCTCACGCCGAGCCGCTCAGCGCGCCAAGATTCCTGTTCGTCGGATCTCACGCCGAGCCGCTCAGCGCGCCAAGATTCCTGTTCATCGGATCTCACGCCAAGCCGCTCCGCGCGCCAAGATTCCTGTTCATCGGATCTCACGCCAAGCCGCTCGGCCCGCCAAGATTCCTGTTCATGGGCTCTCACCAAGCCGCCAGGCGAGCAAAGATTACTTTGGGGGGCAATGAACGTGTTAAGCGCTGATGATGTGACGGCGTTCATTGAACGTGGGTGGTGCCTGTTGCCCGGTGCGTTTACCTCGGGTCAGGCGCGCGCGGCGCGGCAGGTGATCTGGGCGCGGATGCACGACAAGCGCGGCATCGTCGAAGACGATCCGGCGACGTGGCCGCCCGCATACGACATCGAGGAGATTCGAGCCGAGCCGGAGATCATCGACTGCTTCACGGATGCCGTGGCGGATGCGGTGACCGAACTGGTGGGGCGCGATCGCTGGACCGGCGAGCGGCGATGGGGATTCTGGCCGGTGAACTTCCATTTCGGCGCCGGCGAACAGGCCCGGTGGCCGGACTGGGGCTGGCACGTGGACGGCAACTGGTTCCGGCACACGATCGACTCACCGCGCCAGGGTCTGCTGGTGATCGGGTTGTTCTCCGACGTGGCCCCGGGCGGAGGCGGAACGATCGTGGCGGGCGGTTCGCATCGCCGGACCGCGCGGGTCCTGGCCAAGCATCCCGACGGGCTCGAACACCGGCGCCTGTTCGACCTGGTGCTCTCCGAGCCGATCGGCGACTTCACCGAGCTGACCGGCGCCGCCGGAGACGTCGTGCTTGCGCATCCGTTCCTCTTCCACACGCGCGGCTACAAACGCTCGGGACCGCCGCGGTTCATCAGCAACACCGAGGCGCCGCTGCGTGAGCCGCTGCGGCTGCATCGGGAAGATGGCGATTATTCGCCCGTCGAGCGCGCAATCCTCGCCGCCCTCGACGAAGTGCCCGCTCTTCCGGCTGACGCGATGCTATGCCGTTTCTGAACGGCTCCGGGGCCGTGAGCTGCTGGAGACGCTGGAGCACCTGAGCCGGATCGGCGCGCCAGGCGCTGCCGGCCCTGGGGTGAGACATACTTGAGTGCGGATGCTTTTCCCCCGTGTGCGATTCGCGCTTGTCTTCGTTGCCGTGACGACGGCGGCGACTGCCTACGCGCAGTTTGGCCCGAATGGTTTCGGCGGGCGAGGTTTTGGCAACGTCCGCAAGGCGACGGTTCGCGACATCGATGGAAGCTTCCAGTTCTGCCGCGCCGCCTTCGGCAGGGACTTCCGCGGCGACGGCGGCAGTTGGAGCGTCGATTTCCCACGCGCAGACATCAACCTGTCCATACGTCTGTCGGAGCTGACCAGCACGCGCGTCGGCCGCGACGCGTCGGCCACACCGAAGCATCTGCTCGTCGAACTGAGCGATCCCGAGCTGTTCCACTGCCCGTTCGTGATGATGACGAACGTCGGCGCCATCTCGATGTCGGCGCGCGAGGTCGACAACCTGCGGGATTACCTGCTCAAGGGTGGGTTCGTGTGGGCGGATGATTTCTGGGGCAGCTCCTCCTGGGACTGGTGGGAAGCGCAGCTACGGCGCGTCCTGCCGGCGCCCGACTTTCCGCTCATCGACCTGCCAGCGGATCATCCCTTGTTCTACGCGCAGTTCCACGTCAAGGGCACTCCGCAAATCGCGAACATCGGCTTCTGGTCGCGCAGCGGTGGCGGGACGTCCGAACGCGGCGGCGACAGTGCCGTTGTGCATACGCGGGCGATCGTTGATTCGCAGGGACGCATCATGGTGCTCAGTACCCACAACACTGACCTCGGCGACTCATTCGAACGCGAGGGTGATGACCCGGCCTACTTCCTGGCGATGTCAGTGCCGGGCTATGCCTTTGGCATCAACACGCTGCTGTACGCGATGACGCACTGACCAGCCGTGTGATGACTCACCCTCGCTCCGACCCTTAGCCCTTGGCGACCAGCCAGACCACGAGCAGGACGACGAGAATCAGAACCACGCGGCCGACAGACAGCAATCGCGTGGTGCTGACGTTGCGCCCTCCCTTGGGCTGCACCCCCATCACGGCGACCACCGCAACGACGAGGGCCACCGCTATCAGCGCCGATAACCAAGTCATTGGCACGCGCCCCGGGTCTCAGCGTGTGTCAGGGTGTGAGCGTTCGACGCCCGGTCAAGAGGTGCACGACAAACAGGACGATCGCGATCACGAACAGAACATAGGCAATGTTCGTCGACACCGCGGCGACTCCTGAGACCCCGAGCACGCCTGCGATGATCGCGATCACCAGAAACACCAACGCGTAGCGCAACATGATTCCACCCTCCGCGCTCGAGCGTTGTGTCGGCTGAGCGCTGCGCAGTGATCCAGCAGGAACCGTGCCCAATCCGACGTCTTTCAGGGATTCTCGCGCGCGCCGGGTGTTCTGAACGGCTGGGTTAGATCCGCGCCTACACCCAGTCGAGGCTGCGGGTGACCGCCTTCTGCCATCCGCGATACGCGGCGTCGCGGCGGTCCGCGCTCCACTCCGGAAGCCACGTGCGGTCGATCCTCCACTGTCCACGCAGCGCCTCCAAGCTGTTCCAGACGCCGCACGCGAGGCCCGCCGCGTAGGCCGCTCCCAGAGCGGTGGTCTCGGTGACCGTTGGACGAACCACCGGCACGCCGAGGATGTCGGCCTGCAGCTGCATCAGCAGGTTGTTGACGGTCGCGCCGCCATCGACCCTGAGCATCGCCAGTGCGACGCCGGCATCGCGTGTCATCGCATCGAGCACGTCGCGCGTCTGGAAGCAGGTCGCCTCGAGCGTGGCGCGCGCCAGGTGCGCCTTCGCGTGGAAGCGCGAGAGGCCGACAATCGCCCCGCGCGCGTCTGGGCGCCAGTACGGAGCAAAGAGCCCGGAGAACGCGGGCACGAAATACGCGCCTCCGCTGTCCGGTACCGATGCCGCCAGCGGCTCGATCTCGGCCGCCGTGGCGATGATCCCCAGCTGATCTCTGAGCCACTGCACCGCCGACCCGGTCACCGCCACGGATCCTTCGAGCGCGTAGACCGGCGCGGCGCTGGCGAATCGATAGCACACCGTCGTCAGCAGGCCATGCGTTGACGGGACGATCGTCTCACCGGTGTTGAGCAGCATGAAATTGCCCGTGCCGAAAGTGTTCTTGGCCTCACCGGTCGAGAAACACACCTGCCCCACCATCGCTGCCTGCTGATCGCCGAGGACGCCGCCAATCAGCACTTCGGCTGGACGGCTGCCGCGCAGGTGCGTGGTGCCGAAGGCAGTCGCGGAGGACGAGTCGCAGATCCGCGGCATCATGGCGCGCGGAATGCCGAACACTGCCAGCAGCTCGTCATCCCAATCGAGCGTTCGCAGGTTCATCAGCTGCGTCCGGCTCGCATTGGTGACGTCGGTCACATGACGTCCCCCGTCGGGCCCCCCGGTCAGATTCCAGATGACCCAGCTGTCGATGGTGCCGAAGAGCGCGTCACCCCGTTCAGCGGCGCTGCGCAGGCCATCCACCTTGTCGAGAAGCCACTGCACCTTCGGTGCGGAGAAGTACGTTGCCGGCGGCAGCCCCGTGCGATCACGGAGGAGCTGGCGGTGCGGTTCGAGGGCCGGCAGCAAGCCGTCGGTGCGCGTGTCCTGCCAGACGATGGCATTGTGGAACGGGCGGCCGGTTCGTCGATCCCAGACCACCGTGGTTTCGCGCTGATTGGTGATCCCGATTGCCGCAAGGTCGCGCGGATCGAGACCCCCGGCTCGCAGCGCGCCGGCGATCGCCTCGTCGACGTTGGTGCAAATTTCCCGCGGATCGTGATCGACGCGTCCTGGTGCCGGAAGCAGCTGACGATGCTCGAGCTGATGCTTGACGATTTCGCGCCCGCCCTCGTCGAAGACGATGAAGCGCGTGCTGGTGGTTCCCTGGTCGAGCGCACCGATCAGTCGTGGCATGGGGGAATAGTAGGGTGCGGTGACCCCTTACAATCGAACGATGGGATGGCTGAACCGACTGGCGCCGCTGTATGCCCGGGTGGCGCTCGGCACCGCGTTTCTCTCCGCTGTCGCGTCGCGCTTCGGAATCTGGGCCGGGACGCCCGGCTTTGACGCGTTTCAGAAGTTCACCACTGGCTACGGCGCGCAGACGCTCTCATTCGTTCCACCCGCGGCCGTCCCCCCGCTGATCTGGTGCGCGACGCTCGCCGAGCTCACCCTCGGCGTGGCGTTGATCGCTGGATTCAAGCTGCGGTGGGTGGCGCTGGCCAGCGCCCTGCTGCTGGCGATGTTCGCGACGTCCATGGCGATCTCGTTCGGGGTGAAATCGCCGCTCGAATACTCCGTGTACTCGGCCTCGGCGGCGGCGCTCCTGCTCGCGCTGAACACCCGGTCCGGTCGCCGTTAGGCTGAATCCGCGTCAGGGCTTCACCGAACCAGCGTCGCAGCGACAGCCGGCCGCCAACGCGGTGGCCGTGTCCGGCGACATCGCCTTCGCCGATCTGCGGACCTTCGTGCTTGAGATCCGGACCCGCCGCCTCCGGAGACGGCTCGAGACGTGATGACACCTCTGTAAGATCAGCCCCAGAACTGTAAGTACGATTGGCCCCACCACGGCCCGCGCTCGCACACGCCGTCATAAATCTGCACATTTGCTGGGGAAATCCGCTCCCGTTCTCTGAGGTCGGGCGGCACTTCGTTTGCCCCTCTTCGGGGCAACCAACACAGCACTTCTGACCGGCGGATTCGCCGCGCACCGTCGCTCCGCTCCTGACGACGGTCTGCCCGATCCGCACGCGGCGGATGTCTGATTCATACAGGAAGGAATGATGACACTCCATACCCCACACACCTTGTCGCGCGTGTTTACCTGGCTGCGGCGCGTCCAGTGCGGCCTCGTCGGCCACGACATGATGATGCGGTTCGAGCCCGCCCGTCTGTCGCTGCGGTGTCACGGCTGCGGCGAGGAAACACGCGGCTGGTCGATCCGGTAAACCGGCCCGACTTGTCGACAGGGCTGTCGCGACGAGGAGTTGCGGCTGCGTGTGCTCACGCGGCCGTCTCCGTCTCCCCCCGCGTGGCCGGAAGCCGTGAGCCGGGCCGTGCCGACCGCCATTCTGAGTTACGTGGAAGCGAAGGGAAACAACGATGAACAGGACGTTGAAGGTGAAGTGGGTGTTGTCGGGCGTCAGGGGCGATGGCGTGCCGGCACTTGTCGCCGTGTGGCTCGTTGATCACGCCGATGACGTTCAGCAGGGCGACCGGCCGACACGTTAACTCACGGCCGCACCGTTTTCGCCGATCCTCTTGATGCGGCTGCCGACGCCGCCCGTCAGGCCTGCAAGCCAGGTCTCCCACCCGAAGTGATTGACGCACCGCATCGCCTATACTCGGCGGTCAGCGAGTGCGACCGCCATGACTGGTTCGGTCGCCGATTACCGAGGTGTCGCCCCGCGGGGAACACCGAGCGGTCATCAGGAGCGTCAGGTCATGCGGCAGCGAGCATCCGTACAGTTCGTCCGATGGGGTGTCCTGGCCGGCACGGTCCTGCTCTCCAGTGCCCTGCTTGCGCAGAACGCCCTCCCGGCGGGCGTGGTTCGCGTCGCGTCGGTAGAGGGGATCACGGAATATCGGCTCGAAAACGGGTTGCGCGTACTTCTCCTCCCCGATCCATCGAAGCGGATTATCACGGTCAACATCGTGTATCAGGTCGGCTCGCGACACGAAGACTATGGCGAGACCGGCATGGCGCATCTGATCGAGCACCTGATGTCGATCGGCTCGGAGCGGCACCCGGATGCGAAGAAAGAGCAGTCGGACCGCGGTGCCCAGCGCAACGCCAGCACCTGGTTCGACCGCACGAACTACTACGAGACCTTCCCGGCGAGCGATGACAACCTCGCGTGGGCCATCGATCTCGAGTCTGACCGGATGTTCAACGCGTCGATTCGACGGGATCTGTTGAACTCGCAGATGAGCGTCGTCCGCAACGAGTTCGAAATCGGCGAGAACAATCCGGCGGGGGTCCTCGAGGAACGCGTGTTCTCGACCGCATTCCTCTGGCACAACTACGGGAAATCCACGATTGGGACGAAGACCGACATTGAACGCGTGCCGATTGAGAAGCTCCAGTCCTTCTACAGGACGTATTACCGGCCCGATAACGCGGTGCTGATCGTGGCCGGGCGCTTCGAGGAAGGACGGGCGCTTCAGCTGATTGCCGAGAAATTCGGGCCGCTCACGTCGCCAACCGCTCCGGTGCCGGCCACCTACACAGAGGAGCCCGTGCAGGACGGCGAACGAACGGTCACGTTGCGCCGCGCCGGCGATGTGCAACGGCTCGCGGTCGGGTATCACATTCCTGCGGCGGCGCACCCGGACACCGCGGCCATGGAGATGGTTGCGGATGCGCTCACCTCGGCGCCGTCGGGCCGCCTTTACAAAGCGCTCGTCGAGACGAAGCTGGCGACGAGCGTCTCCGCCGACGTCTCCCTGCTGCGCGAGGCCGGGCTCGTCCTGTTCAATGCCGGCGTTCGCAAGGAGGTGCCGCTCGATCGCGTCCGGGACGCGTTGCTCGCGGAGGTTGACAGGCTCGTCGCCCTGCCGTTGACCACCGAGGAGATCGAACGATCGCGTGCGCGACTCCTGAAGAACTTCGACCTCCCGATGGCCGAGTCGAATCGGCAGGCCATGGCGCTCACGGAGTGGGTCGCCGCCGGCGACTGGCGGCTGATGTTTCTCAACAGGGATCGGCTGCGCCGAGTCTCCGCGACTGACGTGCAGGCGGCAGCGCTCAAGTACTTCAAGCCGTCGAACCGTACGGTTGGCCAGTTCATTCCCGATGATGCGCCGGCTCGAGCCGATGTCCCGGCCGCGCCGTCGCTGACTGAGCTGTTGCGCGACTACAAGGGCGATGCGGCCGTCGCCACCGGGGAAGCCTTCGATCCCACACCCGACAACATCGAGCGTCGTGTCGTCCGCCGCCTCGTGTCGAACAGGATGCAGCTGGTCGTTCTGCCCAAGAAGAACCGCGGCGGCACGGTCGTGGCCGCCCTGCGGCTCGACTATGGCGACGAACAGTCGTTGAAAGGGCAGGCGGCCGCGTCGGACGCTGTTCGGCAGATGTTGATGCGCGGCTCAACGACCCGCACGCGCCAGCAGATTCAGGACGAACTCACGCGACTGAAGGCGGACGTTTCGGTCAGCGGATCGGTGAGCCGCACGCAGGTGCTGATACGCACCGTCGCTCCAAACCTCCCGGACGTGGTCCGGCTGATCGGAGAGATTCTGCGAGAACCGGCTTTTGCAGCAACCGAGTTCGAGGAGATGCGGCAGCTGGCACTCGCGAGCGTCGAGGCGATCCGCATGGAGCCGGACCAACTCGCGGCCGTGACCCTCCAGCGGACGCTCACGCCCTTTGAGGCGGGCGACGCGCGCGGCGTGCGCACTCCAGACGAGCAAATCGCGGATCTGAAGGCGCTGACCCTCGAACGTGTGAAGGAATTCCATCGCCGCTTCTACGCGCCGTCAAACGCGGCGCTGGCGGTTGTCGGCGACGTCGCGCCCGAGCCGATCACCACGCTCGTGTCGCAGCTGCTCTCAGCCTGGCCCGCATCCGCTGCGCAGGCGCGGCTCGTGCGACCGTACAGTGCCACGACCGCGACGAGTTCGCGTATCGACACGCCCGACAAGGCGAATGCCGTTCTCACCGCCGGAATGTCGTTCGCAGCCGGGGACGAGCACGCCGATTACCCGGCGCTGGTGATCGCGAATTACATGCTGGGCGGCCACTCGAAGTCGCGGTTGTACGAGCGGATTCGCGGCCAGGAGGGGCTCAGCTACTCGGTGAGCTCGCAGCTGGCAGCGACGTCCGGCGAAACGCGATCGTCCTGGACGTTCGTCGCGCTTACAAATCCTGTCAACATCGGCAAGGCCGAAGCGGCGTTCCGCGACGAGATCAACACGGCGTTGACGCGCGGGTTCGATGCGGCCGAAGTGGACGCCGCGAAGCAGGGCTATCTTCAGAGCCGGCAGGTGCAGCGAACCGACGATGCCACTGTCGCGCAGAGACTGGCCGTTCTGGCGTACGACAACCGAACGATGACGTTTGACGAATCGATTGAGCAGCGAATCCAGGCGCTGTCCGTCGCGCAGATCAACGATGCCGTGCGTCGCCATCTCGACGCCTCGCGGCTAGCCGTGTTTCGGGCAGGCGACTTCAGCAAGACACCCTAGGCGTCCGGCGAGTGAGGGGCTGTGGTCATGACCCTCCCGCTGCATCGCATAGCAAGCCGTCGGGCAACGTGCCGTCGCGCCGCTCGGCCGAACCGTTGCTCTCGGGGTCGCGCTAGAATCCCCGCCGCAGGAGGTTTGGCGTGTCGATGGCTCTCACCCGTCGCGAGGTGCTGGCGATGATCGCGGCGGCGCCGGCTTCGCTGGCCGCGCAAGCGTCGCAGCTGCCGCTCAGGACGTCAGGTCTGGAACATGTGGGGTTCACGGTCCCCGACCCGCAGAAGTCCGCGGCCTTCTACGGCCGCATCTTCGATCCGCAGATATTCCAGGAGATGAGCCCGCCGCTGCGCTACTACTGCCGGCTGGGCATCGGGTACGTGGCGTTCGGCGGTAACACCACGGGGGTGGCGCGGATGGATCACTTCTGCGCCACGGTCGAGGGGTATCGCCTCGAAGAAATGCGCACGGAACTCTCGGCCCAGGGCATCAGGCTGACGGGCTCGCCCGACTTCAACGCGCTCACCGATCCTGACGGCATCCGCATGCAGTTCATGGCTACGCCCGGGGGGCTGCTGCCAACGATCATCGCGTCAACGCGCGTGACGCAGGACGATGCGATCTGCGAAGCCGTCGGCCTGGACCATGTCGTCGTGCACGTGCCGGATCCGGAGAAGTCGGCCGACTTCTACCGCAGGTTCTTCGGCAGGGAGACCGCCCGAGAGCGCAGCCCGGAGCGCATCTGGTTCAGCGCGGCTCGCACACGGCTGGGGTTGGAGAAGCTGGCGGCGGGGCAGATGCCGCATATCGATCGTTTCGGGATTCGCGTGGCCGCTTTCAATCGCCCGGCCGTCACCCGGAAACTGACCGCCGCTGGCGTGACGCTGCTGCCGTCCACCGGTGAGAATCTCGTCCGTTTCCGTGACGCCGACGGCTTCACGGTGGAACTGCGCGGCGTCTAGGCGCTTATGGGCACTTCTCGACCTCGCACTCCGGTATAATCCGCCGCCATGGCGCGGCGGCGACTGAGCGGCGGCATCGCGTTCGCGGGATTGGGTTTAGCTCTGCTGGCGGGCCCTTCCCACGGCTTTTCACAGAATCCCGTCCGCCCCGACGCGCAGGCGCAGAAGCCCGCAGGCGCCGGCGCCGCCACGCAGGCGGCCGTGCCGCAGAACGCGGCAGGCGACCGCGTGGAAGCGCAGGCGAACATTACGAAGT